>Ga0182004_10000498_pt1 | contig 24084 bp, 9 predicted proteins | sample Sormic07211540_1_FD_120479 | JGI IMG/M metagenome (GOLD analysis project Ga0182004, IMG submission 120479) | Endophyte microbial communities from Sorghum bicolor roots, Mead, Nebraska, USA - 072115-40_1 MetaG | ecosystem: Host-associated > Plants > Roots > Unclassified | place: USA: Nebraska...
ATATCTGGAGGGACTTTAAGGATCATATAATATATATTAAAACTCTAAAAGGAAGAGTTGCACTGTTCATACCGATTTGACAACATTCACCCCCAAAAAGAAAATTCACATAAGTAATATTATGTCTGAGAAGAACTTTCAAAAACTAACAACTGCTGTCTGACATGCCCTGTCAATAATCTATGTGTTTCCTTTGCGTCTGTAGAAAAACTACATAAAAGAAGACACAATAGAGAGGATGAGGTTAGATGAAGAGGTGCTTATGGATTTCTTCAGGGAACACATCAACGTGACAGTAAGTATAGTTTCTGCTAGGATTTTGTTCTGTTACTACTACAGATTGGTCTTCATTCAAAGCAGAAACTAGGGAGTCTCGTGTGAGAGTTCGAATGTGGAAAATCTTATGCAGTTTTGTGCATGCATTTTATTGAAATGTGGATACTTTTTTTTTCGTTTGATGTTTCTGTATTACTAACTTGGAACTGAAAAGTTGTCTTTACACTGTTCCAGAAAGTTGAAAGCAGAGTGCGGATTCTGGCAGATATGAGGGAGCTAGCTTCAGCTGAGAGTTTGGATAGCTTTACTCTCATTTACACAAATATACTGGAACATCAACCTGATTGCCCGGTAATTTTTCTGCCTAACAAATATATCCAGCTTTGCTAATGCTTGATTATTTAAAAATATGAAACAGCGTGTTAATTTCTCATTATGCCCTACAACTTGACATCTGTGTTATTTAGCCTGAGGTTGTTGAGAAGCTTGTGGCAATGCGGGAAGGCATTCCAAGAAAGGAAGCTAAGGAGGTAACATCACAATGCCTCTCACATAGTTTGCGTCATTGGTGCTGAACATATGAATGGTCCTGTGGTCCAAAGGAAGGCCGCTTTGTGCTTATTGACAGATTAGGTTTTTTCCAATGCTTTCTAGTAATTTGGTCATAGATTCTTACTCCCTAGTTGTTTCTTAGGTTGTACAAGAATGCAAAGAGATATACGAGAATTCGCTCGTGGATGGCAACCCTCAGAAGTCCGGTTTTGTGTTTGGCAAATTGAAGTGCTTGACAGCAAAGAAAGGCATATGGAGGAAACTTGGGCAGTAAGTGGTGACATGCAGCAGAGTGGACAGACACCAAGGAAAGACTGTACATTTCATTTCTAAATGATCATTCTTTTGTTCTTTTGTCGATGCTACTGTTGGGTTTCACGTTTATACTATCAGTGTGTACGCAGCTTCAGGAGCAAAAGTGTATATTCCATTTTACTTAGCTACAGAGAATTTTGGTGTAAAAACATGTAATTTATTCAATAAAATGATTGTTATTTGCAAGAAGTTTGCGCTAAGTCATCCTACGTGCCTGAGCTGCGGATTCAGGCACGAGTCGGAACGAGGCAGCTATATCCTATAGACAAGTGCAGAGAAGTCTCAGACCAACCTCAACAAAGTTGGTAAAAATAGATAGCTAAACTTATGATTTAGCCAACCTCTGAAATAGATACCTCAATAAAAAAACACAAAACTCCGCTTTTTAATAGGATGAGGCAAATGGCTAATGACACATACAAGTTATATTTAGCATGCGAGAATTCCAAGATATATTACTTGTTATTTTACAAGTTATGTTTAGTATGCGAGAATTCTAAGAAATATTACTTGTTATTTTACAAAGCATCCTGTTATATTTAGCATGCGAGAACTCCGCTTATTTTACAAAGCAGAACAAGTTATATTTGCTCTAAGTCATCCTACGTGCCTGTTAGACTCTCTTTTTTTCCCCCAAAAATAGACAATTTTTTTTTTCCAAAATAGCCAAATATAGATTACATAGTCTCGGAGTTTCTCTCATTCGCTCGTGGATCCGTCCAGCCATTCGAAGATCGAGCCTTCTAGCTGACGAGGTATAGACGCCAGACGGCGACTTCCCAACCGTCGACAGTGAAGCATCGGCTGCATCGCGAATGAATTGCTTTTTCTTTTTCCGTCGACAGTGGAGCATCGCGAATGGATTTGTTTTCTTTTTCCGTCGCGATGTTTATGTTTGCTGAGATGAGATGTCCACCATAGATGTTCACCAAACTATCAAACTGCGGTGAGAACTGCGATGGCGTTTGCCGTTTGATTCATCTAAACATATAGCGAAGAGATAAGAGGAACTGTTACGCATGTTTGTTTCGAGTCTATCCGTGATTCATCACGGCGTAATTGGATACCGGCCTATTTCAGATACGATCCCGCCTCCTCGGCCGTAAGCCCGTAATCGCATCCAACTTTCCCTCAACTCGTGTCTCCCAGGTTAAAAAGCCACAAGCAGTGGCGAGGTCATCTGTTCGTTGCCGCCGCCGTCATGCCAGTTCATGCCTCGATTCATCTACTACATCCGTTCGGCAAACAAAAGCAGACCCAGGAGTGAAGAAAGTGATGTTTCAGCCAACGGTACACTTCGGATTTATCTCCCTTATTCCATTCCTTTACAGCTTATAACAAGAAATGCTTCAGGTTTTCTCCTCCCTCGTGACAATGCAACGAACAAATAACTCAACGATGCTCTAGGTGGTACACTACGGTACAAACAAAAGGATCAAGGTTCTACAAGGTCTGTATCCTTTGGATCTGCGACTCAGCTTGCGAGTCGCTAGCTGGATTATCAGGAGTGTGCTCGCTGACGAAGCTCTCGATCTTATGAAGTGACTGCAAAGATGTTAAAGAGTGTTATCTTTTAAAAAGCTGTCTGATGATAATTGGTACGTAGAAAGAGAAACGATATTCGCGGTAAGCTTACCTCAATTGCGATATCAGTGGGTGTCAGCTTAGAGACATCATGGTGACCTTGCTTAGATGCAATCTCTGCAAATGCCAGGCACAGGTGTGTTAATCCACTGGAACTTGGAACAAAACTATAATCAAGTCTTATGAAGGATCATCTGATCATATAATTTGCCAGATTATCTGGATGGGAATCTTACCTTCTAGAGAAACCCTTACATCTGCATTTGCATAAGCGTCACCCCTTTGCTCTGCAAGCATGCTGAGCTTAGAGAAGGCCTAACATAGAAGGAACCCAGTGAGTGATCCGTATTAGAACTGGCAAAAAAAGTGTGAGCATGCCTACAGATACCACAAGTAAAGGCCTGGAATCCAGGATAGAGCTTCAAGGTTTAAGTGGATCTATGAGCAGTTCTTTGTCCAAATAGAATGACAAGACAATTCTGTTTCACCAGCATGAACGAAAATGAAGGAACAAGTAGCTACCATTGTGTATGGATCACCAGATGGTTGGTCCAGGAGAGGACGAGAGGCAGTTCCCACTTTAGCAATACGCCTAGCAAGAGCATCCAAGGGCACATCTAACCAAACAGATAGGCCCTTCTTCATATATTTCCTGATAATGCACCGCAGGTCACATTACTATTGATTCAAAGAAAATAAAGTGACCCATTTAAAGGAAAAAATAAAGTGAACTCTAGATACCAGTTAACTGGTCGGATAACAGCACCACCGCCGGTGGCAACAACTAATCGTTGCATGGAGGACAAATCTCTCAAGACACTACTCTGCAAGGCATGAAACACAAAGGAAGGTAAATCATAAGCCAAAGCTTCCAAATCTGGGCATTAAGGAATAAAAAACAAACATCATAAATCAGAGAGAGTACATGAGGATGTCAGTACCAGAGAAATTCAGTAACCATTACCTCATTATCCCGAAAGAAGGCTTCGCTATGAACCTTGAATATTTGAGCAACTGAAGGCATTCCAACAGCTTGCTCCACTAATTTGTCACTGTAAAACATAATTTAGAGCAACAAATCTCATCGTCAGTACCTGTGCATCAGAACATCCATAGGAACCTTCAACAGATTGCTACTTGCACAAAAAGACACAGACCTGTCAAAGAACGAATAACCCAAGACTTCAGACATAATCTTCCCCACTGTACTTTTTCCAGAACCCATCATTCCTGCACACAAACACTCACTCATCAATCATAAATTCAAACATGGTAGTTTCATCTAAAAGTTGACGTTCTTTATAGCAATCGCAATATAGGAGGACGGAAACTAACCTACTAAGTAAATACACCTCCCGTTCAAGTAGAACAGAACTTCTTCGGATTTCCTCTGAAATCATAGCACAATAACATTAGGCCGGTGCAAAAACACATGCGCTCTCCATAGGAATTATTGATATGATCTTTTAGGAATCCAAGATCTTGGTCAAATACCTTCAACAGGAGAGCTTCGTCAACGGAGTTATGCAAGTTTTCATGACCTGCACAGGAATAAGATCATTAAAAAAATTGTCAACCATAGGGATACAAGCATGGGGCTCCATCTTCCTATTTTGCATTTTTCCTATAATCCAAAACCCGATTGATTTATCAATTTCTGACAAATCAAACCACTCAGAAGGTATAGATCCTCCCCGAACCCCTTAGAAGAGGAAAACAAAACTCCAGAAATCACTCGGAATCGGAACCCATGGAACCAAACTATATACTTCGTAAAATCCTACAGCCAAATCACACGTCAATTCCATTAAAGTCAACAGTAATGACGAATCCAAATACGCCCCAATAACATTGGTGCGATTAGAGCGAACCGAATTCGCAACGAACGGGATAAAAAAAGCGACAGGGAAGACCAAAAAAAAAACCGAATCACGCCAATCTGACCACAATATGCGTAATGTAAAAAACAGAGAGGCGAAGGGGCTGTACCTCCGAACGATTTCTTGGCACGGAGCGGTGCGACGGGCTTGGACCCGCGAGCCCGCACGGCAACCGCAGCTCCCGCCGGATCAGCGACTCTCAGGCTCCCGATGGGCGACTGTAGGCCGCCCCGGCGCCGTCCGGAGCCGAAGCCCGCGGCAACCGCAGCTCCCGCCGGATCAGCGACTCTCAGGCTCCCGATGGGCGACTGTAGGCCGCCCCGGCGCCGTCCGGAGCCGAAGCCCGCGGCCCGCGTCTGCAGCGCCAGGCCCGCCTCCATCCTCTGCTGCTGCTGCTGCTGCTGCTGTGCGGGGAGAGGGGACGCGGCGACCAGTCGGCTACGGCTCAATCTCGGCGCGATCCGGAGGTCTAAAGAAGCAGAGGGCGCAGGCGGCAGGTGGTAGCCGGTGGCGGTGGCGGAAATGTGGCCATGTGGGGACAGTAAAATAGTGACGGGGGCGCATCGGGCACCAGACGCTGCCGAGTAGTTGCGTAATTTCGAGCTCGAATTCCCCTTTTTGCCCTTGGCATTTGCTTTTGTTTGTTGTTTTGTTTCGAGTGATGGCTTAGGTGTAGTTGGTGCCCTGCGCTGCGCTAGAGCCACACGTTTATATTGTGATGAAAAAGCATTTAGCTTCATTTATATTTATTGATTGATTGATTGTTCTTGTACAGTTACATGTCACTGGTATTAATTATTTTTTAATTATAAATATATAAAAAGAGATATATCGATCTAGATTTTTCAGAGTTATGTTATGACACAAGGGTTGGCATAAGAAGATAGGTATTGCCACCTAGCATTTCAAGGATCCTCGTCTTCTAAAATGCAGCGTTGAAATGAATGGGGCGTGTAAGTAGTATTGGTGAAAAATATTTATATAATTGCATATGAAGGCTGGAATTCCTCAGTTTATCCGGTTCAGCTGGGTATTTTAGTCAAGGATGCACGTTGGGTTGGTTGGGGATCTAGCTAGTACAGGGGTACGTAGCTGAGTCAGAGTCACCTACCGCTGGGTGCCTCCACGTCAGGCAGATGTGGCTGGTGGGAAGGGGGGTATCTCGGCAGAATCGTGCGGTGGACTGATGCGGAATCGATCCAACATGCTGGAGAAGATCATGGGTGTCCCGTACTTTTTGATATATATCCGCTTGTTGGGACTGGGAATTTACTTCTTGTATAGTTTTCTAAAGCAAAGTTTTCAGGGGAAATAAGACAGTAAATTCACGTCTTCCCAGTTCTATTTTTTGAAGTATAAGCCCCTCAAAATATATTACCGGGAAATAAAAAAAATCTGCCCTTTTCCTTTCGAGATAAAGATTGGGAAATTCTGTTGTTTTGAGACAGGAGCATTAGAGACCGTCTTCGTCGAATCTGCGGCATCATTAAATATATTCTAGTTAAAGAAATCACGAGGAGCATAGGAGAAACGGGAAACACTAACAACATACGGAGTATATTCCATGTGATTGTTGCACTGTGGAGAAAAGTCTAAACAAAATGCAACGTGATAGTAACTTGTAAATCTTGTTTCCTGCTAACTTAAACGACCAGCCGATACATGGTCTTAAGCCACCAACCACACAACTCCTGCTAATTTAGACGACCAGCCGAAATATGATCCTAAGCCACCGCCCACCAACCGCACAACTAAAAAAATAGTGAGTGTTTGCTTGCTTTTGGCCTGGTCAGAACCAACTCTTCAGAGTGACAATGCCATCCCATCACGGCATCACGCACGCCGGTCGCCACCAACCAAACAATTGCGTTGAACACTGTAAAGAACCAGGGATAAACGGGATGGAGGTGCTATAACTCACCAGCCATTCAGGCAGAGGCAGCAGCCAAATGGTTGAAAAATAGATAAGGTCTTGTTTAGTTCACCCAAAAACCAAAAAATTCTCAAGATTCTCCGTCACATCTAATCTTTCGGCATATGCATGAAGCATTAAATATAGACGAAAATAAAAACTAATTGCACAGTTTATCTGTAAATCGCGAGACGAATCTTTTAATCATAATTAGTTCATGATTGGACAATATTTGTCACAAACAAACAAAAGTGCTACAATAGCGAAATCCAAAATCTTTTCGCATCTAAACAAGGCCTAAATCTGGCCGCAGACTTTGATTTGATAACGAGCATGACCGCGAGTGGTTTCGGCGAATCTCCTTTATCTTTGATCCTTGCAGTTGCAGGGAAAGTCTTGAAGGATAGTTACTGCAGCCCGTTGCTGTCACTGGGTAAAATGGAATGACCGTCATCACTTTGGCAAAGATATATTCATCTGCGCACATGTTTGGAGCGGTATGAACATTTTCGACTTGCATGCGTGACTTCACACCGGTCAAGGGATCCGGCTAGCCAGTGTGTGTGTGGAAAAGACGAAGCTGCACAGACCTGAGAGGACAGTCAAGGGATCGCTCCGTCAAGAAATGGGCAGTTTCGTGCCGCCCAATAAGTGAATAGGACAGCGGTCTTTTACAATTTGGTGGGTAATAAAGAAAGAGCAGTTAAGCAAAAAAAAAAAACTACTCCCTCGCCTGCAAATAAAGTTGTAATAAGATACACTGAATTATTGAGCTCCAGCTATGCAGACAGCGTGGAAGACTGTTGCTACTTGCGTACTCCTTCCGTCCTAAAATAAGTGTCGTTTGCGCTTTCCGAAAAATAACTTTAACTAAATATATAGTAAAAAATATTAATATTTATAGTACATAATTATTATCATTGGAAAGATCTTTAAGTCTAGTTTTTTAACAAATTTATGTAGAGATATAAATATTGCACATATTTTCTACAAATTGAGTTAAAGTTGTGGCACGAAAACCCAAAACGACACTCTTTTTGGAACGGAGGGAGTAGATCGTAGATCGACCATAGCATAGCAGGTGGTATCGTGGCATGGGCGCACGCGCATGGCACCCAACTGTCCAGCATGATTGCCCGGGACACGAAAACGTGATGAATTGAAAGAGAAACCTGGGCCCTGCCCATGGAGCAAGACTCTGCAAATGAACGGTGTACAGAGAAACAGATTCTCCAGCTGCCCGGTGCATCACCGGAGGAGGATGGCGCGTCTAATGCTGCGGCCACGGATCTGCGAAATCGGACGCATGTGGTGCTGAGCCCACGGGGCGACGCGATTTTTAGAGCACACGTTCATTTGTTCCAACTACTCTCTTTGCGTGGACACAATCTTCTGTCAATTAAAATTTGAGAAGATCGTGTTCCCTAACCTCTATCATGGACGAGTCAGATGATAGTTCAGTACCCGGTTTATTGTTATGTTACACAGGGTTCGCAGGTGTGAAGGACAACCAACACATTTACAACATGTAAGGGCCAAAAAATACTATAGTGCTAACATACTATTCCTTTCCATTGTTTTGATACGACAACGTTTCTTGGGACTGGGAGAATGCTAGGCATCGTGGTGATTCCAGCCATCGACTAGCTACCTTAATAGTAAAGTTGTTCTGCTGAATTCCATGCTGAGAATGAATTAACTGAAAATTCTTAAGCCGTTCACATCTTAGCTCAGATACATCATTCTGTAGTGTATAGCCGATTTCTTCTGATTCTATACCAACATTACCAACCCTTGTATAGTAGGCAAAACTGGCGTTTAACTAGAATTTGTTGTTGTTGTTTGTACAGGGTGATTACAAGGTTATTCAATAGGCTCATGGTAAAAAAAAATGGAACTGATTCCCTAATCTACAACAGGCAGCCTAGATGTTACAAAGATATAGTGTTGGTAAATCTCTACTATAATGTCAGTTGCCAAACCCAAATGGTGATTTAGTCCTGCTGCCACCTTCCCCATATTGTTCGTTCCATTTTCTCAATTCATTCATACTCGTTGCATCATAAGAAACAGATGAGCTAACCTGCGTTAGGAAATAGCCAGATGTTAAGAAAAGTGAAATTAATCAGAGAAGGGAAATCAGGATTACAATCAATACCTTAGCTTTTGCTTGGATAAAATCATCCAATTTAAGGGGTCTCAGATAACTGTTTCCGTTACTCACACATCCCTAGAAAAGATAGGAATCATGTAAGGAAACTTAAGAGTAGAGTAGAAGTGCAGTCTTTATGGTAGAAAGTTCACAGGTGAACGGTTGAAAGAGCATAAGCACCTTCTTTTCTTCTTCTAATAGTTCATGAACTGGCCTATATGCTGCAGCTACACATAGGTTCTGCAGAAACAAACAGTGAATGGTTGCACAGAGACATGAAAAGAGAACATAACAGATTCATTCTTCTGAACAGCAGGGAAACAAGAGTACCACGATCATTCTAGTTTGGTACCTTTAGGTCGCTCCCTGAATAGCCTTCTGTGGCATTTGCAAGCTCATCGAACTTAAAATCAGATTCTAGCTTTTCTTTAGCAAGTAAAATCTTTAGAATCTTCATCCGGTTCTGTGCATCTGGAAGGTCAACATATATCCTGTAGACATGGGACCAATGAACATCTTGCTAAATGGCCATTGCTTAAATTTGTGTCAGAAGCAAGAACATGGAATCTTAGATGTTACCGTCTAGGTAAACGCCGTATCACAGCATCATCCAGATAAAATGGACGATTTGTCGCACCAAGAATAAGGATTCGTTGGCTCTCTTTGGACCTGAGACCATCCCAAGCTGCCATAAATTCATTGCGCATCCTTCTTGTTGCTTCATGCTCAAATGCACCTCCTCTTGCACCAAGTAAGCTGTCAACCTATAACAACCAAACCGTATCATGCCAGGAGATCATGAAAAAACCACCATACGTTGAATACTTGAATCATGCTCAATTTCAGCCAAAGTAATGACAAGAAATGGTTTAAGAGTACTCTTGGTTTTTCTTCTTCCATTTTACTAGTTAACATACAAAAATTACATGGCATTCTCTTTAGCTAAAATACCATGTTGCAATGTTTCAAAAGATCATCACAAAAATCATGTATGTAGTACACCTAAAGTTAAGTGTAGCCGCAACAATTCAGTTTGAAATTCATCTTTGATGTTGAGATTCAAAAAACACAAGTGTCACTGTCAGCACATGATGAACAGTGCCAGGTTGACTGCATGTCTATTTTGTTTCTTGACATCTAGGGTGAATTTCATACAAACTGAATTGCTGCAACTATACTTAACTTTATGTGTACTACATACATGTTTTTTTCATGATTTTTTGAAGCATTAATGAGGGCGCCAAATCTGCATTGATTAAACATACCTCGTCAACAAATATGATAACAGGAGCTAGTCGACTTGCAAAGGAGAAAAGGGCCTTTGTAAGCTTCTCTGCATCTCCAAACCACTGTTTAAAGGAAAAATAATTTTAAGTCAGTGGTTGGTTGGAAAATGACTTGCATATATGCATATGCATGAGACTGCCAGTCAATGATCATCTTGTTCACAACCATTCAAGCTCTTTGGTTGCTTGCACAAGGAATAAGAATATAGCTGATTGCTAATATATTTTGATGCAAGATTAACTACAGATGGTCTTTTGGCTGCTTGAGTTAGACATGTCAAACTGTATCAAGTTGAGAAAAATGGTGCTTTCGTGCTCAATTACAACCATGACCATATGGATTTATGTTAGATCATTACTATCTAATGGCTATCACCAGCCATCACTGATTGGCACAATACACAAGAATTGTTAGCTAAGCCACTAATAGTCACTAGTCACAAATAAGGTGTACATGTTTGAGAAAAACAAATAAGGCGTGTGAGTAGGATATCCTAAAGCAACCTGGTGAAACATGAAACAAAATTTCACAGTTGCCACATGTGGTAAACATTATCATAATTTGAATCCACTTATCCTGTGTTTATTTAAATTTTATATTAGTAGATCCTGCATCATCCCAAACAGGAACGTTCAAACCCTTAACCAAACAAGACCATAACAGAACTTTTTCCCAGTAATAAATAACAGATATTGTTATGATCCAACTTCTCACAAAAGAAATTTCATGTAGGTCATGAGCCAATATTGGTAACTTTCATCAAGCAAAGAACCTAACTGCCAAAGTCAATGGACAACCCCAAAAACATATGCCTACATAGAATAAAACTGACAAGATTGAATGGTGTTCTATTGAAACATCATTTAAGGTGTTCATAGTTTACCCAGCATGCAGCCCTCTAATTCTTTGCAGCAAGAATCTTCAGCAACATGTATCACGCGTCTTGATTTTCTTATATAATTCATTTTACATATTATTAATGAACAAAACTGAAAAAAAATCGATATAAAGATAGAGGACAAATGAAATTACCTTTGATGTGAGTGTAGAACCAGTTATACTGATAAAATTTGCTCCAGCTTCTGTTGCAAGGGCTTTTGCCAAGAGTGTTTTCCCTGTTCCAGGAGGCCCAAAAAGCAAAACACCTTTACAGGGCTGACAAGGTGCACACAATCAAATGTTTGTTAGAAATTCAGTAAAGCAGTTAGACCAATTCGAATATGCATAACTTCTGATAAGACAAATATCACAATGTTGAGCGATTGATAGAACTATAACTCAACATTTAGTGAATGAAGCTAAAGCAACAAGCTGTCTAAGAAATAGTGATTTCATTTGCAGAATCTCCACATTTTTTTTGTTTATCTGTAACAAGTGTATCTTTAATTGCACAATCTCATTTTGTAATATACAAAAGAGTTTAACTAAGAACCAAAGATCAACTTAATTGAAGCTTCTGGTTATCTGCTTCACTTATAAGCTAAAACTTATTTCTGCATCCATATGAAATTTGCATGCCTCAATCACATTACACAAGGAAAAGCAACCATCATAAAACTAGACTTAAATACAATTAGGTGAATAAATGTGCAGTCATGTATGATAAATTGGTAACAATCTGAACTGAGCAGTAGCTTGGATGGTTACTTGGTTAGTGCCACCAATTAAGAGGACAGCCACCCAGGCTCGAACCCAGGGCTCACCAATTTGTGAGTACCTCATGGAAAGTGGTTTCAGGGAAAATGCCTAGCGGACTCTCTCCCAGTGGTCAAGGAAAAACAATAGAAAACAATCCAGTGCTAAAAAACGCTCCATAATTAGTTTTTGACAGATGAAGAACAGTCCAATGTCTAACAGTGGACCGAGGTCAACTAGCTAAAGGCTATCAGGACACAATGCACGCATCCACATTAAAAAACTAGATCAACCAAGCAGGAACTAGCTGGCATTTTATATTATTAATAAGACAAAAGCATCCGAACCCCAAATTCACCTCGACCAAGACTTAAATCTGGGTGGTATGGGTATACATCCACACCCTGGACCAACTAAGCTAGCTCATCTTCCTTCCACATTGACTATATTTATGCAGCAATATCTGTATCAATTTACAGAGTGCAAAATAGATGCTGCAAAAGTGTAGTGTAAATGGGAATAGGATCATTCCAACACCTTTCAAAGTTGCATCTTTCTCTACCACAGCAACTACATACATCGAAAGAACTCAAGTAACATCTTCATCGAAAGAACTCAAGTAACATCTATGTCATAACCTTGAATTCAGCATGAAACATACTTCTGGAAGCTTCACTACAATGCTAAAGCAACAGCACCTTATAGCTATTTATTGCAGAAAATGATTTTTTTCCTGCAATAACCAATTCTACAACCTAGCATTTTGAGTTCATGCTAATATGAGGTGACTTATGTGTCTATCAAAAATAAGGAGTCACTTAAATGCAATATTCAAGGCTCTGTGATATTTCTAGCAAAATATACATTGTGATTTTCCATCATTATATGTTTCGTACAGTTTTGTACCTCTACTGTTAATTTCTTATTATATGTCTTACACTATCAAAACAATGATAAAATATTTATGATTTTTTAACAAAAATTATGATGTTCGTTATCACCTCACAAAATTTGAAATTGAAACTCAGCTTGTACATGGAGAAACAAAAAACGAATATGTTAAGAGGTAAATTAGATCAACTGAAATCAATAAATATGAAGTAAAAAAAATTATCGGAAAAAAAGCAAGCCATACCCTTAATAAATTTCCATGCGAAAAAAGTTCAGGTCTCCTCATTGGAAGAGTAACAAGCTCATCCAATGTTCTCTTCACATCCTCAAGTGCACCGATATCATCAAATTTCACTCCAATTTCATTTGGAGGTACAACAGCAGAAATGAAATTGCGTTCATACTCATCTTTAGCCAAAACCTGAAGTTAGGAAGCTTATGAGTTTGTGTAGGCATATAGAACAATGACATAACAGAAAAGGCAGAAAAAAAATCTAACTTTATGAGATAGATAATCAGTTGAATACCTTCAGATTTTGAGATGATTTCTTAGTTGTTATACCCTGTTCCTTCAGCCTCTCGATTGCTATATCCAGACTTCACATAAATAAATAAATAAAACATTAGTAGCAAGGGACTGGCTAAGGTAAAAGCAAATAAAACAATAGTCAATGTTTCCCTAAAAAATATATGATGTGAAGTAGATATACCTCTCACGGGGAATGATTAATCTGTCACCCTTGATAGAAGGAAGATCTGTTGATGACAGATAGTGGTTTCTAGCCCACCCAACAACCTTCTCTGCTTCTGCAATAAACAACAAACTCATTGAACTTACTGATTCACATCTGCACCACCAACTAGGCAACTAGCAACGGAAACCTGTGATTGTTATGCAAAAATGGAGGAACAAAAGGAAATATATTTCAAATTTAGCACTTCAATCCGCTTCACTATTTCAAAATGTGCACTTTGCAGCGTAGCATTAGGATAGTGAATATTTTTTTAATACATTTCCATCTGCAACCGACCAACTATAGCGTTTATTCAATGGAGCAGACCAGTTCACAATTAATTGTCAATAACTTCCAATGATTCATCATGTACCAGAATTTTTACACTATCTCTACATATAGAAACATCATAATTTAATACCATTACAAAACCTTCACTGCAACGAGATTAATCTGGCACCAGGATTTTAGTACTGGTAACCACCCCCAAGCTGGCCACTGCCAATCTGCCACGGTGATGTAGGTAAAGTTGGTTTTGTAGTTGAGGGTTAGTTGCACTTCAAGTTAGTAATAGCAGTGGTTCACTCGAACAAGCATAAAAGCACTAAACCCGAAAAAGAAATTCAGGATATCATAAAAAGAGTTGGTGTCAAATTCCACTATACTTATCAAACAAATTATGTTTCTGTTCCATTTTTCTTGCATTGAACCAGCACAAGACAAACCAGTTAAAAAAAATCAACTCATATGATGTGCATGAAATTCCAGCAGAAGCATGGGCTACAAATTTGAGTAGACATACTTTGTTTTGTTAAAACAATACCATCCGACTTCACATGCAAAATGTCCACACAAGAAAGATCATGCTCCTCAAGCACCTGCATTAACCAATCATCACTTAGAACTCAGGAACCATGATAGTGAAGTGGCAATCTGAATGAAAATGGAGATGGATGGGAAGCACAAGATCTGCATCCAAACCTTGTGCAATTTAACAAGGTTATGCCTCGAAATCATGATTTTTCTATCCTCTTCAATCTGATTATTAAAAACTCGTAGTTGTTCATCTTCCTGTATGTAAAGTAAGAAAGAAAGAAAGAAAGTTAGGAGCTATCATCAAGCTACAGGGCACTTGTGATTGAAATGTGGACTAGGCACTGTAATTCATTGGTTTAATAATAAGAGGCGCCATTATAGCTTCATCATGTGCTGGTACAGTGCATGTCAATAGTTTGTTTTGTGTATTGCGGCTATAAAAACAAGATTTGGTGAAAGATACTAACCTCTGGAAGAGGAACAGTTAGACTATTGGTGAAGAGCTTTGATATGTCACCGGACCTTGAATATCTTTCTCCCTTCAGGCCCCCTACCAACCGCTTCAGTGGTGATGGCTGCAAAGAAACATTTCAAATGAGTCATACTGATTGTGAAGTATTATAATTGAGAAGACAAACTTAAAACTTTTCATAGGCAATGACAAAAGAAATGACAGTCAAAGCTAATATTATAGGTTTCACAATTTGTGCAAATAACATTTTGTAAAGAGCTAATAAGCACTTCTCCTTCAAGTAGCATGATTTCAATTCATGCTAAAACAGCAGGTTTACATATGTCCAAGTAATGACTCACATTCTCTACCCACTCTAATTCTAACGAATGAAAAACATATGTAATTAGTCATCATTAGCAAACAAGGTAGGTACCGATAACTCATAGAATGGACCTGAACGAGCTTGCTAGACAGTCATGCTTCACAATGGTAAGCCAACTAGTGCTGTTTTATGAATGTTGTAAGAGCAACTCCAAGACACTCTCTATATCCTTCCTAATTGTTAAGAATAGAGATTTTGGTGAAAAAGTACCCTTAAATAGCTTCTTTAAATGGTTAGCCAGAAATAGCCATCTTCTATTCCAGATTTCTTGCTAGCCAAAGATAGAAAACGAGAATGGCTCTCCAGAGTGCAAACAAGATATAGAAAAACTGTTGGAGAGTGGAAAGATATAAAAAACGACTTTTATGCAAATGACTCTCCGAATGATGATTTAAAGGGTGAGCTTTAGAAAGACTCTTGGAGATGCTCTAAGGCAAAATAGGAACAGCAATATAATGGTGCAAAACTCATCCATTAGTTACCAAAAGAATGGAAATAATCAACCAAGACCCTTGATACAATAACAATAAAACCTATCTCAAGCATGCTTTAACATAAAAACAATCAACAAAGGCTTTTGATACAAGTACTGAAGAAATAAATCATGATTATAATAGAAAGTAAACAGACAAGAAACATATATTCATTTGAACAACATAGGATAATTACCAGTGAAGACAGGCGAGAGAGATTGTGGAACATCAGTGCAGGCTGTACATGTCCATAACATGCATAAGATCTAACAAATTGCTTATGTAAGTTGAATTTGAATTTTAGCAAGAATTATCAGATCTTACATGTTCCTTATCCTTGGGTGCTGCTGCCAGTATGTTCTGTCCACATATCAACACTACTGGTCCGGTAAGTCGGTCAAACATTTTCTCAACTCTTTGCACAAACTCTTTGCGATCTGATTTTGAAACTGCTCTAGATAACCATTGAGAACTGTCTGGAAAGTAGACAATTATTGGCTGTAGAGATGGCAGAACCTGCACAGAAAACAGTTCATTAAGCAAGTCCATATAGAGATTAACTTCTTGAATGAGACCAACAACACTGGCAATATTTGAGGATAAAACCAGCAGTAAGGAATGGTTGCAATATACATATGCAATGCGCCAAATTTTCAAAACTTATGTAAAAATGCATGTCAAGATATATTTTGAGAAATCACCTCACAAAGTGCTTCAAGTGCGATATGCCAATCGTCTGATTCGGTATCATGGTCATGTGCAATATCCTGAGCTAAGGCACAAAGAAATCAGATGGAATCAAAGTGATGGAATTGTCAAATAAAATCAAACAACCATCAGAGCTACAGAGTAGAGGCATACAATCAACCCAGTAAACAGTTGCTGTTCCATTTTCCTCCTTGCTAGTTACATCTTCATGGGCATCGTGTGATTTCTCTATAGAAGGATCAAATATGACAGCAACCTGATCCCCATTGACCTCATATACCTCCCCACGCTGTCCATTTGATAGACCCCTGTGATTATTAGAGTTACAAATATTCATCTTCATAATCTATAGGAATAATTTTCTAGACGCAAATACAAGAGCAAATTTTTCTATATATTGTAAGTTTCTGCATGCACGGTAGAAATATCATAGCAAAGAACTTTCCTCATAAAAAGGACAACGATAGTCGATAGACAGAGAATCAATTGTCTAAGGAGCCACAAATCAGGTATTTGCCAATACATTTCACTGGAACATATTTTCAAAACTCAGAATACTCAAATAAAGAACATGAAGTTGCCTGAATAGCTCCTATTAGAGAAACTACATCCTAAACTATCATACTTTTCAAATTGGAAGATAAGCTCATGAGATATTCAGCATGTTTCAAATAATAACTTGTGGCAATAATAATTTGTCATGTTTCACATGCTACTAACAATGCATGTTTCAGCGTATAAATATCACCCAATTCTATATTGTAACATTGACTATTCTATTGATAAAGGGAATATTACAATGAAATTTTAACATTGACATGGAGAAAATACTATACAGAACTACAAAGGGGAGGCCAGAACTGGCAACAACACAGAATCGGGTGTACTACAAAATCATTTTGTCCTGTTCCATGATACCCACCTTGCACTAATAAAAGTATAGGCGCTCCTTGAGCCATCCTGAGTAGGTATTTTCCCCAAAATGATCCTGTGTACGGTATATATGGTACATATCAATGTTAACATCAAGAAATTGAACTTTTAACGTGGAGCACATTATTGTGATATAAAGCACTTGTGAAACCAGAACAAAAAAAAATATTTTCTATTTTTCACCACATCACTACGTATCTATGCTAGCACATGCATGCATGCTCATTTGCTTATTCCAAAGCCAAACGATCCACACCTATAAGACCAAACCCAAACAAACTAATGTTGTTTGATATTTGAGTAAACATAACAAAGATAAGTCATGGTACCAAGCTAAGAACCACAAAAGTTAACTCAAATCAGCATCTATACTTTATCAAACTCATCAGTTGGTTTGTCCTTCGCATCCACACACATTAACCTACAAAGTTCAATCTTATCCATCTATTTGACCTCTTTCAATGGTTATCTTGATTTTGTGCTTCACCTTCCTTTATAACAATAAATAACATTAATGCTGCTAAAATGCTCCTAATCACCCTTCACCACACCCAACTGATAACCATAATACCACTAATGCCCATCAACTAATGTGCATTGCATGCAGGAAAAAAAAGGTAAGAAAGTCAATATCCAACAATTACCTTTGATCTGCTTCAACAACTCCAGAGGCCCCAACATACTTGACCCTATCTCCTGAAAAGGTACATAACAAAATTAGAAGGAAAAAAACAGATTTAAACTCCAACGTTGAAAGATCCAATTCGTATGTATGATTTAAAGAATTTTTAGATGAAGCAGATTTAACTTCTGAGTTCGTGTAGCTACATACAATGTATCAATAAATACGGGCTAAGCCTCAATTATGCTCAGGTGATCATGGACTCGTGGGTTAAGTTCAAACAATAAAAGCTTATTTTTCAACGCAATGTGGTCGATAGTTTACATAGTAAAGTCTGAAGGGAAAAATCATGGGAAATTACCCCTTTTGAAAGGCCTTTTCTCTTCTTCTGATGACTCAGGAGTTTCAGAAGATTCTGACGCTGTAATTTCTTCAGCACCAACAATTCTCTAAAATAACAAGGCGGTCAAGGATAATTATAAGCCACAAATTTGTGCATAAAGAAAAAATCATTGACGAGGGCAGAAAATATGAAACGTTGGATCTCCTTGCCTTTCCTCTAGTAAGGCAAGAACACTAAAAGAAGACAAGTTATTTCAAACATTTGTTTCTATCAACTGTATTGTCTAAACTTTTGATGTCCCCTTCGTTTTAGAGAGACACAAAAGTGGCAAAGTACCATTTTGTCTGTAATGAAACAGGTCAACTTTTCAGAAGCACAGTCAAATATGTGTGTTTTCTGTGGAAAGCATCGGAAGACACTTCTTATGCAACAAGACAGGGAGATAAGATAAATCACCTTGGCAAATTCCTCGATAGTACAAGGGACCAACTTTTTTAGGTCATCCACAGACTTTTTCAGGTCTTCCACAGATTTGAGAGCATCCTCATCGTCACTTTCACCAGATTTTCCATTGTTGCTTGTCCAATCTTCATCACCATCGTCTTCCATTTCAGATTCTGAGCCTTCATCCTCTGACTCAGCATGCTCATCCTCCTCCTCACTTTCTGAGTAATCCTCCCCATAATCCTACAGATCAGGTGAAATGTGAGGTTTGCAAAGTTGCATCCTGCCTTTATACTTTGTGAAAATGCAGTATCTTACATATGGTGCAAGGACACTGCTGTCCAGAACCAATAGCGGCACTTGCAACTCATGTGCAAGAGCTCTAACAAATCTCTCCCTGTAAAGCTCAGTTCCTGCATTAAACAAATTTCACAACCCAAGCATTTACAGCAACACTATGTATCTTCATCCTAGCTGCTTTATACCTGGAGAACTTTGGAGCAATATCCGCCCTCCTGAGGATTCCAAACGTGAGCCATACTCTGACGTGACACCCTTGTGCCGCAGGTGGGACGCCACACACTCACTCAGCAGCTGCCTCGCATTCTCACTTAAGCATTCAAAAGGGAACAGACACACACGCTCTAGTCGTCAGCCCACTAATGTTAGCTTGGTTGAAACAAAATGTCGAACAGATGATGTGGGCGTCTCACTTGACATAGTAGGGAAAATTCTGCCACGAGAGCGACCCCTTCTCCCACGGCACGACGCGGCGCAGGAACTCGCTGCGGAACCTCTCCCGCCTGGTGAGGAACGTCGACTCCCGCCGCTTGCAGCCGGTGAGAAACCTCTCGCCGCTCAGCCACTCCTGCTGGTCCTTCTCACCGAGCCGCGCGTGCTCCTGCTCGAAGCACCTGCCGCTGCTCCCCGCCGCCGCCGAGGCCGCAGCGGCGCCCCTCGCCTCGGCGCTCCCGACGCCGCCCTTGGAGCCGTAAAACCGGCACAGCCGTCGGGCAGGGCCGGGCGGCCGCGGCGCGCCGAGCGCGCTGAACCTCCTGACGAAGGAACCTCCACTGACGCCGGTAGCGGAGATGCCGAGAGAGCTTGAATTGCTCCACATCGGAGGGCGCAGGAGGAGGCAGCGCAGCCGCATCGCGTGGTACATCTCAGGCGGCTCTAGGACCAAATGGTGAGGAATTGTCAGCCTAGATCGTTTGCTTGAGCTTGTGAAGCGAAGCAAGGAGCGGTGTGGGAGCCTGCTGGAACGAATCCGGACCAGGATGGCGGGTGGCGCGGCGGAGACGGTGGCGCCCGGCTGCGGGCGACGGAGAGGAGGGAGACGGAGACGCCACGGCACCACCGCTCCCACTCCAGGTTTCGGCTAATCCGCTTCTCACGCCGTGCCGCTCCTGCGCTGGGTTGGGGCGTTTGGGCCCCCGTTGGATACCAACACCAACAGGCCGTGGATCCAAGTCCTTTGTGAGAACCTAGTGGGCTGTTGCCTTGATAGAATTTGCAGTCATTATAACGGGCCGCTTTTTTGGCATCACCAGTGGACGTATGAAGGCCCTGTAAGGAGAAAAATGTTTACGGGCCCCAGCCCATAGTGGTCTCTTCGTTTCCTAGTAGCCAGAAAAAGTCCACATTACCTCCTCAAAATTTGCAAAAGTCTATTTTTCTCTCTGAACTCTAAAATCAGATAAACCATCTCTCTAATCTTTTATAAAACCATTTATTTTATCTCTCTAAACAAGACATTTTCAAAGATGGGCCTTGTTTAGTTCACCCTGAAATTCAAAAACTTTTCAAGATTCCCCGTCACATCAAATCTTGTGGCACATGCATGAAGCATTAAATATAGACGAAAACAAAAACTAATTGTACAGTTTATCTGTAATTTATGAGACGAATCTTTTGAGCCTAGTTAGTCTATAATTGGACAATAATTGTCAAATACAAACGAAAGTGCCACAGTGCCAAAATCCAAAATCTTTTCACAACTAAACAAGGCCATGGTTTTGTCTTTTTATTTGTTTTATTTATTTTGATTAATTTTTAAAAAAGTTATAGTAAATCATAAAAAATAAAAAATTCATTTTCATTGGACTCTAGACGAGTAGATCTACACAGTGAACATATAATATGATATGCTTTAGTACAAACTGTTTACTATAGCTTTAGATCTACGTTTTCTTTGTAATTAATTCATAGCTATAGTTTTTATAGTTTAATTACGATAAAATTTTTATGGTGCGCTAATTATTGTATGCTTAAATTGTAGTAAAAATTTCATACTCACTGGATTATGTATAACTCAGTTATAAATTTATTTAGGTGTATACTTGTTAACAAGTTTATAAATCTATAACTAAGTTCACCATAATTAGCCCACCATAATTAGACCTTAGAAATTGCAGTTATGAATTAATTATAGAAAACATAGATCTAAACCTACAACAAAAAATTGTATTAAAAGATATCATATTATATGTTCATTATGTAGATCTACTCGTGTGGAGTCCAACAAAATTATATTTTTCATTTTATGATTGTTTCTATGACTATGATTTTTCAAATAGTCATCCAAAATAAATAAATAAGAAAAAGACAAAATTGTCTTTTAAAACCGTTTATTGTGGTCAAGGAGGTAAAACAAAAGGTTGTAAAAGTTTAGTGAGGTAATTTACCTGACTTTAGGGCCTGTTTGGATCATGGGAATTTCAAAGGATTTTCAAAGGAATTGATATTCCTGTAGTTTTGGTCACTGTAGCTATGTTTGGATCAAAGGATTCATCGGTTCCTTTCCAAAGGAAAGATTCCTATACCTGGGCCTTGTTTAGTTCCGAAAAGATTTCGGATTTCGGCACTGTAGCATTTTCGTTTTTATTTTACAAATATTATCCAATCATGGACTAACTAGTCTTAAAAGATTCATCTCGTGATTTATAGGCAAACTATGTAATTAGTTTTTGTTTTCGTCTATATCTCATGCTTTATGCATGTGCCCTAAGATTTGATGTCACAAGAAATCTTGAAAAGTTTTTTGTTTTGGGGTGAACTGAACAAGGCCCTGTACGTTTTGGAGGAACTTTAAAATCCACTGCAACCTCATGGTTTCCTTTCCTGTGCGAAGTCTGGGAGACTGAGACAAACACGCTCACTAAAAGACACAGTGCGCGTCATCTGTGGTTGTATGACCATGCATGCATCTTGCAACTACTTGTTTAGCATCTAATACATCAGTGAAGCTTTGATTTAGGAAGAGAGAAGGAAAGTGATAACAAGATACTACATGACATTGATAAGCAGGCGGCGCTATTGAGTGACAACAGGATACAAGTAGAAGAGTACACTAGTGTGCATAAAGATGACAATTTTTACCCAAAACCCGAAATCCGATTGGTAATTACCTCATTAGGGTAAGAGTATGGCTATTTCTTGTACCCATGAATAAGATGATGTGAAAAAAGTTTTATCCAGCGGGTAAAGTGGGTAAGAGTATGAGACTGCATTGCCCGTACCCGTTAACCCATAGGTAAATTGAACCCGATAAATTATACTAGAATCATGGAACTTGTGAATTTTATGACTTGTTATCTAGTAATGATGGATTTACCTATTAGATCATTTGATTGTGTGTTTATGTAGCTTGTATATTTGAAGAGTTTATTAATGATTTGTGATATTTTGGCTAAATTTGGGAGCCTGATATATTAAAAAATGTATTTTTTTCATAGTAAATATTTTTAAAATCATGGATAAAGATAACTCATGGGTTACCCGTTACCCGCATGGGTAAGGGTATGGGAAAAAACTTTTACCCGTGCACGGGTATGGGTAAATTAGTGGGTAAAATATTTTCTCGTGGGTAAGGGTATGGGTAACACATACCCAGCGGTTAATTACCCATTGCCATCCCTAAGTGTGCAACAATTAATAAAATAGAATTACTTTTTGGTTCTTATATTTCTACTTGTGTATTCCCATGTTCCAAACACCCACTTATATGAAATTTCTGTGTTCTTTCTTTCCTCTGTTTTGTCATTGCATTCCTATTATTTTTCTATCTATGCTTGTGTTTTTTATTCCTTACCCTTAAAGTTTAGAGAGGAAAACAAACTTTCCTAAAGTTAAGGGAGGCATCGTGGACTTTTTTTTTGTTCCTAAGAGCAACTCCAAGAGCCTGGCTAAAATTAGTAGCTAAATTCTATTATTTAGCCATTTTATAAAATAAAAGAGATCCACAAGAGTCTTGCTATTTTACAAAATCATATAGCTTGTGTCAGTGGTTGGCTATATATGGCCGACGAAAATCAAAAAATAGCTAACTTTCTATTTTACAAAACTAGATAGCATATCTGTTGGAGTCTACCTTTTATTATGTAAATTTTAGAATAACTTCCGCAACAAAAATAGCCAAGCTGTTAGAGTTGCTCTAACCGCTAGGATCCTGTATTTGCATAACGGCCCAAGTCCATTTCAAATGTCAGATGGTTAGGCCCAGGTAGCTCTTCAGGGCACCAGTAGTGTATAGGAGTTTCTCATTTAAAAAAAAGTAGTGTATCAGAGGACCCTTGGTTTTTGTCCAAAAATATTAGGCCTTGTTTAGATACACCTAAAAACCCAAAACTTTACAAGATTCTCTATCACATCGAATCTTGCGGCATATGCATGGAACATTAAATATATATATAAAGAATAACTAATTGCACAGTTTACATGCATGTAAATCGCGAGACGAATCTTTTAAGCCTAGTTACTGTATAATTGGACAATGTTTGTCAAATAAAAACAAATATGTTACAGTGCCAAAATCCAAAAACTTTTTTATATAAACAAAGCCTTAGTGTATAGGAACGGCATCGTCATTGTGGTGTGGGCCCATAGGAGGGAAAAGTTGCAATGCCGGAGAGAGAGTAGACAAGTGTTTTTTTTCGAGACCCATGGAGACGTTTATATACATAAGCATACACTCACCTTTATAAACACGCACACACATTCTAAACCAAATTGGACTAATAAATTTTGAGATTGACGCATCTCACTGTCGACAGGTATGTCACTAACTGCTGAAAGCATAGCACCGTAAATCCAAAAAAAATGCTAGAATTTGAATCTGGATGGACAGGTTCTACTTAAAAAACCCTAACCAGGAGGGAATACTATATTTTATTTAATGGGAGTAGATTCAATCTATAGGAGCTGGTTCTTCGTTTTAGAGTATAGGAGCGACGTGTGCAATGTATAGGATTGGGTCATCCTATCATAGAACCGGGACAAATGAGCGCACTGCGGACGCTCTTAGTCTTTATTATTATGATGACTTATGACAACAATCTCCAGAAAAGAAAATAGATCTGACTCTATATGATGAATTGCAGGTTGCGATATCACGAGGTCACGAGCAGGAAGATCTAGCTAGAGAATCGGAATCGATACCAAGAGTGCAGTCTTAACTCATGAAGTCATGAGCCATCGAGTTTGGCCGATAAAGGCAGAAAGAATGGAAGAAGTGAGCTGTCTTGGTGAGTGGTCGTCGCCCACAGGGTCGAGTGGTACTCTCACCGGCGTCGTCTTTTTGCAGCATCATTTCCCTTTCTAGATTCAGCAGCAACAGGCTACTACAGCTCACCAAAAAAACGGTGTAGTACTCGTCTTCGCAGTTGAAAGGATCAAGATGCCCAAGAGGAG
>Ga0182004_10000499_pt1 | contig 24081 bp, 23 predicted proteins | sample Sormic07211540_1_FD_120479 | JGI IMG/M metagenome (GOLD analysis project Ga0182004, IMG submission 120479) | Endophyte microbial communities from Sorghum bicolor roots, Mead, Nebraska, USA - 072115-40_1 MetaG | ecosystem: Host-associated > Plants > Roots > Unclassified | place: USA: Nebraska...
CCTCTCTCTCTCTCTCTCCGCGAAAAAGGTTGGCTCTTGGCCTGTCGCTGGGTGCGAGAGAGAGAGGATTCCTGTGGTTGCGTTTTATGTATAGGGGAAAAAAATTTTCCGATACGGGTGCGAATACGATACGACTAAGGTTTTGTTGGCATGTAATCGGATTCACATCAATTCACATGTGTTGGAGTGGATTGAAGTGGAACTTGAACTAAATTTCACCCTAATCCACTATAGCACATGTGGATTGAGGTGAATCCGACAACATCCAAACAAGGTCAAAAGTATGCAAAGCGGTGCGAACCTGCCTGCAAGCCCACTTTGGCCCGCCCCGCCAAAAATGGCCCGCTGGACAACTACAGGCCGTCCGTGTTTCTGTTGCGGGTTGAGGCAGGCAAGTCTGCTTGCGCAAATCCCTATTATCGAAAAAAAAACTGCAACCCTATCTCCACTGCGTGCAGCTCGTTAGAGTAAGGTCAAATAGAGTCGAGTGCTTGGCTATAAGCTATTTGTATTTGATTAGAGCTAAGTTATACAATAAGTTGTCTCCTACTTTTATCTAAAATATCTTCTTTTTTCTATTCCTTCTCACAACACTTGTTATTTGGTCCACCACTACCTATGCATTCGTACCCAGCTTGGTGCTTACATAAGAGCCAAAGTATTATCTCTCTCGTATCTTCTTTCCTCCACATCAGTATTAGCTTGGCTATAAGTCCATTATTGTATCTGCTCTTACTCGTTGACTCTCGAGTCTCCGCCGCTACGTCTCTGCCATAGTGGAGGGAGAAAATTGCACTTTTAGCAGCCAAAACAATAGGCTTCGTAAAACTAGCATCCGAAATATTGTTTTCGTAAAAATAACAGCTAAAAAATTACTTCTTATTTTCTCTACCATTTTTTCTTTTTTCCTTCTTTTTCTTTTTTTTTCTCTTAGAATCTGGACGAATCTATCACTGAGATAATTGGGACGCTAATTGACATGAAATCCACATCTGCTGCGCAGTGCTGGTCGCCGCTGCAGGCCTGGGCGCTGGCTGGCTGCTTGTGTCGTGCCTGGATACATACACAGATACACTACATGGCCATAGATATATTGGAATAAACAAATTATTTATGTGTATCATACGTTCATAATTTGAGATTAAATGAGTTCATCTCACATTAGGGCTCTCACCATAGCAATCGTGTCCGCCTCAGCGATGGAGTGTGCATGTGCCACGGCATTAAGCGGAGATGACACGTTGGGCCGCGGAGGCACGTCGCGCGATAGGGCCACGTACGTCGGACGGCGGGTTCATCTCAAATGGCGCCGGCACGTCGTCCATGAAGAGTGAGCTAGGCCTCACGTGCGTGTTACGTAAAATTAGCACCGGCGTGGTTACGTGAAATTAGCACAAGGGTAGATTCGTCCATATTTTAGGAGAAGTAAAGATAAAAGAAGGAAAAAATGGTAGAGAAAATAAGAAGTAATTGTTTTGGCTGCTATTTTTACAAAAACAATGTTTTGGATGCTAGTTTTGTGAAGCGCACAGTTCCTCCTACAACTGTGCGCAAGCAGACACGAACCAGAGCAAGTTATTCTGAAGCTGAACTCACACAAGTTGGTCCAACGCAAACGTGCAAGGCAAAGATGCTTGTCCAGTCATTTAAACCATATAAGGGGCACTCTAAATGCTAGAAACTACATATAGTTTCTATACCTATTAATTTTTATAGACACTATGTATAGAAACTATGCTTCCAATGGATAGTTTCTATACAATAATTTGTTATCCAATCATATTCATTCTCTCTCCATTCTCAATCAATCATATCACTTCATGTCTTGGATTTCGCGTAGTTTCTAAGTTAGATCTAGTTTCTATAATTTTTGCTCTCTCTCTTAAATAACTACTTTGCCACGTCAGCAAAATGCTTAAGTGGTACCATAATTAATGCTTATAGAAACTATGATGGTTTCTGCATTGGGAGTGCCCTAAGTCCTAATGGTATTGTAATAAGTGCTCACACCTAATCTAAGAACTTTACTACAGCACGGATATAGAGTAATTAAAAGATCCGGATGCATAGTCCATATTTGGAAACTATTCCCCTCCGTCTTCCACATTTGGTTTTCGGGTATCATGGTGCACCTGCGTAAAGTTTTAAGATATCATATCGATTGTCACGTTAAGTGTCACATGAGAGTATTCAAATAGTACTAATAAGATAATTATAAGTCAATCCATCATTATCATATATTTATTGTAACTTTACTATAGCACCATATTGTCAAATCATATACAAATTAATTAGACTTAAAAATTTGTCTCACAAAATAGTCACAATCTATGTAATTAGTTATTTTTTATTCTATATTTAATACTCTATGTATTTGTCTAAATATTCAACATGATAAACTAAATAAGGCCGACATACAGGAGATCCGCTTGCGCCTTTGGACCGACCCAACGTATAGAAAACGCACAAAAATAGACCAATTGCATGTGCAGTATGCCTTGGTTAAACCTACAGCCTCTGAAACAGATTGGTCTGTAGGATTTTGAGTTTAGGCCATGGCATTTTCCAATCTGACCAAACAATTTTAACAAGAAATGGTTGGCAAATCTGTGGAAAATTAACAAGAAAAATCATATAAGCATAGAAAAAGTTTACTTAATACCCTCAACTATAAAACTAGGTATTCTAAATAACTTCCTAAGACGTTTTTGAAGATTGTTTTGCTAATTTATCACATTGAAAAGTCTATATAACCTTCTAGCGTAGCATTTGGTTAAATGACTCCCTCAACTACAAAACATGATATTGTAACTCTTAAAGTATCTAAATAACTACATAACCCACAAGCCTAGGAAGAGTTCAGAGATAGCTAGAGAGAGAGGCAACCGATGGGCTTGTATGCAAGCATGTGTGTTTAGACCAGTATGGTGGAATACAGTGTCCAAACGACCCTAAAGATCATTCGGTGAGTCATTTAAATATTTTTTGATGTTTTACAGGTTATAATATCATGTTTGATAGTTGAAGAGGTCATGCAATCCGCCCTTAATATGTTAAGGGGGTTATATAGACCTTTTAATATGTCAAATCGGTAAAACCACCTTCAGAACCGCCTTAGGGGTTATTTAGATGGTTTTTCAATATTTTGAGGGTAGAATACCTGGTTTTATAACCGAGGGAAAGAAAATAGACGACCACCGGTAATTGAGGGGATTAAGTAGACTTTTTTCTATAAGCGCGAACAGTTGTATCTCTCCCATATATGGCTATGTCTCTTTGCTTCATACATCGAGTTATAACACATAGCATTTATGAGTTTTAGAAGGAAAAAAACTCCAGCAGTGTGCAAGTAACAGCAGCATATGTTTCTTCGTGATAAAACAACATATTTGTTCATTTGTTCTTCTATTGGGCTCATATATAAATCGGAGTTAGGGTTTTTGTCTAATCAGTTTATTTCTCTCCCCCACTTACAGTCAGTGCCCTCTCCCTCTCGGTCTCGATGATGCCCCCTCCCTCTCTCTCACCACCCTCCCTATCCTCTCCCTCCTGAACTCTCTTCCCCAGCGCGGGGACGGGGATGCCCTCTCCCTCCCTCCCGAGCCCGATGATACCGACGAAGAGCCCTCTCTCTCTCTCTCTCTCTCTCTCTCTCTCTCTCTCTCCCAATGCCAGCGGGCCTCCCGCTACCTCCGGTGGCCGCCCTCTTCGAACCGCGCAGCTCCCTCCCTTCCCATCGGCAACACCGCACAGAGGCGCTCTCTGCCTCCCTCCAAGCTCCGCTACCTCTGCCGGTCGTCCCTCTCCGAATGGTAGCGCAACACCCTCCCTCCCCATCGGTGGTGGCGCAGGCAGCCTCTCCCTTGCTCCCTACCAGATACGATGGATGGTGCCCTCCCCCTCCCTCCTGAATTGCCCCTCTCTCTCTCCTACGACGCACCTCCTGAGACCGTTGATGGCGTGGTGAGCCCGCCTAGATGCGGAGGCCCTAGCTTGGAGAGCAGCGAATCCAGCAGCGAGGGTCGCATGCGTCCGAGATACAGCAAGGAGCGGCGACGTTGCTCGACCTCCACTGCCTCCAGATGGCTGTAGGTGCTCCACTGACGACGACTTCCGGTGGCGGCGGTGTGTCCAGATGCGAATGGGGTGGTGGCGGGTGTAGGACGACAGGCTAGGCTTGACGTCAAGCTCGTATGGCTAACGTTGGACTCATCTTTTTTTATTTTAATTTGATTTACGGAGACGGACAAAGCAACCACCTCCGTAGGTCATGGATTAACCGAGACCTTTCATTGGAGACGGTTGCCTTTGTCCGCTTCTAAAAATAAAAAGTAACCGTCTCCATTAAATTTATATTGCAATAATGTGCTACTATGCCCATTGCTTCATCCTAATAAATGTCACCACCGAAATCAAGCCCGATCGCTTGGTGATCCATGATGGTCGTCACTTCCTTACCGTGTTCAACGAAGGCCGCAGTGGTCTCCGGTCTCCACACATGATGAAGCCAAAGAAGGCAGTGCTCATAACTCTAGAACAAATTACGTGTGTGCCATCATCTGATCTATCATCACACCATAAGCATGCTTATCTCCACCGTCATCATCTAATCTATTTAGGTCTTGTTTAGTTTCTAGGTGAAAAGTTTTTTTGGTATTGTAGCATTTGTTTGTATATTTAGCAAATATTGTCCAACTTCGTATATAATAGTTTAGTCTCACATAAAGTCTTGTTTTGGATGTTGTCGGATTCACTTCAATCCACATGTATTTGAGTGGATGGATGTAGAATTTAGTTCAAGTTCCACTCCAACCCACCTCAACACATGTGGATCGATGTGAATCCGACTACATCCAAACAAGACCTAAAAATTGATTAAAGGTTAGCTCAATTTAAACAGATAACTATTGTGTATACTATTACGAAGTTTAGAAATGCGGAAAGCGTACGAGCCGAGGTGTGTTGTGACCCAAGTTATTAGGACCGGACCGGAGTTCGAACCGGCGAGGCTATCGGTTCACTGGTTCATTGGTCCAACCGTTTAGAACCGGTTGAACCGCCGGTTCAATTAGTTTGGACCGGATAAATTGAACCGGCCACAAATACTTTGAACCGGTATATATATTATAAATAATAATTAAAAAATAATAATAACGTAAATGAATTACAAACTGCATTGTGAGCCCCCCGTAGTTGTCCACAAATTTCCAATACATGTTTTATGATTGTGCACAACTTGGGTCCCACATGTCATGCTCATAATTTAAATATAAACATGACATGTGGATCCCACATCTTGGTAATTTTTTTAAACAAAACATAGGCCTTGTTTAGTTTCAAAATTTTTTGCAAAATAGGAATAGTATCACTTTCGTTTGTATTTGACAAATATTATCCAATCATGTACTAACTAGACTCAAAAGATTCGTCTCGTCAATTCCGACCAAACTGTGCAATTAGTTTTTATTTTCGTCTATATTTAATATTTTATGCATACGTCTAATGATTTGATGTGACGGAGAATCTAAAAAATTTTGTAGAATTTTTTGGGAACTAAACAAGGCCATAGCCAATATTGGTCTTGATTTGTATATATAATTGTAAGGAGCATAGAAATTCAATCAAACTATAAATTAAATATATACTTTAACATGTATTGTGATTTGAAGGTTCTTAGTAAAAAAAAAGTCATGTTTACCACCAGGCACCAATCCCATCTAGGGACTCTAGCTTTAATTTATCCTGACACGTGCCAGCTTTTTGCATGGCTATATGCACAGCCAATGAGCTGCCACCCTCCAACTCCCAGCAAACACGCGCGCCAGAGTAGCATGTGCACAGACCGGGGCGGTTCGCACAGAACCGGCCGGTTCACCGGTTTAGTAAAAAACCGGCCGGTTTAACCGGTTTTTACCGGTTCGATTGTATATATGGTCTTTTAAGTGAACCGGACCGGTTTAAGCTCTGGTTCGGTCTTTTAGCGGTCCGACCGCCGGTCCGGTCCGGTCTTAATAACTATGGTTGTGACACGGGCCGGCCGCCATGACAAGCTGTAGTTTGCTGATTTACGAACACAAACTCTATGGGCCACGGGTTGGCTTCTGTAACCCCATGATGAATGCCCTATACGTGATTCTACAACATGCAAATAAAATTTGTTATTTTCATATAATTTGTGTAAAATGAGTTCGAAACTCAAATTTAGTGACAATGCGCATCTACGGATGCACTATTGGTGTGTATAGTTCCAAATATTTTGAAAAGTCCTAAATATGGTTTTAATTGGGTTTTCATGGATTGCACCAAAGATATAGTTTGCACTTAATATTTTGCCCCAAATAAATATGTCATGCCTAAAAATATATCTCATGATAAATCTGATTAATACATATTTGATATCATAAATATTGATATTTTTATATATAGACAGTCAAATTTAAGATATTTTTTGACTTGATATCTCCTATACAATACATACAACTAAAAAGACTAAAGAGAGGACATCGTTTCGGTGCGACATCTGCTTTCGTCCTGCCCCCCTGCCGCCGTGCGTCCGCGCCTGCACATCGTGTGTATACTTGGAAACAAACAGAGACCGCCATCCCTCCTCGATCCCCTCCACCTTTCCTATCTTGTCCGCGCGGGCGTCCTGCGAACGCACGCGCCTCGCCTCCTCACCTCGCCCGCAAGCCTCGCCCGCCGAGCGCCGCCTCGCCTCGCCCACCGAGCGCCGTTCGCCGCTCTCGCCTCGCCCGCTGAGCGCAGTCCCTCCTCACCTCGCCCGCCAGCGCCGTCCGCCGCTCTCGCCTCGCCCGCCGAGCGCCGTCCGTCCACACGCCTCGGTGGCCGCCGTTCGCCTCGAGACCGGCCGCCTAGCACCGTCCGCCGTGAGACCCGCCGCTTCACGCCGGTCGTCGTCCGCCGTGAGCCGAGCGCCATCCTTTGGCAGTCAATCGCTCTCCCTTCGCTCGCCCACACAACAGCCTCCTCTCCCTCCCAGTCGCACCCGCGATCTCGCACGCTTGCGGCACCATCGATGGGTCGGCATCAAGATCCGCGAGGTGGCCGGACATAGGAGCTCCGACAAGGGTAAGAAGGCCACGCATGCGAGTCCCTCACCGGTTCTCGCAGCCACCTGCGAGTGCCTCTGCTTGTGCCGGCGGTGGCCCATGCCATGCGAACCGAGAGAGAGCTTAAGGTATGAACTCAGCCTCCATTAAGAATTTCAATTTTTTCTTCCCCTTCATTGTTCCACTATCGCGTCAGGCTTGTTGTTCAGGCCAAGAAATCTTCTCCTTCTTGGAGGTCTCCTCACGCTCTGCTGCCATAGGTGAGTGCGTCACTTCTACAACTGTCACTCTCCCCCTTTTTCTGTGATGATTGGCATGCCCTCCTCTCTTTGTCACTCGACTCGGTGCTAGATTAGTGGAGGGAAGTTCATGATGCCTTGACTTTCAGGATGGCTGTGGCGGCATGTAAAAGCATGCCTGAAATATTCTACTGCAAATCTGGCCACCTTGTTTCTACTTTCTACTGCTAAACAGAAACAAGATATGCATTAGAATATTGTCTGTATTTCTACTGTTTGGCAGTATGTTGAACCACTTAATGCCAATCTTGTTTCTGTTTAGCAGTAGAAATGCATTCTTAATAGTGATCTGGATATTGTGTTATACATGTACATATAAAAATTTTATAGAAATTATGCGGAGGCCAATGAATCAGTAGAGGTTGTTTTGTAGTGTTTCATTAGCTAGCGAACATGTTATATGTAATTTTCTCTCTTTCCTGTACATGTAGCACAGAAGCAATAGAACATCGGCCTTCCTTCCTGGTATTTGAATCCAATTTTAGGTCACCATCTTTTCCTTCTCTGAGGGAGATTTGCCAAAATTCCATCCCTATGGACCTTGATGTGTCTCTATAGTGAGCAGAGTAGATGAGAAAAGGACTGGAGGGTAGAGGCGCATGCTGGAGCTGTTGTTCTTTGCTCGACAGGACAACTTGCTTCTTGTTTGTTGCTTAAACCTGATGTAAATTGTTGTTGTACTTAGGACAAAGCTAATGTGACATGAAAAAAAACTGAGGGAGTACTACAGTGAAACCTTTAGATCATATGAATAGTACCTTTCTTTACAAACCCAACTCGTGGAACACAAGGCAATAGGGGAAAAGCCAAGGTCATTTTAAAAGTTGATGATTTTGTTTGAAAAGCCAAGCCCCCTGCTTGGAGAACTCTTGAGTGTAGCTTTGTCTTTGTAAATAGGAGGTGCTGAAACTCATCATGTAAGTTGATGATTGTTGAATGGAAATTGTTGCATGTCTTTTTCCTAGCGTACATGTATGGCATGTTCTTCCACTGAGTCAAATTTTGTTGTGTGCCTCAGGACAACTTTTTGCACATATAGATTTATGCATGAGCATATATATAGCTCTTTTCTCATCCAGACAATCTGTTATGTGGTTTCTGATTGATATATCTGGTTGTTATCACTTGCCAGTGTTACTATCTGAACACATACTAAAATGAATCATTTTTCTGTTGAATTTATTATCCAGTTCAGACTTATGGCATTATGGCATCCTGGGAGTTGTATCAATGCTTGCTTGCTCCTGTTTACTGATTATTCAGAATGTGGATGTTTGCTGATATTTTTTAACAGCATAATGCAGTCAATCAAGCAAGGAAAAGAATGATGCATTTGGCTAAAGGTGACTTCTAAATTTCGTAATGGAAATATCTTGTGTCTCCCGTTCCGTTTTACTGTTCATTTCATTCACATGAACGCTCAAGACTTGTCAGTGGTTGTTGAGCACTATTGATCATTGTTCCTGATAACTTGCTTCATTGGCCTTAGTCAAATAATTTATGTTTGTAATTATGTGGGTGCTCATTTGTTTGATCATTATTTTGAGTACAAGATACTGCACACCATCTAATGCTAGGAAAGCAAGGCATATTTATTGGTTGGAGTAATCCCTGTTGCTATCAGGCAAGAACCAATGCTGACTTTGGTTCATCACGAATCAAGGTAGTGCTCATCATGAATCAAGTCTGGGAACAACATTTTCTGAATTTCTATGCTCATGATGTCAACCTTTACATATACAGAGCTTTTTGCTCATTGGATTATTTTAATCTGCAATTCTTTTCAAGCAAAGGCTATGTTTCTACTTTGTTAGATAAGATGTCAACATACATTCTGCTATATTTCAGATCCATTGATACCCTTGGTACAAGGAGCAGTGGGTTTTTGTGGCTCCAACAGACTGATCCTTGAAAGTTTGCCTCGACTTCCTTCCTGTTTGTGTTGCTGCTCATGCCTCCACAACATCTCGTTGTCTCCACTGGAGGAGAGGACACAAATAGGGATGCATGGTTCACACTGTATGAGGCCATTCAGGCACTTCATGACAGGCTACGAACACGACATGATAGGTTAGACAATAACTCTTTGATAATTGCACAAGTGTCTATTTTCTTAATTAGGTCAATCTTTTTCCACTTTGACATACAATTATGCATTTTCATGAAATTTTAATAAGCTGCACAATTACCAGGGGAATGAAATGTGTAAAAGTGATGTTTGTCTAATAACTGTACGTTGATATCATATTTTTCATGTTTTTTTCTTATTACCTTGCAGGCCGTTTGGATCCCCCGAATTGAAATGCTTTTTCAGAACCTTTGAGCACAGGCATGTTCGATAGTGCTCCTTGGGTCCTTACATTGCTTTCATGCTTCGCAAGACGCATGCATCAGACAAGTAAATAGTTAAAAAACAGAAATCAGCATTTCTATTCTTTAGCCAGGAATTTTAACTAGGTCTCGGAGGCTTAACACGGATTGATTGGAATTGTTGTTTTAGTTCCAAACAGATCTAAACAAGCTGCCCAGACAATATGATTCTAATTCAACTCAATTGTTGAGATCCAAACGGTAGATTGCAGTTCAGTTACAAATACGGAATCTATTTGCTGCCTTTTAGTTATTTGATGGTGAATCTTGCCATAGTCATCGTCGCTTGCAATAATAATACTTATGATTTAACTATTTCTATATATTATTGATGGAGTAGATATCTTATCCTAGAGTATATGTCTGTATAGAATAGTCCTAAAACCACACATATTTATACATAACATACTTTAAGGTTTTCTGAGAGTTTTTCAAGACACGCAATATTACCCATGTGATACATATATACTCAAACTTGTGTATATAATAGTATGGAGATTTGGTGGAATTTATTCGTGGATTTATTGGCGCACGAAAGAAAGAAATATCGGAGATTCTTTGTACCGATATAAGATATTATCTCACTTGCATCACAAAATGTTTTATACAATAGAGTTGTGAGCTTGCGACACCGAGCACTCAGTGGCTATATTAATTTTACGAAGTTTGCTTTTTGGATTAACTACCACTTTAACATTGGTATTTAGTTTCACAACATTGTTATCTTATCTTGTGATCCATGTATTTTTAATACAAAAGTTTAGCTGTCCCGTAGCAACGCACGGGTACTCTACCTAGTTGTGTTAGAATTATAATTATTTTTCTAAACGAAGAGAGAACTGTTCCTACTTACCTATAGACACGGTAATGATCAGAGCATCCAAGATGTTTGTAAGAGTGTAGAAACCTGCATAGAATTTTTTTCCCATCGACTCTGGCCAAATAATGAATGACTTGTTTTTTTTTTCCAAAACATGAATGACTTGTTTTGTGCGCCCAACCTCTCTGTAAACTTCAGGCGTTTCGAATCAGACCCAACTTTTTCAGAAAGACTGAGGGCGTGCTCAAGCTCCCTAGGTAACCCTATGAGATGATTCCTTAATATAAATGGAGAAGAAAAAAAAATGCTGCTTTTTAGTTCACTAGTTAAGTGCCCGTGCGTTGCTACAGGTAATACATATACATACATAAAATCTTATAATTTATAGCTGTACGGTAGAAAGCTAAGAAGCTTTATAACATATTTTAGCAACATGATTTCAGCAACCATAGTCACAACCTCTAAGTCATGTTCTATGAACGTGTTCATGTACATGGTACAAATCAGTAGAATTAGGTTGCAGAACAGTTCCAAAAAAGAATCAAGGGCAGAACAACGTATATCTAAGTTACATTAAGGCCAAGGACTGTTGTCAATAGCACAGTTCCAATGAGAAGGTTTTCTAGATGATGATGCTTGTTATCAGTCTCTAGACGGGGCTTGTGACATCATGTAGATCTTCATATCAAAATGTTCACGGACCTTGAACATGAGGCATACAAAAGTCATGTTTTATGTTGTGTAAATATATTCTTCAAAAAGAAATATTGTGCAAAGATCCTTATCAACGGACACATATAAGATTGATTCAGTAACTCAATGTCCTATAGCATTGGGCAAAAATATGATGATGTATGATCACAATGACATGGGGAAATAAAAGCCACCTGGAAGTTTGCAAATCAATTTAAATAGCAATTTTGAAATTTAGATATTTGTTGAGAAATATAACCATGGGTTCATCGCCTGTAGTCTTCATTGGAAGTTGGTTGATTGATAATGCCAGCTTTGATTTGAAGATGGGTTCATCATTTGTGGCCTTGATTGCCTCATTTAGACTGGGCACTTTGGTTTACGCATGTCCCTACTTGGTGGGTTCTATTTTTCTGAATTCTGAAATGTCAACAACGAGAACAAAGCAAGAGATTAAGTCTCACAACTTTGAAGAGCTTCTATTTTAACACATCAGGCTGCAAGCACATAAAATCCTCGAGCCTCATAGAGGAGCAACACTGCATAGCAGTATCTTAGTCTGCACCTTGGTTGATTGATATTGTACCATTGCCCTTTCAGCCCGCCATAATTTTTTTCTTCTTTTTCTAAAAAAAATCTTGACAATCTTTTTATTAACCAGTGTTAGTATCACCTTTTGAATGATCTCTTGTGTAAAAAAGATAACTAAGCATTAAGAAGTCTGATAGAGGTTATCTTGAGAAGTCTAGATTTGCCATTGGATGCAAAACAACTATATAGTGCACATAGGTGCCACTGGTCTGGAGAAAGGGATCATCTCAAAGGAAACTAACTGCCTGAACAGTTCTATGGATTAGGTATTTCTTTGTATTCTATTATTCTTTTTTTATTAAACACGCAAGAGGTTTCCTTGAATACTCTAGGTAGCTAAATTGCATGTGCCTTTCTTTTTTCTAAGCACACATTTCCTAAAGTTCACAAATACATGAATGCATGAGCTGTAGCAGGAGTTGAATTATGTATTCTTCTCAAGATATTTTGGAGACACTGAACTTTGAAGCAACACCTAAATTAGAAAATTCTAGAGAATCTGATCTCACTGGTTGTCTGTAATGATTTATCAGGATTAACATTTCCATTAAGAAAAAAAGAGAATCCAAGGGAACTTTGGTTACACGTGATAGAATAATTTTATAGCTATGTTATTGCTAATCCACAAAATTTTGAAACGTTACTTAATAGTATGTTTTTCCCTGTCTTGGTTTTGAGCTATACTAAAATTATCCAGGAATACTCTGAAACACCACTATCGAAATGTCACTGGAATGCTCTGACATACTAAAGACTTCAAAAAGACTGAACGAAGAATTAATAAGTATCTCTTGTATTTGCAGTAGTTGCCAAGTTACAAATAAGAACAACAAATGCATCATCAATTAAGTATAGAAAGTACGGTTCCGAGGCATCGATAGGCAAGAGCTCAACACCAAAAGCTCTGATCATGACGCGAATACAACCATATCAAACCAGCAATTCAGCACCGCTGGCCATTTGAAAAAAATCCAATCAAACAGCAGCCCCACTACAGAACGGCACAGAAGCAGAGCACCATCTAGCTCTTGCGACTGCAGGGAGATGACTTAGAAAAGGAATGAATGATCAAAAGACGCTGGCGAGTCATGAGTTCACAAGCACATGTTAAATTATTGGATGAATTTGATCCACACCCAATTTTACTGGTGAGTCCACACGTACTAAGAGGGGTGGGTGAGGACTGAGGATTGAGGATAGAAGGGGATCAGATGACTCACCGGTGCCTTTCGTGGGACTCGAGTCCCCTACAGTTGAGCAACTTCCTGCCGCGGCGTCCTCCCCATCAGCCAATCGTCAAGATCTCCTAGCGCTCCCTGTAGTTGAGTAGATTCCTGCGCTAATTAGTGATGGCAATCCCTCGGCGTATGGCGGCGTCCTCTCCCTCCATGGTCAAGCATCAAGATCTCCTGGCCGCTCTCCTAGGCGGCGCGAAGCAGCGCCGGCAGCGTGGAGGCGGCGCAGCGCACGCGTGGAGGTGGCATGGAGGAGGTGGTGCTGACGTCGTGGAGGGTGCGCAGACTGTGGGGTAGCGGGCGCGATGGGCAGACCGTGGACGAGCGGGGAGGTGGAGCGGCTTGCGGAGAGGATGGGGACCATCGTGGGCGGGCGACGGTTGTGCAGGGGGAGGGCATGAAGGAGATTGCGGGAAGGGTGGCATGTTTACGAGAGGAGGGGCGATTAGCGGGGCGAAGACGATGACCTTTGGTCTTTTTAGTTGTAGAGATAGAGATTTCATTCACAGAATCGCCTCCACAGATTACCACTACAACGTTTCATGTTACAGCATATTGGTTTCAGCTTCTGGAAATTAATCACCGCAAGTCCGCAACGTTCCAGCACAATGTGGTTTCAGTTTCGAGTTAAGACCACAGCATAGTACCTTCAGAAAGTTATATCAGCACAAGGCAGATACTTCCATTATACATACAGTATCATAAAGGTACATTTCTAGGTGCTACAACCGCCGAGGCGATCAATACCAAATGCAAAGATGACTTAACATTATACAGCTTCAAATTAAGAAGTTTCCTGGCTAATTAAACACAAAGTCAAATGCTGCAGTTCATTGTCACATGCACCAGAAAGATCGTCGGTGCCCCCATAACCACCACTCCATATGCAGCGACAGCCTTGGACTTGGTAATTGGATCCGCATTTTTCACACGGTATTTGGCCCTGTCAAAGGAGGAGAAAACAATGAGGCCCTGTTTGGTTTGGTGCCGCACGCCCGAGCTCTGTTTGGTTTTTGCCGTTTACATATTAGCCGAAACAGGATTAGACGTTTTTGATGAAACTAACAGGATTAGACGTTGCCAAAAGACTAACAGGATTAGACGTTGCCCAAACATGACCTCACCAAACAAGACTATCAGTGATTCTACCATGTGTTGCGAGTTTTCTTCAAATATTGATTAGTTTCAACAAGCATACAACTATCCAAGCACAATATGATTGGCAGTGCCATAACATGCTGCCCTTAAAATCAGAACTGCCAGGTTGTAAAATTGGTGTACATGATCAATTATAGAAGCCTACTGTAGGTTCAGATATGAAGGTATTAACAAAATCCTATTTAAAGAACCATGGACTCTGAATTTGCATAACTAGGAATCTGGGGTATAAACACACTCAAAGCTATCATAGGTGGGGGTTGCAATGACTCATTATCAACAACAAACAAATATTGATTGAACAAGCAATAGAAAAACTGAAAATCAAAATTTTGGTTCAACGTGAAACGACCAACAATGCTGTACCATATCCATAACCTTGTACACTCACCATTGCCACATAAGACGCGGCCTAGAGTTGCACAAGTACCTAAGGCTGCCGATGACGCTGCGGTACTCCGTTGTGTCGACACTTGGCGTGTCCCCTTCCTTGAGCAGCTTCAGCTTGGGCTCCATGGGCGTGGCACTGGCGTTGCAGCCAGCCATACCGGCCAATTGTTGGAATAATCCCTGAGCATCCGCTAACTATAGAAGGAAGCTTAGAGTAATTATAGGCTAGGCATGACAGGCTGCATGACCGTGGGCGTTGGGATGGCAACGACCGATCTCGGGCATGCCATGATTGTCTCAATTGAATTGTATCCATATATGACTGCATGTATTTCTTTTATAATGAAATAGAGACACAAGAAAACGCTGCCGCTTGCAGCACCAAATTATCGTGCATGTGTTTCAGTGTTCATCCTAATCGGAGTTCTAACAGAGGGCGAGTTGACGGGGAAATTGTTGGTGCAAGGTGACGGCGGCGCCGGTGGGCACCGGCCGGAGGCGTGAGGAAAACTGCTGCTACCCAAAGGACTCGGGAGGCTTAGGGGTTACAGACCTGGGAACCCAAAACCTATGCCTCCTGATCAAACTGCTACATAGGCTTCATTTCCCACAGTTTTCGGCTTGGGCTCAGTGGGTGCAGGGAAGGGCTTCAGTTGCAAACCTGAAAGGGGACCTGCATGGGGATCACTGGAACACTCTCCGATAGATCCTACCGCTATATCAGGCTATCACTACGGTTCAAATCGGAAATGGAACCACCTGTTCTTTCTGGCATGACGTCTGGTTTCAGGACGAGTCACTGGAGGACTTGTGCCCAGCACTATACAGCCATTGCAATGAGAAGGACTGCACTGTCGCTCAAATGTTCAGCATTGGTCTGCAGAACTCGTTGGTGCCAAGGCTCACTGCGAGGGCAACATCTCAATTGCATCTTGTACAGCAGCTTCTGGGAGGAGTACACCTAGACGACTCGACAGACAAGCGAATCTCGGTCTTCAGCAAGGGGGAGGTTGGCCTTGACACCGGCGCCCTATACAGACTCCTCAAATCCAGGGGGCAACGCAATGATCTCGGGGCCAATTTTGTTTGGAAAAACTCTGCTCCACCGCGGGTGCAATTGTTCATGTGGCTCCTAGTCCAGGGAAGGATTCAAAGCAGGTCTCTACTCCGCAAAAAACATATTGTGCAAGACTCAATCTGTCAGGTGTGCAATGCGAGCGAAGAAACCCCGGAGCATATCATTGGTGGCTGTGCAATCGCTGTAAGTTTCTTGGCTCGCCTGAACCTCAACTCTATGATAGGAGTCCAGCTTCAAAACCTTAAATCGGTTACTCCACCTCCTGGTTTTCCCGTTGACAAATTTTCGGCCTTCCTAGCGCTTGGGTGCTGGGAAATTTGGAAAGTCCGAAATGCCAAGGTTTTCAGGCAAGAAAGTATCTCAGCAGTCCAACTTATCAACCGTTGCAAATCCTCTGCCCAGCTATGGAGCCACATATTCTCAGCTAAGAAAAGACACATTCCCCAGTCTTGGTGCAGCTATTTCGAAATGGCTAGTTCAGGCCAAGGTTAGATAGATTGTATAGTTTGTTTTGGGTTGTGTGGTGCTGTGGTTTCCACAAACACCAACCCCCACCCTCCCCTCCTCCATCACCATCTAGGTGATCTGTAATCTGAAAACGTGTAATACTCCACGGACCGTTTTTGGGACCAATAAAAATAAAATCAGGTGGGGAACGCCTTCCCCCGTTGCTTGTCAAAAAAAAAATTCATGTCCCTCGATGGACGGTGCTATCGTTTTGCCATTGCAGTTTGCACCGGTGCGAGCGGAATCAGATTTATACAGTGACCGTATCAGATCCCCGGTGATTTGATCAATGCTCGATGGAAACAGGCAAACAGCAGAGGATTTTGCTGCAGGGCCGGCCTGTTCCGCACTTCCGCTACAGCAATAAGCTGCTGACTTGTTTTGTGTACCCAACCTCTCTATAACAAACTTCAAGCGTCTCTATAACAAGCACCAAGCTTTTCAGTTCATTCATTTCTGCCACAGACATTTATATCCCCATAGGCCTCATGTCGATCTTGTTTTTTGAATGAGAGATTGTTTAACGATCTTGGTGGGGAAAAAAAAGTTTGCTTGTATACACAGAAAAAAAAAATCTGCTTGAATCCAGGCAGTATGTCTGGACCCAGCAGATACACTCATTGATTGACCACACCGCAGGCCAATAAAAAGGTCCTGAAATTTGCGGTGAGATTCTGATTGAGCATAGCACAATCAATGCACTGTCAGTATTCAGTAGAGAATGCAATCAGTGTGGCTGTCATGAGCACATTCGTAAACCCAGGCCCAACCTGGAAGTAATCATGCAAACGTAGTACTCGCAAGATTTCAAAACTTGGCCAGTAGCCCAGTACCATGATGCATTGTCCTCTCAAAAGGAAAGAATGAAACACGATGCAATTGTCCACTTGCATGGCCTTTTTCCCTATCTGAAAACTGCTTTGATCTCCGATGTGTCATGCCTCTTTACCCTGCAGTTAGGCCGTGTTTAGTTCGCGAAGAAAAAAATTTCGTGACACTGTAGCACTTTCGTTTGTTTGTGGTAATTATTGTTCAACCATGGATTAACCAGGCTCAAAATATTCGTCTCGTAAATTTCGATCAAACTGTGCAATTAGTTTTTTTTTGTCTATATTTAATACTTCATGCATTCGTCTAAAGATTCAATGTGACGGGAATCTTGAAAAATTTTGAATTTTTTGGTGGAAGTAAACAAGGCCTTAATTCAATAGAACCAGCTTTTCTATCAATATATATATTATATAAAAAACAATATTTATGTCCTTATTTTGTTTGTAGATTTACAAATAAAAAACAATAAAAAAATTGTGTGCACGTGATGCATATAGATCCAAGGTCTCTAGGGCCTTTGTTATCTGGGGCAACTATGCTCTTTGACCAAGACTTTCTGCCTTGTCTGTTTGCGGAAACATCAGCAGTTCAAGCAGGTCAAACAAGGCCAAACCCTGTGTCCTGTCTGATTCCGGACAGAATCTGTCCTGGTCATTTAAGAGCAATCAGCAGTTCACTTGGAAAAATGTAATACGATGATACAAAGGCCTTAAACTATTCCATAAATTAAGGCCTTGTTTACTAAAAAATTTTGTAAAATTTTTCAAACTTTTTATCATATCAAATCTTGCGGCATATACATAAAACATTAAATATAGATAAAATAAATAACTAATTGTATAGTTTATCTGTAATTTACGAAATAAAACCTTTAAACCTAGTCAGTCCATGATTAAACAATTATCACAAAATGCTACAGTGTCCATTTTGCAAAAAAAAAGAACTAAACAAAGCCTAAGATAAGAATCTGCTGCTGTGTCTTCGAACCTGGCAATCAGTAAGTTGATTACTCACTGAGCTCAAATAACCATGTGCCATTTGACCACTGTGAACTTTTCTAAAATTTCTAGGTGGTCTTGCTTACCACTAGCTAGCAGTTCAACAAGTAGGATAACCTGTTTGAGTGGGCAAACAAAAAATTATATTCATCTATTGCAGAAGACCCCAGACCCCAGTTTTGCAGAACAATAGGGTGTAGTTTCAGTCTCACATTAGAGCGCATTATATATTATCAGTGCCTCACATTATGAGGTCAGATGGAAATTAATCATTGCAATAGTTTAGCACACTGATTTCAGCTTCCAGTTAAGACCACAGCATCAACATAGTACCAAGTTACCAACAATGTTTTCACTCAGAGCTATCTTTGGAAGAAGGACATTGTAATTTATCCTCTTTTTTCACCTGAAATAAACACCCAGGCAAGAAATCCACAATGTTGTCTACTCAAAGAACTATCTTACAGAGACTCTACCACTGACAAAGCCACAATGACTGAACAAAGATACAGCCACAATGACTGAACAAAGATGCAATCTGACAACAAGAAGTTGAACAATCAGACCAGCAACACAAGGACAACTCAACAATGCAGCACCGAGCCACTCAAGAATGTGGCAAGACACCAAACAAACATCCTTAGCATAGAGAGGATGTGGAAGTCGGCTTCATCTCTGAACGGAGGTCCATGGAACTATCACACCTGAGCGGCCATCAACTCAGCGCTCATGACTTTCCTATCATCTGACTGCTTCAGCGCCACCGTTCTCTGGGCGTTGCATGCCTTCTGCTTCGCCTTGATCGACTCTGTCATGCTCATGTAGTTGGGTCTCGTCCTGACATTGTCCTCGGTCTTCTCTGAAGTCACAAATGTGGAGAATGATATAGGGGTCGATGCGAAACAAGACGACGATGATGCAGAGCTCTCATCGTTGTGCAGTTCAGTGCTCAGAGACGAGATCGACTGGGCTTTGAGGCGCTGATGATGTCCATGGGCGTGTGTTGGCCCAGGTGGTTTTGCACAGACCCGTTTGCTGACATTGTTCTTGCGCACCTTCACTGAATTTGGTTCAGAGAAATCGCCGAGCACACCAAAAGAATCCTCGCAGTTCTTGGAGGACCGGAAGTCAGGGGAGCTGGAGTTGGTCTGGTTGTGCTCCTCCATCAATCTATTCTCCCATGGGCGTGCTGCCATCCACCTCTCCAGCCAGCTCCAGTTGACATTGCTCTTGTCAAAATTCTGGTGCTTGAGCAGCATACCGGAGGGGTTCACCCGGCCATTGGAAGTAAGCTTCGGTGGCTGCAAAACAGACAGAACAAAGGTCAGATCAATATTCACAGATACTTCTACAGAATCATCACAATCAGAGTGTCAATGATCCCTACATTGCATTTGGCAGCACCATCAGCCTGCTGTGAATATGCGTACGCAATAGCTCGCTCGCGCTTGATTGCGCCCTCCTGCCGCTTCTGCAGCTTCACCCTCACTTGTTCAAGTGTCCCCTGACTGTCACACCATCCTTCCTGAAAAAAGATTACAGCAGCAATGAGAGTCTGTTCGCCTAGGCTTTTCTGCTCAATGCGTTTCATCAGAACCTGAATCATAGTAAGGAGTAAGGAGATTGAGATGCAGCAGTGACGACCTCTGCTTCCCTGAGGATGTCCATCTGGGTACGGCGCGCCTCGAGCAGCTTCTGCACGGCCTGGCCCTCGGTGGACATGCGCACGCGGCGCGCCCGGATGCGCGCCTGCACCCGCACCAGCGCCTGCATGCAGCGCAGCGTCACCGCCGCCTGCTTCCGCACCTGCCGCCCGCGCACGATCGCCTGCAGCCGCACCAGCCCCTTGAGCGCCCTCAGCGCACGGCGAGCCTTCACCAACGACGAACACACGCGCAAACCCATCAAGAATTTCGCAACCACCATCCCAGTACGAATCCAAAGAAGAAACAAGTGTCACGGAGAAATGTGGGGTACCAAGAACCCGCGGAACGCGGTCTGGATGCGGATGGCGGCCCACTCCTGGCGGACGGCCATGAAGTCCCGCGCCGGGGCGCGGGTGACGGTGGCGACGGCGGCCGTGAACGGGTCGGCGGGGGCGGCCACCGAGGACGCGTCGTCCGAGGCCTCCGACGCCGCCGAGCGCTGGCTGCCGCCTCTGGAGCCGCGCCAGATGGAGCCCTGGTCGCCGGAGGAGGTCCGCCACAGCTTCCACTTGCGGCCCTTGCCTCGCAGTCCTCCATGCACTGATGGGAATTGCAGCTTTTCCTGGACAGGAGCAGGAAAAATTGTAGATTCGATGAAAACTTCAGAATATAAATTCAGAGTGCACTGTACAAAGGGAGATTTGGAGGAACTCAGATTTTGAGCTACGATTCGCGGAATGACTTGAACTTCGATACGAATGAACAAATACGGTACTCAATGATTTTTGTCTGAAGCAAGAAAGCGAGTATTGACAGACAAGGACGAAGGATTGAAAAGGGACGGACGCTTTTGGTGACCATTGACGGTATCATCAGATACAGGGGGTTGCCATTCTGGGAGTAAAAAAAAAGTATCAAATCCAATGTTCTGTATCTACTGTGGAAAGGGAAATAGGGGTTGTACCACACGAACTAGGAACAAGACGGTAATGAATCATTGTTTTTCACGGGTCCCGTTTTTCACTTCTCAGAAGGAAAAAAAAAAAGAAAAGGTTGAGTCTGCGGCAGCGAGACAGACAGGAGTCATCCAGATTAAAGCAAAACAGAAACAAAAAAAAACGGCTGGTAAAAACGGGGAACTATTTCCGGCAAAGAAACCAAGAACACCGATTTCCCTTTCCCCCCTCACCTTGCAGCAGTCTTCCTTGTCGGGCTTCTTGAGCCCTATGAGCGACTTGACCCACTTCCCGGACCCTCCCATCCTGCTCCGCTCCTCCTCTCGCCCAGAACGACGGCGAGAAACGGTGGGCGACAGACACAGAAGCAGGAAGAGCAGCGGCCAACAAGCAATCCACGCGGCGGCAGCCTTTGGCAAGAACAAGAGGAGGGAAGAGTGGAGAGCAGCGCAGCGCGAGGCGGGGCGGGGCGGGCGAGACAAAGGGGCGCGGGCCGCGTGCGCGTGCGCCTGCTTTGGCTTTGCAGTGGGAGATGGAGTGGGAGTGGGAGCGGCCGGCGGGGCGGGCGGATGGGCAGGACGGGAGGCGCTGGGGTTTTGAAATTCGAAATGGAGGGAGGCGGTCAAGTGCCGCTGTGCTGACTGCTGACAGTGGAGCGCTGCGTGCAAAAAGCCAGGGCTGCGCTGCGCTGAGCTGACAGAGACAGCTGCCGCCGCGGCGTCCATTACTGCCATCGGTTACTACTCACTGATAATCAATCACTCGCTTAATTAAGAAAATCAAAAAAAGAGATTCAGAACAGCTTAAATTTTGCGATTTCGTAAAGGAGGCAGGCAGCATCGATCGATGCGGCTGGAACTTGGAAACGCGACGCGAGAAGGAAGAAGGATCCTATGTGAAAAAAAAAAAGAAAAAAATCTGTTTCAGTTTCAGTTTCAACCCGGCGGCATCGTAGCAACTAGCAAGGCATTTCATTTCACATCGCATTGGATTCTCTCCTACTGTGGCCTTTTGTTTGTTTTGCTGCCGTCGTGTCCCATAGTTGTTATGGATGGCCGGGCCGGGACAGACACACATTCATAGGAGCTCGAGTTGTTAGTATTTTTTTGACTGCCAGTAAAATAAAAATAAAAAACCTCCTCGCGTTTCCGCCGCATCGAGAACCGGGCGGCGGTGCACCCAGGACCCAGCAGCGACCAGCGAGGAGAAGAGTTGCACCTTTTGGTGCTGCTCTTTTTTCTTGGGGTCCTGGGAAAGCCTCGGCAGCTCGGGTGTGTGTGTTGTTTGGGATTCATGGCGGTCCACCATGGAGTGGAGGAGTCACGGCGGCCAGATGGCTGTGCTCTCCCGCGCGCGCTCTGTGGACTGTGGTGCTGAAACCGGGACCTTTCCCTGCTGTTGCGTTGCAATTGCAAATGCAATGCGCACTGCAGGACGGACACGGACAGTCGGCAGCAGAGCCAGAGCCACAGCGCTGTGCTCGTGGATGAGAGCGGGAGGTTGAAGGGATGGGTCAAATGTTTTCTTTCGCCTTTCCGGTTTGTTCCCACATGCCGTGTGATGTGCTCAGCTCTGCCTCTGCCTCTGCCTCTGTGCGCTGCGTGACTGTCTCTGCCCAGTGCCCGTGCCACACCAGACCAGACTCCACGGTGCATGGATGCCATTTTTACAATGATTGGTGGATTAAACAGAAAGAATGCGCCAGTAGGAGGACTAGGGTCCTGTTTAGTTTGAAAAAATTTGGCAAAAATGTATATTGTATTATTTTTATTTATATTTGACAAATATTATCCAATTATTACCTATATTTAATGCTTTATGTATATGCCACAAGATTCGATTTTACGAAAAATCTGAAAATTTTTGTAAAATTTGTTGGGAACTAAACACGGCTAGTAATCTTTTAAATTTGCAATAATTCACTCGTTACGTTTGCAGAAAAAAGGGAGAATAATCAAAGTGAGGGCAGGGCAGCTTTGCAGGCCACGGTGGAATTCAAAATCGAACCCTAGTTGGTTGACATTCGTGCTTGCTCGCTTGATTGAAGCCGTGGCCTCATTTCGGACATGCGTGTGTGAGTTGTGACACTTCCACACCACCGAATCTATCCCGATATCATGAGCTCGATACGTACAGATGTTGTCAAATGGGAAAAAAGTGTGTTGGCCTTTTTTTTCTGACCCACAGATTTTTTTTATATATATATAAAAACAAACGCGAAACTAAAATTGCATAAAAGTACTCACGGAGTACAGTTGTTGTTATGCCAATGAACTTGATGTGTCACGCTAAGCTAAAATTTATACCAGCTCCAAACAGGAAGAAGAGAAAAAAAAATGATTCTACTTGTATCTTTAGCTAAACTACCTCAAGTTTACTCAAATTGATAAAGAAAAAGCATAAAACTTTCGTATACGCTTATTCGCTTGGCAGAAAAGTCATGACTGAAAGCACTCTTCGCTGATTTTTTGTGAGAAAAAAATACTACTGAATGACTAACAGATTGGGCAGATAAGCTGAAGCAAACAAGATAAGGAGGGTTATACATGGCATTCTTATAAAGTTTTAAATACAGCTAGTAGTTAACACAGCACCCTAAATCCTCAAGCGTATCAAATAAAAGAAACCTAAATCCTCAAGAACAAACAACCCATTTGATCACACCAGTGTGCTTGGCATGGATTCTTAGCCACGTTATATGCTTGGAGTGACTCAAAATAACCACACCAAATAGCTTGGCGTGACTCGGGAAGAGAGAACTTTTGAAATGTTACTTTTTTTCTCTCTGGTTGCAGTCCCTACAAATCCATTCTATATTATACTCTCTTTGTATACAAAATAATATAATTCTCGCTTTTTGAGAAGTCAATTTAAATTTTAGCTAAAACTATATAAAAAATATTTACTCTAATGATATAAAAAAATATTATTATATTATTTATAGAATATATATATTTATAATAAATTTATTTGGAGACATAAATGCTAATTCTTTTATGGATAGAATGATAGATGGAGTACACAAGTTTGCAGACCTGTAAACCATGGTTTCGAGACCTAAAGTAACAATCATCAGCCTTATCTACCTTGGGTAAAAGTAGCTCTTTCTGTTCATACCTATCTTGTGAATATTCCCCCCTAACTAGAATTTCCTCAGAAAAAAAATAGTATCCTCCAGACATACTACAGAGAAGTCACGCTTTGCGGACCTACTCGGACTGTGCCTTCTCTGATGCGTGGCATGCACACAGCAGCTAGCCTTGTCTGATAGCCTGATCATCCCTCGATCTGCAGCACTTTTGTTGGCATCATTTTTGGGGGATCATGGGCCCATCATCACCAATCTTCTTCCCTGACCCAGTGTTTAACAATACTGATTATGAATGTGCCACTCTGATTTGAACAGGGCTAGTCGGCTAGAGATCAGCTGCCTGCCTGC
>Ga0182004_10000500_pt1 | contig 24064 bp, 16 predicted proteins | sample Sormic07211540_1_FD_120479 | JGI IMG/M metagenome (GOLD analysis project Ga0182004, IMG submission 120479) | Endophyte microbial communities from Sorghum bicolor roots, Mead, Nebraska, USA - 072115-40_1 MetaG | ecosystem: Host-associated > Plants > Roots > Unclassified | place: USA: Nebraska...
AATCAAATAAATTAGGTAGCATACACATGAAAACACAAGTTACATACATAACTCTATAGAATAAGTTAATGATCTAAGTTAGGTACCATACACAAACAGAAGTTATACAATACAACTTAGCAGGATAGGTTAGCAGCATAACTTAACAAAATAAGTTAGCAATATAACTTATATGTTATAAGTTAATATACATAAATTATTACTAGAAAAATAAAAATCTTCAAAACATATAGAAGTGGGGTCTAGTTTTGTTCGTCTTGTCACGTTGAACACACCGGTGTAGACGGAATTTAAAATAAATACATCATTCAAAAGTTATAGTGCTTTGGAATAAATATTTTACTTTTTTCATGATGACGTCAAGAGGAGAGAGAAAAGGAAGTGGGAGGGAGGAGGGTGGGCGACCGACGTGTATAGCTGTCGGATCGTTCGTTGGATCGAAAACTAATGAACGACCGTGAGAATGGAATTGGGGAAAACCGGCTGCGTGTCAGACGTACGAAAAGAAAATAAGGCCCACGTGAACGCCTGCTTGAAAAGAGAAAGAGAATGAAACATCATCGTACTATCTAAAATGGTATTAGGTGGGATTGATTGTTTCCTAAAAAGAAAATATGATTGGTCGGAAAATCGTTCGCTGAAATCAGTTCGAGTGAACGTTCGCTAAATAGTGGTGTCGGGCCATGAGGCTTGTTTCTATTATCACTCATCGCTTCAACATGCAGCCAATCATATTCCTTTTAGACAACCGGAGTGGAGGATCAAACACCTCACTCAAATGTTCACAAACTTTACGGGCCATAGAGATGCAAGAATCATACAAAAATCACGAAATTAGACAGCTGATGTGCTAGCTAGGCAAGCAATTCTAGATTCTCAGCCTTTGCCTTGTAATTGCTCTAATACTGTATACTCTACAGCCTACATCTACATGTAACCCAGTGCCAGCTTTAGCAGACACTTTATTCTATAGCCTTAAACTCTGTAAGTCTTCTATTAGCTGTTTGCTATTGAAATAAAGATGTTTATCGTCAAAAAATATAGTTTTATTTTTCGGAAGCTAGCAAGGTTTTGTTATTATCACTCTCGGCAATTAATGAGTCTTCAGTTTTTCTCCATGATCTTTTATCTATATATCGTGAAACATGTGAAAAAGCATGTACTGCACGGTTAAAAACAATTGTGAAACATATCTCTATTTCCATCCAAACAAGTACTAAATAACCTGTTTATTCCTATTTTTCTTCTTCCTTCTCTAGCTCTCTTCCTCCCTGTTTCTGTATTCGACTTCATATGTTGTACTTCTCGATGGAGAGAAATAAAATGTCTTCAGAATGCTCTTGAAAAAGAAAGGACATGTCATCTGCTGACCCATGGATAGTAGTGGCTCTACTCTTTACAAGTTGACAATCCACAGCTTTAGGCGACGTGGTACGATGACATCACCTTAAGACCTTAACACATCCCAAATATTTATGTAAGAGGCTCTTTTTTTTAATAAAGAAAAGATAAACATAGTGGGCATTCATTATTATATCTTTGCAAAATTGACCTAGCACCAATACCATCTAATTTATACAATCTTTGTACCACGGTACTACAAATATAATCCATTCCTTGTTCCAAGTCCGCACATACAATGACCAAACGTTGACCTGGGCTACTATATAAACGCAAGGTGCAACCTCGTGCTTTCAGATCCAGATTACTTTTCGTTGCAGCCACACGAGCTTTCACACAAATCCTCCGCCTATGATGCATGCGTACACATCATCTTGAAGCCTTGACATCGACCGTGGAAGAAACGTGTGGCTCTTAACAAGGTCAAGAGGTGGTTGAAAGGTGCAATATAGGCCTTGTTTAGTTCGCAAAAATTTTCAAGTCATATCGAATCTTTGTTCGCATGCATGAAGCATTAAATATAGATGAAAATAAAAACTAATTATATAGTTTACGTGTAATTTATGAGATGAATCTTTTGAGCCTAGTTACTCTTTGTTTGGACAATGTTTGTCAAATAAAAATGAAACTGCTACAGTAGTAAAAACAAAAATTTTTGGGAACTAAATAAGGCCATAATGCCCCAAGAGAAAAGAAACCCTCCATGCCAAGTTGCCAACTAGAACTTGGGGAGCTGGAATCATTAAGGACATCGTCGCAAAGATCATAAAGCTCGCAGATTGACCTTTCTGGAGTGTGATGTTGATCCTGTATCATGCTGACGAGTGACTAGCGACGAGTGCTTCTCTTGGCCAGTAATTTTCAGTTGTTCGCAATGAGAAGTAAACGAATTAATGCATTACGTACCGAGGCCTTGTTTAGTTCGTAAAAATTTTCAAGTCTTTGGTCGCATGCATGGAGTATTAAATATAGACGAAAATAAAAATTAACTGCACAGTTTACCTGTAATTTGTGAGATGAATCTTTTGAGCCTAGTTACTCCGTGATTGTACAATGTTTGTCAAATAAAAACGAAATGCTACAGTACCCAAAAACAAAAATTTTTGCGAACTAAACAAAGCCTGAAGGTGTGAAACATGACATATCTTTCTTTCTGTAAGTGTACTCATGTTGAATTCCAAAGAGCATACCGGTCTCTGTTGTGCATTGGGATGGATGTGTTTTTAGCATTTTTCTTTTTCCATTATCTTCTCTAAGAAATAGCTATAGACATGGTAACTTGAGAACCTCTTTGGTAGGGTTATGTTTCTAGTTCTTTTTTTTATATTATACATAGTCTTGGAAAATGTTTAAAATATAATTACATTATGCTGAAGAGCTATAAGGCCAGTCTCAATGCATAGATTCATGACACACTTACCAAGACTATTAGTTAACCGAGCCACAAGAGTTTCATGAGGATGAAACTCCTCTTTCATCTGATGAAACTCCTTCATTTAATGACCCTGCCAAGTCAGCAATTTTGCTAATGTGGCATCCTATTTAATGTGCATAACATTTTCATGAAACATGCATTGAGACTGACCTAAGAATCATTTCTTCATTTATATTACAGTCTAGAAGTTAAAAGAACTCACTTGCTACTTCTCCTTATTCAATCACTACCAGATTACTTACCATATGCTCCTCACCAGAATCGCTTCATCAAAAAAATTAAACTTCAAAATTAGAAAGTGAAACTCTATTAAACCGACCTTTAGTGAACTAGGATTCCTATTCTTCTCCTAATACAAAACCAGCATTTCTGTTTTCAGCCACTCAGATGACGCTAACGGTCATGTCATCGGATCTATGTGGTAGGTTCATGGCCACGTAGGAAATACAAATGTGTAGAATAAGTTTTTTTTTTTTGAAGAAAAAAAACACAAGGTGTTTTCCCCAAACACCGCCCCACCTCCTTCCTCGTCCCGCTCCCTCCCGATCCATCCGTCCCCATTCATTCCCCAGTCGCCGCCCGAGTCAAAAAGAGGGAAGCTTCTTCCACCACAGTCCCTTCTCCTCGAGGCCGCCCTCCCATCAACGACTAGACGCTAGTCAAGCAGCACCAACCCTAGTCACCCCACAACCCTAGGCCCCTCCCTCCTCCACATCCCCTTCCCCTTGGCTTCCCGAGAGGCGAGGAGGAAGAAACCATGGATTCCTCCGGCGGCGGCGGCGGCGGCGGCGGAGGAGGAGCGCAGATCAAGGGTATGGCGACGCACGGGGGCCGCTACGTGCTGTACAACGTGTACGGGAACCTCTTCGAGGTCTCCTCCAAGTACGCCCCGCCCATCCGCCCCATCGGCCGCGGCGCCTACGGCATTGTCTGGTGCGTCCCTTCCTTCTCCCCTCTCCCTCTCCCACTCCTTCCCGAGCCTCCGCTCCGCTGGTGGTGGCGAATCGAGTTGCTGCTGTCTTTGCTCTGCCTACGCGCTGGGGCCTGCGCGTGTAGATTTGGTGTGGCTGTGACGGGTTAGGCAAAAATTTATGGAGGGATGGATCAGTCACTGCCGCAACTTAAGTTTGTTTGCCGTAGCCCGTAGATGTGCTTATTTATGTTGTAAACATTTTGGGGGCTGTTCTCTTCGTTTCAGCGCGGCTGTCAACTCACAGACAGGGGAGGAAGTTGCGATCAAGAAGGTTGGCAATGCGTTCGACAACCACATCGACGCCAAGCGGACGCTGAGGGAGATCAAGCTGCTGCGCCACATGGACCATGAGAACGTACGTATGTGTGATGCTTTGCTACCAGTGCCTCTGGCCATTTCTGGAATTCTTGTTCTGTGATACTTGGATTTGGTGTGTTTGCTTGTCCAAAATCTCCAGTTCTCGGCATTATGTTTGTGTGTGCTTTAGGTTGTCAGCTAGTCGTAGCAAGCTTGCATTTGTGGTAGTCCTTTCGATTGTAAAGATCTATGCTGCCAATTTGCTAAAAATAGCTGCAACAAGCAGTGCTTTTTGTTATTGCTTATCAAAGAAGCACAGTTACTGCAACATCCGGTTGCTATTCAATGTATTCAAATTTCTGTTTCTCTGCATATGTGGAATTTCTATAAATAGATGGAGGACAGCACTCCATCTTCCAGATTTTCATGGTTGACATATAAAGTGAAGTGGAGATGTGGGGTATGGTTTTATTTTCAAATCCAGTTTATTTTGGAGAAAAAACTTTAGCCTTTTCTACTTTGCTAAAAAAGGAATGTCCAAAGACCATGACGTGCTGTTTGGTTCGCAGAATAGTAACGTAAACAGAAATGAAATCAGATCACATCGTATGTGTGGCCGTTATGTTGAAAGCTTTGATTCCTTTACGTTTGCGTTACCAATCCTAAAACGGAACAGCGCCTGAGTTCAGCTGACCCACATGGTTGGCTGCGCATCCATTGTCATTAATTTGGCAGGCTTGTACTATTGATTATCGTTGCTTTTGTTTACATGGTTTAAAGTAGTATCGAGGGTTTGATTTGTTCACAAATTCTGTGTGCATGTGTTATTACCATGTTGTGCACTTCTACTCAGCAATGATGTTCCTATGATCTCTAATAATTATTTTAACTTGTGGTCACAGATCCTTGCCTTAAAGGACGTAATACGCCCCCCAACTAGAGAGAACTTTAATGACGTGTACATTGTTACTGAGTTAATGGATACAGATCTCCATCAGATCATACGCTCAAATCAGCCATTGACTGATGATCACTGCCAGGTCTGTTGCTCCAGCTTGGGCCAAAATTATGTCATATCAAAATAAGTTCCAATCCAACTATGCAAATAAATGTTGCTTGTGCCCAATTCAGAAATTGATTACCATGTATCTTGCTTAGCAACAATGATAATATTCTTTATTTCTATGTTTCCCCTTTTTCCTTGCAGTACTTCTTGTATCAGTTGCTAAGAGGGCTAAAATATGTGCACTCAGCAAATATATTGCACCGCGATCTAAAGCCGAGCAATTTGTTCCTAAATGCAAATTGTGACCTCAAGATCGCAGACTTTGGGCTTGCAAGGACCACCTCAGAGACAGATCTCATGACAGAGTATGTGGTCACTCGTTGGTACAGGGCACCAGAGCTGCTGTTGAACTGTTCACAGTACACTGCTGCCATTGATGTCTGGTCAGTTGGATGCATATTAGGTGAAATCGTTACTCGCCAACCCCTGTTTCCTGGACGGGATTACATCCAGCAGTTAAAATTGATCACCGAGGTAAATTATCGTAATGAATTGTTTGTGCTAGCATTTCTCTTAGTGCAATACAGTGATTAATGGATTGGTTCCTTTGGAAAAAAAACAAGATATTAACTTGTCTTGTTTATGCCTATATTGTGTTGAAGTTTTTCCTCTTTATGTATGTTTGAGTAGGAGTCACATGTGATTTTAACTGAAGTCAATTTGCAATGTTTACCAGATCAGAAATCCAGATCTGACCTTTTAAATGTTTTATCTTAACTTCTTGTTTCTATGAGCTTTCCTCTCTTCTATTTATATTTTTCAGAGACATCCTGGTCTATTATTGTAGGATGCATTATTAACTTCTATTAATCTGCACCATTGAGTTCCTTTCTCCTTTGTTAAAATGTGACCCTGTAATCTGGGCACCGATAGTAATGAGTTTTTTTCTCTTCCAAAAGCTCATAGGCTCACCAGATGATGCAAGCCTGGGATTTCTTCGAAGTGATAATGCAAAAAGATACATGAAACAACTACCACAGTTTCCAAGGCAGGACTTCCGCCTGCGTTTCCGTAACATGTCTCCTGGTGCAGTCGATTTGTTGGAGAGAATGCTTGTGTTTGATCCAAGCAGACGGATTACAGGTACCTGGCTTCATGCAAGGCACTTTATATTAGTGGTGGCTTTACTATACACTCATACTTTTTTTTTTCTTATGCAGTTGATGAGGCTCTGCATCACCCATACTTGGCTTCACTTCATGACATCAATGAAGAACCTACCTGCCCTGCACCTTTCAGCTTTGATTTTGAGCAACCATCCTTTACAGAAGCGCATATAAAAGAACTTATCTGGAGGGAATCTTTAGCATTTAACCCGGATCCTCCCTACTAATTTCAAAAGGTCTGTATTGTTTTTGTTTGTCACTTGAGAATGCCTTGCCCAACATAACAAACCACCTAAATGAGTATAGTTTGTCTTAGCAATCTAGATCCTAGATGAAAGTGGTTTCTGACAGCAATCTAGACACTGCATAGCTGTTTAGACTTCTTATGAAGGCTTTTATGGTATGTGCCCAGCTTGACTAATTTAGATTCGGAAATTGGTTCTCGTTTAGAACCCTTGGGACAAATACTCATGCACATAGCATTGTGGGAAAATAAATTTACTCCAGCCCTCCTGTCCCAAGTCTATGTGAACTAGCTGAAGCTGTTTGGTACTACCTTGCTTCAGACAATTTTCTCTTGCTATTCACTAGTTGCACTTCACCATTTTGAGTGTACATTCTCTTTGACCCACGCCTGCTTCCAGATACATGTATGTTAATGTACCAAATCAGTGCATTTCTTTCTATTCCTAATGTTGAGTCCTCTAACCGACCCCCTTGTGTGGCTTTGTGTGAGTGCAGGATAAGTTATCTGCTAGAGGCATATGAAGATCTCTAGCTCCAGCGGACGCAATAACTTGTGTCAGTGTGCATCGATTATTTACGTGGGGTTTGTTGGGCAAACGGGCATGGGTTGTTGCTGCAATAGCAACTGTACTAGGGCTTGTGAGAACAAACAACGTCTGTATTCCTTTCAGATGCCTGAACCCAGGCTTGTATTATACCGCTTGATTTCATAAACTATTCTTATGTATCTAAGCTTGTAATTTTGTAGACTATTACTTGAACGCCCCCTGTATATCTGAGTTGACATCACTTCCCTATTGTAACATCTCAAACATATTTTATTTGTGATCTTACTAAGTTACTTAAGATTGACGTTTCCAATCAGGTCGCTCTGCATTGCATTGCAGTATCTGAAACCAGGCTTTCCCCAATAAAAGGTGCACAGTATACTGAACATTACTTGCTCTTTTTACGATTCGTCACCATCTCATCTTCTGACAAACAGAATGTTCCCAACATAATAATAACAATCCAGTAATCCACCTAGTCAAGATAGGTGATCAAGTGAAATTATTGAACAGGATTGTTCATCTTCCACCCTGTAGTGAGCCTCCTGATATCGTCGCGCACGACGACCATGTCAGAGACGCCAGCGAGCCGAAGTCGATGAGATCGTCGTCTGCGAAGCCGATCATCGCCGCCTCCTGCACTTCTACCTCCCCATCCAGGTACTGGCAGACCTGCCTCATGCTAGGCCGTGTCCCCGGGCGTGCCTGGCTGCACATGAGACCCAGCCACAGCACCAGCTTCACCTCGCCAGCGTCGTAGCGGCCTTCAAGTCTCTCGTCCACGGCGCGCACGAGGTCGCCCTTGGCACCCAGTTCACGGACCCAGCGCACCAGGTTGACGCCGGTGGCCTGGTCGATGGGCCGCCGCCCGCACGCCACCTCGAGGAGCAACACGCCGAAGGCGAACACGTCGGTGGCCGTGGTGGCCCTGCCCGTCACGACGATCTCCGGCGACATGTAGCCCAGCGTCCCGACGACGCGCGTCGTGGCCGGGTCGGCGCCGTGCTCGTAGAGGCGCGCGAGGCCGAAGTCCCCCAGCCGCGCGCTCATGTCGGCGCCGAGCAGGACGTTGCTGGCCTTCACGTCGCGGTGCACCACCACCTGCTCCCACGCCTCGTGCAGGTACACCAGCCCCGACGCGACGCCCCTGAGGATCCTGACGCGCTCCTCCCACGACACCAGCAGCTGCTGCTGCTGCCGGGCGCCGCCGAACAGGTGCGCGTCCAGGCTGCCGTTGGGCATGAACTCGTAGACCAGCAGCAGGTCCTGCCCTCGTTTGCACCACCCGCGCAGCTCCACCAGGTTCCGGTGCCGCATGCGCCCGAGGCTCGCGACCTCGGCGACGAACTCGCGCATCCCCTGCGACCCGTTGCTCGAGATCCGCTTGATGGCCACGACGTCGCCGGACCGCCGGAGCACGCCTCTGTACACCTTGCCGAAGCCACCGGCGCCGAGAAGCTCGCTGTTCCTGAACCCCTTCGTCGCCCTGTACATCTCCTTGTACGGGAACCGGTGCGGGTGGTCCAGCTCCCACTCCTCCAGCGTCTCGGCGAGCGCCGCCCTCTGCCGCAGCCAGACCGCAGCAACAGTTGCCGCGACGATGGCGGCAAGAGTGGCCACGCAGGACAGCGCGACGATCTTGAAGACGGCGGATCTGGAAAGCGGAGGAGGTGGTGGCTTTGGAACTTCCGGCAGCCGGGAGAGGTCGATGGACTGTGCTAGTCCTCCTCCTCCTCCTCCTCCTCCTGTGCGGCAACTCCATGAGAGGATGTAATGTGAGCTCGCCAGCTTCCCGGTCGCCGCCGAGAAGCCAACGTACATGTCTTGCTTGAAGATGGGCAAGAGATCAACCGGCTGTGAGATGAGCGGCCGGCGAGGCCGACTGCTTGCCACGGACACGGGAGCTATGGTCACGTTGAGGATCTTGGTGTGGCCGTCGTAGTCCACCCAGGCCTGGATGGGCTGCATGCTCTCGAGGGGCACAGGGACGTTGCTACCGTCGTCGGCGAAGTACGCGGCCGGCTCCGACACATTGGACACCAGGCTGTTGAGGTCGACGCCGACGTGGTTGTCGTTCGTCTCGTTCAGGAGCGCGGCCGCCTGCGTGGTGTCGAACTCGACGGCGAAGACGTGGTTGGAAGAGTCGCCCATGGTGTCCTGGCCGAGGAGGCCAAGGTAGAGCCCGGGGCTTGCTCCGGGGAGCACCTTGGATGCCGCGACGACGAACGCGAGGCCGGCGCCTCCGCCCCTGCCGACGGTCACGATCTGGAACACGAAGGCCGTGCTGAAGGAGACGACGGCGTCGCCGCCCCTGAGCATCCGCACTGGTGAGTCGAAGAAGGCGTGGCCCATGACGTGGCCGCGGTCGGTGGTGAGCCGGAGCGCGCCGCCACGGAGGACCGACGCCGAGCCGTCAAGGCTCAGGTTGGCGGCATCCCGGAAGCCGTTGTAGATGAAGTCGACGTCGTCGGCGCGTGAACGGAGAAGGCAACGGGCAAGGAGGAAGAACAGAGCGATGCGGTGGGCAAGCAGCGCCATGGACGACGTCGAAGACATGGATCAAGTTTCGGTGAAAATGAAGTTGTGTCCAAGTCCGCACGCTCGAGCTATGAACAAGGTGTTGTCTTTTTCCCATTCCTAGTATTATCTGGGGAGAGTGACACGAGTGCCGTCAGGTGTCAGCTGGTCTGACGTGTCTCTCAGACGCCGAGGCACAAGTGACAAAATAGGGAGAAGACACACGCCTGCCTCCAGCGTTCTCCCAACTAGATGTACGTACTGCACTAACCAACTACCCTGTACTACGTAGTACATGATGATGATCCCAAGCTCGGAGACAAAAACAGAGTCAGCTTCTTCCAGAGTACTCCCTCCGTCTAGAAAGGTTGTCGTTTTAAATTCTAGACATCTTATTTGATCATCCGTCTTATTCAAAAATTTTACATAAATATTATATATTTTGTTAAAATTTATTTTATTATTAGAGATACTTTACTGATGATTTATTTATTTTATAATTTACATAATAAAATTTTTGAATAAGACGAACGGTTAAACACGATTTCTAAAAGTTAAAAACGTCACTCTTTTTGGAACGGAGGGAGTACATGACAAAATTGACCTGTGACTTGTGTGGTTTTGCGGGGATTGTTTAGATTTGAGAAGAAAAATTTTTTGGATGTCACATCAAATGTTATGTCGGAAGGAGCATTTGAATATTAATAAAAAAATAATTACATAACTAGCCTGGAAACTGCGAGGCGAATTTATTAAGCCTAATTAATCTGTCATTAGCACATGTGGGTTACTGTAGTACTTAAGACTAATCATAGACTAATTAGGCTTAAAAAATTTGTCTCGTGATTTTCAACCAAACTGTCTAATTAGTTTATTTTTTCTATATTAAATACTTCATGCATGTGTCCAAACATTCGATGAAATGGGTGAAAACTTTTTAGATGTGGAACTAAACAGGGCCATGGTGGTGCGGTGATCCACTGATTCTGTGGCCTAGCTAGCGAGTGTGCAGTGTAACATTTGAGTTGAAACACCAACTAGTAACATGTTTCAAAATCTACAATTACATGATTTTTTTCAATAAATTTTGTATGAAATAATATGATGATCTGCACAAATAGCGTAGGTAACTTAGTTTTTTTCGTTATAGCTATTAAGTCCTTTTAAATTTCGAATCATCTTATGCCTTACTTATAGATTTGCAACTATCGTTTCTTGCCCTAAAACATTATTACCAGATTCACCATAATGCTGCTCATGTCTATTGTGGTTTCCTTGAACAAACCATTGGCTGGTCTCGTCATCACACCAACATCCATTGATATGATATTATTCTAAAATTAAACTTTGGAGCCATCATTGACAGTAGTGAATTGCTGATTTGGACTACTACTTATGTTGCTCTATTGTATTCTTGTAAATCATGTTGTGACCATGATTATTTCTACGTGTGACCAAATATGGTATGCTTTTTACGATTTTGTTATTATTGACCAACCAAGCTTCTTTTCATTTCCTTGACACATTCTATTTAGCTGTTCTCCTTGTTGATTTGATGGTGATGCTAAAACTTTCCAGACATGAACACATGAAAAAAGTAGATCAACAATCTTAGGGCTATGACTAAAGAACAATTTGAGATGGCAAAGCTTTACTACACTATGGGGGAATGAATGACATAGGAATTTAAAGCGCTTGAATGTTTGTTGTCGACATGCCATTGCCAAAGGTATTGGTGGCTGGCTTGGATAGCTCTTTTGCATGCGTTTTATCCTCCCGTATAACATTATTTGTATTGTATACCACGAAAAAACAAGTTGTAATGCTATTTGTATTATATACCATTGTCTCACTCTATACTTGAATTCATACTAGATTATCCTTTACGTATCTTTTATTAAATCTAGATGGTTATAGTCTTGACCTAGCAATTTTTTGATTAATATGGTGGTTTATTTTAGCACTTGAGAGCGAAAGAGAGTGGGGATTTCTATTCCTCAGCCCACTGAATTTTGTGATCTTTTCAGGCAACGATCAACAACCCTTGGATATGAAACGAAACTTCAAATTAGATCGCGCACTATTCATCTTCTTCCTTGCGTCCCTGTTTCTCTTCCTCCTCGTGTCTACACCAGCCGCCGTCCACCACCGCTCATCGCCCTGCGCGGCATGGTAGGGTCTTGCTGGAGCTCCGTGCCGTGGAGCTTCGGCGAGACCCTACCGTGCCTGCAACGACCTCCCCCTCCCCCTTCCCCTCCCCCTCTTGCCGTCGCTATGGCCATCGTCGCCCCCGCCCCCTAATCTGATCCGACGCCTCCTCTACCACTAGAACCCTAACATTGACCTTTTGCTCGTTCCCACCTCTTGTTCGACCTGCCTTCTCCAGTCCCCTCCTTTCTCTAAGGTGTGAAGATCTTAGCAAAATCGCTACCACTACTCTAAGCCCGAGAGAAGACGTTGGGAGAAAGAAGTCCCCATCTCCTGAGCGTGCCCCAAAAACCAGGCGACTGGGAAATGTGAAAAAGATTATAGCAACACACTAATATTTATATGTGCAGGCGGGCCCAGTCGTCATTGACTCCAATCCAACAAGATCAAGCCTAAAAAAGGGTTGATAAGAGCAGACCAACCCGACCGGCTCTCTCCACCACCACCACGGCACCACCGTCTCCTGTCTGTCTCTCCTCTCCTCTCCTCTCGGCTCTCTTGCAACTGCAAGCGACCACCACCCACCCGCCGACGCTTCGATCCCCTCCCTTGCTTTTCCGTGTTCCCGCCCAAACCCCATAGGCGCCGCCGCAGCCGCAACCGCCGCCGCCGCAGCCGCCGGAGGCCGGGCCGTGGGTGCTGAAATGAAGGAGGTGGTGCTTCACGTGTACGACGTGACCAACAGCGACTCCGAGAAGACGAACAACACCATCCTCCAGATCAACCGCATCTTCAAGGACCGCATCGGCCTCGGCGGCATCTTCCACAGCGCCGTCCAGGTAGTGGGTCTAGCTCCCGTCTCCCCCGCCCTTCCCTTCCCTTCCCTCGCCACCCGCTCAGATCCCAGGGAGCGACGCTTGCGTGCAGCTTCTCCAGATCCCTAAATCTCACGCCCATTTTTTTTTCTTGAACCCCTCAACGCCAGGTCTATGGCGAGGAGGAGTGGTCGTTCGGGTTCTGCGAGAACGGCAGCGGCGTGTTCAGTTGCCCCGTGGGGAAGAACCCCATGTACACCTACCGTGAGCGCATCGTCCTCGGGGAGACCGAGTGCGGCATCGCCGCCGTGAACCGGATCCTGCGGGAGCTCGGCCGCGAGTGGCAGGGGCAGTCGTACGACCTCCTCTCCAGGAATTGTAACCATTTCTGCGACGTGCTCTGCGAGAGGCTCGGCGTCCCCAAGCTCCCAGGTAAGGACCACGGGGGGGCATTCCATTGTTTTCTTCTTCTGAATGGCGACAACCTGTGCAAGGTGTACCTCATAGTGGCATTATTACATTTCTCGAGTTCAAAAAAGGACACTGTGTCCTCGAATTGGTAGGAAGATTGCAAGTTCCAATTAGATGGCGATTTACATTCTTGCTAGGAAAAGAATGAGCAAATGTGTGAACTGAGCATTGCAAATAAAGCATGTGTTTGCTACCACTGAAGTATTGAGCAATTTAACTGGTGTTCTGTCACACTTGAAGCTTTGATGATATGGTTAATGTAGGACTCAACTTTGGAGCATAAGACCATGTACAACACAGACGTTTAGCAGGCTCTTAGAGGCAGTTTCATTGTTTTCCTTGCCACTGTGGACCTGAGCACAAGCTCATGTGTGGGTGACTGGCGTTGCCACTTGACGAGGTTTTTGATGCCTGACTTGGAACTTATATGCGTGACGGATGTCTCCCAAGAACAGTAATTAGCTTAATTATTTCATTACCTTAGCAAAATCGTTTAGTTTCCATTTGAGACAAGGCTCTTTTATGTGTGCTTCATGATTCATGTCCTAATGCACCAACTTGTGTGACAATTTGAAGAGGCTGAAGATTCCTGTAGGTCAAGTCGTTGCTAGTCATTTCTGGTCATAATGTTGAATCCATTGAATTTTTTTGTCTATGTTGCTAGCACTAGCAGCCTAGAATGATTGTGTTACTTAGGTTTGAAATGCCATGAACTTACTCTTTTATTCGGTCTAACCTTGCAGGTTGGGTTAATCGCTTTGCCAACGCAGGTGATACTGCTGTGGTTGTTGCTGAGAACACAGCAGTTAAGGTAATGTCAGAATGTGTTGCTGTGATACAATGTGTTATCTCCAATTTATTTAATCCTAGCATGAAATTATGATTGCTCCTTGCTTTTTTATTATTTTCCCTAGTCTGTTACTCATGTTTTAGATCTTTTTTTTCCCGCCAATACAAACATCCCTTGTATGCATAGGGTTTTCTGTTTTATCTTCATTGTTTTCCTTGTGAATTTATGTTTTGCAGTTCAGGCAGGCTAAAACAGAAATTGTGAATGCCAGTAGAGTAGCATACAGATTTATGGCAGGCCTGGCTTCAAAAAATCAAGCCTCACCCGAGTCCCCGGGTAACAACCAAAACAGAGGCAGCCCTACTTTCCAGGGGGCTTGGTTCAAGAACATCATCTCAGCTGGTGCAAAGCCTTCATCGAGTGAATCAGCTCCCTCACATTCACAGGATGCTGACGATGGCACTCCTCTGCGGCGGCAAAGTTCAACAGAACAATCAACACAGTTGTAGCTGCTTTCCCAGCAGATCAATCAACAGTTGAATTGAATCTGTCAATCTGAAGTGTAACATTAGATAATATCTGTTCGAAACCTGTTGTTAAATTGAACTTGTAGTGTAACAGTTGCTGATATTTGTTGAAAAACTGTGATTTGGCATTTGCCCAAGAATCTATTCTTCCCAGCATTGTTGAACGCCATGGTGTTAAGAGAGCTACTGATCTGGTTTTATGTATTGTTTAGCGTTGGGCAAAGAGATCTCTGCTTTATTGCTGTGATATCAGCCATGCAAGAGGGTGCTGGCTAGAACAGGGAAAGTGGCGGTGATGATCCCAACCAAGATCCAGCTGCTCATTCTGGTGGTGATTCGTTAACAGTGTATCTGGTAATTCGATAGGGCATTTCAAGACATCTGGCGGCCAACGTAACCTCGGTGATGGACTTTTTTTTTTTTGAAACTGGGTGGATTCCATTACTCAGATGCTAACAAATCGTTAGCAACACATACATGAACGCCTTCAGGGATAGAGCTCATCTCTGGTGAAGCTCCAGACCTAGCTTACTCCAAAATGGTACAACAGTCCACTCTAACACAACAGTTATAGGATCTATCCACTGGACCAAAAAGAGACAGGGGAAGGCTCATTTACAAGAATGTAATTCATACAATTTACATGCGGGCCTGCACAGAAGGGAAAAATACAACAGGCGATAAAGAAGCTTCTGGCTCACTAGATGAAGTATTCCTCAGATAGTGATGGTCGTCGTGAGGAATACAAGCGGCAACAAAACACCAATCCCAGTTCTGGAGGGCCCTACAGGTGAAGAAAAAGGATACAAGTTCAATTTGCTGAGAATGGAAAACAGTAGATGATACCTCAGCAGCAAATTGTAACTTAAGTACCTGAGCTTTCTGATTTCGGTGAGACAGGCAAAGCAGGCAGCGACATTTCTGGATCCAAAAGAGGATGCCAATGTGATTAGACAAACAGTAGTACTGAACGTGTTAAAGAAAGTAGTGAGAATCATGTTGTGATTTCGGAAAGTGTAGTAATGTGTTGTTTTTGTGGCCCAAATTAGAATACATGCTCCTTACCTGGAGCACAAAGTGACAATGATTGGACAGAAGATGAGGAGGGCCATGGTGCTGCAATATTGTCACTCAAATCGCATGTAAAGCTAATGCCAGTAGTGTTGTCAAACACAATATCTGTAGGTAAGCTCCGAAGTAGACAGCCTACAATAGTGAAGGTTGGAAATTAGCATCAACCATCAAGTCACGGAAGTCCATGGATCAAAGTACCAAACAAAGTTGATTGATTGACACTGACCTTGCTGTCCAAAAGCTGCTTCGGTTAAGTGGTGCCAAGGGGGGGAAAACAGAGTTATAAGAGGGTTCGATGATGAATTATTGAAGATAAGTAAACAGGGCTTCAGTGCATACCTTGCAAGCTGAAATCTTTCAAGTCAATGTCACAAAGCCCATAAATATCATCCACCACACCAGCTTTCTGTAGCATTGATCCAAACTTTGTTGCGCAATTAATTGCTTGCAGGTTTGTGACAAATATCTGTTTCTGCCTAGTTCCGATGTAAGAGTGCAATGCTGCGCAGCATGAAGGCGTTGAAGATGATGCCTTGCCACATGCCTTAACGACTGAGGAAGGTTCATCAAACTCCAATGGACAAACTACAACATTTAGAATAAGAATCAGGCAATTCACTTGGTTTTGTGCATGATAACAATGAAACTTACAGTATTGACCACCTAGAGAGTATGACATCACTTACCTTTGTTCACCTTACAACCAGATAATACTCTGAAAGCACTATTAGCTTCCTCTGATGAAAGCTTCATAGATAACCAGGAGTGAACTACCCCTTTACAGTCACTAACAACATCAATCCCAACAGCGCTCCCTGGCATGCTAGAACTTCCAAACGTGTTAGCTCCACCTGAAGATATGTGAATAGCTGCTTCTGCTATAGCAGGTTGGCAAACTGGCCTACAACACTCTTTCAGTGGGTCAACACTGCTGCATGCATCTAGGAGTTTACTGGTGTTGACTATTTTCTCAAAGGAGCTAACATCCTTCACAGGACAAGAAGCATCAGTAAGATTTGATGGCCTCAGAGTACATAACTCAGGGATGTTGGTGTTTGCCCCTTTGCTTGCAAGGATGTTCACAATGTCAGAGAAACAAGCATTTGCTGAAGCCTGGTTGAGAACTAGGGTATTGTTTCCACTGCCATATGCAGCTTGGAAAATATTCATCAAGCTATTAACTTGGGGGCAACATATAACATCAGCAACTAGTGGTGCTAAAGGAATGGAGCAATCATATGCTGTCTTCTCCATGACATAAGAGAGTGCAGAAAAATTTACATGGCATTTTCCAGTCAAGACTGGATCATAGGATGTGTAATTTGGATACATAGGTGACAGTGGCTCAACAGGGTTAGGATTGTGTGGAAGAACAGATGGTGAAATCTCTATGGGATCAAAGAGGCCAATAGGTGGATCAGACAGAAGGAATTTATCTTTTGGTTCAAGTGTTGTTTTCTGAGACAGAACATGCTGGGTGCCACAAAGCCAAACTGCAAACAGCACAAGCCAGTGATACAATGTACCTGCAATGTGATGTTCTATTCAGCAAAGCATATCAAAGACAAAAACATAGAATGCACTTCAATTGCATCACTTTCGCTTAAAAAAAAACAAAATATGTAGCATGTCTATAGTATTTCCATAACAATCCACAGTAAACTCCATCTTATTTCCTCATAAGAAAGGAGTTATTTACCTAGAATGACTAGCAACCCAGCCATACTCATCATATTAGATAAGTTGCAAGGAATATCACTATATATTGTGTGTTAAGTTGCCAAACCAGCTTGTCCTCCTAAATGTATATCCATGTTGAACCATTTCCCATTGTAGCATGAAACCAAAGACTTTGTTTAACTATATCATTGTGAAAATCAACCCCAATTATTAGCGGAACATAAATGAATTCCAAATTAATGTTAGTACATGACTCTAGAACAACATACAGCTAATGGCAAGGTTACAATTAAATCACATGTCTAGCATTCAACAAGAATCACTGGAGATAGCATCAAACTTTCAAGCAGAAATCTACATTGTATTGTTAACACAATTAAACTTACTTGAACCTCACAAATTTGATTCCTGTAATCATTGTGAGTAAACAACTCCAAACAACATAATGGGGAAAAACTACTCACCCTGGCCACAAGAACCAGAACTGGAACTCTCCATTTCCTTTAGCCTGAAGATGTATGTGCATGCATGAGCCAATGTGTAAAGTCCTCAGTTCACTTCAATCAAAGGTCCACTCAGGGGATCACAAGAGAGAACACTGCACTTGAAGGGGATAAAAATAACCTAGATATAAGTAAACTGGATGGTAATGCACAAGGTGGGAAAAGGATCTCAAGCCAGTATGGCTAATAACAACATTTTTGTGAACCTAACTCAGTGGTGGAGCCAGGATTTCATAGCTGGGTATCCCATATACTAAAACAAAATCGATGCAAATGTGCAATAGTAATAAGCAACTATGCTAAAACCCTTCTTCTTCATCTATGTTACAAGAATCCAATAAAAAAATATAAAACGAAAACTCCAATTCTTACTCAGTGGATCTGACTGTGCTCACCTTTCTTCGACCTTCAAGTCGGAGCTCGAGCTGAGACTGGGAGGGCCGGAGGGGGGCCTAGGGGAAGGGCCGGACCGCCGGCGGGTGCTGCTGCTCTGCTGCAGCCTAAAGAAAACCCCAGCGTCGCGGCGTCGCCGCTGCCTCCCGGCGTCGGCCGCTAGGGCTGGCCGGCTGGGCGCAGGTCGCGCGGCCGTGCAGGGGCGCTGGCCCAAGGGGGCGAGGGGGAGAACCGGGGAGGACCGATGGGGAGGCTACGTGTCGCTGCGCCGCTGGCCGCCGCGGCGCCGCCGCCGCCGCTTCCGTCCTCCTTCTGCGGCAGCCAATGCGAGCGAGTACAGCCTAGAGAGCGACGCGAGCGTGGTGTCGTGATGGGCTAATGGGGTTTCTGTCTCTCCCTTCATAGGCTGCTACTGCTGCTTTCTACTGTGCTCATGGACATATTTGCACAAACTACATATGCTGTATACATATATTTATGTCTCTTAGCAAATATATGGATATTCCATGAGGCTTTCACTAAGGCCTTGTTTAGTTTACCCAAAAATTAAAAACATTTTAAGATTCTCCGTCACATCGAATCTTGCGGCATATGCATATGACATTAAATATATATAAAAACAAAAACTAATTGCACAGTTTGTCTGTAAATTGCGAGACGAATCTTTTAAGCCTAGTTACTTCATAATTGGATAATGTTTGTCAAATAAAAATAAAAGTGTTACAGTGTCAAAATCCAAAAACTTTTTAGATCTAAACAAAGCCTAAATTGTGTTGCCTACCTACTCTTTTTTTAGTCGTGCCTTACGACTAGAGCATCAATGACAAATGGAGTTTTATTTGGGTAATGCCACTTATACGTCCAGCAAAATATACACACTATCTTTTTAAAACATGGACACACCTCCGATCTTTTTTCCGGATTTGGAAATCAAGGTGCGCAAATTGAATCAAATTCTTTGCATGGTTGGTCAGGAGACAATATCTTCTCGTTGTGAAAGATGAGAACTATGTCATGTGTCCAAATAATGAGGAAGAGGACATTGATAAAAGCCCTAGTTTGGTTTTTAGAAATTGAGGGACAACTAGTAGACTAATGCTTTCAACAAGTTTGATTAAGGTAGGGTCCACATACTGGATTTGAGCCCAGATGGTGGAGATGATAATCATGACCATTAAGCAAGTGCTCAACCATGGAGCCAAGATGGAAAGCAAGCCCGAAGAAAAATGTATATTCATATGGGTTTTGCTTTCAACGACCACGATAAAAATAGAGTGTACGGTTAGGACGAGTATTAAGAGAGAGCTTTATTGTTTTTACAGTGGTCTAAGTGTCATTAGGTGAGAGTTAACAATGCATGTGCATTAGGCCTAGCGCTGTTGTGAGGGAGCAAAGTGGGAATACTTTGAAAAATGTTTTTGAAAAGCTCACTCAGTGCCTAAGGTGACGGTGTTCTTGTTAGAACACATATGAGGTTAGCAGTTTTGAAAAGCATTTAAGAAAAGCTATCATGATAGGATTTTACTCTCACTGGAATTTTTTAGTGCCCTAGCTGGGCTTCACCAAAGAACAAGGTCAGTGCATGTGCTGTGTTGAGTGTACTATGTTGTGGGCACCAAAATTCCGGTGCTCCCATAAAGGGCAGCACCAGAGAAAAGCCCGTGCTATGCTGTGTTAATTGCGGACCACCTAATTTCTAGTGGTACCCTTGTGCTAGGCACTAGAAAAAGTGACCCTGGCATATTTTTATGCAACACACAAAAATTCAAAATGGTTGACACTTGTTCCGGTCTGAGACACCAAACTTTTCTAGTGACCCCCTAGAGCTATTGATGTAAGTTTCTAGAAAGGTTCTGGATGTACCAAAATATTTTCGTGAGGGCCACAAAAGAACCATTGGAAGGAGGGTTTGACCATTGCTTTCTAATAGTCGTCTACATAGCGGTTAGAGCTTAGTGGGGGCTACCATATTCTCGAATAGTGGCCCATCTATAGGCACCAAGAGAACCTGATGAACACTATGCTTGAGATCAAAATATGATCACTGGATCTCTAACATTTTTTCGATGGTCACTGAAGTTTTTGATGACCCTGTCCTTTGCTCCCAGTGGTTAGTTGAGTGGTTGAGGCTATAAATATATAGGTGGCTGGCCTTGTGAGTTCTTTTGGCATCCTTGGTTGATATTCTTGGGTACCTAGAGCTTGAGAAACACACTCCACTCACTTGCTTTGCTAGAGATTGCATTTGTGTGAGATTGGGGAGGATTCTAGTGTTTTTGCAATGAGAGTTTGCACCTAATGCCACTTGGGAATCATATTGGCAGTGAAGTTCTTGTTACTCTTGCTAGTTACTGCCACTTAGATGGCTTGGTGTTGTGGTGGATCATGAGCACTGCTTGGTGATTGTGCGAGGGCTCCGACCGGTGGGGTTTTGTGCTCATCCCTGCAAGAGTTTCGCAAAGAGTAATTCTATTGGAATGAAGAGGCTTAGAAAGGTCCTTGGTGATCCACCGACTTCCGCACTAGTTCCCATGTTGTAGGGGCTAAGTTTGTGTGCTTATGAGGCTGGTGAAGTAGTGATCTAAAATCTAATAGGATCTGCCTCAATGCTAGGATTAAGTTGCTGACAAGCAACTGGACCTTGGGATAAAAATCTTACGTCACTCGCCTTCGTTGGTTTGCTCCGTTACTACACTTGTATTTAGTTTCTTACTTGTGCTTGTGTAGTAGTTTGTGTAGTTGTAGCTGTCTAGCCAAGTAGAAGTAGTTTGCTTAGTTGCTTACTCGTGTAGCTCGGTTAGTAGTACTCCTAGCTTCGAGCAGCTTGTGTGGTTTAGTTGGAACAAATAAATTTGCTACGAGAATTATATAGGAGAGCTTGCATTAAAGTGAGATAGGTTATGTTTGTAGTGGCTACTAGTATTGTTCGTAGTACTAATCACTTGCCCTAGTATTTTGTCTTGATGGAATTTTTAATATGTTTTCATCCTGTAGGCATCTGATCAACTTTTGTTCTTATGCTCGTTTGCTCGCTGAGGCTGTCTCCAAAACGAGACTCATTGCAGAACCCAAAACCAAAATAAATCTCCAACACAATACTTATAGCCTCCAACAGAATACATAGAAAACCTATTTTGGTTGTTAGGAGAGCTATAACCTAAATTTGGGTATCCTCTCTCCTCAAGACTCATTTGCAGACGGTGTTGTCTTTTAGGTGTTGTTGTTGGAGAATACTAAAAACAGGTACGAAACCTTTTGTCAGCAACGCTACCTAAAGGACGAATGAATCTTGTATTTTGGATCATAGTTGTTGGAGATAGTCTGATGCAAGTAAAGAATTAAAATGTCCACTAGGATGATTCACCGAGCCTAATGCCCTGAATATCTTTTACCAGGAGCCACCACAACCTACCATTCTTCGGGGAAATTGTGCTCACTTCAAGCTCGAATATCGGGAAGATGAGAAACAATAGGATCTTAGAAAAAATGGATGAAAATCTGTTTGTTTGAACTTATCAGCCGAATCTATCTGTCATTCAGCAATATTTTTTTCTTTTATAATAAATTAATGAATAGTACTTTCTGACATGACACCGTTCTTCATGGAAACCATGCTCATAGCAAGCTAGGGAATCTAGAAGATGAGAAGCAACGGAATCTTCAAAAATGGACGAATCAGTCACAACACTTGGGGCTTGTTTGATACAGCTCAACTTCATCAGTGAAGTTGTTTTTTTAAAAAATAGCTTCATGAACAACTTTATAGGTGAAGGTAAGCTATTTTGAAAAATGTGTTTAGTAAAATAGCTTCACCAACTACTTTATGCATAGATGAAAGAGAGAAATGGGAGAGAGTTGCAATAAGCTACTTTTTTCAGTTTCATTCCAACTCATGTCTTTCTGAGAGGAGAAGAAAGAAATATATGTCTTTCTGCAGCGCTGCTGGTGCTGGACGGTCGAAGAGGTGGCGGGAAGAGAAGGACTAAATTACCCTTAAGTACAATCAAGTAATTTTCGTAATTAGTAGGTGCGGTAAATATTTTTCACGGTTCCTCCCAAGCACCGTAACAAAGCTCTTTTTTTTTTATATAGAAAAGTCCTGAAAAATACAAAGGTCTAGCCCGTCGGTATCACCAGAGAAGCCTGTTCCCGTCGAAAGCAGAGCACGTCCACGCTGCCTCGATGGCGGACCTCCCTGCAGCTGCAGGCCGTGGCCCGCGCCAACTCCAGCCCAGCAGCACAAGTAGTTCACGCGCATGGCCAGTGGAGTGGGAAAGCTAGGCTCGGCGCGGTGCCCCGAGGCAACGACGCTTTCCCCTCACGCGCATGGCTCCATGCACCGGAGGAGCCCTCTGCTCACCCGTCGCCATCCATCCATCCCGGAGAGGCGGAGACCCGGGGCCAACGACCGCCGCCCCAACGACCATACACGCCGGACCCAGCTCGGCCATGCCCACCCGCGCCGTGCCATCCCTGTCCTTTGTCCGCATCTTTTGGCCGCTCGCGACGACACGATCCGGACACTCCACTCCACACCCCACACAGAGAAAGCACGGCCGACCTCGAACGTTCAGATGATAAGGTACGTCGTACACCGTACGTGTGCCGATGCCGATACGATACGCATGGCGCCATCTCATCTCATCTACGATCGAGAACGATCGCCGCGCCGGTCGGGAGCCGGGCGGCGGGGGCGATCGATACAACAACCCAAGCTCCCATGCATCGGCCGGCCGCCGGCGACTCGTCGTCGCATCGGCCGGCTGGCGCCTGGCGGACGCGTCTTCTTGAAGATTTAAACGTGGCGAGCAGACGACCGTATCAGTGAACGACTGGCCCCGTCCGTCTGCACGTCCTCTCATGCTGAATTGCCTTCCGGACATAATGCGTTTTCACTGCACATCAGAGCATACATGTACATACATGCGACGACAACCGTTGTGCTGTGCAGGTGCAGCAGCAGTGTGTGTGCACGACAGGACCGGAGCCGGAGGTGTCCAGCGTGGTAGTATGTACAGAACGTCTTGGTGCTTCGCGCGCGGCAGCAGGCGCTGGTGCAGATTGACACGTAACGCAGCAGGGTCGTCCATGCGTGCCCCACTGCTCCGACGACCGGCACAATGATTTCCGCGCGCGCAGCCGTGCGGCCAGCCAGTGAGCGGCGAACCGGTGATAGGTGAGTGACCGGCCGTCGTCGCTCCATGCAGTCGCGCGCCAAGGCATCAATCAGTGCGCCCAGCAGCGTACGGATAGATCAGCATCGCCACACTGTTCACAAAGTCCTCCCACGTTATCGTCAGGACACCGTCGTATCACATCCTATGTTTGCTAAGCTCCAGGTCTCGTTTAGGTCTAAAAAGTTTTTGAATTTTGATCCAGTAGCATTTTCGTTTGTATTTAGTAAAATTCTAGATTCAAAAGATTCGTCTCATAAATTACAGACAAACTGTGAATTAGGTATTTTTTTATCTAAATTTAATGCTTCATACATGTGCCGCAAGATCCGATGTGACGGAAAATCTTGAAAAAAATTTGGATTTTGGGATGAACTAAACAAGCCCAAGAGTAAACTCGTATCCTGGTCCCTGGAGTAGGCTGTAGGTAGATTTGCAGGGTAAGATAGATTTTCTTGAGCTGATGAGCGTTGGGTGAGAAAATCTGCAGCTCTAGCAGCTAAGCATGTGCTCCTAGGTTTTAGCTAGGTGGCATCATCATCAAGAAGAAGGTTGCCAAGTGAAGCAATGGTGCCAATTGTCTTTGAACACTCGACGTTCCTCTTGAACGTTGAAAAGTTCGATAGAAAATGTCGGGGGAGTTAGAAAAATATCTTTTCCTTTGGTAGGATAATCTTGGGTTTCATGTAGGCGGTTCTTGATTTTCAAACATCATTTTTACACGAGTAAAACTTACCGCTGGTCCCTAAACTTGACCGACGGTGTTACAAAAAATAATACTCCCTCCGTCCCAAATTATAAGTCATTCCAAGAATCTTGGAGAGTCAAAGTTTTTCAACTTTGACCAAATTTATATAGCAAAATAATAACATTTTTGGTACCAACCAAGTATCATTAGAT
>Ga0182004_10000501_pt1 | contig 24044 bp, 17 predicted proteins | sample Sormic07211540_1_FD_120479 | JGI IMG/M metagenome (GOLD analysis project Ga0182004, IMG submission 120479) | Endophyte microbial communities from Sorghum bicolor roots, Mead, Nebraska, USA - 072115-40_1 MetaG | ecosystem: Host-associated > Plants > Roots > Unclassified | place: USA: Nebraska...
CGGGACGTAGCGTGTCGGCAAGCACGTGAACCTCGGGAGAAAAATTGGTGTCTCAATTGTGTTTGATTGGCATTCTCCCGGTGCTTGATTGTTTATATTGGTGATTGTTTATATTGGTGATTGGTTCATCCCCTACACAGCGATATAAATATCTCATCCTATCTTTACTTAACGCAAACTAGTGTAATTAGTTTAGTTGCTTACTTTGCCTTGTGTAGCATAGTTCTCTAGTGTAACTTGTAGAGACTTAATTCTTGTGTGCTTAGTGATTGTAGCAACTAGAATTGTTGGATAGGTGGCTTGCAAACACCTCTTTTAGAGCTAGAGCAAAAAGCTTCGCTTTGTTATTTACTAACCTCTTGCTCTAGTGAGTTTGTGGAATTTTTAAATAGGCTATTCACCCCCTCCCCTCTAGCCATATTAGGACCTTTCACCCGCACCTTTAGGTCCTCGAGCAGCGTCACCAACCTCACCCATGGGTGGAGGCGTTGAGCTCGAGCGGTGGGGGAGAGTGGCGGGATGCGGGTGGCTCCGACGAGCTCGAGCGACGGGATGCGGGTGGAGCGAATGGGATACAGAGAAGGTGAGCGAACTCATCCACTGTGCGAGCACAAGCCCTGGCTAATGGGCCAAGCAGGCATCCAAACAAGCCCAACTTGAACACACTCATAGCAATTTATATATAATTTTAGCAACAATTTGTATAGACTTTCAATAGCATTTTGTAGAGAATAATATATTACTATCACTTGTTCAAATAAAGAGAATTATGTTCTAATAAATTGATAAATTCTAATATTTAACTAACAACACATGATAAATACAAAGACATAAACAAATGTTTGAGTAATTCGGATAGCGGGGGGATATTACCCAAATTATCCAAACTAATTTCGGGTAATCAAAATCGCTATCCGAATTTAGAATTGGGTACCTCGGGTTCGGGTAATTTGGATTCGGGTGCGGATAATTTGGGTACGAGTAATGGGTATCGGGTAATTTGCCCAGGCTTACCTAGGTGTAACAAAAATTTTAATCATATTTGCAACAATGACAAGAGATTGACTCACCTCCTCTCCCTCCCCCTAGCCAAGTCATGGCATGCAAAATCCACCACATGAGCCTGTTTAGTTAATCTCAATCCTAGAGAATTGGGAGGTCGAAGGAATTTGAGGGGTATTTTAACTTGTATAGGAGATAAAGAAAAAACCTCGCATTTGATTGAGCAATAACCAAAGCTCTATGACACCAACAAAAGTTTTGCTTCTCAAAGAGCCAGAGGAATGAAAGAAGAGATGTCAGAGTGAGTGATAAATAGACAAATGTGACAGCAAACCGAAGTCAGAAATTCTCCTTTTAATGTAAGATATATGTAGGTATAGCTTAAAGTTACTAGACTATCGTCTAACAAATGATTATTTTCACACGAAGAATAATAATAATGTGAAGTCGTGACACGCACAGACGCCAACGAAGGGTTTTGCTTCTCGAGAAAAGGAGTGCTGCAGATGGATGAAAGAAGAGATGAAAATGCAAGATAAACAGACATGATCCTTTTGTTTAATACTCCCTCTATTCAAAATTACATGACATTCTGCCTTGCAGATAGAGATAAATACGGAGTAGCTTTTAGTATGCATCTAGGTAGATAGCTATGTATCTAGAAAAGCCAGATGAACTTATAATTTGGAACCAAGGGAGTATTAGATATATATAGACGTAGCTTGAAGTTCTGCCTATACTAGCATTTAACAACTGATTATTTTCGCACCAGGAAGAATAATTACAAATATTACAGGGATAAAATACATGGGCTGCCATCTGGACAGCATATTCGATACAATGGACCTAACAGCATGAAGCACCATGCAAAGAATAGGTCGTGCTGCCAAAACTCAGGTTTCCTCTATACCAGCATCTAACCGATATCAGCTTCCCAAACGGGAATAAAATTACTATTGAAACAAAACAAAACAAAACAAAAAATATGGCCTGAAATGGCAAAGCTGTGGAGCCAAAATTTCATATTGGGAAGTGCAAGGATCAGCATGTTACTTTGTTGACATCAGAGGAGCTGATTGTTTTCACTACCCTGCACAGCAATACCTGCATCGAAGAATTTGCCAAGTTCAGAATTTGTTTTGCTTGGAACCAGTGTTTTTAAAACCGCTAGGTGCTAGGCTCGACAGGCAGCCAGCTAGGAAGCAGTAGAGGAAAGTGGAACCAGCTTTTAGTTGGGATAGATCATAATCACTTTATCTACCACTCTACCAGTGCTTCCTATTTAAGCTTCCACCATGAAACATGACAAATGAAGGAGGTACTTGTGTTTTTGTATTGCTACTCAACCACTACTAAGTTCCATGTGCATCTGAACATTCATCAGACCATTACTATCCAATTATCCATGTTAACTCAACACAAGTACTGTACAAATTAACTACTAGTAGCTCATCTGATGGCCCATTTTTCAGAAACTTATCCATTTCAATAATAACTAATATCTAAACCTGAATGCACAATTGGACTCATTCAACAACCAACAACCCCATAGATATATGAAGCGGTGTGCAACAAATTGCTCTATTTGTTATAGCAATGAAATAGACAATCAGAATGCATTGTACATAAATGCAGGTATTAACATCAGTGACAAGCAAAACCCTAAAATTGCCTATGAAGAAAGAAGGCAACAATCAGAAGAAATAACCAAAGCAGTACCTGCACAGAATTCACGCCGAAAACGGCACCATCTTGGAGCGCTTCCCATTTAACATATTTTCCACCATTGAACATTTGTAGACATGAGTCAGTTCCTAATGTACAGTCAATCATTCACCAACTTTTGTCCCGAAGTTCTCAGCCAAGAATTCATCAAGAAGACCATAATTTGGAATAGTTTCTGAACTGAAGTTCTCAGCTGGTAACTTCCGGATGCATGCAAGAATATGCTGAACATCTCGGCATAATCTGGGTCACAAAAAACACAACATGGTTAAAAAAGATGCAAGAAAAAAAAAAGATGTTCTAAGAAAATGAGAATGCAACAGAGTCTTAATCCCTTTGGTTTTCCTTGGTAAAAGGAATGCATAGATTAAGCAGCATACCTATTCTTTGCCTGAGGAGTACTAACTTCCAATTTTGAAAATGCTTCTGTAATATGTGAATGGAATATTTGAACCACTTGCCTGTTGCACAAGAGTAAAAATAAATCAGCAGTCTGGAGACAACTTACAATAAAAATTTTTTACATATGTACATCAAAAAGTAAAGGAAAAGATGGATTAACTTCCAGCCAATTAATTACAATGCAGCATAAATACGACTGAATCTACAGACACTGATTTTTATAGTAACAAAATTAGGGAATATAGAGAGAGAGGGAAGCAATACCTTATAAATTGGTTTGTCATGTATTACTATTGTGATATTTGCTTTAAATAATTTTCTGAACCATGTTCTGGGTATCATGAGGAAGCTGATCGACTACATGCATGTCATTACATGCTTGAGATATTTCTACCTGAGAATCTTGCAATTCTCCAAATGGATGGAAAATATAGCACAATTAATTAGGGGAGATGGTAAAACAAGTGGAAAAACGGTGATATCTTACAGTTTGTGTTCTCGTGTATAAGAATTTTGATATTTTAATCATAGTAAGGTTAAGTGTTTTTCCAAGGCATATTTATTCTGCAGAAGTGAGTCACTCATAGCTGAAAGTCCCCAAATTCTCAAAAAGGGGGAAAAATATGGCCTAATGATTCCAAAGATACAATAGGTTTGCAGATGTACATACCAAAGGAAAGAAGTGGTTAGAAGTGAAAAATTTTTACCTGAATATTATTTGCACGTCAACCTCAAGCAATGTTTGAGAAAGGATGCGATGCAAATATGTAACTTCCTGCAAATTATTTGCATACAAATCTCAGAACAATTAACTCAAGAAAGTAAACACCTATACTTATGAAAACATATCCTTGCTTGAGTTCTGAGGGATAAATGATGATAACGATGATCTTGATATTGTTAAAGAGACCAAAGACTGCAACTTCGTAACCAAGTAACAAATAAATGACATTTAAAAACTATTTATCATAACTTCAAATAATCACAGATAGGAATTTGTAACTAAACCAAAACAAGATAAATTCCCATTGATAATTAGGTAACATTAGTACCTTTGTAACAGCTTTAGCAAATGGACTTGGCTGCACATCATTATCTTCTGGGCCATTCCAGCCTTCCACAATTTGGGGTAATTTTCTAAGATTTGCAAGCAACCTCTCTCTCATTATCTGGACGAGTTTGCTGTGAATTTCATCTCGATGGACCTTGTAGTCCTGTTATTTCATTAAAAAAACTTCTATGAAATTGCATTCATGAAAGGACAAGAAAGGATAGTTGCACTCAGGACTCGTGAGTCACCGTAACTCATAAATGCCAATATAAAAATTAGAAATGCACCTGAGCTACTCTATCCAGCTCAGACATTAACAGCTGTTTGCGTGCTTCAGGTATTTTCAGGAAAAGGACTCGCCTGATATCTGCAGTGTCAAGAAAAACTTAGAAACACTGGAAAGCAAATATATCATACAATGACTGCATTTCGCAATATATATCCCATCACTCGAGTTGGTATGCCAACACTTTTGTACACAAGATTGTAGCTAGTACTAGTTATTACAGTGTTTCAACTCTTTAATATGGAAGAGACTAAGCAATTGTACCATGTGATTAATATGAAGCTATGAGCATGCGTTGTCATTTCTCAGTTTTGTATGAGACTTAGTTCTCCTTCGGTCTGTGTGTATTGTAGCTATTGAGTATGGATATTGTGAGACAGACTTAGTATTTCAAAATTTTATGGGAGGGTCCAAAAAGAGCAAACCAATATAATGCATGTTCCTAGGACCAGCAATTCGGTGCAGCGAAAGCAAATCATGACAAGCTCATGGGGTAATTTACAGTTTGGACATAATATGCTAAAATTTTAATTGGTCAGGCTGTAGACTTGTATGAAATATGGTCTTTAGAACTTCCAGTAGCTAAGCAACCTGAAGCACTTCAAGAATGTAAGAAATAGTAATTTGCAGAAGATTAAAACAACTGTTTACCTGGAATTAAAGAATGTATAAAACTAATGATTTGACTCGCCAAAGCTAAATGCTTAGACGTAATTGATTTAAGTCCAGACACCTGAGAAGCAAAACAGAAAAAAATGTCAATAAATTAGAACTATTGCAAGGAAGAAAACTGAGCTTCTAAATCAAATAAGCTCTTGAGGTTGATCAAAGCCTTAGGCACATGCACTGAAGTATTGACTGTTCTGACAAACAAATAAAAAATGATTAAAATAGTGTCCATATAGTAACAGCTTATTTTGCAAATAGTTGTTCCATGCAGTGATGCATGTGGTTCAGTGCATGCACAGGTTGTTAAAAAATGCAGACAAACATTACTCACATCAAGTGAAAATCACATTAAACATTTGCATACAGTTGCCAATGAAATAAAGAGGCATTGTTAATAACTGAAATGGCATGCTGATGTACCTGCATGGCTCCTGCACCGAGAACAAGTTGGCAAGTCCTAGTGTTGAAAAGCTTTAATATTTCCACAACACGTTGGACCACCTCCAAAGATAGTGATGGTAAACATTTACTGATGTCAACGTATTCGGATAACATCTTCAACAGTATCAAACCACTGCAAAACCAATAAAGCATTGTTAGAGAAGCATGGGTTCCAAAAAAGAGAAAATGTGCTTTATATTAACGCAATAACTTAGAACAGTGAACTCTAAAAATAACAAGAACAAATCAATAAAAGACATATTGCTGTATCAAATACTACCATTTATTTCAACTAAATTTACAGATTGATGGCTACTGAACACATTTCATTTCAGCAGTGCAAAGTTCATAAGTAGAGACCGAATATCAAATTATTGAAAGGTAACTATAGATGACTAACCAGTTTACCATATGATAGCCAACACCTCCATGTACAATCGTTTGCAAGGTGGACTTCAGATTCCCAGCAACATTGTTCTCAGTCTGAGAAGTGGATTCAACCTTGCTTTCACCAGTCGATGTTACTTTGCCATTATCAGCATTATTTTCAGCTGAATATGTCAGTTCTTGACTTGTAGGCCGATGATCACTGAACTTTAGGTTATCATCACGGCTAGGCATCTCCATGCCATTAACAGAAGAATAAGTGGATGAAAGTGAAAGAACGATTGCTTGAAACTCTTCAGGAACATCCACAGCAACCCATGTCTCTTGGTCAAGAACTGCTTTGATTTTTGTCATCTTCAAAAAAAATGAAAGTTTGTAGTTTGAAAAAATAGGGGAAACACAATTTAGTTTAGCTAGTCTTATCTATCAAGCGCCTTGGATAGTCCAAAACTCGCATAATTTGAGTAGCCAGAGAAGATGAACTTCATTAATTAAAATATATTATTCCACCACCATTTTGATCTAAAAAATACTCCCTTTGCAAATTATAAGTCGTTCTGGCTTTTCTAGATACATAATAAAAGCTAGTATCTAGACATAGTGTATATCTAGATGCATAACAAAAGCTATGTACCTATAAAAGTTAGAACGACTTATAGTTTGGAATGGAGGATTTCACAGTAAAGATCAACTACTGCGAATGTAAAAAAAAAAAAGGTACTAAGTTATAATCGAATTGAGCATCTGTATTGTATTCAGCTTGATGGACAACCAATTAATCCATAACTAAGGAGGGAAAGTTGGGTGCTTTCAATAACGATGGTCAATAATTATTTTGGATGTTTCTAGTCAAATAGGTGAAATTTTGAATAATAGGACTTCAACGATAGAACTGCAACATTGTTTTACTGACCCGAACATTATGCTGATAATCAACAAATTGCTTTGATTGTTGCTGTAGGATTCCACGAATGTTGTAACCCAACCTGCCTCCAATCTACAAGAATAAGAGGCTAAGATAACATTATAACTTGCTTATATGCAATTAATGTGGCTGATTTTGTGTATTTATTTCAAACACGAAGAGACGTAACCTTTTCTGTAGCAGCTATAAATTCTTCTGTTATGTTGTAGATGATCAAGAATTCTTGAAGCCTTAACCTGGGATGTAAAGCAGCACGAACACCTAATAGCTTAGCCCATCGTCCATGGGCAGCATCACAAGCCGCGAAAACTGCTTCAGTGTTTTCTCTCAAGACATCGGCCCTGCATCAAATGCAAACAGTCATGCATCTTCTTTTTGTATGGTACTGATATAAATAATTCAGATACACAGCAAACAAAAGCTTGGGTTATTCAATGTGCTAATCTGTTATGATAACTTATCACGGACATACTGTGACATCAGAAATGAACTTAATTTGCATCTTCACATGGATAGACAATAGAGGGCAAGTTGCAGCTTAACTTACCGAACATTCTTTATTGAATTTATAATGGAAAAATCATTTGTTTTTCCTTGGACAAATGGGATCTTGGAAGTACTCCGTGTAATAGTATTAGAGCCCCGTGAAGAGTCATTCTCTTGGGTATCAGAAATAACTGAACCACCATGTTGTAATGTAGAATTACTAGAATCACCACTTAAAGTCCCATCAAGGTTTCCCATGATCCACTCAACTATTCTTTTCACTTCAGCTGCTTGCTGTAAATGTACCTGAAATCATAAAGATGTTAAAGCCATTATTTTTTGGGGGTTTGTTTACTAACATATGGTACCTAGTAGGGAGTTTGTATTTGATGTGCACCCATTTAATAAAAAGTCACGTGTCATGAAAACAAATTACACAATCAGGACATAGGCTATAGATAGAGTCCAACATAAAGATTGTTTAGCGGAACCAAGTAAGCCTCAAATTTTGCCCAGGAGCTTTGCCCCAAATAGGAAAATTGAATTCTTATTAAGAGCTAATTTACCTGTACTATCCTAAAAATGGCGGATAAAAGTTGAACAAATCCTTCAGATGAAAGACTCCGCAACTTATTTGCTAAGGACTGGCCTCCAGCTGCAGTACATGTTAAAAGGTCAAAAGGCAAAGGAAGGTTAACATAAAAAATGGAAAAAACAGAAAAGAGAAAGTGACTGGGTGCAAATAATACCGTCAGCATCGGTAGCTCTGTCTCCAGTTACTGAATCAGAATCTATTGGTCTGGCGGTTAAAACTGGGAGTAATTCTGCTACTGTGGCTTTGATTGAAGCTTTCATAACAGTTATAAGTGTATCCCGGTAAATTCTAAGAACTGCAGGAAGTTTGTCCTGAAATTTTAAAAACAAATCACCATATCATTATTGCTTCCACATACATAAATATTAAGGTACTGTTTGGTTCTAGGGTGGGACAGGGATGAAGTGGGATACAGCTTGGGACACTCGTCCCGAAGAGGAATATTCCTCTAGATTCAAGGATACTCCTGTTCGTTCAAAAGAGAGGACGCGCTTGTCCCTCCAAGACACAACCCCCCCCCCGGCTTATCACTTCTCTCTTCCACTCGCCGGTAGGGGCATCAGGGTTGGGCCTCCAGCCCTGGATGGCCACAGCCACGGCTGGCAGCGCCTGTGCAAGTGTGGGCGTTGCCAAGCAGAGGCGTGGCCACCTTGGTGAGGGCGGCAATGTGCAAACGCGCAGGGGAGGAGGCCGCTGGGCGAGGACCAGCACTGGTGATAGATGAGCCGGTGGCAGCCACGTCCATGTGGGTGCAATAGCAATGGACACACCGGGCGAGAGCTGGGCCAGGCCCAGGGATAGCGGACGCACCAGGCGGTGGTAATGGCATCGTGTTGGGGATGGCCACATCGATGTACAGGCGTGCTCGGGAGGAGTCGATGGCGTCATGTCAGAGGCGGCCAGCGCCAAAGCCATGGACGGCAAGCAGAAGTGGCAGCCGATCAGGAAGTCGGGATGACGGTTGGGGAACAAAGAAGGTCCACGAGGATGACATCTGAGGCCCACCTAACGGATTGTCTAACGGATATCAAATGGTCCTACTACCCTCCTCATCCCTCGTACCAAACGCAAAACACGCCAACACGGACATCCCCATCCCCTCATCAAACGCAGAGATGGAACCATCCCATCCCAAAAAAAACTGGGATGGATCCATCCTGCCCCTCTTATCCCAAAACCAAACACACCTAAGTATAGCGGTATTAGTGGCCTTGATACTAAACTTTTAGCAATATACAGTCTCATGTAAAACAATTTATATGGTACAACCTGAACTTAACTGTTCAGTTGCATAGCCTTTAATAATTCAAACTGCAGTTACATGTAGATGTTATAACCGTTAAACATCACGTTCGCTTATGTGTACCACACTAACTAGTTTCGGCTAATTACATCAGTGATGTAAAGTAGGACATGAATTTTAAAGAGGCAGCTTCACTTTCTGTCCAAATAACTTTTGAGATGACAGACTATTACATGAATGAATTAAATCTCTCATTTTACAAAGTTACAAGTTACACATAAAATCAAGCATGCTTTGTTCATCACCGTAGTTTGTTAAACTTTAGGCAAGAAAATCCAACCAGCTGTGGTAATTGTTTGATTCGCATCGATACTTCTGGCATGCTAGAGTTTTTCATCACTGGGTTCTATTTGTCACTGAATCGTTTCCATACAAAAGTTTGCCTTGGTTGTGACAGGTGTATTGTCCACCACAAGAATGGACTTGCCACAATTGTCAGAAAGAGTTATGGCAAACTATGGGAATGATATAAACAGGTCCAAATGTTGATGCCAGATTGTGTTAAACCTAAAATATTATGCTATGGCCCTAGAAACCACCAAAATGCATGTGTATGAACATTCAGTCACTCACTTTGTTCAGATCAAGCCTCCATCTGAATCTCTAACCCAATAATAAAATATCAAAATCAACAGACTATCAGTAATGAAAAGAGTGTCTCGTCAAATTATCATTCATTCATTTTCAATACTCTAGTTTCTATATATGTTTCTACAGATTCATATTTTTTTTTCTAAAACAGCAGATTGGTTTTTGACTGGAATGAGCAGTTAAAACCTAATCGCGACTCTTTTAATGTGTAACTTGTACAAAGCTCAAACAATTTTCCTCGCCATAAACTGGATATTCTTCCAAACATATATTTTTGTGTACCCTTTCCAAGAAAATAAGTCCACAAAATGCTCGGTCATCCATATGTCAAGGAACAGGAATTCTGTATACCAGAGTAATTTTTTTTAGAAAAAAAGGGTGCCAAAGAGATTCCTCATATGAATAAACATGTTAGACAAGGACTCATCTGCAAGTGCACCCAGGCGCAGACGCCCAGCTGACAACAAAAAGGTAATTAGAATGTAAGACAATGGTAGAACTAACCGTTCTCAGTAGGCAAATAATGAGGGGGAGGAGTCGATCCCTGAGAATAAAACTTTCCTCCTCGTCTACGTTACCCTGCAGTACAATGGTAGATACATTGAAAGAGCATAAGAACAAAAGGGGGCGCAAATCTATTAGTTCCATAGTGTGATAGATTAGAAGTTAGCAATAATCTAAGGCATTGTTAAGTGATAACAGATCGTTATTTTTAACAGACGTGATTACTTGGAGTTCATTGAAAATTTGGACAACATCAAAAATACCTGTACATGTCCATGGTAGTTATAGTGTATGATATATGATGTAGTATGAAATTCTCAAATCATGTAATACCACATGAATTTATTTGCTTCTACTTAACACATGTTGAAGACAAAACGTTAGCTGTTCATTTTAAGAAACTACAAGGTAAGTAGGAAAAGAAAGAATAACTTTTGGTTAATCCAGTTTCCCTTTTTAACGAACCTCTCAAAAAAAGGGTAAAAAAAACATGCTATGTCATGAATCTGTTGTTCTCAAAAGAAATTTTAACAAAAACAAGTATGCTGACAGAATCATTAAATACACCAGTATTCTCAACTTCAAGTAGCAAATATATTAAAATACAATCATATACTAAAGACATCAGTGCATCTTCAATCCAATAAACCTGGCAGCCATAGACCAACTTAGAGTTATATACAACTGCAAAATATTCTAAATGCACACACCTCATGGTCTGTCCCATTCAATGGACTGGAAGCCTTTCTTTTCACAGTTGATAAAATCATAGCATCTACAGCTTTTCCATCAGGAACAGCAGCATGCACAAATTCTGCTGAAAGAATGCTACAAGGATGAATATTACCAAGTTAAACAGCGATTAACTAATGATAGAAGGTACAAGTGAAGAGTATCACTTTTCTAATGGCCAAACAGAATGAGATTCAAGGTCCTATATTAATAACAAGAATACAGTTTATTTTTCTAGAATTACAAGGTCCAGTAGATAATTGATTTGCTGGTATCAAGCAATACGGTCACCCAATTTACTTGATATATCTGACCACAATAACCCATCAAAATTTGTGGTAAATCTATTCTATTTAAAACTTAAAAGAAAGGTGTATAAATCAACATTGCAGAGCATAGATGTGATGCACATACTAAAATGCTAAATCTATTTAACAATCCAACATATAAAAGTTCAGCCAAATAAATCACAGTTCTAGGAAAGGAACAGGATGGAATGCATTCTTTTCGCATTGGGACAAAATACAAAATGGGTATTGGCCCTTTCTAAAACAAGTCAGCTGGAGCTAGAGAAAATTCCCAACATTTCAGTCAGAACTCACACCTATGTTTCCATGTCTAGAGTAGCCTGCAAATACTCATTCGACCTAAAAGTTCTAGCTTCTATGTTAAAACTGTGCATCCTGTTGAGTATTCAAATTTATGTTATTTAATCAGAAAATACCTGTTCACTGAATCTAGTGATGTTCCCAGCTGATCTCGGATATGCCGAAAGCAATAAAGCCCAGCAAGTTCATCAGTGTCCTGATTGACAAGAACAAATGTTTATGGATTGTCATAGTATAAGTTACATACGTTGCATGTTTCTAAAATAGTGGCTGTGGGTATTTGTAGGCATATGGCAATTAAAGCAATTAAATAGTTTGATTCATTGGAAAACCTCAATTGTTGATGTGTCAACAGTACATTGTATCAGATCATAGTAAACGAGTTGGGTAACTTACTAGCAAATTTTGCAAGTCATCAATGACATCGAGGGCACCAGCACAATCTGCTGCTGCAACAAGCTGCAAACGTAGAACAAGATTAACAAATGAAAGCAGAGCAAAAGGAACTAGTAAAACTAAGAAAACGAAATAGGTATATCACATTACAAGTACAAGATTTAGATGAAACAACTTTTCTTGTTGCAGCCCAAGTCCAAACAGTTTTAGGCAGCGAACACAGATTGCTGATCCAAAAAAAATCTCTATGAGATCTCAAATTCACATACTGGTTATTTTACTGGCATGGATGATAATAATGATGTTCAGTTTTGCTAGCAGGATACAATATCATTGTTTGCACTGGGGCCAAGAATGCATTTGTCCATCGCTATTTTACAGTGTTCCAAGGTCGCAATGCAATTGCAAGCAGCAGTGATGTTTAGGCCCCTCTGTATTGAGAATTCGAGCAGTCGTGGGTTATGAGGCACATGCACAAGATCAACTCCCCGGACAGAGCCATTATAGGCTTTCAATAAGCATTAACAGCTGATGCCCACAGATAAGCAAAGAGTGGAAATGTTCTTTCCATTTCAGTTGGGAGGTGTTGCAATGGTCCATCAACAAAAAAAAAACATTTCATCTCTAGGTTTTTCTCATATAACAAGTTCCAAATATACCACATTGTAGTTCCATGTCAGGCTACATTTGATATTTTCACGTTTGTAATAGCCCATACCCCATGAGAATATATGGCATAGTGATAAATAAGTATTCCAGACAACTACATTAGACTGATCAACAAGCAAGATGCACGGAAAGACAAGCTGCCTGGTAAATGCACTCACCAACTTGAGTGCAGTAAGCGCCTGGCTGACATAGAGGATGACAGTGAGCTTCTGCTGCAGCGCCACCAGGTTGCCTCGGGTAGCATTGAGCTCTTGCACCTGCCTTGCTGCCCCGACGAGGTCCCCCGTGAGAACCCGTACCACCTCCCTGAGCTCGCGGATCCTCCCTACCGCCGTGACGATCTCCCCATCAAGCCCGCGCAGCCGACCCTGAGCCTCGTAGAAGGACTCAGACCGGAGTGCTATCTCCCGCACAAGGTGGGCCTCAACGACGTCGAGGTGCTGTCCGAGGCGCTCCTGCAGCGCGTCGTCGTCGAGCGGGCAGGCGGCCTGGAAGGTGGGCCCGTCTTCGAGCGCGAAGTCCTCCTTGAAGAAGAGCGCGGGCACCTCGCGGAGGCAGGCGGCGAGGCCAGAGGAGGCCGCGGGGGCGCCCTCGGCGTCAGAGGAGGCGGCAAGCTCGGCGCTGGCGTGGAGGCGGATGTCGGCAAAGCGCGCGAAGGGGTCGGAGACGGCGGCAAGGTAGGGCGCGAAGTCGGCGCGGGTGACCTCGCAGGGGTGCGACGGCGGCGGTGGAGCCGCGTCGGGTAGCGTGATGGTGGGGGGCGGCCAGGGCAACCAGGAGTAGGAGGAGGCAGCGGCGGAGGGGAGCGGATTGTTGAGGAGCGCGGTGATGGACTGCGGGACGCCGCCGGGGGGGCCGGTGGAGGTGGGGGAGTCGGTGGAGGAGGAAACGGAGGCGACGGAGGTGGTGCGGAGCGGCGGGCGCGACGCCATCGCGGCGGTCGGCGGCCGCAGTGTGGTCAGCGGAGGTGAGGAGGCATGGGGAGATCGGGATCTGGGAGGCGCGGCAGCGAAGCCAAAGCTTGGGTGGGAGGGGTGTCAGATCTGGCGCCTAGACGAAGGGGAGAAGAGAGGGAGCAAAGCAAGTGTTGATGTTTTTTCTTCTCTTTTTTCTTTTTTGCTCCTGGAGTTTGTTCTTCGTCCTTCCTTTTTTTTGATAAAATTTAACAGAACTGGTGCATGTTTATGAATGATCATTACACATTCAAGTGGAAATTTCCTCTAAAACCGTTTAAGTTTGAATTTAGAAATATCATAAAAAATAAAAGATTGTATAAAAGTACAACTCCAATACACTTTTGTCGTGATTCCACGAGTATGCTATAGGGCATTTAAATTTACTAGCATATCATGCTCCTTGGTGGAGTGGACAATTTCAGTGCCATTAACAGTTCGTCAACTGTGTCAACATCTCTATAAGAGACAGTAGTAACATTTGTTAAAGGGGAAAACCTCACTGTTATGTATCACTAGAAGTAGAACCAAACAATTATACCATGACAATCTCTTCCATACTCCAACACAAAAGATAGTAGTGTCTTGAGGTGGGGACAAACCATGGATCGATAACATGATGCCCTCCCAGTCACCTTCGGTGCTAGACACGTATCCAAGCCCAGGCGCTTGAACACTTGGGAATGCTTAGAGCGTCAAACAACAGGGGTAAACCAAACAGTTCTCTACAATCGGACACCTAGTGAAGCTCATATTGCTAGGTAAATTGTCTAGGAGAGAACTAAACAGCTCTACGTCGTTAACAGTTTGTCACTTATAACAACACTTCAGCAAGAGATGTGATGGCGCCTATTGCTAAAGGAGACAACCACACCATGGTGCATCAGCAGGACTACTTCAACCACTCTATGAACATGAAGAATTCACAGGATTTTAATACGAAGATGGCAATACCTCTAGGAGGGGGCAAGGGCAACACAATGGATCACATGCTACAGAACAAGATTGTCACATATGGTGCTCGCTGAAGCTCACACCTTATATGATTCTCTGCTCAGGCCTCTCTAATTCCAACTATGGATATGTTAGCGATGACTACGTTCATCTTAGCACTAGAATGGATCATCCTCTTTTCGTTCCCATTGCAACAATCTCAAGGACCACTTCTCAATAATCAAGTTTGAGCCTCAGCCATCAAAATATTGTTATTTCTATGGTAGGATATGAATCTTATTGCTTCCATGGTAGGATATGACTGAGGAATAGTGTCAAATTAGCAATCATTTAAGAGAAACTGACAAGTTGCTCTAGAGGTTTTATGGACCCAAGTAGAGAAGTATCACGCCCAATGGTTCTGTTTGTATCTGGGCCATTGCCAAATACCAAGTATAGGTGTCATGTATAGGTTATGCTATGACATTGTCCCCTGTCCAATGTTAGTGTTTATTTTGCCAGTCATTCCATGGTTAGTTGGGTTCCATATTATTAGTTGTTTCATCGATTGTTGGGTGTTCATATTATTAGTTGTTCCATTAGTATTAGGTAGGTATCCATGCTATTGTTTACTCTGACTAAGCTACATTCAGTAAGGTTTATATGTCACTTTCTTCTTCTATATAGAGCAGAGATCAAACATAGACTGACTTTATTATATTAGCAATGTCAACCTCGATCTAGTCATGATGCAAACTTTAAACTGAAGCTCATAAAATAAAACGAAACAATGGCACTATAACACGACCAACCTTTGTTGACACCTTTTAGAGTGGGAAAAGGGTAGATTTGCCGAGAGATAGCCTCCCACCCAAATTCACCTGTCTATCGGGGATCGTGATGTATTGATTCCTAAAGCACTATGGGTCATTGCTGGAGGTCCATCTCGATGGGCACTAGCCCCTGAGTAACTTCAGCAAACCCCATGCAAATGTGTCTAACAGCCTCGTTAGCGATGCTCGTAGAGTTTCATGGTTGGTGACAGCGGGAAAACGAACTTGCGAGGAAAACCGATGATAGTTTAAAAGGTAAAATAGACTTTATCCGGATGCGAGTGGTATTGGCAACGCGCTCGTTTGAGGCAACATACCGTGATGTCAAAATGTACATTGACAGAAGTGTGGTCGAATAATATGAGGCCAACACCGACGTAGTGGTTGAGATCGACACTAGACAAGTCTTCAGCAACACGTTTTATGATGGCCTCGATAGCGAGCTGAACTGGGAGAGACCTTATAGCCGTATTATTATATTCTTCCTATTCCTGTGACTAGCAGCTGTCTAAACATAGGCAGTGTTTCTACCTCCTCCTTACTGTTTCTATCCCTAAATCTGTGTATGTCTTTCTTCTCCTTGTCTCCGAGTAGCTTCTAAGTCTCCAATAATGGAGCTCATATGTTCCCTCTCTATATGACACATGGGCTGCTTTGAGATATTTGTAATGTTTAGAAAGAGGAGTATTGAGCAGTTTTCTAATTAACTAGAAGAATACCCCGCGCGTTGCTACAAGAACTACTTATTTGGAATAAAATTTAACTATTTATACAATTCTTAGGAAGAGAATAACTATTATAAATATTGCAAGTGACAGTGGATTGTTGAGGCGGGCACCTTGTATGTCAAGAAAAATTGCTAGTAGGGTTTTGCTTATAAAAGTGTAAGATAAGATTTTGGTACATTTTCATCTTGTTCAATAGATTACGACTGTATTAGTTCAACTTTGATAATTCAATTGTTTTTCCTGAGTTCTAGACAATAGGCCCAGGTTAGCAAGGATGTATTTAAGCAAATCCATAACCAGCGAAAATAAAAAATATTAAACTAATACTATATTGATATAGTATTTTGGTGCTCATACAGTTCTTGTTATCGTCTTCTGCTATCCTTCAAAATTTAGATCCTACCTTGAATTGACGCCTTGCACTTAATCCATCCCAGATAATAAGACGTTTGATTTTTTTATACCAACTTTGACTACTCGCCTTATTTAAAAATTTGTGCAAAATATCACTTTTTTTGTCGTGGCTTGGTTTATTAATCAAAGTTCTTCAAGAATGACTTAAATTTGAGTATTTTTGCATAAATTTTTTGAATAAGACGAGTGATCAAACTTGAGATAAAAAAAGTCAAATGTCTTATAATTTGGGATGGAGGAAGTATATATTTTCTTGAGTAGGAGGAGGCGCAAAACACTTGTTTAGGTCCTCAAACTTGTTTGACCGTATCATTTAGGTCCTTAAACATACAAATCATTCGTTTAGGTTCTCAAATTTGTTCAATTATGTCATTCTAGTCCCTAAATACTATAAATATTATAAACTTGTAAATTTAATATATATTTATAGAACTATCCAAAAAATATAAAAATATTTTGTTTGACTTGTAGTAATTTGTATTTTAAATTAGAATAAAAGAAATTATCATGTACTTTCTATTTTTAACTCTGCAGTTAAATGAGTAAATAGTCATGTATATTTTTTAAAAATCCTTAAAGTGTATGTGCCTATTTAGTTATTGAACTATAGAGTAAAAAATAGAAAATATATGATATTTTTTATTCTAATTTAAAGTGCATATTACCTGGAGTCTAACAAAATTAGATTTATAATTTTTGGACAGTTATATAAATATATATTGAATTTATAAGTTTATAGTATTGAGAGACTATGATGACACAACTAAATAAGTTTGAGGAGCTAAGTTTAGTGACCTACTCCCTCCGTCCCAAAAAGAGTGACGTTTTTGACTTTCAGACATCGTGTTTTACCGTTCATCTATGTAAATTATAAAATAAATTAATCATGGGTAAAGTATCTCTAATGATAAAATAAGTCTTAACAAAATATATAATATTTATGTAAAAATTTTGAATAAGATGAATAGTCAAATAAGATGTGTGAAATTCTAAAACGATACTCTTTTTGGGACGGAGGGAGTAGATAATATAGCTGAACAAGTTTAAGAACTAAACGGGGCAATTTAAGAGTTTAGAGATCGAGATGGCACAAATAAAGTTTGAGGACTTGAAGAGTAGATTTACGAGTTTAGAGATCGGGATGACATAATAGAACAATTTTGAGAACCACCAGTGTACTTCACTCTATTTTCTTTACTCTCCTTTTCCTTTTCGTTGACAATAACTGGCAAGTTTGAATATATAAGTGAGTTTGCAAATTTTTTTTTATATATGTGTATTTTTCCATTTTTTTCGGGTAACTGAAAGTTGTTTTTCAGCACAATTCATCCTGGGAGTTCCTTTTGTCATTGTCTCCCATGAATGAACAATAAGCACATGATTGACAAGAGTCAACACCAGATCCTTAGCACGTAATTTCTCATTAAACAAATCTAATTAAATTATTTGAATGGTAACATCTGTAAATTGTCCATATGATGCAGGTTTCCAGTCTGAGAGATTTTTTGGCACATTGAAATCATCTCATGGAACTCAAAAGATAACGTCTATCTACATACAACATGTGCAAAGCCTACTTGGGTTTGCCCCTCATCTTCATCAAAATCTAAGACCACACTCGGAACTGCGAAGTCTTTCCCTAACCACAGATTCTTCAGACAGATTAGAATACACCAAAAAGCGTCGCTGCAGCAAAGAGCAAAAATAATACTCCTCCTAACAAGCCAACCTGAAAAATAATGCATTTCCATGAGTCCTAAATCAAAAGGGTATGCAGAGCAAGGTCACAACAATATGGTAAAGCATTCATGATGATTATACCAGAATGAGCAACCAAAAGCAGTGGTGTGCCTTGCAACACTAGCCTGGAGACAGCCCTAGCTCCCAGAATTCTTGGAGCAGGATATCCCTAGCTCTAAAATTCCTTGAAGCTGATCTGGGCTAGACTCTAGACTAGAAGTGTTTGTGTGGCCATCTTTTTCATACTCTAGGTTAAACACACAAGTAGAAACCACTTTACTTTAGTTATAAACTCTAGTACAAGACAAGAAAGCTGGAAGTCCAATCTTCCAGAAGCGTTCACAGGAGGCAAGGATGTGCATGCATGGCATCATAAGGGTGCATGCAAGCGTCTGTACTGTGTTTTAGGCATTTGCAATTCAATGAAGCACTGGAATTTTATTTAGGATACAAAACAAGTCCTGAGTAACTGCTTTAAAATCCAACCTCTTCTTTTCACTGTTTTAAGTAAACAGTATGGAGATCTCGAGCATCATGGTCACACATACACACAAATTTTAGTCTTTACATGGTCTTCCATAGATAACCCATGTCCACACACAAAAACACATTACAAACTAAAAAGTGTTGCTCATGTTGAATTTGTGCAATATTTTTTTCTCATAATCATTTCCAGTTTTTATTTTTAATTTGGTATTTTCATAAGCATACAACTTACAATGCATTAGCCCAAATTGTTTGGGCCTAGAGGCTTTGTTATTGTTGTTGACTTGTTGTTTTGAGTTTATGAGCACCATAGATTTTACATAAATGTTGACAAGTTACCAACAGTTACACAGAAGATCATCAATGACCAAAGAACCTTTTTTTTTGTCTTACCAGCTTCTCAGACAAGTAGTTAGCCAGGAATGCTCCCCCAAGAATAGCAAGGGCTGTTGCAATCAAGTGTCCAGCTATGGCTCCACTAGTAACGCCCAAAGGAGACTACAAAAATAAGACAACTTAGTAAATGCTTACACCAGCTAAACCAAATAATTTAAAAGTGAATATTTGTATAGACAACTCTCAAACAGACCTGAGCAGCACCCAAAGCAATTGTAGCAAGCATAGAGCGATCTCCCCACTCCTACAGGTGCAGAACATTTGGCAAGCAGTAAGATGGTTGTTTGAAAAATATCTAAGGACCATGGTCCCAAATGTTCTTGGAAAATAATTTCAGTACAGGAGATACAGCTTACAGCAAAGAAAACAAGACTGAAGGACTTCCAAAGGACATCAAGAGGACTGGTGAGCTTTTTAGAAACCTGTAACAAAGTAAAATGACTTTCAGTAAAGACCAGAGAAAAGGCTGGGAACTTTTTCGAGTATTTCAATTTGTCAGGAACACAATTCAACAAAATCTCAAAATCAGTGTGTGGGTATGGTGCAAACTTGCACCAGTTTTCAGGTACATAATGTAAAAGCAAACAATTATAGTTTTGAAAAGAATTCTCAACGTAATCACTTTCTGGACAAGGACAACCTTTTCCTTGACAAGCTCCTCGGCCTCAGCCAGTTCCCCACTTTCTGAGTTCCCCTGAAGGTTTCCGTTGGCATTATCAGGAAGTGCTAATGCATCTTTTATTGACTTGAAACCAAAGAATGCCAGCAGAGCAATCGCAGCATACTCTCCTATGGGTAGTGCTGAAGAAACACCATGAGATCACAACTATCTTGTTAGCATAATGAGATAAGCTTACAACAACTAAACACAATTTCAGAAACAATGAAAGAGTGTACATTACAATTACAATACATATAGTTACCACAAAAGACATGAGCATTTCTTTCCAAACATAATTGATTATTTACTAAAGTAGTTAATACTAACTTGTTTGAAACTGTGCTGGCACAGACTGGAAAATCCGTCCAATTATAACACTCACAATAGTCATCAGGGAGAGAGCAGCCATTGACCCAAGTAAAACCTGCTCATAAAATTCACATGAGATACAAAATGCTGAAAACATCATCTGAAGAACTACATATTGTTCTACGGAAAAAGAAAATAAGGCAAATCATATAGTTAATACTCCCTCTGTCCACAAAAGGATGCAATTCTCACTTTTCAGGAACTCAAACGATTTGAATTTTGACCACAGTTATATTAAAAAGTACTAATAGAATAAGTATCATTAAATTAATTAGGAAATATATTTTTGTAAACCTAGTTGGAGACATAAATGCTAATACTATTCACCATAAACTTGGTCAAAGTTAAGGTAGTTTGACTTGCACAAGTCCCATAGTTGCCTTCTTTTGTGGACAGAGGGAGTAGAACAATATTTGAATATACTCTAGAACCATGCTGAACAACTTTTACTGGAAAACTGAAACCATGAAACCACACTTCAAAACAATAATTCTCATAAATATGGCAATGAGAAAAATTGTAGCACTAAGTTCTTGGAAAAAAGATCCCTGTTTATCATAATTCCAGTTACGTCTTCAACTCTAAAACAAATGTGCAATGCAAAATTTCAGATCACATATATTCACTGTCCGGGAGTCCTGCTGCACATACAGTCGTTGCCAACTGGCTAGCTCCACCTGATCTCAGGTCGCTGCCATGTTGTCACTGGTAACGTTCAGGCACAAGCTATGCTATGCGTGCTATACTCTGTACTCTAGCCAGTGACCAATGGGAACACTTCCTACATATGAGTGATGTCTGATAAAGCAGGATTTGAAACGCCATTCATAGTTTCCTTTACATGCAGGTGCAGTTAACAATGCCTGAATTTTGGTAAATATTTCATTTACAAGGAGATCTCTACCAAACTTTTTTTTGGCGGGGGGAGGCGGCATGGTGGATGCTGGTCTCCCCCTCAGGCTCGAACCCTCTTCCCTCCACCATTTATAGTGACATACTGACATTTTTCTATTAAATAGCAGGCACTTTGGAGTGACATATATACAAGTTTATCTGTCAAGGATCAGATCACACAGATGCAATATCTAGAGATGAGCAAAGAGGGAAAAAAATTAGCTAGGCAATAAAGTGGGACATATATTAAATTTCTAGGCTCACAACGTACCAGTGCTCTTTGATATTGCATCGCTAGTAGTGCAGCAATGAAAAACGTCTGCGATGGCAGAAGCGTCAAGGCAGTCAAATTCCTTCATCTATTAGATGTGCTTTAAACATAGAACATAATATGAAAGAAGGAAGAGATATCTGCTGAAAAAAAGTTACAAATTGAACAGCATATAGCTACATGACAAAAAAATCAAAGAACTCCAATACATGTATAGTTGAGACTAAACAATAGCAATTCACTACAGAGGTAATGCAAAATCCTCAATTCTTTAAATATAGTAAGTTATGATCACAACGATAAATGAAACTGCATGCTGCTAACAGCAAAGCTTCATGTACGTTACAAACCAAGGTTGTACCATTTGTGAAACAAAATCTCAAAGATGGAGATGGAGAATGAGAATGAAACACTACAAGGAAGGATGAGAACATTAAAATTTTGGTGAAACTCTATAGTCTATACCAATGGTTGAACTCAAAACTTTAGTCTGCTCAGTAAATTTACTAACTCCAAGTAGGTTGTGAATGTTTCAATAACACTACAAAGAAATATTAGAAAAGGTGCAGTATTTCTTAAAGAAGGTGAAGAGGCATCTTGCAGTATATCTAGAAGTTCAAGATGAGAGGGGGGAGGCCAATTGAAATGAATTTTATACCTTATCTCCAATCTCAGATACCAAAATCAGTGTAAATGCTGCCGTGAAACCTGATTTTGCCAGCATAGCTACAACTGCAGACGATTGTCCTTTAAACAAAACAAAAAAACTAGCTGCCAGGGCACACAGAAGTAGCACGGCACCAATGGATTGCAGGTAACGAGACCCTGAAAGTTGTTTTGCTCTGTGATGCATTGTCAAGGATAGAAGTTCAGTGTACAAGAGGTTGCTCGAAAATGGAGATAAACCAAGGGGAGGGTGAACACTAACAGTTTGTTGGGGTCTCCGGTAGAAGAGGTATCCAAACGTTCTCCACGGCTATTTGCTTCATCTTCTCCATAACTCCCAGCACCAACATTTACATTGGACATTTGGGCCCTGACGTCATGCCTTATTGGTTTCATCCATGATAACAACCTACATTTTACTGTTAAATAACAAGATAAGTAGTTAATCATATGGCAATGCCTGAGGCAAGACATAACTAGCACCTAAAAAGATTATGGGAAGCCTTTGAGTCAGTAAAAGATGGTTTAGGTAGCGTTACAGATCTCAGGGCTAGTATACTTATGTATAAATCCTTAGCAACTTTAATAGGGTCTTAATGTGTTATGGTTAGGATGTTTTCACCAAATGTTACATCAACAACTAGGAAAGAAACTGCAAAACTAGTGTTCAGTATCCAATAACTTGCTGCCATAATGTTCCTTATTCTCGTGCTATCCGAGCTTCGAATCGGTCTATCCAGATGCAATTCCAATTGCTTAAGGTTATGTCTGTCAGGCATAACATAATGGAGGTCCAGACTCCAGCGACATGAAGGAAAGCCGGCGATCTAGTGCACAGGTGGTGAAACGAAGCAATCGAAACATCTAAGAAAGGTCGCAACAGCTACTGATTTTGCTTCCAATGGCGCGTACCAAACCTGACCGTGGCCGCTGACTTCTGCTCGGGCTCCGCGGCGGCGACGCGACGGGGACCCCTCGCCCTCGCAGCCGGCGGGCGCGCGCGGACGGCCGTGCCTCCCCCGGGCCACCGAGCGGCAGTAGCCACCAGCACCACCATCCCGTTGACGCCTGGGGTGCGCCGTCCACCGGCGCGGCGGGAGCTGGAATGGTCGAGAAGAGGGAGGGGGAGAGAGAGAGAGAGAGAGACAGACAGCGCACTGAGGATAGCAGCAGCGATCCAGCGGAGCAGCAGCCTGCCCAAGCGCCCAGTACCTTCCTTCCTTGGTTCTTTCACCCTTTTCACTGCAGAAAAAGTCTACTTATCCTCCCATATGAAAGTCTGATTTTCCTTCCTCAATTTTAAAACCGATTGAACCACCTTCCTTAACTTTTCAAATCGTGCATTTTACCTATCTAGAGCGATTTTAAAGGCGATTTGCTACAATGAATAGTGGTTTTGCTAAAGTGACGATAGTTTTGTTTTTTTCTTTTTTATTTATTTTGGCTGAATTTTTAAAAAATTATAGTAAATCACAAAAAATTCATAAAATAAAAAATCTATTTTTTGGACTTCACATAAGTAAATCTACACAATGAACATATAATATGGTATGCTTTAGTATAAAGATTTTTTCTATAAAGGTTTTGTCTTTTTCTTTTTTATTTATTTTGGCTAAATATTTGAAAAAACATAGTAAATTACAGAAAAATCATAAAACATAAAATCTAATTTTGTTAGACTCCACATGAGCATATCTACACAGTAAATATATAATATAGTATGCTTTAGTATAATTGTTTTTGTAGCTTTAGATCTATGCTTTTTTTAATTAATTGAAATAATTCATAGCTGCAACTTCTATAATTATTTTGTCAGACTAAAGCATACATATATTATATGTTCATTGTGTATATATACTCATGCAGAGTCTAAGAAAATTAGATTTTCTATTTTATAATTTTTCTATGATTTATTATGTTTTTTCAAA
>Ga0182004_10000502_pt1 | contig 24039 bp, 16 predicted proteins | sample Sormic07211540_1_FD_120479 | JGI IMG/M metagenome (GOLD analysis project Ga0182004, IMG submission 120479) | Endophyte microbial communities from Sorghum bicolor roots, Mead, Nebraska, USA - 072115-40_1 MetaG | ecosystem: Host-associated > Plants > Roots > Unclassified | place: USA: Nebraska...
GGCGGCGACGGCAGGCAGCAAGTCAGTCACGGTAGCTGCCCAGCCAGCCAGCCCAGTGAAGAACGACCGATCAAATTCCCGCACGTAACCAACGTCCAGATGACAGAAGAATAAAAGAGTCGATAAGAGAAATACATGTATTTAGATGAGAAAAGAGATTTAATACACTAAATGTCATAGAAAACAAAGTGCAAACGTTTAGAATGTCGTTTTAGCGATGTTAGCGTTACAAATCATATTTTAACAAAAGCGCATGTTTGGGAGTCCTATAATAGCAATTTTCTCGTTTATGTTAGGTGCCGGCGCGTTCGAGCCTTGTTTAGTTCACCCAAAAACCAAAATCTTTTCAAGATTTCCTGTCACATCGAATCTTACGCCACTGTATTAAATATAGACAAAAATAAAAACTAATTGCACGGTTTACTTGTAAATCATGAGATGAATTTTTTAAGCCTAGTTACTCCATGATTGGATAATGTTTATCAAATAAAAACGAAAGTGCTACAGTTCTGAATTTTTTTCACTTTTCGGAACTAAACAAGGGCCTTGTTGTAGCACTTTCGTTTGTTTGTGGTAAATATTATCCAATTATATACTAACTAGGGTCAAAAGATTCGTCTCGTGATTTACAGTCAAACTGTGTGATTAGTTTTTATTTTTGTTTATATTTAATGCTTTATGCATGTGCCGCAAGATTCGATGTGATAGAAAATCTTGAAAACTTTTTGGATTTCGAGGTGAACTAAACAAGGCCAAGGCCTGTCTGGGAGCCCCTGGCGCGTCTGGTTCGCCGCGACCGTTGCAAACGGCGGAGGTAACGCACGCGCTGCTGCTCATCAGGCCTGGTTTACTAAAATTTATCAAGATTTTTTGTTACATTAAATTTTACAACACATATATAAAACATTAAATATAGATAAAAATAATTAATTATATAATTTGTCTATAATTTGTTAGATGATTTTTTTAAATCTAATTAATTTATAATTGAACAATAATAACTAAATACAAATAAAAATGTTGCAGTATCTAGAGAAAAAAGAAATCGCCAACTAAATAAGGTCAGTCAAACGTGACGTACGACACAGGAAGGAACGACACGAGAAATTGCCAGCTACGCTCTACCTGGGCCTTTAGTTTTCAAAAAAATTGTAAATTTTTTTAGATTACCTATTATATTGAATTTTAAGACACATGTATGAAATATTAAATATAAATAAAAATATAATTAATTGTATAATTTATCTACAATTTGCAAGATAAATTTTTTAAATCTAGTTAGTTTATAATTGAATAATATTTATAAAATACAAATGAGAGTACTATAGTATTTATTTTGAAAAAAAAAAGTTGAACTATATGTATTTTTATAAAATACAAGGTCCTGTAGGAGGCCGGCTTCGTCTTCGTTTGGACGACTTCTGGGCTTGCACTGCCACGGGAACCATCGATCGCGCGCGCGGGAGCTGGAGTGATTGGCAAGGCTGTGAAGCACCAACCGTGGCCTTGGGCTTTGGGACACATTTATTGTGGCGCAAAGTCGAGGGCATGCGCATGCGCAGATGCTCTAGTGGCTAGTGGGTGGTGGCCACATTTTATGGCGCCCTGACACTGCCGGCGGCCCAGGTTCGCCGGTGCGGCCAGCCCCTACCACATGCGCGGCGCCATCGCGTCTCCACCGCCACCGACGGCCTTGTTTAGGCCCTGTTTAGTTACTCACCTAAAAATTTTTCATCCATCCCATCGAATCTTTGACATGCATAAAACATTAAATGTAGATAAAAAATAAACTAATTACACAGTTTGGTTGAAAATCGCGAGACGAATTTTTTAAGCTTAGTTACTCCATGATTAGCCTTAAATGCTACAGTAACCCAAATGTGCTAATGATAGATTAATTATACTTAATATATTTGTGTTGCAGTTTCCTGACGAGCTATGTAATTTATTTTTTTATTAGTTTCTAAAAATCATTTCCGACATCCTTCCGACATATTCAATATGACATACAAAAAATTTTCATCCTCAAACTAAACAGGACCTAAAAAAACGTTACATCGAATATCTATAACTCTTATAAAGCAAAATCCCACTATCTATTTTTCTTGACATGCAATGCATTCACCTTAGCAGTCCACTACCAACCTCACTATCTATTTCTCTTAAAATACAAAGCGTTCACCTTACCAATCCACTATCATTTGTCACTACCAATTTCTTTTGACATGTAAGGTGTCCACTTCAGCAATCTACTATCATTTGCATTAAAGTTCACTTCCACAAAAATTATGACATCCACATCAACGAAACATATCATCCACTATGGATTCCATGATTATGATAAAAAAGAGCTATATATTTATATTACATCTTTATAACCACGGCAACGCGCGGGAAATCCTCCTAGTTACTGAATATGTATGAAGCATTAAATATAAATAAAATAATATCTAATTATATAATTTGTCTATAATTTACGAGATGGATTTTTTAAGCCTAGTTAGTTCATGATTAGACAATATTTATTAAATATAATGAAAGTGCTATATTGTCTATTTTGCAAAAAAAATAGAACTAAAGCCTTATTTTTCCCAAAAAGTTTTACAAGAAATTTTAGTTTCTTCGTCACATCGAATCTTAGGCACATACATAAAGTATTAAATATAGGCGAAAACCAAAACTAATTGTGCAGTTTATTTGTAATTTGTAAGACGAATCTTTTGAGCCTAGTCAATCCATGATTAGACAATATTTGTCAAATACAAACAAAAAAACTACAGTACTCAAAATCTTAAAATTTTGCCAACTAAACAATGCCTAGCCGTTGTTTCTATTTTTTCGTTTCATACGGCACATGTAGAAAAATATATATATATGGTCCTGAGTGTTGGACAAGTTGATAGTGAACACTCTCCAGTATTTTTTCGCTTCATACGGCACATGTAAAATTTTGCCAACTAAACAATGCCTAGCAGTATTGTCAAATACATCGAACTGTTATACCGAGCAAAATTCAGTATCGCTTAGTATTCGTGTTTCAGTATTGTTCAGTATTTTATGGTCCTGAGTGTTGGACAAGTTGATAGTGAACACTCTCCAGTACTGCTCAATATTTTTTCTACTCAGTTTTGACTTGCGGTGTAGAATAGTATTCTACACCTAGGGTATATATATATACGGTAGCACTATTCTAGAATATTATTCTACACCAAACTGCTATACTGAACAGATTTCAGTATTGTTCAGTATTTTGTGGTCCTGGGTGTACGACTGGATGATACTAAACGTTGTTCAGTATTTTTTATACTCAGTTTTGACTTGCGGTGTAATAATATTTACACCTAGGGTGTAGAATAGCGCTACCGTATCTATTCTACACTATGGTGTAGAATAAAACTGAGCAAGAAAAATACTGAGCAGTACTGAACATCGTCCAATATCATCCAACACTACACCTAGGATCACAAAATACTGAACAATACTGAAACGCGAATACTAAATTATGTTCAGTATAACAGTTTGGTGTAGAATAGTATTTTACACCTAGGGTGTATTATATATATATATATATATATATATATATATATATGATTTTTGCGCATCTAATGAACTATGAACTTGATAGTTTCCATGTTACTCCTAGCTGTAGAATTGAAGAAAGTATACCCATATGAGTATCCCTGATTTTGATTTTGATTTTGTCGGCAGTAGACCGTGGCTACCAGTTTTACGGGAACAGATGCATCATTTGATGAATTACCAGGATGATGAGATGACTACATGTATAGGGCCTATTTCGTACTTCCTCCGTCCACGAAAGAATCAATTCCTAGGATCTGTGCCAGTCAAACTTTTAAAAGTTTGACTAACTTTATAGAAAAGAGTAACAACATCTATAATATAGAATGCACATTATATGAAAATATATTATACGATGAATCTAATAATACTAATTTGATACTATAAATCTTAACATTTTTTTTTAGAAATTTGGTCAAAGTTTCAAAAGTTTGACTTGGGACAACTCTAGAAATTGACTCTTTCGTGGACGGAGGGAGTATGAACATCTTAATTTTATTGGGGACTTTAAGCTGTCATATTTTAAGCCAATTATGCATCATCACCTCTGTCAGCACCTCTAGTTGTCACAACAAGTTTATAGACCATTTTTACTAAACATAATCAAATAGCATCAAAATGCCATGCTGGTCGATCTTCCATATGCTCATCAATTGGAATCCAGAGTATTTCTTTTGCATCTTACGACCATAAGAAATCATTAACAAGTTGCTCATCCCATTCACATGTCACTGGGTTAATAAGTTCATTCACTCTTGTCAATAACGAAGCTATACATAATCCAATGGGTATGAAATGTTTACTACAGTTCAATTATACAATAATTAGCTGACCATAAAAATTCCATCACAATTGGGCTATAGAAACTACAGATATGACTTATTCCAATTAACTACAGAAAATCATAGATCTAAAGTTACAACAAAAACTTTGTATTAGAACATATTATATATTCACTTTGTAGATCTACTAACGTGGACTCTATCAAATTTGTTTTTTTATTAAATGTTTTTTCTATGATTTACTATGTTTTTTAAAGATTCAGTCAAAATAAATAGAAAAGAAAACAAGAAATCCATCTTTAAAATCGAACAGTTTTAAAAGTTAAGAGAGATATTTTGTCTGGCTTTGAAGTTTAGAGAGGAAAATCGGACTTTCGTGAAAGTTGAGAGAGGTAAATTGGATTTTTTAAGGCCTTGTTTAGTTTCAAAAAAATTTGCAAAAAGTTTCAGAAAATATTACTATTCCTATTTTAAGGCCTTGTTTAGGGTTTAGGGTTTACAAACGAAAATATTACTATTCCTATTTTGCAAAAGTTTTTGGAAGTAAACAAGGCCTAATCCAAATACGGGGAAGAAAAGTGGTCGCCCATTATCATCTCATCTGTAGAAACCAAGCCCAAGCTTAACTAATGTCAATTGGGCCCAAGTCGTAGGAAGAGGGCTTAAGCCATCCTTACCTGTGTTTCGTGGTTCTTCCGTGCCCCCGCGTGCCCTTTCCCTCTTCCTCTCTCTACTTGCGACGACTGGGCGACCGCCGCCGCCGCCGCCGCCCTACGACAGGTGCTCAGGTCTTCTTCGGGGCCTTCGCCGGTGATAAGCACCCAACAAGTACGCCTACCCCTTCTCTTCCCTTCCTTATGTGGTTCTGTGCCAAACCGAGGACCCAAACTCTAACTTAAGCCATTTGCATTCGGATCTGTTCTATACATGTACTCCGTAGTATTATGCCTAGTAGCTCCGATTTTTCTTTTTGCAAAAATTATCGGGTGCACATGTGGACACCCATGTCTTTTATTGGCCTCCGCTCGGCTGTGATTGCTGCAGCAGCCGTAGGCAGAGGTCACAGTAAAACACTGTATCAAAGGCTTACGACTCCAGCAGCCGCAGCTGCAGCAACGGGCAACGGGTAGCGATCAGGCTTAGGGCATTTGAATTCTGTTTTGTTGATTAATCAGGCTAGAATTGGATACTTAGCTAAGTTGATAGATGAGGGGTGTTTAGTAATTTCTAAGATGACGTGTGAGCTAAGCACCCAGTTAGTTAGCTACAGCGTTTTTGGCTACTGTTTGCAACACAACAAGAACATTATAGGCACATAGAGATGAAAGTTGAGATGATGAATTCCAGCTTGTGGATTTGATTTATTACTTGTTGCTTGCTAGTTGTTTTGTTACCAGTTCAGCTGTTTAGGCTTAATGGTAGATGATATAATGTTTCGACCTATCCATTGAAACAGTGCCTTGATGCCTGATTTATCTGCTCCATAATACACACATTTATGACTCGCAATGGTTCTATCATAGTTCCATATATTGTGTTATAATTCTGTGAACCTGTAACTTTTTGTTTTTCTTGCTTGTTAATTGTTATTGTCTGCTTGTTTATTCAACTAAATTTTGCCCATATTTTAAATAATAAACTTTATTTGCACGGGTTGGCTATTTTGGCTGGAAGTTGTTACTGATTTCTTTTCTTTTCTACAGATCATTTTATCCGATACAAGCATTGAAGAGAGTAATATTGCAAGCATGTCTTCACATATCGTGGACTCGTCTCAGGATGAGGTAGTGACCTTTCCTGATCTATACACCAAACCCACTTGGTAGTTGCTGCTGCACATGTAACACACGTCTTCATTTTCTTTGTTGATAGGTGAAGAAATGGGCAAAATTTTGCAGCGATTTTACTGCGAGTGATGGAAAACAGCATGCATTGCTTGATAATCTGAATAAGGATTTGTCCCAGAAGTCTGTAATACTGGGTGATGGTTTAAAACTATCGGCTGCTGATAATGATGTGTTTGCAACTGTTCATCCTTTTGTGGTATGATGATGTAACTTTATCATTTTTTTTTGCAGAACATCAAATCTGCCATTCTTTTGCTCTCTCTCTCTCTCTCTCTCTCTTGTATTTTAGACCAAAGACCTCGGTCCATCTTTACTGAAAGCTTAATAAGTACTAATTCAGTAATTCTATGTTCTTATAGGCATTTTATAAATTGGTAGAAGTAATTTTAGTGAAAACTGTGGCTAATGCATTTTTGCATACAAATTACAAAAAGTCTTACCACACACATTCCAAAGTGATGAAAACATCTACTTTTGTAACTGGGTGAGTATTAGTCCTATTTGTTCTAAGTGGGGTTTATAAGCTTTTGTTTGAAATGTTTTGTGTTTTGATGTGTACTATTTTCCTTCTCTGTTCTTGCATCTTATGTTATAAACAAATGTTGCAAATTTGTTAAACTTGTAGTTTCCTTGCTTGTTTCAGATTCGTGTTAGTGACAGCGAGTTGCAGAAATATACACATGTATTGCGGTGGATGGACTACATTCAGGTCTAAGATGAACCTTTCTTTTTTATTCATACTGAACCATACTATCTGTTGCCCATATGAAATATGTGCTCATCAGTAGAACGAAAGGATCGAATGAATATAAATCTTCTTGTCATGGTTCCATGTGTAGCCTTTAGAATTTCTTTTCAACTCAAGAGTTGAAAACAAGGTCCACATTAACTCTTCGTGTCCCCGGACTGTTCACTGCTGACTATTCTATGATATTATTAATTTTTCATTTCAGAGATGCTTCCTCTCACTTCTGGATTCCTCCCAACAATATTTGAAGCCAAAATTAGCCATTGTAATACATTGAAAGTGCAAAAGTACAGTGTTGTCTGCCATGATAATATTCAAAATCTACAAAATTTGTAGATTATTTCTATTAATATGCCAGCGATTTTGTACTGACAGAAGTCTCTTGTTGTTGCTTTTTTTAACAAAAGCTACTATTTGTAATTAAAAGGATTCTCATTGATGCCATCTTTCATTTTCCTCTCTTGGAGCATTCACTATTGTTTCTCACGTCAATCTTGCTATCTGATGCAGAACACTGTTGGTTCTGGTACAACTTTGCAAAAGATAAATGTGGTCAAGTCTGTCTTTGATCCACCTTCTGTAAGTAACTTGTTGGGGGTGTGCTGGAAATCTTTTATTCTTTTGTCATACTTATACTACTGAATTCCTTTATTTTACTTTTACCTAATTTCAAGTTGAACTGGAAATTATGGAAACTCAACTTTTTTTTCCTTGAATATGCTGAGAGCTGTGTATCATTGCATTGAGGGAGGTTTTAGAAATATAACCCATCCACACTTAGTTGACATGCGTGCCACTACAACCCTAGGAATCAGAACTCTGTTTACATGTTGCTTCTGTTTAGTGTTTAAAATTTATGTATGTGTCTTCCTGCTTTGTTTGTTAAATTTGTACCTTCTCATTCTGCATTTGGTACAAAATTGCTTCAGTGCTATTATGGCACTAGTAAAATATCCTCTGACATGTATGTATTGGTCATCTTCAGAACATTTGTCGGAAAAAGGTTGTATTAAGATATTTGAAGTAATTGTACCTTTCTTTTTTCTGTTTGGCAGCATCCAAAGAAAGCTGATAAAGGAGATGCTGAATCAAGTTCGAAGAAAGCCATTTCCGGACAGAAGACTGCTGACAAGTCAAATGGAAGTGCTGACTCAAAGAAACCTGCAGGGGAGGTAGTTTGTTTTGCCATCAAGCAAATTCTTGATACTTTTCACACTTATCAGCACTTCTGGGTCAGTAGTTGGAGATATTTACTGGATCATGCTGGCCTCAGTATTTCATATTAAGTTACATGTGCACTGTATCACAAAGTTTGATGGGCTGTAAATTTGCTACTCTTATTATTTTTTACTAGTTTATGACACGTTTGGTCACTTTACAGTTTTTTGATAGCATTGCTGATTTCATGTTCAAACACCATTTATTCTGAGTGACTACTGTCTTGTACAAGTTGCCCTTTTTTTATAAGCCTGTGGTTTCCTTTCTTTGTTGACTTTAGACTAAGCCTCCTGAAAATAAGGAGAATCCTACTGCTGCGGGGAACAACAAAACCTCTGGAGAGAAAAAGAAAGATAAAGAGAAGTCAGCAGGAAAAACAGCAGAGAAAGCTCCAGAGAAAGTTGCAGACAAGGAATCAGAGTGCAATATCAGTATCCTGAATATACAGGTTGGCCTTATCCGCAAAGCATGGAAGCACCCATCTGCTGACAGGTGCTTATTTTCACTCTTCGGCAACACTTAGAATTTCTCCCAGCACTTCTGTTGTAGTATTCAACCTAACATTTTGATTGATGACCGATCAGCCTTTTGGTTGAGGAGATAGATTTGGGAGATGGTAATGTGCGTCAAGTTGTTAGTGGTCTTGCGAAGTACTGCAGCCCAGATGATCTAACTGTGAGTAGTCAGCTGCAGGAAGGAACTCAAATTGTTTTCAACCATTTTTTATCTCTCTTAAATTGTTCAACTTATGCTGCTGTGTTTTGCTATAAACACCTGTCATTTTCCTCTTTCAGAATCGGCATGTTGTCTTGATCACGAATGTGAAGCCTGGGAAGCTGCGGGATGTTATGTCTGCTGGATTGGTACGTCATTTCTATTATAATTGCATTTGTGTAGCCCAGGAAAGCAAATTTGGTTGTTATTAGGATATTTGGTTTATCGAAATTTCCCAAAATACTACTCTGTCATTTGAAGTTACAAGGCATTTTACACATATAAACCAATAAAACATTCAGAATGACTACCCTACCTCATTCAGAATGACTACCCTACCTCATTATTATTATTATCTAAAAAGACTATTTAATGTATGGTTGTAAGCATGATGTAAGGAAGGAAGAAATGCATTTTGCATTGGAATAAGATATTTCTTGTATTTTTTCCTTAACACACAAGAGAGCTGGTATCACTAAATTAAGAAGGTAGTCTTCTAAGAAGACTCAAACAAAGCCCCATTAGGTTATGGTTTTACATTAATGATTAGCTGGTAGAAATACCCCTTGTGAACATAATATATGCCTTAATAATTTCTATTGGCGGGAGTACCATGGTGGACTACAAGCTTCAAACAAGTCTTACTGTTGCCTAACACTAGAAATAGGTAACTTAATGGTGCAGCATTTTTCACTAAAGAAAGTTTAATAAAGTAATAAAGAGCTCTATAAATGTCTATTTCTAATTTGAAATGTTTATCATTTAGTAAAGTTTCTGAAGTAGAACACTAAGTGAGTCAATTATATCTCTTCTGTTATATGGTTCCACGGTATCTTGGTATCTTGTTATCTTGTCAGTAGAGTAGTTCCATTGAACTGAAGTTTCTTAACTCCTGGTCCAAACTGTAAGTGCACTTCTGTTATTGGGAGATCTTTATTGAGATGTTCGTTTTGGCATCAACCGTCTCCCAGGTCTTGTGTGCTTCAACTGAAGATCATACTGCTGTGGAGCCTTTGATTCCTCCCGAAGGAGCCAAGATTGGAGAACGCATTTCATTTGCTGGGTTAGTATATAATCTATTTAAAGGCTCATTTGTGCAGTTAGCATTTATATTCTTTTAGCTGTCCTGATTTATACTCATGAATATGTTAGTCAAGCTGTAAGAACTTAGTTTCTCATAAGAACAATGTTTATTGAACCTACAAGTGTCATCTGAATGAACTCATGCATGAGTTTTCTTCTGCCATATTTGGAATCGAATATTGCAAGTCAGCTTGATTCACATTTTGTTTGGGCTCATGGTATCTTGTAGAATAAAGATCGTGCATGCTTGTGTTCACTTCTGAAATAAAGGGTTGATTGCTCTTTTCAATTTTATTTGAGTTGTCTTGGGCTATAATTTGTGTTGCCCTGCATTTTAACAACAATCTTGTTTACCAGTTATGTTCTGGTTGTTTTTTATTAAATTGTTATTCGTGTGTAGGTTTGATGGGAAGCCTGAAGATGTTCTAAATCCAAAGAAAAAGCAGCTGGACAAGATTACTCCGGTACATTTCTATGACCAATTTGATATGATGTAACATCATCGCCATTGGATGTTGTTGGCTGAACATAACATACTCAGTTATCAGATCCTGACAATTCAAATAGTTTGTTTTTATTTGATGAATGATGTCACTTATTCCTATATATACTGTGCAAAGTTTACCAGTATGGCGCTAACCTCATTGTTTATGCATCCAGCATCTTCGTACTGATGAGAATGGAATTGCAACATTCAAAGGTGTACCCTTTACTACATCAGCTGGCCCATGTAGATCTTCGATTCGCAACGGAAATGTTAAGTGAGCAGCTCATTAGACATGGTTGCATAGATTGACGTCAAACTCATGTAGGGTGTCTGTACCATTTTGTCATACATCATGTTTGGTGTTGCTAAATTTGAACAGAGTCACACTATCTATAAGCAATTTTCTACTAATGGTTGGGCCCAAAGTTTTTTTGAGTATACTATCACACACAAATCAAATATCCGTGAGTTACACAGGTGCGGTTCTGTGTTGGGAAGATATCTGGGACCGCAAATTTTCTTACCACTTGTGACAATTAACCAAAGATACTTTGGTTGGCGTATGAGGAGTTAGTTACAGGTGGCTTTCAGAAAAAACTAGAAGTCTAGAACCAATACCTTGCTTGGTTGGAGAATTTTGCATGAGACAGCATCAATGCCTTTCTTATGATCCGGCTTCCCTGTATCAAATGTTGCATCGTAATTGCCAGAAGCAATGTGTGCTTGGAATCTGTTTCTTTGCTGCACGGGCACGGTCGTGGCACATGGCATCACCCCGAGAAGTTATGAAGAACGTGATGTTTCTGTTCAAGGACAAGGAAAACTTCTCAATGTCTCTTCTTTGAAAACCCACATTATACCTTTTTTTTTAAACCAAAAGTCACAAATGTAACACGGAGTATACGACTGTCATCTTTAGTTTCTCCAGCTTGGTTGTGATCCTTACCAACGGTTATTGAACTGCATTGCAATAGCTTACCGTACATTTTGATTTTTTTGATGAGGCTGGACGTTGGTGCGGTCGGTGTAGAGTGTAGACATGTGGTCGCTCGCCATGTCCAAGCAACCAGAGATCAGCACATGCCGCTTTTTAAGGATCTATATGCTTACCATCTTCTTAGGCTCTATTTGATAAACTTCTCCAGCAGCTTTAGAAGCCATTTAAAGCTGTTTTCTACCAAACGAAGTAAAATAAAACAGCTTCACTTATAAAACCTCTAAAAACATGCTATCACAGGGCTTTAAGGTAGGAAGGAGAAAAAAAGTGGTTTCTTCCAGCTTCACGTCATCATTTCACGTCATCATACATGGTGTTATGTGAGCATATTTTAAAAAACTCTACAAGCTGTTTTACCAAAAGATTTACTAAAATAGCTCTATCTCCACTAATAGAAGTGTTCATAGAGTTGAAGCCTCCCAAAACAGGTGAAGTGGAGCCATGCGAAATGAAAACTTATTACTAGTGGTGTAAGCAGGTAGCATTCTCCCATCCTGTTGCATGCCACCACTTGGATATAAGTATTGTTTCACGAACAGTGCTGCTTTAACTCGACAAGCTGCATTTTGCTGTATTTAATATCTATACATACCATGCTAGTCTAGAGCTATCTGTATTGTTTATCCTTATAAAATATGATAAAATCGAAGGTAGAAGAAAGATATATAAAGATTATTGATTTTGATTTTCAATCAGAAAAAAATATATAAACATAGAGGCATGAGTAATAGAAATTTTTGTTGTGAGTTTACCTTTTTATGAGGAGTTGGTTTATCATTTTTCTCTTTTTTATTGAATACAATATTTATAAGCTAGTTGTACCACTCCCTTTTTTTTGTAGCTGTCCTAATGTGCGTTTTGTTCTAAATTCTAATCACGTGTTTGCTCTCTAGCATCCTGTGGGATGGCACCTCAGCACGCTCGTGTGGGCCAGGCCACAATCTGCTAGCAGGGTCCACGTGAAAATTCAATGAAAATCCCACAGAAATATAAGCTGAAAAGGGCGGTACTCCTGCTAGTACGTTACAATTACGTACGTACATTGCATACATTTACAAAAAAGAGCAGTATAGTTCATTCAAAAAAAAAGAAAAAAGCAGTATAGGTTTGCCCGGAGCTGCGGGTTGGCAGAAAACCATCCCAACATTGTGTGTGCGGAGATGCGCGAGGAGGCGAACGGTAGACTACCAGACTCCAAAATCTGCTGAAAGGAGAAGCGGAGAGGATCGCAACAGCCAACAGATCCTCGTCCTCGCAAAAGCGCAGCGATAGCCGAGCCCCCACGCAACAAACCACCCGCTTCTGGGCCGCCTCCGCCTCCGCCCGTTCACAGCCTCACACCGACGACCCACCAAAACTGGCCAAAAGCCCCCAAGAAACCCCACAAAACTCTCACCCCGTTTTCCCCCACCCGGCCAGCCTCTCCCCCTTGGAGCCGTCCGCCCGCGGCCCGCCTCTCCGCCGTCTCGTCGCTCCCCACCCCGCCACTCGCGAAGCTCGCCACCCCCCCTCCCGTCTCCTCCCATCCCGAGGCGCAATCCCGATGGCCGCCTCTCTCCTCCACGCCGCCACCGCCTCGCTCCAGAGCCCCACCCAGCCCGCCCGCGCGGGCGCGGGCGCCGCCGCCTTTCACCCCCTCGCGTCCGCCCCGTCCCTACGCCTCGCGCGCTCCTCGTTCTCGTCCAGTCGCCGCCTCGAGGTCTCGCTCCCGGCGGTCTCGCCCGGTCACCGTTTCGCGGGGAGGGGAGGAGCACCCCGCGACCGCCGCGTCGTCGCCGCCCTAGCGGGGGAGCAAACCGTGAGTCAACCCTCTCTCTCCGAGATCCTTGCGTCTGTTGCCGTTTCTGGCGGCGAGATTCTCGTCTTCTCAGGCGTGTTTTTTTTTTTTGGTTTCTCCCCAACTGATTCTTCGCAGCCTCTCCTGTTTTTCTCTGTATATCCTGCCACAATCATTTCGGCAAAAAAATGTCGATTCTGGCGCTTCATTTCGCTTTCCTGAATGTAATTCGTGTAGACTATCTGTCATACGGTGATGCTGATTTCGATTACTGGGTTCCTCGCGATGTTTTGTTGGCTTTGTTACGGTAAATTTCATGATTTAGTCGCTAAATGCTGGTCTTAAATTATCCACATCCTGGCGCTGGATCCAGGAGGGTTCAGAGGTGGGCGATGGCAAGGATAACAGCAACGGGGAGATAAAGCCCGAGGAGGCTCAGGAAGCATGGAAGGTAATGCTGGAGCAGTTCAAGGCTGAGGCCCTGCGGATGCAAGCACTGTCAATGCAGGCGTATGATGTCTACTCCAAGAGGACGAGGGAGGTTTTGCTGGAAGCCTCTGAGAAGCTGAAGATACAGGCAGACAAAGCTCAGAAGGACCTGAGCGTGATCGCTGCCGAGGTTAGTCAGGAGGGGCAGGAATATCTGACTATGGCAGCTCGGAACTCCCCAGACTCGATCAAGGATATCACAACGACGTTCAGGGCCCTTGGAAAATTGAACTGGCCATCAGAGTATGAGGATTATCATGTGGGCATTCCGTATGGTATGTCAATGTTTCTACATTGGTGAAATTTTCTATGCAAATTAATTTCATTCTCTCAAGGGTTGAGAAACTGTAATGCACCGAAAAGAATGTTTTCACTAGACCATGTGATGTATTGTATTGTCAATTAGCTGTTGACATAATTTCATGCTGACTCGAAGGGTTAAAGTTATTCTTGCACTTGCATCGTCTTCTGTAGGTACCTTTCTTACCGTAGGGGGTTTCTTCAACTTCATGTTGACTGGAAGTTCCTCTGCTCTCCGTTTTGGTATTGTTCTTGGCCTTGCATTGTTGGCTCTGGGAATCTCAAGTTTGAGATCACAAAGACAAGGCGGTCGTCGGCCTCGTCTTCTGGTGAAAGGGCAAGCTGGTTAGTTCATTTCAATCCATCATCCTTGCCTTGCTTTAATCCATCTGTTCTTTTCATTACTTAAGAACCTTTGGAGAGCATAGATGTGGGCTTCTGGCTTTGAACTTGTGCTGACATGCGTGCTGTGTATGCTTGTTTGACACAGTTTTAAGATTCATAGGTAACATAAATATGATATAGTATATAGAAGACAAAATAGAAGGATTATTAGTGAGTATCAAATCCAGAAGGTTACCTTCCACAATACTACTTGTTCTGTAAAGTTTTCTTGCTTCTCTATAGAGTACTAGAGTTGATTGTTCTTTTCAAGAAGTTTTGTTATATGCAGCAACAATGCTCCTTTCGTGGTCAAATCTTAGTGTTTCTTCCTAAATTCTTGCGCTGTTAGTGCAAGTTCCAAATCCATTGTTTTGGCAGCCATTTGTACTGACGTCATATATGTCTACTGTTCCATTATGCATACTGATCAGATTTCTCATAACTTTTATAAAGTAAAGCCAGTGGCTGCTTGCAGTCATGAGTTGTTCATATGGCTACAACATAGGATTGGACTTCCATTTATCCAACTACAAAAGTTATCCAGGGTAATTTCTATAAGGTTTTGTATCATCTGCATCTCAAATGGTGTACCTTATGATGAATTTGGTTAATTGATACTGTAAAGAAAACAGGTATAAATTACCTTGACAAAATTTAAATTGTACCTTCAGACTTCCTGTCCAAGTTGGGCTTAAGAATTGTTCTTGTTCTTTATCCAAAATTGTCCTAAAATTCCTGCATTTGGTAGCCATCCTTAGTATTTTGGTTTGGACTGGATTAGAGTGTATCCTGCTACAGTAACTCCAGCATGTTCCGTCGTTTTTTCTCCATTTCATTTCATTTCATTATAGAAAACATTTGAACACGTTGGGTTTATTTATGAGACTGGATGTCACGATACAAAATTATTGGTCAGGTACATAACATCTAGGCTTTCTGTTTTTTTTTTTCAATAATCAAACTGGTAAGTGCTATGATGGTTTATACTTATAAGCAATGCTTGATTTATCACACATTTAGTTACCATCTTGAGAGTACAGATTTGATTACTAAATTATCATTTGTGTTCTGATAAGTTATACTAACATTGTAAGGGTTTAAATAGCTATTTCTTGATGTGTTTCACTTGTTTCATGCAGCAATAGCTAGTGTCATCTTCTTCAGGGAGTTTTCAGTACTTCTCCAGGTAAACTTTCTAGCAGTGACATTAAGTATTAAATTTATGATGTTCAGAATTTAATTTGACCCATCTTTCCACCCTATAGAATGGCTGGTTCCCAAAAATCTTCATGGTTCTTCTCAGGTTAGTACACATTTGACCTATTAAATTGCTTTCATTATTCTCATTCTACACCCAAAGAAACATGCAGCGTTTTGTGATGATATGACATGGGCTTATCACATGTCTATGTGCCTGAACCTGCAAGGTGTGTTGCCTGCAAGGCCCACAAAAGGTTTTGTGTTTCTTAGTTTTTGCGACTAGAAGGTTGCACTATTCATTGTAAAACCGTACAGGACTTTCTTTTGATGGATGTAAAATCTTTCCTATTCTTTTTATTTCAACTTTACTGTGATCTTCTGATAGATCATCTCTCAGTTATACTGGCGATCTTTGATCCTTCCAAAACCATATCACCTATAACTGGTCCATTTGATCCAGCAATGTTCTGTCTCTGTACTCCCTGCCATGGTGCACTTATTAAAACTACTGCCCATTTTACATTTTACATCTGGAGAATATGACTAAGTCAGGGCTATTGTTTTCTGGTTTTGTGGGTTTTTCTGTTTATTAACCTCTGCGTCTGTTAGGTTCAGGCCTGGTTTCCTTATAAACTAGGCAAATTCTATTCTTCTTAGTTGAAATGCAGAGCTCCTGCCATCATGTTAAAAAAAAATATGACTAAGAAATTGATTTTACTTTGACCTGTAGGTACCTTTTTTTTCCCATACTGTATCCCACGAACTTTCCTGCTAGACATCCAGTTGACATTTTGTACTTGTATATACCTTATCCACCCATAAGGCCAAAACATGTGTGATATTTCTTTTAAGAAATCGATACATATGATACGTTGTTTAAAACTTTAGAGAAATGCCCTCGATAACCATAGTTGGTCATATATTACTGTTCATCGACCTAAACATCTTGTAGCTTAACTTGAACACTAAAGTTCAAATCCCTTAGGAGTTTGGTAGAGCTCCCCTTCCTGATTCTTGAGCTCAACTTCTTGATTCTCTGATGGAGTGTTTCTGGTGGGGGAGCAGGTGAGGATTAATTTTGAAGTGATTCTAGTGGTGATTGAATGGGGACCAGTGGGAAATGGCGCAGAGTTGTTTTTTTAGCTGCCAGCTCATAGTGTATATGGAGAAAGTGATTCTCGTCGACTCCCCACCAAAATCCAATTGCATTTGGTAGGGATCCACAGAATCTGCTCCGAAGAAGCTGGGAGCGGAACTCTGCCAATCTGGCCCTTACCTTTCAATGCTTAAGCTTTTTATGTCTTGTATATAGCAACTACTGCCATTTTTATTTTTATTTTTATTTTTTTGGTCTGAGAAAAAGAAAGATATTTTGTTGTGTATTGTATGAGGCTAATTCAGTAATTCTTAATTCTGCTGCAGTGGAGTGGTAGCAGGCTTTTACTTCTATCGCATTGCAACTGGTAGCCCCAAAGATCTGAGGAGCAAGAGTGATTCAGCGAACTAATGGTAACCTTATATAATCTCGGTTTTATGTGCTTTCCCATGTGCATCGCACAAACAGATAATAGGATCATTACATGACCAGCAGTTTAAACCATGTACCATGCAGCACTGGGACGAATCAGATGATCACTGGAACGTAGACCCAGAAGACTATGGCCTGTTGCTTTCGATTTCCTTCATCAGCCGTCAATTCAGGCAAAGTTCAGTTCTAGCGTCTAAGGTGTCTGCATGATGACACATGGATTCAGACTCTGCCCTCGTCCCGTACCCCTTTGTTCCTTTATTCATGTAATATAGATGATGATAGGCTTGAGCAACATCAATAAACGACTTTCAAAGGTCATGTAGTTAGCTGTTCAGTTTGTCTGTTGTTTATTTTTCATGGGGACAGTTAAATGATGCGTTCAATGTTTAGCGAAGTGGGCGAAAACAATCAGTGTTATTACTCTGTAGCTTCCATTTTGCTCTCGATTATTCAAGGCGGACGATAAGTTGATAACAATTAGGTGAGGTTGATCCCTAGTCGTATGCAGTTTTGCTCTATTACACTCAATCTAGTCGTATGCAGTTTAAGTTTTGCATGTTCTTTCTGAAATATACAGTTCAATCCGTGTTCTACAAACGTCCGCTAATGATATAGGAGTCTATTTTTCTCGAAAAAGCCACGTCACTAATATTGACTTGTTCATGGTAGAGAACTTAACATTTGGATCATGGCGGAACTTTGCACTGCACAAATATGCCCAGGAGAGTTTTGCAGAGAGTTTTGGTTAGCTTGTCAAAGATACGTCAGGTATCCCTCATTAAAAAAATGAAAAAAAAACCGATGCGACAGGTCTGCGTCCAAATTCGAAGCGTTTTGGTTTTCACATGATGCCGGTCTTACCGGAAGCAGTGCTGACTGTTGACTGCCACTTGCTCATGTACACGTCACTTTGTTCCTTTGCTCCGCTCCATTTTCTAATGGCGAAAGTAGAAGTTCTTTTATAAAAATATAAAAACACTTGGCCCTTTTTATTCTCTGAAATTTGGTTTATACTAATGCTTATGCTAATTTGTTATAAAAAAAATATTTATTTACTGAAAACAGTTAAAGTAGCGTTGAACGGGCGAACAATATCATTTCTCTTTTTGAGAACGTAATATCTTTTTTTTTTAAAAAAATCTGAACCCTCTGCCTGAAACAAGATACTGTTACTAGTGTGCTCTACGGCAACCATCTGATGAGCGAGCCTGTGACCCTCGTAGGTTGTCACTCATTACTGCTCGGTCGGACTGACTGTTCTCACGTACGGAGTACACGTACTACAGCGACGGCGACAACACATGTCCAGTCCAGATCTACCGCTGGTCTGCTGCTGCTATTCTAAAAATAATCTACTACTGAAACGTAGCGATGTCATGGAGGAGGAGCCCGCCGAAGTCGGAGCTGTCTTGGAGGACGGATTCCCATCCGAAGCAGCCGTCCAGGAACTCCATCACCGGATCAGGAGCAGCCGTGTCGTGCCACTCGTGCAGCGCCTCGAAGTCGAACCCGACCTCGGACGACGCCGACGGCGACCACCCTCCCTGCGACATGGAGGCCGCCGGCGAGCCTCCGTTGTTGTTGGCATCCGCGGACCCCCAGGAGTTGGAGCCGAAGTCGACGACGGCGGGCGCCGCTCCCAGCTGCTGCCACGCGGTGGCCGCGCCCTTGCACGTGTGGTCCCCGTAGTAGGCGATCTCGTACGCCGCCGGCTGGTCCTGCGTCTGCTGCACCCGCCGGGTCGCGTTGCATCCCTGGTCCTTGTGCGCGCAGCGGTAGTAGAGCCTGCAGAAGGCCCACGGGGAATAAGATCAGCACGCGTCGGTCGGTCAGTCGATCGCCACCAGGGAACGGAACGGAGTTGAGCTGGTGATGAGCGCCTGAGCCTTGTGAAACTACTTGCCTCGGGTGCTTGTGTCCGTTGATGTCCTTCTGCCCGTACTTCCTCCAGATGAAGCCGTCCACCGTCGTGCCGCTGGTCACCTCCCTGGTCGCCTCCGCGCCGCGCGCCCTGTGAAATTGAACGGCGAAGCAATACTCATCATCATCGTGCTGCTTTTTCAGTTGCCAGCAAGCAAATAAACAGAGAAGCCTGTTGTTGTGCGTGCAAGAGGGAGGGAGACGGCAACGGCAGCCCCACGCCACGCACCTTCTCTTGAGTGGCGGACCCGGAGGAGGAGGAGGAGGAGACCAGGTGGCGCCTCCCGTTGCTGCTGCGTCCTGGTGGTACTCGGCCGCCGCCGCCTTCCTCTTGCGCCCGTTGGTGGTGGCCCTGAGCGCGTCGATGACGCGGCCGCAGCAGCGGAGGATCTCGGCGGCGAGCTCCTGGTGCGGCGACGACGCCGCGGGGGACGAGGCCCGGAGCAGGTCCCTGAGGTGCGCCGCGGACTGCTGCCCCATGGTCATCAGCTCCAGCACCACGGCGGCCGGGGTGTCCAGCGTCATGGCTGCCGCTGCTCGATGCTAAGCTTTCTTGGATCGACCGATGCGTCTGCTAGAGTGCTGCTATGCTAGTCGTGCCTCACACTCTCGAGGGCTCGAGGGGCTTTGAGGCTCACAGCTCACTCGGTGTTGGTGTGTTGGTGTCCAGGTCCGTCTCTGTGGCCCGCGAGCTGAACCGCGGAGGGGCGGCGAGACGAGGGTATGTAGCAATACTGAGATGCAGAGGCAGTGAGCTCGCCGCACTCAATATTTATAGACGTCTCGTCTCGTCTCGTCTCGTCATCTGAGGATTCTGAGCAAGCCAAGTAATCCGAGTGAAGGAAGGGGAAGCCGCGAGGAAGCCGCAGGAAGCGGTCCACGCACGAGCGACGAGCCGAGTGGAGCGCTAGCCCGCTAGCCGCTACTGTATCTGTATGCGACAAGGCGGCAGACGCTCTCCGCTCCTGACGGACGTACTGCAGCTACACGTTGGCATCATCTGCCGAGCTAACAAACACTGAACATTAAACTATGAGAATAAGATGTATGCACTGATTAGATAGGTTACAGTCACCGATAAGCTACTCCGTATGCGTAATGACAATAATCTTATTTAGATATGCTCGCACGCGGGCCGGGTGACCCGGAGCCCGATCGTCGAATGGAACAGTACATACGTGGCCGTACATGGCGATGATGCCGTAGTGGTTAGCACCAAAACGTGTTGCGCCCTTGTTTATACCACAATTATACATACGTACGCACATGCCAGTACATAGGATATGCCTTGGGGGGGGGGGGAGGAGGTCTTGTTTAGTTCGCGGAAAAACAATTAGATGTTATATTGAATATGTCGAAAAGATATCGAGACGAATTTATTAAACCTAATTAATCCACATTAATTAGTACATGTGGGTTACTAGCGTAATTATGGCTAATCATAGATTAGATTAAAAAGATTCATCTCGCGATTTACAACTAAACTATACAATTAGTTTTTTTCGTCTACATTTAATGTTTCATGCATATGTTTAAATATTTGATGGGATGGACGAAAAGTTACAGGGAACTAAACAGAGTGCTTGCTGCACGTCACATACTCGATCACATGGGTTCATTTTTGAGCTCAGTTCAGTGTGTATGTATTATCTCTCTCTCTCTCTCTCTCTCTCTCTCTCTCTCTCTCTCTCTCTCTCTCGTTATATCGCTATTAGTGCTTCATCAGTGTTCGTTCGTATCGCTCGAATATGATTTGATTAGGCGATATTGGCCCCCCATGTGCCGAACGCGTGGTCACCGGTTCCGCGGTCGCTGCCATATCCATATATATGGCATCGATACCGTCCGTGGCTTGATGATTATAACCCGATTCCGATCCGAGAGGAGCAGAAATAGAAAAGCCAAGTGCCCCACGTTCGAAGAGAAAAAAAAAAATTAAAGAAAGCGGCAAAGTGCCCCGGGGGGCCGGGCCGAGTAGCAGCTAGCGAGGTCAACATGCATGCACGGTTCCGATAATATAATCCGATCTACTAGCAACTCTCCTCTCTACCGAAGGTTCGGTGTGTCAACTGGTGAAACTCCGGTGATCCATCTCATCTCGATCGAGTTCAATGTACCTGCTGTGGTAGGCGAAAAGCCACACATATGTTTTATGTTTAGCCCTAAAAATATAAAAACCAGATTAAGCCAAAAAGAAGGGTTCAACCGTAGCCGTGTAGATATCCGGATATGAACACTGCATTTTCTAAAGCATAAGCAGCGCGGAAATTAATGATCATCTTTTTTAAGACAGGTTGCCGTTTGCACGACAGGATCGAAATTTATACTATATTAACGGCTGACTCGCCCGGGACGTGAGAACACTGAGAATCGTGATTACGGGGACTCTGATATATGTTTATTTGAGTAGCGTGATTAGTTTCCACAGTACAGGTGGGGTGTGACCGGTTATTAGGGCCACGCTTTCTCACTTGACTTCCCAACATGCATGCTCTTGTTGAGTGCTACTGCATGCTACTGCTTGACATTCTTATTCTATATATCTTTCGATCACGAAGAAAAAACATTCAGGACTGGACATCACGCAAGGTGTTACACAATTACGTCGATGCTGATGATCATACGATGTTTTTATATATATTCCTTAGTTATTTCATCTTTTTGGGCTCTACTAATTGAAAGAAGTAGATGCATGAGCAGGAGCCAAGGTGACATAAGAGGAGGTATATGTTTAACATAAGGTTCTATTACCCATACCCACTAAAGCCTGGTCATTACGGATGATATTATGATAGATCTGGTACACTGTTCGGCACACCCCCAAAACCAGACAATTACTCCCTGTATCCCGAAATAAACCACCTTTTGGAGTTATCTCAAATTATGCTATAAGTTTAACCAAATTTATAGAAAAAAATATCAATATTTATGATCTCAAACTAGCATCAGATACACCATGAAATATATTTTTATAATCTACTTACATGATGTCATAAATGTTGTTATTCTTTGTTGTAAAAAATAAAGTTGATCAAACACAATAGTTTGACTTAGGATGACTCTAAGTTGATTTGTTTTGGGACTACAGTGTCCTTGCAAATATCCTTTGTTTTGTTGATTTTTGAAAATATCAGCGTGTGGATTATTTAAATTTGAACTTGAGCTTGCTATAAACTATGACACCTAGCACGGTCTGTTTTTCTTCCATCGAGGCAATCCATTGACCTAGAGTTGTCGCGCTAGGTTTTCAATCCAACTTGCCCAGATGGTAAGACCAGCAGCTTATATTATAGAACGTTCCAATTGAATTCCTTGCATGTGAGACAAAACAGTTGTACCTGTAGTTAACTGCACGTACGCGTACATACAAAACTGCGCTCAAAACTCCTAATTATATTTGAACGTACGACTAGACAATCAAGGTCTAGGCAAGAAATTTGTTCGTCTATGTTCGTGTTCTGACCAAAATACAGGTCGGCAAGTTATAGACATACTCGTAACTATAAACAATCGGAGACGTACACCGACCTGGGAGAAATTCTGTCTTCCATTAGTGTGACGACTGACGACGACCAGGTGTGTTAGGAATTTCCACATAATTCCTCCAGGAAATGAAGCACGTACGGTTGCCGTCAGCTAGCTAGCTTAGGTTGCCGAGTCAAAGGCCCCAAGCTAAAGGCAGAATCAGAGCGCCTGCTGCTACTTGCATTTGCTCAGTGTTACGCGGTGATTTAGCGAGAGACCTCCAGTGAACTTGTAGTCATTGCATTAATTGGTTGTGCCTAAGGTCACTCACAATGCAAGACTCTATCACAGAGTCCAAGACACTTAATTACATATTATTTATGGTATTTTGCTGATGTAGCAGCATATTTATTGAAGAAAGAGGTAGAAAAAATAAAACTCCAAGTCTTATTTAGACTCTAAGTCCACATTGTTCGAGATAATAAATAACTTTAGACTCTATGATAGAGTCTGCATTGTGAGTGCCCTAATCAGCTCATTAGCTTTCATATCTTACACGCGAACGGCGCATCAGTCAGATCAGCCGGCCGGCAGAAAGTAGAAACTCACAATTTGCGGTTACTATTACTAAGAAAGCAAGCCAGCCACGCTGCTCATGTAAAGGGAAAAAGTATATCTCTACTATAATGGACCAATCAAAATTATACTACGTCCCCCAAGAAAAATATCCCCCGCTGAGAGCCTCTAACCATTGTGCACCCACTAAAATGTACATAATAAATTGTCTCTCTTAAAATCAAGGGCTATAAAACAATTCATCCTAGGCTTCAACCCAATCGTGCGGCCACAATCACTCCCCGGCTTCAACGCGAACGCCCTCCGCCCGGGCGCACTCGATCTAATCCCAGGCGCGACTCCTCTCCCCCACGCGGCTCCTCTCCCCACACGACTCCTCATCTCCCCTAGGCGCAACTCCTCTACTGCGACGTACGCCAAGACAGGAGGCCATTAGGACGGCAGCCGCCGGCCGCCGTGACACCAGAGCTGCCACCGTGGCCTGTACACAGGCTGCGCCATCGTCCTGTGTGAGTACGATCGAGGGATCACTAGATCTTGCAGTTGGAGGCAGCGGCTAGCGGGGATGAAACCCTAGAGCTTGAATTCCAGCGCACGGGTCGGGTCCTCCCCGTTCCCGCAGATGAGCCGGCAGCAGGAGCAGGAATTTCCAGCAGTGTAGGTAAAGGGTCTTCTCCTCCCCTCTCCATTGCCGTGTCATGCGATTTGATTCCGGCCGTTCACTTTTATTTCCAGTTCAGTCGCTATGCTCACTCAGGCGCCTATACCTTGAATATTCATACATATGTGGTTTCATTCACATTCCGGATAGTGCAGCTCTAGATATACCGGATCGACAAATCATCACTGACCTAAAATATCGTTGGCCATGTCCAGAACACCATTGCCGTCCAAGGTCCGGCTCACGTTCAGCAACACCTACATCCGCTCTGGTGAGCACAC
>Ga0182004_10000503_pt1 | contig 24026 bp, 20 predicted proteins | sample Sormic07211540_1_FD_120479 | JGI IMG/M metagenome (GOLD analysis project Ga0182004, IMG submission 120479) | Endophyte microbial communities from Sorghum bicolor roots, Mead, Nebraska, USA - 072115-40_1 MetaG | ecosystem: Host-associated > Plants > Roots > Unclassified | place: USA: Nebraska...
AATTTTTACTACAACTCAATCATAGAATAATAGCCCACCATATAAATTTCATCACAATTGGACCATATAAACTGTAGCTATAATTAGTCTAATTAATTACAGAAAAGCATAGATCTAAAGCTGTATTAAAAAAATTTATACTAAAATATACTATATTATATATTTAATATGTAGATCTACTCATCAGAAGTTCAACAAAATTGAGTTTTCTATTTTATGATTTTTATGTGATTTACTATGATTTTTCAAAAAAAAAATCAGCTAAATTAAATAAAAAGAAAAGGACAAAACCGCTTTCAAAACCAGGCCAAGGATGTAATGTGCACGGTTTTAAAAGTTGAGAGATGTAACTTATCTGGTTTTAGAGTTCATGGATAAAAATTAGACTTTCGTGAAAGTTAAGGGACCTAAGTGGACTTTTTCCGTTTAAAAACTAGATACATGACATGGGCCTAAAGTTGGGGTTGGGCTGATCTCCATGTCAGCCCACAATACGCTATCGGGCCCCGGCCCATTGAAGTCCGAAGGAAGCTAGCTGCTCGATAGTACAAGTACGTCTTTGCTGTTTGCTCATTTGAAGTCTGAACGCAACGGTCTGGTGTTAGACAAAATTTTCAGAAACGGATTCGTTTACAAAAACGTGCCGATCACTCATAGTTTGCCATTGATGGCGACATGGCGTGGATGATGGATGGATCGCGATGCTGCTCATAAAGTGGCGCCGCGCATTTTTGCCCGAGTAGCCCAAAGGCCACAATCAGTTGAACGAAAATGGAGTACCAAAGCCCGGGCTTTCTGCCAACACCTGGGTGGCACGCAGTTTATTACACACGAAAGCGACTTTTATATTCACAAGAAGCTGATCTCCAGTTGTCGTTTTCGATATTTTTCCTGACCCTTCCACTTTTCTTTATTTATATTAAAAAAAGACTTTTCGTCATTTGTCACGGTTTTATTAGAAGGATATAAAAACAAGAAAAGAAGGAGCAAAAGTATAACTGGGTTAATGGATATCCTCACAACCCGCCCGCCCACGCACCACCACCACCACCACCACACGACTATAAAAAAGCTACATTGAACAGCACAAAAAGACAGCTAGATAAGCGATTGCACCATTGACCTAGAACATCCATATGTAGCGTCAAGTGGTACTGCCATATGTTATACTGGCAAAGAGATGCTACTTGACAAGGTTGCAACTTATTTTGCTTGAAGGTTCTCCTGTTTTTCTCTCTTTCCAAATATTCAACCGGTAGGCCAGGAGTTAACAATGATCCCATTGAAGGATTTTTCAGTATCTTTGTTGAATTTTGCATGATATTTGTGTTGATACAAGGATCAGATTGACGATCATCAAGCCAAACCAACTACAAATAAAATGACAAGGTTTGCTTAGTAAAACAACAATTCTTGCATAAGTACGTGAGTCGGAGTTTCCATTTGGATGCATCTATGTTAGCAAAGATAGTTAGTGGCGAAACCGGGGGGCTAGCAGGGCCGTGCCCCCCCCCCCCCCCCCCCCCCCGACAACAAAAAAAAAAAAAATTTTTTAAAAAATACGGGGGTCGGAGTTTCCTTTTGGAGGAATTTTTTTTAAAAAAAAAAGTTGGGGGGAAAACCGGGGGGCAACGAGGGCCGGGCCCCCCCCCCCCCCACATAGTGAAAAAAAAATTAGTATATTTGTAAATATTTTGCAAAAATTGTTGAGACATATGCTTGATGTAAATATTTACCATCGTGTTTATCTAGCCCCTTAATCAAAAGTCCTGATTCTGCCACTAAAGATGGTCACATCACCCGCATAAAGCAAAGCATATAAGATTTACTGTTCTTGGAAGGTCTGGTTTAGCCTGGTAAAGATTCGTGAAGAGGACGTTGCTAGGATAGAAGAAATCCAGTCTCTCTACTTCAAGCTAAAATTAACCCCAAGGCCAGAAAACTTCTAGCTAGGATAGAAGATTTCGCCAACTGATCGTGTCAAACGTTGGCGAAAAAAGCTGATCGTGTCTAAAGCCTTTAAAATATTTAGCTCGATAAACAAGACTTGTTTGGGGCTGCTCGAGTTCAGAGTTCAGACCAGCTATGAATAATCTGCAGGGCCATAACACAGCTGCCATTGCATGCAGTGTAATGGCATGTCCGAACAGTGAAGGCGACAGCTGAGAACTCATGATTAAGCCTGCTTCTTTGGAGGGCAAAGGAGGAAAAGAAAAACCAGACAGCCTTTCAGGCTTTCAGCTACCCTTGACAGGAAGCTAGCTAGCTGGTTTGTGGACCCATCCAACGCAATCTGCAAGTAATGATCATGCAACATGCCAAGAAATGTACATGCAAGTATAGTGTACATGCAACATGCTGGTCCCAGATGATGGACTCAATCACTCAACATGGCTGGATTGCATCATACACGTATACAGCAGCAGACACCAGCATTATATAGGTGCGTACTACATTTCGGCGTCAATTAAGCATTTAAGCTGTGATCCAGCGGCCAATAGCCATGCAATCCCCCTTAACTCTCCCAGCTAGATCGACATGGGCATGCAGGACATGGCAGGGCAGCTAGCCGGCTTGCTCGGCCGATGAGCTGCTGCCGTCCTCCTGCCTGCATGAGTGCTAATCTAATCAGACAGCGAGCTACTCCTCCAGCCTCCAGACGGTCCGGTACTCCAGTCCACAAGGGTAGGACAGGACTGCCTGGTGCCTGCGAGGTCATGTTGCAGAGAGGACATGCAGCCTGGTCCATTCCTCCTCCTCCACGGTTAATTACTCCATGAATCCCTTGATAGCAAGTATTATAGTAGGCTGTAAGCCGGCTAAATGCTGAGGTGGAGGAGAGAGAGTAAAAGCGGGCTGTAAGCTTACAGCCGGGCTCAGACACAAAAACCAAGAAAGACTGTGAGACAGACAAGTGGGCCATGTATTAATAGTGATGAGCTAACCATTATATGACTGGGCTGCAAGAAGGCTGTAAAGAAGTCTTACAGCCAGCAGCTGACTGTATTATAATACTTGCTCTGATAGGGTTTAAGCTTGCTGGATGTACTGCGACCGCGATTATGGCGCTGCGGCGGTCGCAGGCTCCGTGGACTGCAAAGTGATTCGACGATGACCGGTGAATCTCCCTAGCAGGTCGACAAGATCTCAGCACGGAAAAGGGTAAAAGGTTCCCGTGTCGGATCGAGAGGATTCAGGTTTGCTCGGGACGAGGGTCATTTCCTTTCCCTTTTCAGGCGATCGGCGACGCGATCACGCGAGTCAGCGACAGGGATCAGATGCCGGCGGGCGCCCGATCGAGATAGCTCGGGTTTGCCGGAGATCGTCCTGGCCCTTCTGTTCTGAATTTGGAGCGCATCCATCTTCAGAAGAATCATGTGTAATTGCCGATTGCCGTTTCAACTATTACATCCAGGTATCCAACAACCATCGCCTGCGAGGTACAATTTGATTTTCATATACAGTATTACGCGCTAAAAATGGAGTGTCATTGCAATTCACCGGCCGGACAACAGCTGTACTTGACAAAAAGAAAACGCGAATTCACTTGAAACACGTACAGGAGTTCAGGATAGATGCAGCTCCATGTACCATACATATAAGCTACATGAACTGATGTGTAATTTGAGGCATTTAAGGCTTCTGTGTGATGGCTCCAGTCTTGTTAATTTAAGCCACGTCATTATAACTAGCCCCTGCAAGGTCTCAGTTATGCTCCACAAAAATGCAGTCTGTTTAAGTTTAATGAGGGCCGGGGTGAACGCAGATCCTCAGTACGGACCACAAATAATTGTGGAGACATATTTGACGTTACTTGCAGAGCAGCTTGGACACCACATATTTTCAATTTCATTAGCCAAATATAAGCAGAGTTAATATGATCTGGCTTGATATCCAGAAACATGTATGGGATTCCCATCAAATCCAATAAACTAGACACGAAAAAAAGGAAACGAGGAGATGTCTTTTGAAGAACTTATGGTGACACATTGACCCTGACGTCCATTGCTCGCCCCCCCCCCTGAGAATATCATTCTTCTGCAACTGATGCTAATGTTGACGCTGGTATTGATTTGTTGTGAAAAGCATACTATTCTGTAGCTGAAAAAAGTACGACTGTTCCTGGCTGATAAGTTCATATCTGAAAATAAAGTGGGAGAACTTTAGTTCAGCCTTGCTAATTGAAGTGAAGGTTGCCACGTTCAAATATGAAAGCCATCTCCTTCTTTATCCAAATCTGGTGTGGAGAGAGAGAGAGAGAAAGGCTTACTTATATTCTCCATGTCCAAATCATACGAAAGCCTTGCTTATATATATTCCACGTTCAAATATGTTCTTGCTTGGCTGATAAGTTATGACTGAATGTACTGTTGGCTGATTTATTATGAGAGAAAAATATTGTTGAATGGTTAGCAGATTCGGCAGATAAGCTCAAGCGAACAAATGGTACTAGAAATCTGTTTCTTCAGTACTGTTCTGTTTTTTCTTAAAATTATTTCTCTCTTTCTCTATATACTTCAAATTCTCAGATATTTCCTCCTTTGACCAAAACTTGGAGACCACTGGCCACATTGCCGCCCAGGAACCATAGACAGCTGGATCAGAAATCAGTTTTGCTCATCAATTGGTTGAATAATAAGTTGCAGCCTTGCAGGTACAGAAATGCCATTTTAGGCCCTCATCAATTAGAAATTCCAGTTTTAGTTAAAATATATATCAATTTATTAGCATAAAGTTATTTTGAAATATAAGATAATATTATCTCTCCATCCCACAAAATATGTATGTCTAAAAATATGAAATTATGCATGTACCCCTGCTATCTTTCTCTCGACACACGCCTCGAACTCAAAAGAACCAATTACATGTGTATCAACCATCTAGAACCTTCACTGAAAGTGTAGAAACATGTTTTTTCAATTGCATATGTATTTTTATTAATGGGTCCCACCATAAATCTTATCTCTAATTTAGAATTACATGTTTTCTGAGATAAAGATTTAAACTTCAGGATCATATGTTTTTTTTCTAATCCTATGTTTTTCGCGACGGACTGCGTTTCGGTGGAATATATAAGCCCCCTTTAGGCCCTCAACACCTCTCTATCTATCTAATTTTGGCCCAGGTTATTTCACAGCTCATTGTACGTCTCTCCGCTTTATCTAAGGTCGGCCCCATATATCTATGAAGTAAAAAGAAGCCCATATATTTTCCAAAAAAAAAGAAGCCCATATACCAAAGGCGTCCGCCCATAGAGGCCTCATCGCCGGTCGCTTCGAAGAGGCTTGGAGCCGAGGACCCCAGCGGCAGCGCCCCTCCCGCTCGACAGCTCGAACCCGCCATGGAGCCCTCGCCGGAGCCTTCGCCGCCGGTCACCACGGCCACCTTCCCCGCTGCCGGCGAAGGACACGAGACGTACCCGCCCACGGTGTCATCCTCTCTATTCCCACTTTTCCCCCTCTCTGCCTCCAGCTCCTCCGCTCCCACAGCCGAATCCCAGTGGCTTTCAAACCCTAGCTTCTCCTTCGATGCCTCCTCCCTGAACGTCCCGGCTACCACCTCCTCGTCGCTCCCGCCACCGCTAAGCCCCTCGTCCGATGAGGACACGCCGCTGCAGCGCGCCCCTGCGAAATACGAGCTGGTGCCTTCGTCGCCGTCCTCCGACGAGGAGAGGGGGTCGCGGAGGAAGGAGAGTGGGAGGAGGAAACGGAGGCGCGAGAAGGAGCGCTATGATGGGGCAGCGGCGTCGCGGAAGGCTGTGGTTCGCACCTGGGCTGGGTCGCAGACGAAGCCAGCTAAGGATTACTATGTCGACGCGAAGGGCGACCATGATAACCTGGCTTTTGGATCACTTTACAGGTCTGATCGTGAACTATTTAATGCAGCATACAAATCTAATTTCTGTTCTGTAGCAAATCTATGGTGTTGAATTCGTGTTTAGTTTCCTGAAGTTATTTATTTGTTACATGCTGACGTGTTCAGAAATTTTAGTGTGAGATCAAATGTCTCAATATCAGTAATTCAGTAGTATTTCAAAACGTCGCAGAGACCTGCCCTAGGCTAACCAAGTTGTCTAAAATCCTAGGCCTAGTTATTTGTACACGGGATTCTGAAATGTTCTCCACTAAACCCAGAATGATGACTGCAATCCCCTGCCAAGTGCAGGGTTGGACTAGCATTTTGAATATACTTTACGCGTTAACCATGGTTCATTCTATGCAACTTTTGCACATTCCGTACTTGTGTTTGATACATCTAGAATAATCTAATATCAGATTATTTCAAAGGCTGTTGAATCAACATAATGATATGACGCGCCATGTCTTCATCGTTGGTAACACTACAGCATGTTTATATGAAGTGATTGAGCTTGAAATTGTACCACAGAATAATATAATACAAATACTGTAAACTCTGTTTAAATTACTCCCTCCAAGCAAATACTTGAGGTTTTGGGCAATGGCACAGAGTCCATACATAGCTTTGACCAATATTTTCTATTAGAGTATAAATGAACTTGTAAAAACTTATGATTTCATAAAAATGTACCTTTCAAGGCAAATTGACACATATGACCTTCAAAATTTTGAACAAGATACTTTAAAAGTTGAACTCAATCCTTGTTCAAAACATCGAGTATGTACAAACCAGAGGGAGTACATGAACAATTGATTTGATCAACCTTTAACACTACTGTATAGTTAGCTATTATCTTCTACAGATGTCAGAAAATAGCACAAATTTAGCTACTGACATTTCTGGTTTTTTATATAGACCTGGTACTTTCTATCTCCAACTGATGCACTGGTTTCTCATCCCTAGTCTGTTTTAACACAAATTAGGAGTCACAATCTTCAAAATCAGCATATCATTGAACCCCCTTTGGTTGAGAAATATGCATTGCCACTGTTGGATTGTTAGCACCAATGAAGGCGAGTGTATAAGTATAACATGAATCCCAATTAAAGCTTGTAATATTTGGACTACCACCAAGCTACAAAAGTTTATGTATTCATTTCATGGCCTGGTTAGAATATCATTACTTACCTATGACTGATAGTTATTACCAGATCTTAAATCTTCTGTTTCAGTCTTGTTTACTTGAACTTGTTTTGTTAGCACATCTTGACATGCTATTCACTGAAGTCTAACACCTCAAGGACATCTGCAGAATGGATGTTGCACGCTACAGATCCCAGAACATGCTGGAGGCACTTGGTTTAAATCGTTTGAGGTTTGGTTCATCACATATTGATTTTGATTCAGACTTGGATGGAATAGATAACAAAGTAAGAGCTGGAGGCCGTTACTATTCAGCAAAAAATGCAGTTTTTGAAAGAAATAGGGGTTTCAAGCATCTGAAACTATTTAAGGGAAACACCTCTGTAATGCTTGCTGAAGATTTTGTCCCCTTTGATACACAATCACTTCCTGTGAAAAGCACAGCTGCGGAACAGGAGCTAGAGGAATCTTGGGAAGATGAAATACTTCGTCGGACTAGGGAATTCAATAAGATGTCTCGTGAACGTCCTCACGATGAAAAAGTTTGGCTGGCCTTTGCTCAATTTCAGGTATCATGAATTTCTATGGTTTTATTTATGATGTTTCTTGCAAGAAGCTATGCTTATTCTGCCTTAGTGCTACATTGTCAGTTATTTGGCTCAATTCATTCTGGGACAAAAAGTTTGTTCTTAGAAATGAAATTGTACAATTTTGACTCACCACTAGAGTTTTGTTTCACTCATTATTTCACACTTCTCTTCTGCAATTTCCTTTGCCGCTGAACTACAGGACAAAGTTGCTAGTACTCAGCCACAAAAGGCTGCTCGTTTACAAACTACTGAAAGGAAAATTAGCATATTGGAGAAGGCTGTGGAGCTTAATCCAGATAGTGAGGAATTATTGCTTTGCCTTCTGAAGTCATATGGCAAGAGGGACAGCACTGAGACTCTATTGGCTAAATGGGAGCAAGTACTTACGAAGCATCCATGTAGCTGTAAGTTGTGGAAACAGTATCTGCTTCTGTGCCAAGGGGAATTCTCCAGATTCAAAGTTTCTGAAATTCGGAAGTCCTACGTGTATGCTGTACAGGCTCTATCTGCAGCTTGCACCAAGCTATGTAGGCAGGTTTAACTTCAATGTCTCTCTGTAAACTACTTTGTCTGTATCCCATACCCCTACGAACTGAAACGTCGATAATGGTTTCTCTCTCTTTTTTGTACACAGGATAATGAAAGCATGGATTCCAAATCTTCTTCCTTAGTTCAGCTAGAAGTGGGGTTAGTGGATATATTTGTTAATCTGTGCCGATTTGAGTGGCAGACAGGACATCGGGAATTAGCAACTGGGCTATTTCAGGCGCAAATGGAGTTTAGCTTATTTGCCCCTCCTCTGTATCTGACGACAAGCAGTAAGCAAAGGCTCTTTGAACACTTCTGGAACAGTGGCGGCGCCAGAATAGGGGAAGATGGAGCTCTTGGATGGTCTGAATGGTTAGCAAAAGATGAGGAGAGTAGACAGAAGTTGTCTATGCAAGAAAATTCACAAGAGACTGAAACAGGAGGCTGGAGTGGTTGGTTTGATCCTTCTGTGGGTAATACTGACGCAAATGATTTGTCAAACAAATCACTGGAACCATCATTGAGCGATGGAAATGATGCCGAAGATCTTGATGCTGAGGACTCACCTGCACAAGATGATGTTGAATCCTTGCTAAAAAAGCTTGGTATCGATGTAGATGCAGAGTCCAATAGTGAAGTTAAAGATGCAGAAACCTGGAATAGATGGGCCTTGATGGAGTTGTCTCGGGACAATGAGCAATGGATGCCTCTTCATGAAAATTCTGGTGATGCTCCATCTGGGGAAGACAATGACCAGCTTTCCAGAGTAATTTTGTTTGAGGATGTATCTGAGTTCCTGTTTTCGCTATCTTCAGAGGAGGCCCGCTTTTCTTTGATGTGCCAATTTATTGATTTTTATGGTGGCAAAATCTCAAGATGGTATTCTTTTTACTTTCTTGCTTATATAAGCTATGATCATCCTCTTGACACAACAGAAAATTAGTGAAGACATTCTTTCACTGGAGATGTGTTCAAACACAAAGTTAATATATTGTATCAATGACTCTTTTTCCCCCATAACATAGTGCATATGTCATGCATGTAAGTTCAGTTTTTGTTGTCAAAACCCATTCCTTATAAGCCATGGAGATATGCTTTCAGCCATTTTTTATGGTCAGCCTATATGTGCAAAAGGAATTGATTTTGCCATTTGCCAATTTGGTGGGAGGCGCCCCTACCACCCTGGTATGGGTCCTTGAATTGGAATTGGATGCTTTTATTCTTAACTTAACCCAGTTCCTTTTATGTACTCTCATTTTTAGTCCACGGTCTTAAAAATTCATAGAATGTAATGGTATCCCTAGTTGCTTACGATATGACAATATATTATCTAATATCAGGAGCTATTTGTTGGTCCCTACTAATTATTTTGTTCATGTCATGTGCTGGAGTATTGGTTATAAGTGTTACTTCTGTTTGTTTTAACTCTTTGCAAACATACGTCAATCTAAAGTAGTGACAGAAAACTGTCTATGTAATTTTTCCTCAGTTATGAACTTTGATATTATTATTGGTCAGTGAATTCACCACTAATTCTTAAATTCCAGGACATCCACAAACAGTCCGAGTTGGCTTGATAGAATTTTGAGCTTAGAGATGATTACAAATGACATCCTGGAAGATCTAAGTGCTGTATCTGACGTTGTAAACAAGAACCAAAGTTCATATAGTTACAAATTGGAATCATTACTGGGAAGCATGCATGACCTTTCACAAAGGCCAGGCCTTATGAAGTTTCTCAGAAATGCGATACTGCTTCTGCTTGGTGTTTTCCCTCGTAATCATGTCTTGGAGGAAGCTGTTCTTGTTACTACCCAAATGTTTGCTCCTCAAGAGAACTCCTCCTCTACTCAAGCTAACGCATCACGGGCTTTGGCCAAAAGTATGTTGAAGAAAGACAGACAGGTATGATTTGTTCTTTTTTTTTGTTGAATTGCTTTGTTGAGGAGTGTAACATGCTAAAACTCAGGTGGTAGGTGCCTAGTTGTGTGGCTAGCTAGCTATAGAAGACAATAACACGCTTGTCATTTTTCGACCAGCTTATTCATTTGATTAGTTTGTCATTTGGTAGTATTAAGTGTAATCTGCATCGTTTGATGGACTGAACACATCATGCACTTTTGGAACTAAAAATAAGAAATGCATCTAGAGATTTGTGACAGAATTCTATCCTTCATATTCTTTAAAATTTAACTGTACTAATAATTCTCTATGTGCATCTTTCCAGTTCTATACATGTTTTTATTTCTGAAAAGAGAACTTGCATTCACCCAGTAAAAACTGAACTGACATGCTTTGGTTGGGATAATTTCACATGAACCCATTTATGGATGATTGGTGTAAAAGTTTTACCATAATTGTTTGTTTGGCAGGATTTTTTGCTTTGTGGGATATATGGACGAACTGAGGCAATGAATGGGAACATTGAACAAGCAAGGAAGATATTTGACACAGCACTATTATCAACTGAAGCAACTACTGAGGTAAAACTATGAACTATTATATCTATTTTTAAGGAAGCTCACATGGTTACTTCCAATTATCCTGTACTGAATTTGCAGTTGTTAATTGCAATGCTGCTGGTTTAGCATAGTTTGTTTCTTGAATGCATGTTTACAAGCATGGGTTCCTGTTGTTAAGGTTTTCTCATTTTGTCTGGGTAACAACCGTGTGCTCAGATGAGAACATTATGGCTCCTTTCAGTCCAAAGTATGTCACTTTAGGAAATCTCTTTTGATTTATGAATTGATGCCATTCTAGATTTACACTGGAACCTTTTTTTTTACAGCAAAAGAGATTTATTGGTAGTATTGTAGAGTTTATTACTAGTTATAACTGGGAGATGGGTATACACTTAACATGGGCAAGCTTTATCTAAAATACTAAAGCACTAGCTTATTCGTTGTTTTCTTTTACGGAGCTAACAAGTAATTTTGACTGGATGAAGACAAAGTAGATTTAAGTATCTTGATGATAGTGTATTGTCTGCTCTCTTGAATAGTCCCTCAGTTCAAACTTACAGATCAATTCAGTTTTGTCATAAAGTCGAACTTATGTAACTTTTACCAAGTTTTTAGAAAAATATATTACCATCTACAAATTCAAATAAATGCACTATCAAGATATTTCATGGAGAATTTAATGAAGCTAAGTTGTTTAGATGTATTATTTCTATGAACTTGGTCAAAGTTAAAGAAGTTGTCTTAGGACAAAGCTGAAGTGACCTATAATTTGGAACGGAGAGAGTAAATCTCTTTAAGGAGGTAATGCTATTGGCAATAAGCTATATCAGCAACACTGTTATTTCGGTTACAGATGGCACTAGCTTCATGGTCAAGTCCCTTTATTTCAAGTAGAATAATTTTGTTTGTACTAATTGTGCATTAATGGTCATTGCCTTTGCTGGGCAGGATCTTAGGAAGAAGGTTCCTATCCTTTATCTTTGGTATTCTGAGATGGAGATAACAGTGTCCGCTTCAAGAAACAACTCTGACTCAATGCATCGTGCAGTTTACATCCTATCCTGCTTAGGGAGCAATCTAAAATATTCCCCTTTTGTTAGCCCTATTTCAAGGCTTCAGGTCTTGAAGGCTCGCCAAGGGTTTAAAGAGCAGATTAGAAGCTTACAATCTGCATTTTCCTGTGGTCATATAAAAGAAGAATCAGTTGCTCTGATCTGCTCAGCTTCTTTGTTTGAAAGCATGACAACAGGCTGTTCCTCGGGGCTTGAAGTGATAGAGGAGACCTTCCCAATGGCACTTTCAGGTCTAGCATCCTTCTCATTTTCTTATATTGCTAGATTTTTGTGGCATTATTTTAAGCTTCTATTTGGCTATTGTACATGGCTACATATTTTTTTATCTGCATGAACCAAGTTTAATCCCTCTTGTACTGGTTTGACAGTCAGAGTCAGGACTCAGTTGTTGCATTGCACTGTAGTCACTCATATTTGTGTAAATTCTGTATTGTTTTTGTGCTGTGCTATTCGTTTAGAGTACTCTATGTCCTTGATAATTTCTGTTTTTGTTATTTTTCTCCTTTACACCCTTTAATTTTTCTGTTGCTTCACAATGTCTGTGAACTGCAAATTTGTTCTCTTCTGCCGACATTTTCAATTGGTAAATGCTCTTATATTAATTGTATATCTGTTCGGTTCAGAGAGCAGTCATAACTTGGAGTGTGAGGATTTGTGGGTGTACTACATCAAACTGCTTCAGAAAAATCTTAACCGGTTGAGTCTATCAAGGGTCTGGCCAAGCATATTGCAAGGAGTGCACAAATATCCCTACAATCCAAAATCATATTCAGCCATGTTAACCCTGAGCTATCTTTACAGTGTATCCAACAATCTCCGTCTCACACTCGACAAATGTAGTCAAAGGTGAAATTTCCACTTTTTTTCCATTTTAATTCTCTTCATATTGTTCTCTTTCTTTCTTTCTTTCTTTCTTTCTTTTTTGAAGAAACCTCTTTCTTTTGTTTACCATCATCATTACTTGCTGTCTCTTTGCAAATAAAGGTGAACGTGACTCTTTTCCATGAATTTTTTTGTATCTATGTTCCAACTTCTTTTCTCTATTCAGCTTTCATTAATGCATAGCCTTGTTTTCTGTATGCAGTTTTCATGGGTTATACGTGCATTTTCTTCCATTAAATATCTTGAAGCATATTTATTGTTGTATACCTGCCTTTTGACTTTGTTATTTTTATTTGAATGCAACAGGGATCCTTCTGTAATCACCTTGCTCTTTGCTTTGTCCTTTGAATGGAGTAAAGCCGGATCTGACAATAGAATACACAGCCTCTTTGAGAGAGCTCTAGCTGATGATAAGTTGCAGAAGTCTGTTCTGTTGTGGCGCTGTTATCTAGCCTATGAGGCAGAAATAGCCTGCAACTCTTCTGCAGCACGGCGTGTGTTCTTCAGAGCTATACATGCCTGTCCATGGTATGATGCTGACATGTAGTGTTCTAATTTGATATTGGTGTGGTTTTATGTCTGCCTTCCACTTCTCCTAAATAATTGTTATGTAGTCAATTGAATATAAACGAAGTTATTTTATTGTTATGGCATTTGATCTACAATCTCCTGATACTGGCCCATGAAAAGTTGATCTTATTCGAGTATGATATTTCCTTTTTCAGCTGTTGATACCCACTCAAGTGCAACCTGCTCTTTCAATAAAGTTCCTGTATAAGGAAAAAAAAAATGCAGTCACTATTAATTTATGTTGTCACAATACCTGAACAGCTTATGAACTGTTTGGGACATGTTGCAGCTTTTGCATTCCTTACTTCCCATATGATTTGTAAAAAAAACGATGAGGACACCAAGTGCATTTTAGTTTCATCCTGTTTATAAATTCTTTTGGCAGCTGTCATTATCTGATATTGACTATCCCTTTATCTGTATTTTTTGTTGTGGTCAGTTCTGAATGATGATTGGATCCTTCTGTGGTTGCTCATTTTAGCTTCTACTGTCTATTCCTTATCAATTGTAACACTAATTTTTTTCAGGTCTAAAAGATTATGGCTTGATGGTTTCCAAAAGTTGGGCTCGGTTCTGACATTGAAGGAGCTATCAGATCTCCAGGAAGTGATGCGTGACAAGGAACTAAACATCCGCACTGACATCTACGAGATACTCCTAGAAGACGAAACAGATACATGATTCTGTATTGATCTGGTTTGTATGAAGATCCTGGAACTGCCTCGCATGATGTTGGGGATTTGACTTTGCCCGAAAACATATAGCCCTGAGACTTCGGAGTTGATCAACAAAGTTGTATCTCAAAGTTTGCTTGCAGGAGTCAAGGGCAAAGGAGAAATTTCGACTTCGCTTGAAACAAGCAAAAGAGGTGAAGAGATTCAAGTGTGAAGACAACTTTTTGACTTCGCTCGACATGCAAAGACAACAAGATTCAGTGCAGGGACTTTCAAGTCAAAAGATGCAAGGACATCACTGATGAAAGCAACTTTGAGGATTGACAAGGTAACGCGAAGAATGAAGTTAGAGTAAAAAGAGAACTTCGCCCCTGTAGTTTAAAGGGGTTGTATTGATAGAGAGGGGGTATAATAGTCAATTGTATACAAATTGCGAAGACTAGGACCTCTATAAATACCTCCGCTGACATATATACTGTACGATTATAAGGAAATGAAATATAACTTTACACTTGTGTTCAAATCTGGTGTTTGTGTGATTATTTCACCCAACATCTGGCACCAGCAGGTGGGTCATCTTCGCTCCCAGCAGCAGGTATTTCTCTTGCTAGGCCGTCCCATTGCTCTCTTGGGGTCATGAGGGTCTCCGAACACACACAAACGATTCTGCGGTGCAAATTCTAGGCCGCAGCTTATTCAATTTAAATGCAGTGGGGGGTTTTAAGCTAGTTATTAAACTAGAGAAGGCAGCCTGCATTGAAAACCCGAGGGTGTATTTACATCCGCAGCTACTAATCTACCATGATTATCCTGAGCAACAGGCAGGCAACCTAAAAATAATAAAAAAAGGAAATGGTTGATCACATCCATCAGCCTCTTGTTCTAATGATGGTTATGGTGCCGTTTCCTCCCGTCCTGATCTTGGTCAGGCTAACGACTGCCTTGCCGGACAGGCCCAGGCCGTGAGCCGTCACGGCGGGGCCGCACGCGAACGGGCCAACGGGGTGCCGAACTGGTCTTGCCGGTCTCTTGAGGATTCGCTGGTTGACGTCGTCCAGCGTCGTCATGCGGCCGTCGTCTAACCCCAGCGGCTTGACGACTGCAAACGGGTACAGCACTCCGACGCCTCTCTTCTCCTTCTCCTCCTCGGCCTCCCCTGAAACATATTCGAACGCATGCATGCATTTTAATAACGAACGTAAACAAAAATTAGTCACAGAATTCAATAAACTTCAGGTTTGTTCTGGCTGCAGCAGGAGTTATAATGTAAAGTGAAAGCCAAACGGTAGAGTTACGAATAGCCGAAGCTTGCGCAGCTAGTTTGGCACTTTGGCTGGCTGGCTGGGTACCAATGCCAATACGTTCAAAATATTGCCATGTTGCAGCGACTGCAACTGCTGCTCTCTGTAGCTGTAGTCTGTACGTCCTCGGCGCACCAGTGGCTGTCAGCGTGCCAGCCCAGCAGTGTGCACACATGCGCGGCGCGAGTAATAATGGTTCCTCACCGGTCATCTACCCCAACCCACCTGACAGCGACGAGGGGCAGACAGAGGCGGGCGCCGTCGTGGCAGCCGCGGCCGCGGCCGCATCCGCACGGGAAGGGTGCTCGCGGCCGCAGAAGTCGACGACGGGCCGCATGCGATCGTCGCGACGCGCTGCCGCGTGGGGCGCCGGCGCCCCCGCGGCCGCGGCTGCCTTTTGCAGCTGCAGCTGCAGGGGGGGAGCAGCGGCTCGCACGGTGGCGGGGAAGCGAGGAGGGGGGACTACCGCGGCTGCCTCCTCATCTCCGGCTGGCCCCGGCAGCTGCAGCTGCGCGCTGGGGCCTCTCTGCTGCTCATCCCTGCCCGATGCACCTGCCCCGTCCTCTCCTGCACGTCCGAGCTTTTAGTTTCATGTTCAACTGTTTGTATGGAGGCATAAGTAGCGCGACTATTGCTAACACCTTCGCTACGCGAGCAATTAATCCAGGAGCAGAGTGCTCTGCAGCCGCAGCAGCAGGCCAGAAGCCCAGTGAATCCAGTCGGCTAATGGGCTATCAGTCAGTGGATCAGCATCAGAACTGACAAGAAAAGTACGACTAGTAACCACTATTTTGTCCGTAGCTGTTGTTGTCTACTACTACCATTGTCTGCTTCCCCGCTCCTGCTTGCACTATCGGCGTACTAACAAACAATGGCTAATTAACACGGAGTAGTAGGAGTGCAGTGCGAGTGCGTACGTAGCCAACAGCGGTTAAGTGAACTGTGAACGTGAGCAAAGCTAGCTAGCAGGCCGTGTGGCGATGTGCGGCGTATTGAAAAGGACGTGTCGAGCGAATCACCTGAGACAAAACTGCACCGTATCTCCGTCTTCGGGTCCGGGGTCGTCGTGGTGTTCAAATCATGGCGGAAATCTGCTCCTCCTCCTTCCTCGGCGCTAGAATCCCAGAAGCCCTGCAATGCAAGCCGAGAACAACCGGACAAGTAATAAGCGGCGACGCTACGAGGCCACTGCCCGCTCTGGCGCTCTCTGTCTCTGCGTGCGATGCATATGCATGCATGCTTATCGTTTAGCGAGACGGCGAGGTAAAAGCTTTTCGCTTCGTCTGGTGAATCGATATCGACAATATGCATGGCTAGAGTACCAGAAGATGGACTTGCATTGCATTTGCATCGTTTTAATTAGCAGACTATTAGTATTGGGAGCAAAATAAAGAAACAGCCGTACACAAACATTGACAAATGTTGCAGGGTCGTCTCTGTATATATGATTCAATTTCAACATGAGGAGTAACCAATATGGCCACACCATTTCCATTTGTATGCTGGTATATTATGTGCGACTTACCGCAAGAAGGCACTGAAGATCCTCACTCACGGCCGTCGCCGGACGCCGAGGGGGAGGTGTCGTTGTCTCCGCCATCCGCTGCCGCTTGCTGCGACGGTCGCTCCAGTGAGGGACGGCGTCGTGCAGGTAGCCACTGGACGCCTCCGACGACGACGCCGGCGACTGCACACCTGCTGCAGGCATGCAGCACGAAGCCGGAAGGACTTCAGCTCAGTACTCCGCTACTATCATCTCTACTATGCCTATGCCCTAGCTAGCTGTAGCAGGTTTATTAGCAGCGAGAGCTAGCATGCGATGCATGCGCATCTCTTTAGCTGAGCTGATGAGCACTTACGCGTCGCCGGGAAGAAGGTGGGCTCTGCTTGGACGGCGGCCGCGGCACCTCCAGCTCCGGCTCCGGCTCCGTCTCCTCCGAGAGTGTAGTGATGAGTGCGAAGCAGCTCCGAGTCCCAGTCCCAGCCCCAGCCCCCGTCCAAGCAATCCAGCGGAGGCAACACGCAACAGTCGTAGGAGCAGGTGTCCAGGGCCATGGCGTGTTGTTGCTGTTGGCAGTGTAGCCGGGGCCAGCTGAGATGGCTTGTCATGGAGAGGGGCGTGCTGGCTGCTGCTGGGAGAGGGGCGTGTCCTCTAGCCCTCTTAAATAGGAGGCCCGGCCGGCCCTTTTGGCGGAGCACCAAAAGCTGTGTCAAACTGGGTGGATGGAAATGTGAGGAGGAGGTCGTCTTTTGCTCTATTTGCATTCCTTTTTTTTTTCTCTTTTTTCTCAGGAGCTAAAGGCTCGAGGAGAGAAGTGGCAAGCACTGCACTGCGATGCAATGCAACAAACCAGTCAATGGAAAAGAAGCAGTAAACAAGTAAAGAAAAGGGATAGCAACAAAAGAGCAAAGGGCCAAAAGTTGCGGTTGCCGGGGCTTGTCACTGCTTGGACCTTTCTCGTGATTCGTTATGTTTGATTGCTCTACTTCCTTTCCATCCTCATCGGAGAATGTTGCCATAACATGCATCAAGTGCACAGACTTTGAATATTAGCTTCCACTGCTCCCTCAGTCTTCCAATAAATCAATTTTTAAAATCCATGCTAATCATTTTTTTAAAAAAATTAACTAACTTTATAAAAAAGAACAATAACATGTATATCATAAAATAAGCACCTTATAAAAATATATTGTATAATAAATCTAATAATACTAATTTATATTATAAGTTTTAACTTTTTTTCCAGAAATTCGATTAAAGTTTAACTTAAAGCTATTTTAGGAAGCTATTTATTAAAGGACAGAGGGAGTATATAAAAAAGTGGCAGAGCTTGGACTAAAATGGAGAGTTGCAGTTATCAAATGGCAATGAATTGTTTTTTTTTAGATAATGGATACAAAATATCCGGCCTCTACACCCGAGGGTGTACACAGCCCATTATTACAAAGCTTTGAGGATATGTAAAGAGAAAGCCATAGTCTCAAAGAGCGACCATGGACGCTAATTCAAACAATACAAATTTTTCCATCCTTTATTGGATATCTCTAAAGCAATGATTTCTAATTGCTTTCAAGTATAATAAGGCACAACACTAATGGTGAGTCGCCTAGGACAGAAGGGAACCTACAAATAAGCTCCACCTGCCCCTGATAAATAAACCCAATCGAGTGATATGTGTGTCTCCACTCCATAATTTGCTCATAGATAAAAGCATGTACTCCCTCGTCCCACATTAGACGATGTTTTAGAATCTCCCACGAAAACCAATGTCGAAACTAAAAGATCAAAATACCCCTCGAGGAGTAGAGATAGGATGTAGTATTGAAAAATGAAAAAGATGTCGGAGAGAAGAGAAAGATATATTAGCTGAAAAGACTCAAAAAATTGGCCATGAGTAGTTGCACTGCACATACATGTACAATGTGTTTCAAAAGGCTAATACTCCCTCCATTTGAAATTATAAGAAGTTTCGACTCATCAAGGTACAAATTTTCTATGCATTTAAATATACACTAGTTAGTTAAAGTAGTATATCTAAAAACCAAAACGTCTTGCCGGTATAAGAGTACTACTGTACTAGTATATATGCACATGGTTGTAATAACGTATTTGCCTAGCATAATCATTCGGTTACTATTGCCTGGTACCACTAGTTGTCATGTTCAGTAGTAAAAGATTACTGCGGACTATGAGGACGATGGTATTTTTTTTTTTTGGAAAGGGGTAAAAGAAAAGTTGCTACTCCGTACGAACTAGTGCACTAAGGCGATCCAAAATTTTTTTATTTTGATACTGTAGCATTTTTGTTTTTATTTGACAAACAATATCTAATCATGGAGCAACTAGGCTTAAAAAATTCGTCTTATGATTTACAGATAAACTGTGCAATTAGTTATATTTTTTTATCTATATTTAGTGTTCCATGCATGTGCCGCAAAATTCGATGTGATGGGGAATCTTGTAAAGTTTTGGGTTTTTGATGTATCTAAACAAGGGCTAAGTATACTCCTACTAGTACGAGTACTACTTGCTAGTACGTGCCTGTTGATGTTTTGTTGGTATCCTTGTGCCGCAGCAGACGGGGACAGCAGCAGCTCCAGTAGCTTTAGCACGCTTTCATGAAAATCTTTGGACGAGGCCCAAAATATTTCCGTTTCCTGTTGTCTCTATCTCTTTTCCAGTTTTCACTGCATAAGCTTGCCCGGCGTCTGCCATGTACTGTATATTACTGCGACCTTTTGGCGTTGATGAAAATTTTTGCAAAATGTTACTGCAGCATTTTGTTTGTATTTGATAATTACTGTTTAACTATGAACTAACTAGATTTAAAAGATTCGTCTCGCAAATTAAAGATGAACTATGTAATTAATTATTTTTTTATCTATATTTAATACTTCATACATGTACCGCAAGATTTGATGTGATAAAAAATGTTAGGCCTTGTTTAGTTCCCAAAAAATTTTGCAAAATTTTTCAGATTCCCCGTCACATCAAATATTTAGACGCATGCATAGAGTATTAAATATAGACGAAAATAAAAACTAATTGCACGGTTTGGTCGGAATTGACGAGACGAATCTTTTGAGTCTAGTTAGTCTATGATTGGAAAATATTTGTCAAATACAAACGAAAATACTATTATTTCTATTTTGTAAAATTTTTTAGAACTAAACAAGGCCTTAGTTATTTTACAAAATAGGTGAGAAAGTAAACACGGCCTTTCTAGTACAACGGAGCTTATTATAGATTCATCGCGCCCCCATGTACTTGTTACACCAACACGTAGCCGGTAGCCCCAATTGTGGGGCTTGCCTCCACGAATCAATAATGGCCAAAGGACTACACGTACGTGCACAGCAGTGGCAGTGGCAGTGGCAGTGGCAGTGCGTGAGAGATTGCTCGGATCATAGAGACAGTGGTCTCCCTGTACTACCAGACCATCATTGCTTATAAATCTACCGATGTCTGATCTGTATATATATGGCTAACTTCAAACTTTGTTATGTATGAATACAAGGAAATAACCAAGGAACGGGTTTGATTTTGTGAATCTCAGCTCTCACTTCATTGTATTCTGAACTTCTATGTGGAAAGCATCCTGTACTGTACCAAAAAACTATCATTGATTGCCTTGCCTGATGAACTATCCTAAATTTTGTAAATCCCGAAAAACTAAAGTTGTTCATCGATCATCCAGCAAACATCTCTCCCGATGTATGTATGCATCTTGCATCGAGAGATACATGCATGCAGAGTTTGCAGATTGATCGATAAAGCATGGTCCAAAAGCGAGATCAAACTGACCTGGAACAGAAATGAGCTCCCTAAAGGGGGTCAAGAAAGGCAGCCAACGAGTACTTAACACTGACATGTATGAGTATGCGTAACCTGCTGATCCGACTTCTTTTTTTTTTTGTGCGTGTAAACCCATGAGTTTAGAGACAAGTTTAAGTTGGGCGTGACCTCTTATCTTTTTCAGTGCAGTGATAGTACTGCTCGTCTTTACTTGCCTATTCTTTTCTGCGAACGGTCAATGCAAAAGCAAGGTAAAAATTGCCACTCCTTGCATTGGGAGCTGCTTCCACTCTCATGTCATGGGCTGATGACACTGCTGTAGCTGTTGCTACTTGCTTCCAGCGCCATTGGTACCATCTGCCTTTGTGCATACTGCATACTGCAAGAATGGAAATTGCCCTATCTTAACTTCTTCCCATGCTGGCAGCACATTCCGTCTTGAGGAAACATTTTTTTACCTGTACTGTGGTACTCTTTGTGACATTTGGCAGCATATATATTTACGGTGGCCTTCACCTAGGTGCGTCTGTGAATGATTTGGTCGACACGCATATTGCAGGGGCTGGGTTGGAGGCCGTCCTATCGTAAGTGTAGTCTGTAGCCTCCTATTCCTATGTGAAGAAGGGATGACCATAGCGCGGCCCGGAAAGGCATTCTTGGGCCCTGTGTTGACGCCAATGATTCACGTACGTACTACAGTTGGTTAGTGCATTGTTGCCACATGTAACTTTGGTTATTAGTCCAGTCTCAATGTATAGTTTCATAACACAGTTACCAAGACTATAAACTAGGTAACCAAGCCACAGAAGTTTCATGGGGATGAAACTTCTCTCTCATCTGATGAAACTCCTTCATTTAATGACCTTACCAAGTCAGCAATTATGCTTATGTGGCACATTATTTAATGTGCATGACACTCTCATGAAACATGTATTGAGACTGGCCTTAGTAGTACTACGTACTAGCTTACTTCCTCCTACCATAAATAGGAATGCACCCAGGTTAATTTGTGGAAGTTAACCTTTTCTAACTTTGATCATCCATATTTAAAACTTTATTTGGATTGGCATTAGTAGATTCTTCATTATTCATTACAATACAATATTTGCAATATGTAACTCTTCTTATTTAATTATAAAATAATGAAATTTTATAGACACTGCTGGTTGAAGTTTAAAAGGCTTGACTCAATACAAACTTAGATAGACTTATTACATTTGTGGCTATATATGGGAAATATATATTTGATTTGTCATTTCATATCAGCTAGTACAAGACACTGCCCCGAATGTAAATTGGAGAGCCATTAACAAATGGCTCAGAAGGGGTAATAATAATTAATAAGTCACGAACCCCGAGGAGAGGCAAATGCATGCCTTGCTTAGGATACATAAGAACCGTGAATAGCAGAGGGATGGAGATCGATGTTGCAGTTGCAGACTTGCAGGGCACCAAATATGGACCAATTTCACTGCTCTTGGCGACAATGCAATCGATGTTAGGATCTGGTAGCAGCTAGAGTGGAATTATTGGCGACTTTCACCTTCCGAGAGCTAGCTTTTGGCGGCAGCCCAAGAGGGCAGACTACTACTCGAAGAGCAGTCGAACGCGCGCGACTTTCCGAGCGGCAAAAGCATGTGCCAGACACTCAGGGCAGCGCTACGTTACGTCCTGGCCGAAACAACAGTGCGCCTAGCGTAGCGGCCTAATTAACAAGCCGTTGTTACCACTGCATGCTGCTGCCTGCATTAAGTAATGAAAAGCATCGTCCGTACTACGTTCGATCGGGGCTCTGCAGGCTGTGTGCTGTTTGCTGCACAATGATGAGGAGCAATATGCAAGCCTTCCCATGGTTTCAATATAAAATGTTTCATCAAGAGATGATCGTATTGCGGTTGGCAACTTGGCATCAAGATTCAAGAGAGTATAAACACAGCAGCGGGGGTGGCGGTGATGAACCTGATGACCGACAAGAACTTCTGCTCACGAATGGGAAACAACCACAAATTTCAGCTTAATTAGCACCTCTGGAGTGGAGCTGCAGTGAAGTGTACGTGGCCGATCGATGGAGCCGAGCACAGGTATAGTAACTAGCTAGCTTAATTATGTGCAAGTGCAAACAAACTTTTGAACTCGACACTTGTCTCTGTTGCCTACTGCCCTACTCCAACCAACTTTTTTATCCGAGAGTCGTCAACTGTTGTTGTCGCTAAACCTACAGCGAGAATTGAAATAAGGGCCGGGGCGATCCCACTGCAATGCATGTATCCTATTCCAATCCACACATCCACGCTAAAGCCTGAACTCCGCCACTGTTTGTCACCGTTGGCACCGGGGCCCTGACGATGATTACCGCGCGCGCGCGTCTTCTTCGTCCCCCCGATCCTCGTCACGGCAGACGGGCAGACGCCACCGATCGAGCTCCCTCCCTACGCACAGTGCCACTGGAGGACCATTACGCTGCTGCTGTCGCCTTCTTTACAGCGCGGACGACGGTAGGGGGGGGCACGCACAAGCGTGCCTGCCTACCGTCTCTCGTTCGCGTGCAGTCGCGCGAAGCAGCGCAACATTCTGCGCCCGCCGCCACCAACCCAACCAGCTCGACCGTGCACGCCGGCCCGCGACTGCGCTGCACGGGAGTAAAACCTAACGCAGCAGCAAGCTGAGCTGCATGCGCGCCGGCGCCGCATTGAAACGAAAGCAGAGGCGCAGGCGGTGTACCATGCGAACGTGTAGTACATGGACGGATCACATTGGTACCGGGCTCGCTGGCCATCGGCAGATCGACAGCGTAGGCCGTAGGGTCTGGTGGGTGCAAATGCTGACGCTGCTGCCTGAATCCGGAGCCGCGGCCTTTTGCACTGAAAAAAGCGGTGAAAATTCGTGGTACCACTGCCCGGCGCCAGGCGACAGGCGCAGGCGTGGTGAAAACTGACACCCCTCTCTCTCTCTGCGGTCCTGCGTGTTTCGTTTCGTTTTGTGCTGCCTGCGTGCAGGCTACCGTAGCGACCGAGTGGCCTTGCTTTCAGCTATGCGGAGAACGTAGTACGCCGGACGGCCGGCATGTGTGTGTCGCTGTTGATGCAGTTGTAGGTAGATGGAGGCTTGGAACTGGCCTGGACTGCGTGCGAGATGTAGGGGCAAAAAAGCAGATGGCGGCGTCCGAAATGATTCGTCGAAGGATCGATCGATCTGAGCTTTGGGGCCCCGGCCAGCCGCGGCCGCTTTTGCTCCTGCCGATTTGAACGCCAAGGGCAACCATCCAAATTCCAAAAGAGCAGCAGCTCGGGAACGGGAATGGATGGTTGTATTGTATGATCCCTAGGAATCTTCCCGGAGTGAGTGGGTAATTGGTAAAAGCTCGGCAAAGATACAACATGAACAAAGCGCCAAAGCGACAGTCTTCGTCAGGGAAGCCTAGGGGCCGGGGTCTCCACTTCGCCAGCCCGGTTTGTGACGGGCGTCGTCTCGTCTCGTCCCGTCCCGTCCCGACGTCTCGTCCAAGTCCCGGCTGAAACACTCCTGACTCGTGGTCCGCGGCTATGTACGATGTGCCGGCGTGCAACACCACACGATCAACGATTTCCAGTCCCCAGTGCCGCGGAGGCCCCGAGCGGAGCAGGAAACTGGCGCACACGTCCCGTCCCG
>Ga0182004_10000504_pt1 | contig 24006 bp, 21 predicted proteins | sample Sormic07211540_1_FD_120479 | JGI IMG/M metagenome (GOLD analysis project Ga0182004, IMG submission 120479) | Endophyte microbial communities from Sorghum bicolor roots, Mead, Nebraska, USA - 072115-40_1 MetaG | ecosystem: Host-associated > Plants > Roots > Unclassified | place: USA: Nebraska...
GCCATCGCCATCGACCGTCTCCCCGTGGTGGCCCCGTGCCCCTCTCCGGTCGGTCGCCTGAGCAAGCCAACCACTAGTCGGCCGGTCACGGTCCCCTGCTCCGCGCCAGCCGGCCGGTCGGGTTTCATCTGGTGCGCGGCCACGGCGAGCCCGGGCATGGCGTTCCACGAAGTGGAGACGCCGCGACGGTGCTGAGACGCCGGCGCATGGTCGGCGCGCAGTGACGGCGGCCGGCGGCTCGGTCCGTGCGCGCGTGCGTGCCCTGCGTTCTTGCCCTCGTCGAGTCGTCGCTCGCTCGCGCCCCACGCGGCCGCCCGGTCGGCGCCCCCGCAAGGTCGCAGCCACGGGGAGGCGCGGAGGGAAAAGGAAGATGAGCTGCTTTCCGTGCTTCGGCGGCGGAAAGGGCGAGAATGACGACGCCGACGCGGACAGCCCCGGCGACGCGGGGGCCCCGGCATCCAACATGACGCCACCCGCGACGGTGCAGGCGCCCGCCGCGTACTCCCCGGCTCCCGCGGCCGCTCCAGCAGCCGCGGCGTCGGCCAAGCCCGGTGGCGGTGAGCAGTGACAGCGCGCCCTCTGCTTTGCTTCCATCGGTTTCTTGATCTGTCGCAGACTCTAAAAACGATCTTGATTTTCGCTCAATCAATCAACGCAGCGAACCAAGCGCCCGAAGCTTCTTCCGCCGACGACTCGTCGCTGCGGCAAGCCATCACGGGGCAGGCATTCGCGTTCCGCGAGCTCGCCGCGGCCACAGACCATTTCACGCCGTACAACCTCGTCGGAGAAGGCGGCTTCTTCCGGGTGTACAAGGGCAAGCTGGAGAAGAGCGGCCAGGTACGTACGTACGTTCGTGAACTGCCACGCGCTCACACGTGTCCATCCATCCATGCGTGCATATCTTTCTGAAAATAAAATGGGTGACGATCATGATCATGCATGGCGCGCCGCGCCTCTGCTTTGCTTCGCTCCAGACCGTGGCCATCAAGCAGCTGGACAAGCATGGGTTCCAGGACAACAACGCGTTCCTGACCGGGGTCGCCAAGCTCAGCCAGCTCCACCACGAGAACCTCGTCGATCTCATTGGCTACTGCGCCGACGGTGACCAGCGGCTGCTGGTGTACGAGTCCGTGCCCGCCGGCACCTTAGAAGACCACCTGTTCGGTACGTGCACACCACGCACGCGCGCCTCAATCACTGGCTCCGGCCGATCGATCCTGCAGAATTTGTTAGCTGAAGCTGCTAACTTAACTTGCACCAGATCTGCCGGAGGACAAGAAGCCGATGGACTGGTGCACGAGGATGAAGGTGGCGCACGGCGCGGCGCAGGGGCTGGAGTACCTGCACGACACAGCGAGCCCGCCGGTGGTGTACGGGGAATTCAAGGCCTCGCACATACTCCTCGACGAGAACTTCACGCCCAAGCTCTCCGACTTCGGGCTCGCGGAGCTCGGCAAGGCGGGAGGCAGCATGCCGGTGGCGTCGCCCATGATGGGCTCCTTCGGCTGCTGCGCGCCGGAGTACGACCGGACCGGGCAGGGCACCATGAAGTCCGACGTCTACAGCTTCGGGGTGGTGCTGGTGCAGCTCATCTCCGGGAGGAGGGCCGTCGACACCAGCAAGCCGGTGGACGAGCAGAATGTGGTCACCTGGGTAAGTATCAAGCCACGAACTTCTGATTTCTGATTTCTGAAGATGCGCTAGAAGATAGCAATCACTGAAACACTGACTCTCCAAGCGTTTCAATTTACTGACATTTTTCAGCCTTTTTTTGTATGATATGATATGATTGCATTCACCTCATAATAACGTTGGTTTCTGAACTTAATTAGTTTGGCCGCATTTACCATGACCTTATTAAACATGGCAATGGCATCTGCACGACACATTTTTTCAGGCCATGCCAATGTTCAAGGACCAGAAGAGATACCATGAGCTGGTTGATCCACTCATAAAGAAGGAATACGCTGCCAAAGCGTTGAACCAGGTGGTCGCCATGGCTGCGATGTGCTTGCAGGAAGAGGACTCCGTGCGACCACTGATGGCCGACGTCGTCATGACGCTGGGCTTCCTCACGGCGATGCCGCCGGATCCACCGGCCCCTGCTGCTCCACCTGCCGCCGCCGCCGCCGACCCAGACCCGAAGAAAGACAAAGAATCGGATCATTCAGACGACTCGTCGTCTTCTTCGGAGGACGAAGAGGACGATGAGGAGGAGGAAGCCGAGGAGCAATGATAAGGGCATGCAGGTGTGTGTTCGAATGTGGAAGGCCACACAGATGATGCAGTAGCTTCGCGCACTTTGCATGTAAGGAGCTAAAATATGTGGACGGTGGACCGTGGATTATCAATCCTTGGGGCTACTTGGTGGCTGTGGCAGTGTAAATTGGGGGTGTTTATAAGTGAGTAATGTTTTTGTTGTGATGACGAAACATCGAAAATGTGAGCTTACGAGTTATACATACTGATGGGTTACACATTTTGGCAACTTCAGTTTGTTTTTCGTATGGTTATTATATTACATGCATACAAAAATCATGGCTTACAGAGTCCATTTTGTATGGATTTAATAACCCAACCATAATTCTCGTGGTTTTACAACTTCGGTGTATGAAGGTCCAAACAAAATTGTGCATTTTTCTCAAAGAATAAGAATTATACATGGCCAAGGGGAACAGAGTTAGTCAAAATCCATAACAATTATACATGGCCAAGGGGAACAGAGTTAGTCAAAATCTCAAAGAATAAGAATCATAAATAGCAATAATATTTCTTATAAACTTAGTCAAAATCAATGGAGTTTGACTCGGTCTAAGTTAGTAGTATTATTATGGAACGCTAATTCAATCCTTGGTGCTTGTGAATATTGTAATCATTTGATACACAAACAAAAGAAACAATTAACTTTTATATTGACAAAAATCAAATAAACTTGGCCCAAACAACATGGCTAACCTACATTGGCCTTTCGAGTTCACACAAATTACCAGCAGATACCATTGTGTCTAAAGCTGGACGAAAAATTCGAAACTCGTTGCTAATTTGACTCAGCTCAACTTGGCTTGTTATTATAACGAGCTAAGTCGAGCCAAAATTTTAGCTCGTTAACTATAATGAACCAACTCAAGTTAGCTCGCAATCCAACCGAGCTACACATTTTAGGAAAAAAGTTATCATAGTTTATATTAGTTTTGTATTACTTCATGTCTTACACTTTACAATGGTTGATATGTTAGCTCATATGAATATTTTGTTCAATTTAAGATTATCGGATATATTATTTTGTATTATTACTATTTTTATGCTTTAGATAAATATAAATATTATATTTTATATATTTTTTATATTTGGCTCGTAAGCTTAACGAGTCAGCTCAAGCTCGTAAAGAGCCAAACCGAGCTGACTTTCTAGCTTGTTAAGATAATAAGCCGAGTCGAGTTAGATCGTTATTCTAATGAGCCTGAACGAGCCGAGCCAAGTCGAACGCTTATTATCCAGCCTTAATTGTGTCAAGTAGCCATGGGCATATCACCCATTATCCAATATACCTAAACCTGAACTAACTGAACTCATACACAAACTACCTGAACACGATTTACTCAATTACTGGCTTGTTCGCTTGAGGTTGTCATCCAAATCTGTGAGTTAGTCTTGTTCGTTTGGCTGATAAACTATGACAGAAAGTACTGTTGATTGATTTGTTGTAAAAAAAGTACTGTTCAATATCTTACCGTTTTGGATGATAAGCTCAAGCGAACAAGCTAATCGGATTACAGTTTTAAATATTGATTCTGGATACCTGAAATTACTAGTGAAATTAAACATATTAAACGCATGTTAAACCCTGCGTTCTCCCCTGGCTACGTCACCCTGAAATCCCACATTCAGCCACGTCGTCCCAAATTACCTTGTGGACAGCAGCTAGCCACGTCGCCAGAATCACCCGATATCCAAATTACCCGATATTTCTAGAGCCCATGAGAACATCAACCTTCAAGCCCACTACGCGTACGCGGCCCAGCAACAGCCACAGGCCCACAGCCAACTCCACTCCAGTACGACGCAGTACTCCACGTCTCCCCCCACCCCCGACTCCCCGAGACCGAGACCGAAACCGAGCGTGCCCGCATGCGGCCGAGCAGAAGCGGTCCCCAAATCCCCAATCCCCCCGAACCCTAACGACCACTGAGTCACCACCGTTGCCCCGTGCCGCCGCGCGGCAGAGCCTCGACGCCCCGACGCGAACCATAGCGACTGCCGAGTCGCTGCCCCGCGCGGCCGAGCTCCGACGCCCCAACGCCGACGACGCGAGAGGCCCGACACAGGGTAAGTCGATTATGCTTTTCCCAACAGAAGGATACATCGATTATTATCATGCTTCTAGTTAGTTGGCTCTGCTTATCATTTGCAAAATTGATTTCGTCATATGAATGGATTGATGCAAAACTGATCAATTATGGCGCTGTTTAATCAACTATGCAACTATTTAAAAATCATAAATGCTTTCAAGACTTGATTGTTAATTTGGTAGCAACTAACAAGTGAATCCTACATAATTGGGAAAGATGAGCTCTCGGCCCCAATAATAAGCCCTTTAAAGTTAAAGGACACCTTAGCTATCTATGACCAAAATGGTTAGGAGTTTGCTATGAAGTAAGCTGTACCATAATTTAATATTGCATTTTACATTGTAGGCACGGTCAGTGATGGAGTAGTAGTCCTTGGGCAAACTAAGCTAACCCTAGAATTGGAAAAAAAAATCAGAATGCTTACTTTTTGTCTTATGCAAATGGGTCACATAAGGGACAAACGGGGTATTTTCCCTATGTTGCAGGCTGAGGATCAGGACTTCACAGAGTGGTAGAAGAAGCTCAGGCAAGCGGCTGTTGCTTGCTGGGCCAAGCACAGGTTGTTTTCATCAAAAAGGGCCCTTTTTAGAGAGATTTAGTTTTGCCTACTATTTTTTAGTTTTTAAAGGGGTTCTTTTTAGGCCAGTCATAGGTTACCACGGACCTAAATAACTACCAACTTGACAAAATGACAGCAAGTTTTTACCCCACAATGTCTTATCATCAGTTCTGAAACTACACAAACTTCTACCAGACTCTTAGCCAAATTATAGCACCCCAGGGCGTATCCTGAGTACGCAAAATGAAAGCATGAGACCACAATGATCCTTGTACACATAGCACATAGGCTTTTCCACCTAACCTATCAGAAAACACTTGACCAAAGCCTCAATCAAAATCTTCATCCCCCCCCTTCTCCTCCTCCTCCTCCATGTGAAACAGAACTACAGAAGGCCCGAGACATCTTCAACTGCAACGGCACTGTCCCAGTATCTTCCCTCTTGGTGCGAATGGAAGTACTGTGCCAGTCATTTCTACTCCATATTCCTGCATCACCCGGTCCTCACCCTATTTTAGACCTGCTCAGTGATGCTAAAATGAAGAAGCCGGACACACAATGTCAGTTGGTGATCTTATTGCTTGCAACGCACATTGTTTGTGGTTTCTATAAAGCCTGGCAGATTGCTGCGAGACCAACGAAATGAAACTGTTTATTATTTGGCTATAAGTTTATATCCAAGACCAAAATTGGTTGAAAGAATTGGGGTGACAAAGGGCCCCAATCACATACAATATGCAGTTATATTTGAAGCATACTTCGCCATTGGAGGTACACATTGTCTTCTACTATATTATGGAAAAGTAGTTCATGCAGTCTATGGCACTCAAAACACCCAATTGTCCACCTCTATTTGGTTGTCATGATACTCTATTCTATGTAATATGCTAAAAGAACATTTTGTGAGAGTTAGCATTGCTGCTTTGGAGGTGCTTCTGTATGAAATAGTAGGGGCATATAACATCCTACTTTAATAATAATAAGTGCTACATATGCTTCTTATCATTTTTGTATCCCTCAGATTTGAGACAACATGCCTAAGATAAAGACAAGCCGTGTGAAATATCCTGAAGGTTGGGAGCTTATTGAGCCAACTCTTCGGGATCTGGAGGCCAAAATGAGGGAAGGTATAAACTTAAGTTGCATTGTATGCAAGTTTTTAATACATATTCTCTCTGATAGGAATAATAATGTGATTTTCTCTTGCAGCTGAAAATGATCCACATGATGGGAAGAGGAAATGTGAAGCTCTTTGGCCAATCTTCCGTATTTCTCATCAAAAGAGTCGCTACATATATGATCTTTACTATCGAAGGAAGGAAATATCAAAAGAGTTATATGAGTTTTGCTTAGACCAAGGTTATGCAGATCGCAATCTGATTGCAAAGTGGAAAAAGGTTGGTGAGCATCCTGTATAGAACTAAACTACCAATGCTTTGTTTTGATGCTTTTGCAGAATTTTCTGGAATGCTACTCTCCCGCATATATATTGCCATTGAACTTTGATGGTGTAACTATTCTAGTTTTCTTAGAACTTATCTAGGCCATATCTTCATCACGTGAACAAGTAAAAACATAGCAAGTATAATCTTTTTGTCTGGATGCATCCTTTTTGCCGACTATCATTACTTAAAGAAGAGCCATGTAGAACACAATTCAATGCTTCTTCATACAATTTTCATGTTTTTGTAAGTACTGTCGCTTCATCATGAAAGAGTAAACTTGTGAGTGGTTTGCTTTGCCAAACCCTTCCTTGTAGAAATTGAAAGGTACTTTATGGCTTGACCCATGCAATTGTGGGTGTACTTTTGTGTGTGTCTGAGTTTTTCATGTGGAAATTTCGAATGGTACTATCTTTTTATTGATTCACTGATTAGGGCATGCTCAGATACCTTTCCTTCCTCTCAGTATTACTATACTTTTGCTCCATACCCTGAACCACACTATCTTTATATGTATAGCTGCTGTCAATCTACTGTGTCTCGGCTCGGGTTCTTTCACTGTGACTATATTTGGATTCTATTACTCAATTCTCCGGATCGCTACTAACGATTTTTCTCTCGAGTCCTTTTGCAGCCAGGTTATGAGCGCCTCTGCTGCCTTCGCTGCATACAGACACGAGACCACAACTTCGCAACCACTTGCGTCTGCAGAGTGCCCAAGCACCTCAGGGAGGAAAAGGTGATAGAATGTGTCCACTGCGGATGCAGGGGCTGTGCCAGCGGTGATTAAAGTTGCTATCCTGTGGTTGTGGGATAACCTCAAAACTGTTCGAAATGTGCCATTGTATTTGAGCCGGTATGCTGTGAACAAGCACCGTATAATCAGGTGGCGAGCGGTGATTACAGTTTCCCATCTCGTGGCTGCAAAATAATGTCGGACTAATTGCTCGAGGTGGCTCGTTGTATTGATGATGATATCTGTTGGGGACAGCACTGTATAATCAGTTGATTTCAACCTGTGTGTGCAATGTATTGCAAAATGCCAAAATCAAAGTTAAATTCAAGTGATTACCTCCAGTGTACTGTTTACAAGGTGACTATATAGTGACAACATTTTTGTCACATCGACTGCTAGTATGGCCATTATTTGCGAATAGTGACAAATGATATGCCTCATCATGGGTAGGGCTGAACAAAATGTTTGATTGCTTATTTCAAAGTTGCTTTGATTGTACTCGTTTGATTTTCAAAGTCAAACTAGTTAATTTTGAATGAAATTTAATCTTGACTTGGCGTCTTCAGTTTGGTTTTGAGTTGAGGTTTTAAACAATCAATCAAGGAGACTAAATAAGGCTTTGTTTAGTTACACCTAAAATCTAAAAACTTTTTAAGATTTCTATCACATCGAATCTTGCGGTAAATATTAAATATAGATAAAAATAACTAATTACATAATTTTTTGTAATTTGTGAGATGAATCTTTTGAGTCTATTTAGTTTATAGTTGGACAATAATTATTAAATACAAACGAAAGTGTCATAGTATCCAAATCTAAAAAGCTTTTAGATCTAAACAATTCCTAACTCTATCTATAAAAAAAGGAGACTAGAATATCCAACTGATCTTATAAACAACATATATGAGGCTGGATTGATTTCGTAGAAAACTGAAAAAAGTTCAGTTATTTTCTGTCAGCACCGCCATACTTGGTTCCCCCTGGTCGGGTTCCGCAGCCTCTCTTTCTATCCCTCGTCCTCACGGTGGTTCCCAACCCAGCCGCGCCTTTCTTAACCGGCGACGTCCTTCCCAATCTCACCCAGGCCACCGTATTCGCCGGCTGGCTCCACCCATCTCGCCTGAGAATTGAGGCGGCTGCCAGTCGCAAACCTCGGCACCTCCTGATCCCTTTCCCCTAAAGCTCACACTCCGCGTCGTCGGCGTCGCCGCTCTCCTCTCCATCCCGCTGCCCCCTCTCGACGAACTACGAAGCCATCCCCGCCTCCGACACATCCCCCAGCCGTTTCCCTCCCTTCCGGCCTTCCTACTTTCTCCACGCTCCGCAACTGTCATCCTCGGCTCCGACGCGGGCGCCGCAGGCCGTTGACGACACCTCGAACCCAACCCGCAACGCGCCCGAAAGGGGCAGCAGGGACTCCTTTTCCGTTTCCTTCGCACATCTCCTCTCTTTCCGCGGAGGGAAAACTTTTTTCAGTCAATCATATATATATAATTATAAATAAAATCGACGGACGGCTTTACGCACGCGATTCGCCGTTCAGCCCCGAATTTTTCCCCTCTGCTTCTGGTTTGTCTGACGCATCTGATCCATTCCCCCTCCTCGACGCGGATCGAATCGCGAGCGTGCGGCGTCGGCAGCGGCGGCTGTGGTGGTTGACCGGTGGTTAGGGTTGGAGCTCCAGGAGGATGGCGAGCCACGGCGCCGGGGCGGCCGCTGGATCTGACGCCCCGCACGCTGAGGTATTGATGTGACTCGACACATGTTTGTGTGTTTTTTTGGTTATTGTTATTATAGTTTAGCTTATAGTTTTGGTTCCAGTTAATCTCCACAGATTATGATGGGTTGGCTTTTGCTGTGGATACCGTCTAATCAGGAGTTGCTAAGCGCTTGATATGTGCTAATTATTTGGTCACGGAGAAAATATTTTGCTTTGCTTCCAGTTAATCTCCACAGATTATGATGGGTTGGCTTTTGTTGTGGATACTGTCTAATTATGAGTTGCTAAGCGCTTGTTACGTGCTAATTATTTGGTCAGGGAGAAAATCTTTTGCCTTATTGATCATACAATTTACTGTGCCATGTTCTTTGGGAGGAGGGGGGGGGGGCTATGTTTAGGCATGCGTTATGTTTATGTTTATAAACTATACTGATTAATTAAATAATTAAAGAGTTGTATTTGTGCCATTTTTACTTCTCTGATGTGTTATTCTGTCAGTATTTGACAGTCATGTGTGCCTTGCTATGCTTCGGTTACTTGTTTGAAGTGTCATGTAGCGTGGAATCTTATGGAAGTCTAGTCATATCATTGTTTTAATGATGATTTTTCACTGGTCGTAATTTGACTACTGTTAGCCCTCTCTGAAACGGCCATTTAAATTAGAGAGTATATATACACTGTGAATGACCACTTTATTTGGTAATGGCAGGTCATCAGTATGGGACAGACAAATCCATCTCCTTATCCTCCTCTATCTTCCAGTCATCATTCATGGTCCTCTGCGGCTGGGTCAGCAACGGTTTCATGGAACAATACAGTGGAAAAACTTAGCCAAGATACGGTTTACTATGATCCACAAAGGGATGTATCGGTCTCAGGAGGGAATCAAAATGTAGGAAGTAGTGCGCCTCATGTTGCCCAGTCGAGTATGGGGATAACAGATGCAGCTCATTCTCATGTGCCCTACTCTAGTTCAGCCCAACATGTCTATAACCCTGTAGAATATGCCAACTATTATTATAGCTACCCACAAGCGACAAATGATTCTTCTGTCCAGCAAGGAGCAAACCAACATCCAGGTGCAGCTTATCAGCCTCTTACTTCATTTCAAAATTCAGGGTCTTACATTGATCCTACAAGTAACACATATTACAATGCTGGGGGTCATCAGACTGTGCCAGGATATGGAAGCAGCAGCTACTATTATCAGAACAACACATGGAATGATGGAAGCTCAGGGAATAATTTTGCTCAATCATACCAGAACTACTCATCATCTGATACAAGTGCACAGCAAAGTTCTACTTCAGTGCCTGCCAATTCTTTACCGTATCAGCAGCAGTATAACCAGTGGCCATACTATTACAATCAATCTGTGCCAAGTGCTTCTAGCAATCTAGTTGCTGGGAACAGTACTGCAGATAACTTAGCTGTTAACACCCCTTCTGGCTATTCCTATCCTAGTAGCCAGCCACCTCCACCAGGAACAACATCATGGAAAAGTAATTCAGTTGCTTCTGCTGCACCTCCTATGCAGGTATTGTACCTCCCTTTTCACTATAAACTTGCTACTTCATGATATTCTGGAGCAATGATTTCTCAGAAATTTTGGGTTGCTTGGATCTGTTTGCTGTTTCAATTCTCTTTTTCAATTCAAGACTATGCAGGAGAACTGTGCATCTAAGAAGAGTTTTTTTTTTGGGGGGGGGTGGGGGGGGGGGGGCATTGAACCATTTTTTTGCCATCCTTTTTTTACTCCTTTTTTTTTTTGGTAATTGTAACTCTACCATTAGGTCTTTGTTTCTGTTTGCCATTTTGTTTTGTTGGATTGGACTATTAAGTTATACCAAGTTTGACTGAATGAAACCTTACCAAATATCGATCACTACAAGTGGTAAACCTCCACAAGTGACAAATGATCTATATATCATTGCTATTCATACCCATTGACTTCTATTTTGTGAGTTGGAAATATCCTTTGTGATGCTGAAAATAACAAGTGTACAAAATGAGCAAGCATATGAAAAGAGCTGTAAAAATAAAATGTGACAAAAATGGATGACAGAATCAAAATCGTGTCAGGCCATCAGCTTAAGACAAACCAAATTACCCTGAAGAAGAATCCGGAACAAAAAAAACTGATTGTGATGGCTATTTGAATTTAGTCAAGTGATATTTTGATAATACTTGATATTTTGATAATCAGATAGTGGCTGTTGGTTATTAAAAAAGCATTACTTGTTCAGTACGTCACTGATACGACTTCCACTTTGTTCGCTTACAACTTTGTTTTTTTCTGCAAACTCATTACATTCAGGTGTAAGCGCTTTAAATGGTAAACTCGGGTGCAAGGTTTTTCGTTGCTAAGTAATGAAATTCGAGTTCGCTCGTTATTGAAAAAATAACACCACTTATTGTTTAGTATAGGAAATCTTTTAATTCTTGAATGCTGCAACATACTTGCACATAAATAAAGATGAATATTAGTTGAAGTGGAAGAATGCTTAAAACATAAATAAGATGCATGTTATCTTGTGTTGAGGCAGTAGGCTTAATGTCAAGCTGGCATATGAACTTTTCTTTTTCCTAAGAACTTACGAGTCCAGTGATGGAACTTTAGATAAGATCATTGAGGGGCTAAACTAAAAAAATCTTTTTACTATTTTTGTTTGCATTCAATAGCTAGAATCAAAATTTTCTTATATTATTTGTAGTAAGGTAGGATATGATTACGCCTTGGCTTGGCCTCTAAGAAGTGCTGCCCTTGGCCATGGCCCATTCTTTTCACCAAAAGAGATCAAATGATCTTCTGAAGTCTTCGAGTAGTCAGTACATGTACCTATTGCTCAGAGTTCATGGCTTAGGTGCATTTATCAAGTTTACTTCTTTTCGTTCTGTTTTTTACATCAATATTATGCATTTTTTGAAGCATAGACTCTAGCTTCCATTTCATATGATGATATGTGACAATTCTTATGTGCTTTGTAGCATTTTATTTGCATTGATTCATTAGAAGAACAATCATCTAAATTTCACCACTCTCCAGGTTCCAGGACATCAAAATCAATATGCCAACCAGGCAGAAGGCCATTATAACCAGGGACCAGGTGTCCAATGGTCTCAAAACCATTATGCCTATCAGACACAGCCATACCCTCAGAAGACTAATTCCAATCATCCACAACTAGGCAACCCTGAAGATCAACAGAAGACTGTAGATTCTAACGGTCCAAGCACAAATCTTTCATCGAACCATGTTTCTGAAAATTTTAAACCAAACTTGCAGGGTTCCGTGACAATGGACAATTCCAGCGAAAGCAAAATACAGGTTCCTATAAATCCTCGAATTGCCCCAGGTTTCTCTATGGTGATGCCAAAGAATGAGAAGAAAAATTCTGGACTTGATTTATCAAAGAAACCTGCCTATGTTAGTGTCTCCATGCCGACGAATGATGCTAAAGCAACTCAAGATGGTCCTGATGCTGTAATATTCTGCTCTCTTCTTTACATAGGAATTGACACTACATAAAGTAATGGGATTCAAGAAATGCTGGAATTACATTTTGGCTGACTATCATTCTGATTTGCATGATTAAATTTGTAGTGTCTGTAGGAGTAAATCACTTACTTCTTTGGAAAGTAGTGATAAAAAATTGAAGCTGTGCTTATGTTTATAACTAAACATTCTAGACAAAGAAGATGTGTCGGTACTTGCATATTAACCATGCATTTTTCACGTCTCCTGTTTAGAGATCGATACCATTTTCACTCCGTAACTATGCTACGAGGAACCTCAATCGTTGCAAGAATGATGCCCAGAGGGCAGCCTGCCGAAGCATAATGGAGGAGGTAAATCTTTACTTTCATTCTTTATTTTTTGCCTTTATTAGTTCCATCTCCTTGACGAAAAGGACACCAGTGGTACCTTTGTTTTTAGTCGTGGATGCCCTAGTCCTCTGACATCTTTTGGTATAATGGGGTTAACACTTAACAGGACAGGGTTGTTTCACCTGTAATAATAGTTGAATCACTCACTCAAACTCCACTTGATCTCTTGCACACCTCCTGGAGAGTACTAGCGCATACTCTCATGAGATGGAACTACAAAAAAACTGATATTGTAGGAAAAAAAATAGAAGTAGTTTTGCAATGTACCCATGCTACTCATGTCCTTTTCTGATATGTATATCTCATACTGCTTTAGGACTTCTTAAATACAAATATAATGACCCACTATCTCCTGTTGTGCATATGCTATACACAACCACATCTCACAACAAGGAGACCACTACGAATGCATCCAAACTTATGCATCTTTCCTACACGATCTCTACTAATTCTAGCACTACATGCATGATCCGTGGATTTCTCGATTTGACACAAGACTCTAGCCAACTAACCACTACTGCATGCATGCATATGAGCCAAACTCCTGCACATGACAATGATCATGCACCGCATGCATGACGTCATGATACTTGTGCTGTTATGTCCACAAACTTTAAATGTGTACAGACTTTAAACCAAATTCGTCAATATTAGCTTCCAACATCAGTGACTATGGATGCTACCATTCCAAGGTAAAATAAGACTGATTTCAAATTTCTAGTCAGAGTGTCAGACTTGCTATAATAATGGGTACAATGCATATGCTGCTGCTTCATTGTTTCTTAGTTCAATTTTCCCTGCTACATAGTTTTTGATTTGTTTAATTGATAAAGAGACTCTGTAATCTCAGTTGCTTTCTTATTTTTTTCTTTAATTTCAGATAACAAAAAAGGCTTTTGCTGAGGGAACCCTTCTTACTAAGAACTGGGACACTGAACCTTTATTTCCTTTGCCTGAAAGTGTTGTGGGCATGACTGGAACAAGGTGCGTACACTGCTTTTCAACTTTCCTCCCCCAACACAAACTAAGTATCTTGATTGTTTAGACCTTAAACACATTGATTGATGCAACTTTGTTGCCTGTTGTTTAACACTTTAGTACACAGTGGCACAGCTAGCACTAGTGTAATTTACTCCCTCTATTCTGATATGCTTGTCCATGACCTTGGAGAAAACGTTTCACAATATTTGCCCATTGAGAATATTAACAGTGTAGTTATTGCGGTATTTCCACTCTGTAAATTATATGGCACCCAGGATGGCGTGCGGTGATCATCCAGGGTCCAGGCCATTAACCTGTAACTTCAAGATTCATTCTAACCACCAGCCTAAGATAATATAGTAATGTTCTTTGTAATAATAACTATCATCATGGACTCGTTTCTCTGTAATAACTGTCAGCCGGCATATGACCTTAATATGCATCATGGACTTCGACACTTTAAGACATTTCTAGGCCTGATACTTCTGTTAATGTGATCCAATCAATTTTCATAATTTAACCCCTTTTTGTTACTATAAGCGTGATACAACAGAGAAGCTAAAAGAGACTGTTACATACTCTGGTAAAGGGACAACAGTTCCTCAAAAAGTGGTTATCCATCAAATTTAATTCCTATTTTAAAGCACTTGCCCTGAATCCATGTTGTTCCTTGCATTTTCTTTACTTTGATTTATCAGATATGGAGCAGTCCTGATAATTTCTTGTTTTCTCTCATCATGTTTCCTATGCAGCATTGTAAACAATTTAAGTCCCTTCTCGTCAGTATCTACACCAAGGAAACGTGTTAAAAGTAGATGGGAGCCTGTTGTGGATGAAAATGTTACCAATAAGGTGGAACAAATAGCAAAAGGATTGATTAGCAGTAATGTCCACAGTACTTTGGACCCTAAAAATAGAATGGTAAGCATTAATCTGTTGCTCATACTGGTGGAATGGATTTTCATGTCATTGTTTCTAAGTTTCCACAATGAAATGCTTTTATCACTAGATTTGGTATTCCAAACTTGTTTTTTTGCTCTTCGTAATATTAGCCAAATCCTTTGCAGGGTAGCAGTTGGGATCATGGAAAGTTTCTCCAGTCTCGTGAAGCACCTTCTTCAAGTAAAGTGAATCAGAGGCCTGCCAAGAAGCAAAAAATGGGTAGTAATTTGAGTCAAATACAGAATGGAAGTGCTTCAAGTGACAGCGAGAAGGAACATGATCTAACCAAATATTATGCCAGTGCAACTGCACTAGCAAACTCGCCTGAGGAAAAGAAGCGTAGGGAACATAGATCCAAGCGTTTTGAAAAGAGTAAAGATTCGTCATTAAAATCAAGAAATGCTTCTGCAAATAGTGATGCTATGGCTAATTTGCGTTTAAGAAGGGCAATTTCATCTCTTCGTACTAGAACCTATGAAGAAGGCACTTTGGCTGTTGAGGATATGGATTGGGATGCACTGACAATCAAAGGAACATGTCAAGAAATTGAGAAACAATATCTACGACTTACAGGAGCGCCTGAGCCTGCCAAAGTAACAACACTCATCAATTGTCTTACTCTACTCTAGATTCAAAGGGTCACTGACTGTGACCCATTAAGTTGATCGCTTCTGCTTAATCATTTTACTGTTTGCTTGACTCCTCTGAGTATTTTGTTTGCAGATAAGGCCAGAAGATGTCCTGGAGAAGGCCCTTGCAATGGTTGAAACATCACAAAAGAATTATCTTTACAAGTGTGATCAGCTAAAATCTATCCGCCAAGATCTTACAGTTCAGAGAATCCAGAATGAACTGACTGTAAAGGTAGTTTTTCAACTCTACATGGCATCCTGCACTCCATACCCTACCATTTAGTAGAGCAATGAACACTGTCTATTTTACTTATTACTTTCAATAAATTAAGACATTACTCTCTGTTTCCAAACAGAGTTCACATCTCGCTTTTTGAGGAGTCAACTAATCCCAAAAATCTTATTAAAAAAAACTAGTTCCAAATTTGACCAAATATATACAAAAAATTACGATATTTATGTACCGAATAACTGTCATTAAATTGATCATATAATATATTATTTTCTATAAATCTAGTCGAACTTGAATTTGATAGACTCCTCAAAAAGCAAGATGTGCATTCTTTCTGGGGCAGGGGGAGTACACTTGATAATATTCATGCACTCGAGAATTAGTTCAGTATTCTGCTAGGATTTTATAACAATTAGATATCTTATTTTCAGGTTTATGAAACCCATGCCCGATTAGCTATGCAAGCTGGCGATTTACCTGAATTTAACCAGGTAATGATTTCTTTCTATTTGATTAGCATTTTGAAATATTTGTGCAAATGAACTAGAATGTTGATCATACTACCCATTGTACCCGCTCAATCCCAAAATAGTTTATAAGGAAAATTGTGTTATGGCCCCTATCCAGCGGTCTAATTGTGATTTTGCCCTTGTTTTTTTTAACTTTGTGATTTTGCCCTGGCTATTTTGAAATAAATCCTCCGTTTGCCCCTGGTTTGGATGTCCATCAAATGGGGCATGGAGAAAATGAATTAAAGAAGTACAAAATCTGTAAAAACATAGTGGGGAAAGACCAAATTGCCCCTTATGCTTATCTTCAGCCTCTTCATCTGAACAAGAGGAAACACACACACGGCCTCTCTCGTGGGTGACGACTGAGCGGGGGCGCATCAGGAGGCGGGGTCCAACGGCGGCGGTGGCAGAAGCTCGCGGTGCGCGGACCGTGGTGCTCGGTGTGTGGCGTGCAGCGGAATCGCGCAGCGCGCGGGGCTGTGGTGGGGCGCGGCGCCTGGCGCATGGGCTACGGTGTTCGGAGCTCGCGGGGAGGCGGCATGCGTGTCGTATGCAGCTCGTGGGGAGGCGGCAGCTGCATCTCCACGTCTCCAATCACCTGTCTCGCGTGGAGGAGGAGGCGGGTCGTAACCATTCTCTTCCCTTCCTGCTGTGTGCAAAACAGAGGACCCAAATTTCTTACCTAAGTCATTATATAGGGACCCAAACCCCTAACCTAAGCTATTGCTAAGATGCTACCAAGGTGTTGCCAAAATTTGAACATTTTTTTTGAATATTGGATCTGATTTGAAATAACTGCAAATTGCGCCAAATATATTTGACCATTTTTGTCAAAATGCAATATAAATGTCTTATTCCAAATCAAGGGTAAATCACAAATAGCCACAAAAACCAGGGGCAAAATCACATAGACATTTTTACAAGTTAACACAGTTAGGGGAGGATGACGGAATAGGGGCAAAGTGATGCTTCGTTTTGAAAACACGGGCAAAATCTTTGGCATGGCAAATTTTGGAAGCTAACTAAGCAGGTCCTGAATTTCTGATCGCTGGTACTGCTACTGAATCAGGAAAGCTGAATGCCAATAAAAATTGTTGCTCATAAAACTTGCAGTTGCAAAATACAACCCCGAAGGCTAGAAATCTACACTGGTGCTTCATGATTGTCATAGTTCTAACTATTTCTGCATCAATAACTATTGCAGTGCCAGTCACAACTGAAGAGGCTATATGCACAAGGAATCAAGGGTTGCTATTTTGAATTTTCTGCTTACAATTTGCTGTGTGTCATGCTACACTCTAATAATAAACGAGACTTGCTGTCGTCAATGGCAAGGTATTGTGTTGTAAATACTAGATTATCGAATCCCAACTTAGTCATTAACTGGATTGTAATTGATATCTTGTTTTTTATTTCAGCCTATCAAAAGAAGTGGATTGTAATTGATTTTTTTTTTATTTCAGCTTATCAAAAGAAGCCAGACAAGATGCAGCAGTTAAGCATGCCCTTGCAGTTCATTCTTCTGTTTTATCTGGCAATTATGTTCTATTTTTCAAGCTATACAAGAAGGCGCCCAATTTGAACTCATGCCTCATGGGTAAAGAGCAATATACTAGCTTAAAATGTACTGTACTTTTTCTTCTTGGAAGAGGTTTCTGATGTTGTAACCATTCTCATTAACAGATCTATATGTGGAGCGGATGCGCTTTGAAGCTATGAAATGCATGTCTAGGTCATATCGCCCAACTGTACCTGTGGGATATATTGCACAGATTTTGGGGTTCTTGAGAACAGACACTGAAGGCTGTGCAACCAATGAGGATGATGGATTAGAAGAATGCGAAAAATGGTTGAAAGCGCATGGGACAGTTCTTTCAGAAGATAACAGTGGGGAATTGCAGATAGATATGAAGGTATCAACCCTCTCTATTTTTTTTGTGCTATTTAAGTACAGTCAAATCTCATCTAGCTATCTAAAGACGATGGGAGGGTGCTAACGGTTTGGTGAATTTCCCGTTAGGCTAAATAGACCTGTGTTTCCTGAGAAAACACTACACAGCTCTAGTAAGAAGACTTTCTTGATCTTGATTATGCAAAGATGCACCCTCTGATTGTTGGATTCCTGTTCTCTGACTCCTCACAAGAAATATTTAACAGTAGTGATCCGAGTGTTTTGCTGAAAGTGCTACTAGCTATAACATGTCCTCATCCATTCAATCTAGTTGCCTTCTATAGATTTAACGTGCAAGTTTATTTTTCTTTGTATATTTCTGCACAGGCTTCGTCTTCTACACTTTACATGCCAGAGCCAGAGGACGCGGTTGCACATGGTGATGCATCACTTGCTGTTGATGACTTTTTGGCACGGACTGACGGACATGCTAAAAGGTGCAGCAGCAATGGACCAGCGGTGGATACTCCATAGTAGTATTGGTGCTGCTGTGGCGGTCATGCTGAGGTGTGGACGCACTGCACTTGCTGCTGTGGCAGTCGTGCTGAGGTGTGGACGCACTGCGCATCTCCCGTAGAAATTACAACAGGGGCATGGAATGGAGCTGCCCAACGAAGCTCGCGGAGCTAGAGAGTCGGAACAACTGAACAAGGATGCGGTCATCTGGTTCTGGCATTTGCTCTAACTGACCTTCCTTGTGGCCATCGGGTTATGGCATTTACTCAAATTGATCCAGTCATCCAGAGTTGCACCGTGATGACCTTCGTTGAGAAGGCAGATAAGAAAGCAGCATTACCCGTACCGGAGCAAGTTTTTGTGCCGTGGTGGTGTTGTATCATTGGTTTACTCACCCGGTCACCCCTAACTTGGTGTTAAGTGTAGAAATATTATGAAAAGCAACGACAACTTCGAAGCATACGTGAAGATTGTAATTTTTTTGTCGCACATAAATTTGTTTTTTCTATCCTATAGAAACATGTATGCTAATACGCTTATAATCTGTCGAGCCAAACTGTATACTGATATTCTGATACTAAATATTTCATACATACTGTGATAGACTGAAATGACTTGTTATACATTCTGATTTTGCCTGCCAGAGTGCCGAATAGGTCAATGTCAGGTACTGCCTGCCAGGTGGGCCATGCCAGGCTAGGGCACCAGCTGCAGATGAGGACAAGTGAAGGGAATCAACCAAATATCAATCAACAGAATACCTTACTAGTACTAGTTGGGTTGCTAACAGTCCAAGTCTTGTGTTTTTTCTAGTAAGATAAAACTGGCCAATGTTAGCAGGCCGGAGATGGAAGCCGGACCGGGTAGCGAGCTGGAGGGACGGATGAGGGAGGCGCGGGCGGACAGAGATCGACAAGCCGCGATGATTTTTCCCGCTGCTCCTTCGGTTCCGCATCCGCTTCGGCGTTCATGTGTATGGAATAGCGGGGAGGAGAAGCAGTGCCGAGAAGCGCGCCGTTTGGGGCCGTGGGCTCGATTTTTTTTGTTTCGCCAGAATCTGTCAAGAATCCGTTCCAAAAATGTTGGCTGTTGGCACGGTGTGAACTGCACGCCGCACGTCCCCCGCCTGGCCAAATCTTGCTGCGGCCGGGACGCGCGCGGGAGGCGGGACCGGGACGGGACTACCTCCGCAAACGCACACACAGTCACGGAGGTCGTCAGCACCCAACACCACCCCCACGCAGTCCCGACTCCGGTTCCGCCGCCACCGACCACCGCTGCCGCTGGTTACGAGCGCCGCCACTGCTTGCGCCAATCCAGGTACGCTGCCTCCATCTCCTCCTCCTCCTCCCCCTTTTCCTCATCCCGTTTCCCCTGCAAAATGCAAAGTTTGTCTCGTCATTGCCTCCCCATATCCCCATCTCCCCCTGTCCTCCTGATCCATTCCCTTGTCGCTAGGATTTTGAGTCTTCTAGCTTGACTATGCGCGATTCGTTGGAGGCCTCACCAGTTGCATGAAGTTGCATCTCTCCACCCTCGTCCCCTTCCCCTCCACCGACTGCTAGCCTACTCAAATCCATTAGAGATGGTTTTGTGAGTTCTTGATATGTTCTTGTGTGCGTTGTGCTCCAAGGTGAACAAAACTCACTTCGGAATCTGATGCCTTCAAGGTGTAGAAAACTGAATTGCTAGCACTAGAATCTCTCTGTGCATCCAAGTGCTCTTTTTTGTTCATATATGTACTTGCTTGATGATCCTCTGGTATTTAGTACTTTACTGTTATTTGTTCCTTGGATATTAGTCTTAACAAACCACCCAACAATGATGATTTGCTCATTTGACAAAGGAAAATACTGTGTGGTAACAGCTACTTTCCTTTATTAGTTCTGTGAATGTGTCATTTTCCACCTGCAGTAATCCAAATGCTGTCCACTATAATGTTTTTGTGTATGTATCATTTATCTTATTTCACCTAGCTATCCGTGATCTTTATTATTTTTTTTAGCTTATTTGTGTTTCTAAATTCACTTCAGATAATAGGTGTGAAGTCTTATCCAGGTTCAGCGAGATCAGATTGCATTTCCAGCAGAAACAAGTAGTTACTTTCATATTGTAAGTGTTGAGCATTGTATTTTTCTAATTAAATCTTTTGGCAAGTTGTAATTGTATGAACATGATGTGTATGCACTTATGCCGTTCAAATAAACCCCGACATATGACCTGTATGCAGTTTGATCCAGGCAGCATGTATGTGCATTTTGTCGTATAAACTATTTGAATTATTAGCGCAGGCACGCAGCTCTAAGCTATTCGTTCGTCGAAGAAAATAAGGTCTTGTTTAGTTGTGAACTTTTTTTGGATTTCGCTACTGTAGCACTTTCGTTTGTATTTGGCAAATATTGTTCGATTATGTGCTCAAAAGATTCGTCTTGCGATTTACAGGTAAACTGTGCAATTAGTTATTTTTTCATCTACATTTAGTGCTCCATGCATATGCCGCAAGATTCGATGTGACAAGGAATCTTGAAAACTTTTTGGATTTTGGTGGGAACTAAACAAGGCCTAAATACAGTAATAAAACATCGCAGCAACACTGCAGTGTTTCTTGCCATGGAACCATTCCATGTCAATCCAAGTCATCCCAAATAATTAACTTCAGCGGTGGTTTAAACCCTCACGGTGGAAGGGGACTGGATGGGAGGGAGGGATTAACACAATCCTCCTCTGGGTCATTTCTCCTCTAGAATGTAAACCCCACATGCCAAACGAAGCCTTAAGTTTTTTTCTCTCTCTAGCTGATTGTAATGTTGATGCAAGGGGGTTGGGTCGATCCTTTTTTTTTCCTATAAATAACAGCAGCTGTGGAACATTATTATCTGCTTGGTACTGATGGGTGCGGTAACCAGCAACCTGAAGTCTGCTGGATTATCGACACATGGATGTTAAGCATAAATGTACAAATCAGAACTTTAGCAGGTCATAGGACAAAACTTTGCCCCTGTTGATGCTATCAGGTTAATAAATTTCTCTGTATCTATCAGATACCACAGCTAAGAAAATTCACAAATTTACCATTTTGTTTCTCGGTTGTAGGTAGAGCTTATATTTTTCTTACTTATGCTCACATCTCCCAGTTGCACTTTGAAATTGCAATGTGATTTGTAATTCACTGTATCAAGAATAGTCAGATGGTAATTCACTACGGAGATGCATGATAAATTTAGCTGTGTTCCGTTTCGACCATTGGACAATCTGATGAAATCTCTCTGGTTTCCATTCAGGGCTTGAAGAAGACACTACTGCTGCAACCATGAGCACCATGAAGTTTTGCCGTGAGTGGTATGCACCCTTCTACATTGATCATCTTCCTCTCTCTTGCATTAGATTGATCATACAGTTACTTGATGGATGGACGTGCAGCAACAACATCCTGTACCCCAAGGAGGAGAGAGACAGGCGCACCCTATTCTTCGCATGTCGCAACTGTGAGCACCAGGTACAACTCGTCAACCTCTATCCTTGTTCCACCAACAAATCCAATCCAATGTTCCTGCTATACCCCTCATGAGTGCGTCACTACAAGAATGGTGTTTGGGCACAGCACTTGGATGATGGGGCTCGGATGAGGACTAAAATGTTTATAGGATGGGGGTTGTTCCCTTTTTTTCCCCAAATTTTAAGATTTTGGTAGGGTCATGCCAATGATATGTGTGCCCTTCATTTCCATCTTTGGCTAGTTAATTTCCTCATTTATTTCATGTATGCATAGCAAAGTTAAACATAATTGTAACAGGAAAATGATTATCCTGTTCCTGTCCACACCAAAAATACTACACTTGTCCTACAGTGTTTGTTGTGTCTGTGTTTAATGAATGGTGAATTGAGTAATTTGCCATCCCTCAAACACCCTTTCTTCTGCTTACAAGTTAACAGAACTATTCCTGGTCCGATTCAGGAGGTCTCTGACAATAACTGCGTCTATCGGAACGAGGTGCACCACACTGCTGGGGAGCGAACGCAGGTCTTGCAGGATGTAGCTTCTGACCCCACTCTTCCCAGAACCAAGACTGTTCGCTGTAGTGCTTGTGGGCATGGAGAGGCTGTTTTCTTCCAGGTTTTTTTTTCTTGTTTTGCCTTGTCGCATTTTCATGGGTTGCATTTTCATGTTATATTGTTATGCAATCTAAATGACTTGTTAAACAACATAGTTCGCCAAAATTCTGCACCTTGTCAATGTTAACTTTGGATGTTGCATCCCCTTTTTTTGGCAGTATGTATCCTATCCTATATATGTTGAGGCCTGCATCTATATCCCTGACATGAACATGTCCTAATTGACAAGTCAGGAGTCAGTTCCCAAGAAAATGTGGCCTTGTATTATTGTTTTGTGCCAGAATAAGAGTCCTCTTTTGTGGAGTAATACTACTAAATGCCATTAGAGGCGTAGCGCAAATCACTTTGCATGTCTCTTTCTGTATTCTTCAAAATTACCACATCTGCAGTTAAGCAATATTTATATTTCAATAGTTGCAATTGATGGCACTGATCCTACTTATGTTTTGAGACAATCTTAATCCCAATGCTGTTTTTATCATTTGCAGGCCACAGCAAGAGGGGAGGAGGGGATGACCCTGTTCTTTGTGTGCTGCAGCCCAGATTGTGGTAATCGGTGGAGGGAATGATGCGATGAAATTTTGGCTCTAATAGTTCCATCATAACTTGAAACTGAACTTGTTTTGTGATTTTCTTGGAACTATGTATTTCAACGTCGTGTTTTATGTTAGGAATAATGAGAGAATGTTTTTCCAATATTTTCCTTGTTCTATATGTGATATGTCATATGTAGCTCCACTACATAGTCGCATATGCTTGCTGTGTATATTGTGCTTGTACTTTAGGCCACTGCATAGCTGCGATTTGACCCTGGGTCTTCAGACAAGGTTGTTGCACGCCTGTGCCAGCGAAGATTCTATTCTGACATATTTTTAACATGGTAGCAACTTGGACATGGGGAGCACGTCTCGCACGAACAAGAGCGAGGAGCCTCAGTACTTTCTCCTTTGCATTCGTTGCTTTTGATTAGCCCCGCTCATCGACGAGATCCTGCCTTGATTCTACACTTCATTTTTTTCGAGAGTTTTCTTGTTTGCAGTAGTAGTTGTTAGTGGCTTGAAACTGAATCATCCAACCTGTGTTGTCAATCAGCAACCAGCAGTGCCAAAAGAAAAGCTGGACAGTGACGCAATACCAATGCAAAGCAAAATGTGCCCCAGCCATTCCACATGCTCAGCTAGTCAGCTAGTTTTCCTGCCTCAATCATGCCAGTGTGTGTACGGAGTATATGTGACCATAGTTTACCATGAGACTGCTAGTATCTGACCAAGACTCTACACGCATGTAGAGGTATGCAACAAAGGTCTTGTTTAGTTCACTCCGAAATCCAAAAAGTTTTCAAGATTTTCCGTCACATCGAATTTTGTGGCACATGCATGAAGCATTAAATATAGACGAAAACAAAAACTAATTACACAGTTTATCTGTAAATCGCGAGACGAATCTTTTGATCCTAGTTAGTTCATGATTGGACAATATTTGTCAAATAAAAA
>Ga0182004_10000505_pt1 | contig 23998 bp, 29 predicted proteins | sample Sormic07211540_1_FD_120479 | JGI IMG/M metagenome (GOLD analysis project Ga0182004, IMG submission 120479) | Endophyte microbial communities from Sorghum bicolor roots, Mead, Nebraska, USA - 072115-40_1 MetaG | ecosystem: Host-associated > Plants > Roots > Unclassified | place: USA: Nebraska...
AGTGCAAGAAAGGTATGTATCCCCTCAAAAGAGCAAAAGTAGAATTAGACTTTCACCATTGTTTTCACCATCATCACCATACACCATTCATTCGCCACACATGCACATCTTGATATTGACTTAATGACTTGTTTATCTGGATCCATGGTTTGACTATGCAATAAATATCTTGTAAGTATGTATACTTTATCTCCCACCTATGAGCTCCAGATATCAAAGCCTTATTAGAGTAGGATGAGAGAGAAGGCAATGTCACTCTGCTTCGTACCACAAATACTACATACTTTGAGAGAAGGCATACAACATCACTGCCTTGGTAAGGATCTAGAGATACCACAACAGAGAGAATTGAGAGAGTCATACAAGGAATCTCTGAGTTTTATTTTGAAAATCTGCAAAAACACCAGAGCTATAGTTGATCAAAGAACAAGAGACATGGTGCTTGATTTGACCATTCTATCTTTTAACTGCTCAAGACATAAGTGTCAGTTGCAAGCCCCATGGTGGAAGGTAAAATGAGTAAGTTTTATGTCTTAACAGTTTACTCTAACTCAGAGATAAGACCGTGTTTGAAATCATGTGTACCGTCAACTTTCTAAGGCATTGCAGCAACTTCTGATCCATCACTAAGTCTATCCTTGCTCAGGGACGAGCAAGAGGTAAGCTTGGGGGAGTTTGTTGACGGTCTTTAAGTACCAAATTTAATCATAAAATAAATAAAGAAAAGGATCCAAATGCAACCAACACCCAGACTTATGGTTTTATCTCACAAAATTCCACGAGTTTTGGTGTTTGTCTATTTCTACAGGGGGTTATCAGGAAATATGGAGGAAAGGCCCATATGTCGGGTTTACATAGAGATATTAACGTGTGCGGCAATTTTCTATCATCTAGAAGACTCCAAAAGCTGTGGGAACAAATGGGAGGCTGAGCGGGCCCTGGGGCAGGGTGCCCGCCCTCCCCCCTAGGGCGCCCGCCCTATTGTCTCAGCCAATCAGGCCCCGCCTCATGGATTATGCTACGCCGACCTAAGGGATTAAGAAAAACCATGCGATTATGGTCGGTTTGATCCGACAGCCCATGTTCATTTGGAAGCGCTATATAAGCAGGCCCCCTGGCCCCTGGAGGAGGCATTCTCATTCTCAAACCCGAATTCATTCATTCATCCATCCGAGTCTCTGATCAAGCCCTAGAGCCACCACATCAACTAGATCTCTTTAAGTCTTGTGAGTCCAACAGAAATAAAAGGATGAATAATAATTTAAAATCAACAACAAAATACTTATCTATATATTAAGGTGTGATCATAGAGTGTTACTACAGTCAGTCTAGTTTAGAGTCAAATAAAAATTATAGAATATTAAAATTTTGTCTTAGAAATGATGAATAGTTGCTCTATAGTAATTCCTTTCAAGTGCTTAGTTTTCAACCATGAATTCTCCTAAGTTTTAGACATGATCACTTTGATATAAGAATTTACTCTGAACTTAAAATTTGTGGAGGCATATGTTTAAGCTGAGTCTAGGTAACTGATGTTATACATAAAGGTCTAAGTAGCTGTTTATCTTATTCCTAGCATTACTCAGTATTGGAGATTTATTTTGAAAACCCAAAATCTTACATGATGAGCTCTTGTATGATAAAGTTTAAATTCCTACCAAAGCCATATATGATACATTTAGAGTTAGGAAAATGTTTGCACATTGATGCTCCTTGCTTTACATTGAGTTTAGTCAACCTTTGGAGTATACCTTATGAGAGTCTTATCATGCTTTAAAAATCAAGATCACTTACGCACTCCACCCACATATGCATTACTCCTACTCTGGGATGTAAGCGCAGTCATTTCACTTTCATTCATATCCACCTTAAAAAGATGTTTTCTCCTACACTAGGAGTGAACACCCAAAAATATACCCTATATGACAGCCCCCATTTAATTGCTCTAAGTTTTTGTCATTATCTCTCAAATTATTTATATTGAAAGGATGCATGTGGCTATGCAAAAGTATTTTTTTTTAAAAAAAAAAGAAGAGAAGAAAAGTGGGAGTAAAAGATGGACAAGTGTCCCAACAATTAAAACAATGGGTACATGGATGCCCGCCTCCCGCAGTAATGAAAAAAAGGAGAGTGACAAAGAGAGAATAAAGATAGCACATGTTTTCCTATGAAAAGTTCTAAGGAGGGAGTAATTTTCAAAGAGCAAAAGTATAATTAGGATTTGCCACTAAATACTATATATACACCTATCCACCATATTCCATACACATGCACATCTTGATTTGATTGTATGCCTTGATTCTTTATGGATCCATTGTTTGACTTTACAATATATGAATTGCAAGTATGCTCATCCTTGTTATTCCCACTCCTATAAGCTCCACTATATATATCCTTAGTTGTAGGAAGGCACAACCTCATTAATGAATCAGCAAGATCCATAAATACTACATAATAAGATACTTGAGGGTGTCATACAATCATGCTCTGAGCTTTATTTTGAAAACTTGCAAAACTCCAGAATATTGGTACAGTGAAAAATTTGAGACATAGTGCTTGACTTGATTGTTCTATCTTTTGATTACTCAAGACTTATGCAAAAGCTGTAAAGCTCCATGGTTAGGTAAAATGGGTAAGTTTGAAAGTTAGACCAGAGGACAATTTATGTTTAAAAGCAAGTGTACTTAAAAGAAATGAAAGTATTCTAGCAACTCCTGATCCAACTTTATTAATTAGATCTAGGTTGTTTTCCAAGGGACTGGCAAAAGGTAAGCTTGGGGGAATTGTTGATGGTCGATAATGTCAAAATTTATTAGAACTATAGACACAAGGGAACACATGAAAACAAATTAGTATAGGGTTTAATCTAACAATTTCCACGAGTTTTGCATATTCTGTATTTTCTAGTGTTTATTTCACAGAGAGCTGAAAAGAGGGATTCTAGTGCATATTTGCAACAAAACTCATCCGTGATGGAAAACATCACGAGAAGACCCAGGAAGGGTCTAGAAGACACCCGAATGAAAGAGAGCCACGGAGGAGAAAAGGTGGGGCCAGCCGGCCCCACCCTAGGGCCGGTCGGTGTCCTATTTTGCCCGATGGCCGCCGCCTTCTGGAGACTTCCTCCTATGCCTCCTTGGAAGCAAAGCAAAGTATCCCTCCGTCGATTTTAAGTTGGTTTGATCCGATGGTACACACAAGATGAATATGCGGATCGCTGACGTGGCGCTTCCTTGCCCCCTACTCCACATTGGCCTATAAATGACGCCCAAGGCTCCCCCCAAGAGGCATTCTACACCCAGTACTTCATATTCTCTACATAATTAGGGTTAGGGTCCCTCTAGTTCATATAGTTCTAGTTCATCTAGTTCTAGTTCATCTAGATGTAGCAATTAAAAGAGACTAGTTCTTCTAGATCTAGTCTTGTTTAGATATTTGAGAGATTTGAGTAGAGGAGTAGAGATTCTGGAGGAGTTTTGGCATATTGGTGCTTCTTCATGGCTGTATTCTTCTGGATCCAGTTCCCTCGCCCGGAGCTGCTTCTGAGGTACTTTTGTACTTACCATTCTGATTTAAGTAAGCAACTTGTTCTTATTCATTCTTTGGTTCACAACTCATATTGAGTGCTTTGATCGGTCATTACTTGGTTGAAGTAGTATTTCGTAGTGTAGGTGTGGTAGTTCGCATAGTATTACTTGGTTGAAGTAGTATTACTTGTGGATGTCCTCTGATTTGCCAAACTGTGGTAGTTCGCATAGGTGACTTTATAGCTGTGTTGATTCCTCTGTAGTCCACATCCTATTGATAGGACCGATAGGCTTATAGGTGCCTGGTAGGAGATTACTCTGTTTCTTCTCCTATTCGGGTTACTTGCCCAATAAGACGATACTATACAAAGTTTACTGGAGTCAGAACCTTAGTGCATTAGCTATTTCCTTTTTCTTGATATCATCTAGCCTAATTGTAGGGTTAATTCTATATACTTTGTCATCACCACAACTGTTCCCTGTGGATACGATATTTAAAACCTCAGGGTAAAATGTGACACTGGTATGATATTTGTGCGCTTGCGGATAATCCTACTTAAAACTTATTTAATGGAGTGTACTTAATTTATACCAACAAGCATTTTTGGCGCCGTTGCCGAGGATAGGTTTTATCTCTATTTTTAGCAATGACATTAGAAGTGTCAACACCCCGCCACGGGTGCCCTAGGCTAAGACGAGCCAGCTTCAAAGGCCCTATTGCGAGACTTAGACGCACTATAGTTGTTGTTGTTCGCTTGAGTCAAGGAGTCACTGATGTAGGTGTTGGAAGTGGTCAGGGTTCCAGTTCCCATTGTCTTCAGCATCTTAGGGCTCAAACCCCCCCCTAGAAACTAGTGATCTTCTTAGCTTCAGTGTTCACGCACTCTAGAGCGTAACGAGCAAGATTGTTGAAAGCATGCAAGTATTCCTTCACGATCTTTGTAACCTGGCACAACTTCATGAACTCAGAGACCTTCATTTCCACCAAGCCTGGTGGGATGTAGTTTCCTCAGAAAGCAGTGGTGCAGCGATTCCACGTGATAGAGGTTCCCTCGGGATAGGTGGTGCGATGGTGAGACAACCAAATCCCAACGGCCCTTGCAGTTGATGTGCTGCATATTCCACCTTTAGTTCTTCTATCATCCTAACCAGACTGAATTTCTGCTCCATCGTATTGATCCATTCATCTACCTGCAACGGCTCTACAACTTCCTTAAATTTTGGTGTCCATGAAGTCTTTAAAAGAGTAGTACTGACTAACTTCATGACCACCTAGGTTAGCCCCACGGCGGGTATTGTCGGCGATGTTGCATAGAGCAGCTTCCATGTTTTGCTGCATATGCTCCATGTTGTGTTGACTAATGAGAAACTGCACAAAGAACGTCTTTGCAGTGTATGGAGGAGGAGGAGGTGGTGGCACTTCCCGGTTCTCATTCTTGCGGTTATGCCCTCCGCCTCCTGACGATCCTTCTCCTACCACTCGGTTGCGATTACCATGGGTTTCCACCATCTGCATGCGTCATTGGTAAGCAATCATTAGGAGTCACCACACCACAACCTTTAAATAGCTATGGACAATCCGTTGCTGAAAGGGGTGTACAATGATGGACAGTCCGTTGCTAAAGGCTATAGCAACGGATCTCTGCCGTTGCTAATGTAGCCGTTGTTGTATGTATACAACAACGGACAATACATTTAGCAACGGACAATTCAACAGTCCAAAGTTTAGCAACGGACAGCCTGTTAGAGCTTTCAGCAACAGAAATTCATTGCAATAGAAACTTTCAGCAACGGACAGTCTATCGATCTCAATTACATAGTAAAAAAATACTACATGTATTTAAAACTGGATTAAACATTCAGAACTAATACAATATTGAATTGCACACACAGGTGGGTACATTAATCATACTCTCATCCATCTATATCAAATGAGAACATATAATCCTTGTCTCGACATATCTCATGAACAAAAACAAACTAGCACTCGCTATCTATGGAAGCCACCAAAAATTAGGTAAACGCTCAAAATACACAACCATCCTCTAGTGTGAAATGAAATCACTAAACTGTACCATACCGAAGTGTTCAACATCTTCTGAAATGTGCAACTATCGAAGCTAAGGACCCACTACATGGATAGGAAGAGCACCTGCACAACCAAAATAGATAGAAACTGAATGAGAAAGTACTAAAAGTTTTATGCTTTTGTACACAAGTCTTACTTTTATAGTTTTGTACACATGTATAGCACTAAAATATATGCAAACTAGCAGGAACCCCAATAGTGAAGAATAAGCACCAAGTAACAAATGGGACAAATAAATGCATGTACAAAATGAAACTAAGTTCATAGTTTAAGATTCAATAGCAAGTATAGAAGTAGGGAAAATATTCACAGGAATAGCCGACAATCTATCATAGCTATTTCCTATAAAAACAATGTACCACAACTTACAACATGGAAGTCGTGCCCATTATAGTACTATCCTAGTTTTTGCATTGTATAGGTATAACTTAGCTTTTTATATACATTTCTAGATGCAAGATTGACAGAAGCAGCAATGCTGCTAAGAACTATGAAGGTTCACCACTGTATCATACTCACTTTGCAGCTCCACCCAAAGATACCAACATTATAATTGATAATACATGAAAAAATTAGCAATGGTAATGGCAACTTCATGAGGCATAGTCAAGCAATCACCATTTTCTGTTGCCAATATTTTCTAACCAATACTGTGTTATTATAGATAACTGAAAGCCTTAGTTCAGAACTGAGAGCATCAGACAAAGCTGGTTTGGGTTTTAGTGTTAGATGTATTGTCTTTGCTACTTGCTTCATATCTGAAAGTACATCTGACTATAGTTACACTACTATCTTTACTACTGGCATCTTAATCTAAGTATGGTATATGATGAGATGATGTAGCCAGTGTTTTTTGAGTTCCATATTGTTTTCCTCGAACAAGAAGCCTATAACAAATCATTTTCTAAGAATCTGATACTAACATGTTATTCCCTAAACTGGAAATGGTTTAGTGCTCCTTATCTAATAATTCCTGCATTTCTCAGTGTTAATAGATGTTTTACTATTTAAACTGTAAAAATCTCTAAACGGTACTTAGCATGATATTTCTATGATATACTAGTTGAAGCAACATTACATAGGCCAATATACCTATGATATATAGTTAATCCCATCGATGAAGTTAATGCCTAGAAGCTGAAACGTGAGAACACAAAGGTTCAGACAAGGAATCTGGAATGGACGCTGAAACGTGATGCATTATATTATCTATAATAAGCTGAACATCATAACACAAAGGTTCAGACAAGAAATTTGGCAAGGAAAACTGAAACATGGAGTTTGGTGTATACTGCCTTTTCATGTCACTAACTACAAACTGCCAGCACATCAATATGGCATAATGTCTGATAAAGACAGGTGAAACCAAAATTTACTGTTAAAGAAGATTAACTGCAAGATTAACTCACATAAATTTCAAGCCTACAACATCAGCAGACCAGTACTGGAATGCATGTATAGATAAAATCAAATTATATGTATCATTGGCTACATCTTTCTTACACAAGTGGCTACCAATACTCAAATTTTCTTCTTATTGATACATTAAATTAATAACTTCAGGTCTATTTTAGATAATAAATTCAGGCTATTTAAAATATGAGATGTCGTCCATATCAGGAAATGCGAGATTTACACAACTACATATTATAGGCAACCTTTCTTAGTGCTGAGTGCAAGGAATCTCCACAAGCAGTTTTGTTCAGACATTTGAAGCTTATTGTATTATTAACTCAACCCTAAAAAAGAAATATGCAAATGTTACCTTGCTTCCATCCAGACTTTATAAGAACACAGCAGAATAGTAGAGGCACTTGACGGAATAGCAAAGGCACTTTGGCAAATTTCTTGTCGGTGTTTTGCCCCCGGGGGGTAACACCAACGAGTGAATTTGTGTGCGTGCTCCCTCTTTCGGATGGTGATGCAAGAATAACACAGCGATTTATACTGGATCGGGCAAGAGAAGGCCGTACGTCCAGTGAGGGAGGGGATTTTGTATTATCTTGCACCTAAGTGCTTGTACAGGGGTGAATACAGACTGATGTAGCCAAGGGTTCTAAGTTCTGGCCGATGGTGGTGCGTGGATCGTATTCTACGGGTCGTCTGTCTTGAATCTCGCCCTCGGTGTCCCCTTTTATATTTCCAAGGGGAGACCTAGGTTATAGGGTGTAGGCATTAGAATAAGCCTCGATAGGGGTATGGTGCACTAACTCACTCGAGGCCTCCGTACCGGCGTGGCCTCGAGCCATGTTGTTACAGCGTACTTTGATGATGATGGCGCGTGCGCTTCTGGATTCAGCCCCTGTACATCATCTTGGATTTGCTCAGGCATAAGCATGCTTGTACATTGTGGCAGTAGTCACGTCTAGGGTTGTTAAAGCGCTGACTTTCATCGCCTGATCCTTCCCAAAGAAGGGATGTTTCTGCTCGAGGGTCAGGCGCACGAGCAGCTTTGCTGCGTGGGAACGCTGACTTCGGGTGCCTTGAGAGATACCGTGATGGGATATCACGTCTGCTATACTGTGTCGAGTTGTACTTTTGCCCATTTTGGGGGATAAAACTGGAAAAAGTGGAGATTTGACGGGTGCTTGTTCCCTATCACGTTTCCTGTGATTGTCGGGTTAGGTGGGAGCATGGCAGACACATTAAATGCCCTGGCTTCCATACCCGCGACAGGCGGTGGGAGGCGCTTTTGCGCTCGAGACCCATCGATGCACTCGAGCCACTTTTCGTACTGGACGGTCGCAGTTCATCGAGCCTCTGTTGATTCGCAGGACCTTGCTCCCGTGTTCGAGGCCACGGTCGACATCGAGCTCTGGCGATTATAGGTTTAGGTCAGATCGTCGAGTTAGAGTCTCGATTTGCTCACGGATCCCCCCGTTATTGATGTTGGTTGGGATACCCCCTATTGGTATCATTGACAGTAGCCCCCGAATCTCTGCTTGAGTGCTTGTGCTCGAGTAGAGGCTCTTCCGTTGGTCGAATTTTCATGGGGGTCGCGCGAGTGACCCCTGTGGGGGTAGCCCCCGAGCATTTTGAGGGGTCTTTGACTCCTTCGAGGGCTATACTGCTTTTTCTGGTGGGACCACTCCCAATCTCCCCTTTCTCCAAAATGCGTTTGCTCTGGAAGGGGGCTTCCGACCCTTATCGGCCGGCCTTACCCTTTTGAGGCTGGGATCATGACGTACTCCGGGTGGAGCGAGCGTCATTGCCCAAGGTGATTTCCTATCGGGTGATCCAAGCGAGAACCCTTGCCCCGTTCGAGGGGGTTGGCTGCAGCCTGGAGGCGTCCTCATTAAAGCGGGGCTAGTGTGGTCGGGATGCTGGTCTCGTTCGACAAAGTCCAACGGCTCGATGCCTCCCTTCGTGGGGATTCCTCTCGACATTCTTGCCCCTGCCTTGGATACTCCTAGCGAATTTTCGAGGCAAGCCTCGTTTTCGACCCTTCGCTTGGTGTCCGTGACTCTGGTACTCGAGGGTGACCGTCGAACCAGTCTGGCGGGACGGTCTGTGCTCCCTCAAGATTCTTATGGCGGCGGGCGCGTGTCTTACCTTGCAATGGAAGGAAGAGTCGTGGCGGTTCATTTTCTTGCTCGTTGGGCGTGCCTTTTTAGGAGGGAGTCGTTGTGGCACTGTGCCGTTGCGGAATCCGTAACGTCCTATTAGGGGGAGAAAGAAGACCGTTAGGCGGCACATTTACTAAGGAGGTTACCGCATTTGTTGGATCTGCCCGTTGGGGTTGGGCGTCTATAAATATCACTGGGTCTCTTAGCTGCTGTCTCTTCCACATTCGACCATTGCTCTCGCCGTTGCACCCCATTGCTATCTCTTCTTTAAGCGAAGCACACCCTCGAGCCAAAAAGACCCATAGAACCGCCTTTCTCCTTCCGCCAGGATGCCTGTGAGACTCGTCGCCCCTGACGATTGGCGTCCATCGTCCATGACAGAGCGCTGATTGAGGGACCTGGAGAAGGAGGGGCTCCTGCGCTCCCATACTTCCTCGTCACGGCCTGAATGGATCGCGCCGCCGGTGGACCACCGGGAGCCAAACCCACCAAAGGGTACGTTGTCACCTTTGCCAAGTTCCACCGTCATGGCCTCGGTTCGCCCCCAAGCCACTTCATGAGGGTGCTCTGCCACCACTACGGCGTGGAGCTTCAACACTTCTCTCTAAAAGCCATCACCACTTCGGCGATCTTTGCCGCGGTGTGTGAGGGCTACCTAGGTGTGATGCCGCACTAGGACCTATGGCTCCACCTCTACCGGGGTGAGCTCTTTCGTGCTCTTGGTGGAGCCACAAGGGTGAGGAAGCCAGTGCAGGCTGGGTGCCTCAACCTAGTGCAGAAGACAGGCCAAGCGGATGAAACACGAGAGTACATCCCGATCGGGCTGACGTCGAGCCACGCCCATTGGGACTCCCAATGGTTCTACCTCCGCAACGACGACGACCTTTTCCCCGCCTATACCGGGCGGTTGATCTCGGAGCGTCCAGAGAACTGGAATTATGGCGTCGTCAAGACCCTCCAGTCCCGACTCTGCCCCCTCCTCGACGCCCTAAAGACGTTGCACGAGGAAGGTCTCACTGCTGCGCTTGTTCTCTCGGCGGTCGACCATCGACGGGTACTCCCGTTGATATCTCGACCACTTAGGATGGACGAGATGGACCCTAGTGTCTCGTCTCGGGACCTCGATGCATGTCTGATGTCCAACGAGGCGCCCGCGGATGAGAAAGTTGCCGCCAGGGTTATGTAGCTGTCGCGGGCGACTTCTAGCCGGCGCAGGTCAATGGCTTTCCCATGAAGCTCGAGGAAGGCTGCCTCGATCTGGTAAGTACATGGAGCCATCTCTATTCACCTTCTATTGTTTGGTTCTGTCATTCTTCTCCCCGTCTTTCCTGCATTTATGCTTGACTTTTACAAGGGGACGAGCGACTTTCTGTCCTCAAAGCCTCCAGTGAAGGAGGATAATGTCGACCGTGCGAAAAGGCATGCTTCCGCCGAGAAGTAGAAATCCGTAAAGGATGCGGAGAAGAAGAAGACAAAGAAGAAGAACCTCGAGCGACAAGCGCTCGAGGTACGTCGAGCCAAGTCGAGGCATGGGGGGGAGTCTGAGGAGGACTCCCCTGACGAGGACGACGAGAGTGATGACAGCGACGATGGCGAGGATTCTGAGGGGACGGCGGCTCGCCTCAACAGGATCCTAGAAGACTTGCCACGAACCGACGTCGATACATCGCGTGCGGGGGCTTCCAAAGGGCCACTAGGTGGGCCCCGCGACGGGTGCCAAAAGGAGGCGTCGCCATGCCGCTCGCATGCCGACAACCCCCTGCGCCCGCGCAGGGTCGTGTCATTCCTCAACCGCAACCCCTTCCAGTGTCCGGCCCGAGCCATAGGGTCAAAACCTTGGCGACGGGGCCGTTCACTCGCGGCCGTGCTGCTGTGGTGACTTTGAGCCAAGGGGAAGGGCACCGTATGAGTGCTAGTCTCGGCGTTCGTCAGGTGGGAAGCATGGAACCGAGGCCCGTGCCTACCCAGGAGAAACCAGGGGTCACAACGAGGGGTGGCTCGAGACCTGCTGGTCGAGGTACCGGTAGGAGGGTCGTCCATCCTATAGGGTAAGGTCTACGTGTTTTGATTTTGATTTTGATGTCTTGTTCGTCTGTCGGTTTCCACCTCTTTAATCTACTTCTTCTTTGCTCAGGCTGAAGAGGCCATTGGAGCAGGCCCAGCCCTCGATGCCCAAGAGGCTCAAGGCGGGGGCAAGCTCCAAGGCCTCGGGTGAGTGACTCGTTCCTCTTTTCATGGTTCTGGGGTTAGCTTGATTTAGCGCTAAGTCTCCTTCTGACTGATGTGTCGCTTTGGGGCGTATGCAGGTTCTCCCGACCCTCGACCACCAGCTGGTGACGATAAGACCCTGCCTCGACCGTTGGAGGGGGCGATGGCTCCAGAATCGTCCTGCTGTCCCCTAGACGGTCCCATGGTCAGGAGAGAGCCCCCAAGCCGCCCTAGTCAGGGGGAGTGGGCGACCCCATCACTATCAGTGATGAGTCTGGTGGTGGTCCGCACTCGACAGAAGCTCATGCCACGGTCAAGGGGGTCGAGACCCCTTAGGTTGAGGGACGGACACCATGGCCCATCGGGCTTCACTCCGTCGAGGAGAAGAAGAAGGACGAGGAGGAGCGGAGGGAACAAGAAGAACTGCGTCGACCGCAGGGGCAGCTGCCGCTTCAGCAAAAGGCGCAGGCACAGCAGCAGCAGCAGGCGCAGGAGTAGCAGCAGCATCAGCAGGAGGAGCGGCGGCAGTAGCAGTAGCAGGAGAAGGAGCAGCAGCAGGAGAAGCCACAGCAGGAGGCGTCGGAGCGTCCGCAGCAAGAGCGGGGGGCGCAAGTGCATCTCGAAGAGCAACTGGAGTAGTGTCAGCAGCAAGAGCTACAGGAGCTTCAGCAGCAGCAGCTCGAGGGGCTGTTCGAGCAGCAACCGCAAGGTCTGCACGAGCCACGGTCGCCACTGCTGCAAGGGCCCAAGACCGGGGAAGGGGAGCTGCCGGTTTATGGTCTCCCGACTCCCGTGTGGCTCCATCCTGGGGGGCCTGTTACCATCCCGGCCGAGCCACGACGGGAGGACGGTGTCATGGCGCTAGCATGCGCCATGCGCACACCGGCGGATCCCCAGTTCGAGATCAAAGATACATCTCTGATATCGAGGGGATCGCCCCAGGGTTCCTTCACGGCCAACGGCCGTGGGAAGATCTCAGCGCCGGCGGGGGAGACGAGGCTAGGACCTTTGGCGGCGGCAACGCAGACGAGGCCGGGACTTGGAGGTCACTGGATCATGACGGGCAATTTCCTTCCCTTGTCAATTTGTTCCTACGCCACGGAGGCTCGCTCAAGATAGTGCAAGATCTCATCCGAGGCGTTAAAGCATGCACGGAGGAGGAGATGGAACACTGGGGGCCGGGAGGATCCGTCTTCGAGCCTCCACTTCTCTGGATGAGCCCAATATCATGATGGATGATCAGAAGGAGACAGAGAAGTGGGAGCACCTAGAGGAGCTTTGTCTTTGGATGAAGCATGTCGTGGGCCAGGCTTTCTTTGTAAGTAGCTTTGGACTTTTGTTACTTGGGAGCTTTTGTTAGGCTTGCGTTCTTACTGCCTTGTGATCTACTGCAGGATTTGAAGGAGACCTCCCGCCTGAAATCAGGCTTTTTTCACGCGACGAGGGGCGGTTGGGAGTAGCTCCCTCTTCTTAAGGATCAACTCCTCGAGTCACAAGAAAAGCTCCTCCAGGCCTACAAGGATCTTACGGCGGCTTTGGAGGAGAAGAAGGAGAGGGAGGCTGCTCTGACCGAGGCTAAGAAGACCCTATCTACTATGGACAGCAAGGTCTCCCGAACGGAGGAGGATGCCCAAGTCGCTCGGGAGGCCTCGGAGAGGGCAAAGGAGGAAGCCGCGCAATCGAGGGAGCGGGCCGTCTTGGCTGAGGATGCGGCTACCAAGGCACAGGGGGGGGCGTGTGGTATAAGGGCGCGGCCGCCGAGCTAGACAAGGAGAATAGCCTCGTAGAGTCAGATATTGTCGCCACCCGGAGCACCTACCGTGGAATAAAAGAGGAACTCCTGAAGAGTGAAATTGCTCGAGGTGTAGCAGAGGAGGCTGAGAAGAAGGTGCGCGAGGACTTCCAGGCAGACCGGATCCGCTCTCACGGTCTTTCTGAAAACGTTGATCGTTTGAAGAGGATGCTGGGAGAAAAGGAGGAAGCCATCTTACAGTCGGGTAAGATGATCGAGGACCTACGGGTCAAACATATGGATCTGTCTCACTCTTACAAGGAGATCGAGAGAGCTAACACTGACTTAGTTGGTGAGAACACGGCTCTCAAGGAAAAGATTCGCGGTATGTTTTTCGTGCTCTTGTGTTTCTTTTTGTCGGGTTTTTTTTGTATCGTCTAACTCTCCTATCTCAATCTTTGTAGGGCTTAAGGATGATCTGCTGGCCGCCCAGGTCGACGCTCTAACCAGAAGAATAAGGACTGCGATAAATGACCTCTCGATCTCCTGGGAGCTCGAGCCAGCGGATGAGTCGAGGTAGGCGGCTCGAGGCGACGCTCTAGTCGACTAGTTGTGTTACCTGGGTGCCACTCTAAGGGATCGGGTGCGGGACGCGCTTCATACTGGGGTGAAGTGGGCGATGGTGGTTGTCTGCTCGGGCTTCTCCTACGATATGGAGGTGGTGTCCCACGGTTTCATCACCGACATCTCCAAGACTGATGCTGAGAATGAGGAGAGGCTCCATGCCTTGATCAACGATGTGGAAGTTCGTGGCGAGAGGTTGGCGAAACTGTTCGAGCCAGTGGTGCTGCCCCCTGGGACCGACGTGGGTGTAGAAGACTAGAGGCGGAAGGGAAGACTAAGGGCCTACGAGCCTAATCTGGGTACTTAGACCCATTGTAATATATTTGGCATCTGTCTTGGTTGAATGCTATGGCTCGAGTGACCTTAAGACTCGTGGTTTTTATGTACATTTGCTTGCTTTTATGCTTGAATTTGCTTTGTTTCCATTACTTCTTAAGTTTGTATTCATCGTTCGATCTATTGTTAGGGCGACCTTGATTACCTCGAGGGTGAGGGAGTGAGTAGAGTTACCATAGCCCGGGGGCATAGGGGTTCTCAGGCTCGTCGTCCCTTGACCCTTGAGGGGCTTGAGGTACCTTTATTACTCGATCGTGTTAGGTTTCCTTAGATCTTAACAAGGAAAAGAAGGTAACGCTTGAGCCTTTGAGAAAATCATTTGGTTTTTAAGAGCCTGTGGGGGGGTGTCCCCCTATTAGCCCCCGAGGGAGTATCGACTTATGATGGGTCATGGTCGATACTTCCTCTCTAACATTGAGGTTTAGCTGGCAATAAGAGTATATTACTTGAAAGTGTACTTTCATTTATTCAAATATTCATTCACGGGGTCTTGGTACAATATATGCATGAAAACATAAAGCCTCGAAGCTCTAAGGGTAGAAGCGACGTAGTTGTTCGATGTTCCATGCGTTGGTGACACTGTCCCCTTTTCATCTGCTAGCTTGTATGTCCTTGGCTTCAAGACCTCGGCCAATATGTATGGGCCCTCCCAAGGTGGAGTTAGCTTGTGGCGTCCTTGATTGCTTTGCCGTCGATGTAGGACCAGGTCGCCTACGTTTAGATCTCTCTTGCGCATGTGCTTGTCGTGGTAGCGTCGGACCTTCTGCTGGTACCTTGCTGAGTTGAGGAGGGCCATGTCGCGAGCTTCCTCGAGCTGGTCGACCGTGTTTTCTCGAGTCTCTTTGTTTGTTTGCTCGTTGTAGGCTTTGAGTCGAGGTGACCCAAACTTGAGGTCTATTGGGAGCATGGCCTCAAAGCCGTAGACCATGAAAAACGGGGTATATTTTGTGGCTCTACTTGGCATTGTTCTTAAGCTCCATAGGACCGAGGAGAGTTCCTCGACCCACTTCTTGCCGAACTTCTTCAACCGGTTGCAGATTCTAGGTTTGTGCCCTTGCAAGATCATGCCCTTGGCTCGTTCGACCTGGCCGTTAGTTCGAGGGTGAGCTACTGCGGACCAGTTCACACGGATGTGATGCCGGTCACAGAAGTCCAAGAACTTTTTGCCGGTGAACTGCATGCCATTGTCGGTGATAATGACATTGGGTATCCCGAACCGGTGGATTATGTGGGTGAATAAAAGGACCGCCTATTCGGAGAGGATGTTTGTGATGGGTCGAGCCTCGATCCATTCGGAGAACTTGTCGATGGCTACCAGCAAATGGGTGTATCCACCCGCTGCCCTTTGGAGAGGACCCACGAGATCGAGGCCCCATACTGCGAATGGCCAAGTGATGGGGATCATCTGTAGAGCATGAGCGGGGAGGTGGGTTTGCTTGGCGTAGAATTGACACCCATGGCACGAGCGAATGAGCTCGATGGCGTTCGCAATGGCCGTTGGCCAGTAGAAACCTTGTCGAAAGGCATTTCCCATGAGGGTCCTCGGAGCCGCATGGTGGCCGCAAGCCCCCGAGTGTAGGTCCTCAAGGAGCTTTCGACCTTCTTCTATGGTGATGCAGCATTGTAGGATCCCCATTGGGCTTTGTCGGTATAGTTCTTTGCTTTCGCCATAGATTACGTATGATTTGGCCCGTCGAGCGATACGGTGGGCCTCAGCTTGGTCTTCTGGTAATTCACACCGGATCAGGCAATCGAGGAAACGTGTGTGCCAGCCAAATGGTCAACCGGGGAGTTGGGGAATTTGCTCGACCTCCATTGCTTCTGCCACCGTTAATAGGGCCTCGACTGTGTCGGTGGGCTCGGGAGCGGAAGTTTCGGTGCTAGCCAATGTGCCTAGGTCGATAGATGGCTCGTGCAGGTCCCTTGAAATTGCATGTGGCAGGACAGTGCCTCGATTGGACACAATCTTGGCGAGCTCGTCGACCGCTTCATTGTATCGTCGCGTGATGTGAATGAGCTTGAGGCCATGGAACATGTCCTCGAGCTTGCGTACTTCCTTGCAGTAAGCTTCCATCTTTAGGTCGTGGCAGCTCGAGGCTTTCATGACCTGGTCGATGACCAGCTGAGAGTTGCCTCGAACATCGAGGCATCCAACCCCTAGCTCGATGGTGATTTTTAGCCCGTTGATGAGGGCTTCATATCCTGCAACGTTGCTAGACGCGACGAAGTGTATTCTGATGACATACCACATGTGGACGCCGAGAGGTGAGATGAACATAGGCCTTCCTCAGCTCCTGTCTTCATGAGGGATCCATCGAAGTACATCGTCCACAGTTCTGCTTGAACCTGAGCTGGGGGGAGTTGGGTGTCCGTCCATTCTGCGACAAAATCTGCCAGTGCTTGGGACTTGATGGCTTTGCGAGGCGCATAGGTGAGGGTCTCACCCATGAGCTCGACTGACCACTTGGCGATCCTCCCGGTGGCCTCTTGATTCTAGATGATCTTGCCCAAGGGGAAGGACGAGACCACCATGATCGGGTCACCACGAAGATAATGTTGCAGCTTGCGTCGAGCGATAATTATGGCATAAATAAATTTTTGAACCTGGGGGTATCGTACCTTTGTGTCCGATAGCACTTCGCTGATGAAGTAGACTGGCCGCTGAACTGGTAGTGTGTGACCTTCTTTTGGTCTCTCGACTACCATGGCCACGCTAACGACCTGGGTCGTTGTTGCGACGTATAGGAGCAGAGGTTCTGCGGGTCGAGGGGGCACTAGGATCGTAGCGGTGGTCAGCGTCCTTTTCAGATTGTCAAGGGCTTCCTCGGCCTCGATAGACCAGGTGAAGCGTTTGGCTTTCTTGAGGAGCCTGTACAATGGCAATGCCTTTTCCCCTAGCCTTGAAGTGAAACGGCTTAGTGCTGCTAGGCAGCTCGTAACTTTCTGCACACCTTTAACGTCTCAAATTGGCCCTATCCTGGCAACGGCTGAGACCTTTTTGGGGTTAGCCTTGATGCCACGTTGGGAGATGATGTATCCTAGGAGCATGCCTCGAGGGACGCCAAAGACGCATTTCTCGGGATTGAGCTTCATTTTATTCGCGCGTAAACAGCTAAATGTGATCTTGAGGTCCTAAATTAGGTTGCCCTGTCTCTTTGACTTGACGATGATGTCGTCGACATATCCCTCGGCTGTCGACCCTATGTGCTCCCCGAATACATGAAGCATGCACCACTGGTACGTCGCCCCAGCATTTCAAAGCCCAAAGGGCATGGTCACGTAACAATACATCCCAAAAGGTGTGATGAAAGATAATTTGATCACAATACATACCGCGAGCTGGTCTGAGTCTTTCATCTTTATTTGATGGTAGCCGGAATAAGCATCAAGGAACGAAAGGGTCTCACATCCCGCGGTGGAATCGATAATTTGATCAATGCGTGGTAAAGGAAAAGGAACTTTTAGACATGCTTTATTCAAACTGGTATAATTGACACACATCCTCATTTTTCCATTCGTTTTCTTAACTAATACAGGATTTGCTAACCAGTCGGGACGATGAACCTCCTTGATGAATCTGGCTGTCAAAAGCTTGTGGACTTCCTCGCCAATGATCTTACGCTTCTCCTCGTCGAGGCGGCATAAGCGTTGCTTCACAGGCTTGGAACCAGCTCGAATCTCCAAGGAGTGCTAGGCGACTTCCCTCAGTATGCCAGGCATGTTCGACGGACTCCATGCAAACATGTCGGCGTTTGCATGGAGAAAGTCGACGACCATGACTTCCTATTTGGGGTCGAGGTCGGCGCTGATCGTCAGCACCTTGTAGTCAGAGCTGTTGGGGTCGAGCGGAATTTTCTTCGTGCCCTCTGCTGGCTCGAAGCTGCTCGCATGATGCTTAGGCTATGGAGCCTTAGCGGCGAGGGCCTCGAGCCTCGAAGTGAGTTCGACAGAGGTCTCAAAAGCTTCCCCATACTCAACGCATTCAACATCACATTCGTATGCGTGCTCGTAAGAGGAGCTGACGGTGATGACCCCCTTGGGCTCGGGCATCTTCAGCTTCAGGTAAGTGTAGTTGGGGATCGACATGAACTTGGCGTATCCCGGTCGTCTGATGATGGTGTGGTAAGTGCCTCGAAAACCCACCACTTCGAAGTTGGCTGCTGTGCCAAAATAGATTGGTAGGTCGATTCGACCCACCGACAATGGCTTCTTTCCTGGCACAACGCCATGGAAACCACCCACGCTGGGTTGGAGCTACGCCCTCTCAATGCCTAGAAGGTCGAGGGTCTCGAGGTAGATGATGTTGAGGATACTACCGCCATCCATCAATACCTTCGAGAGTCGGGTGTTGACGATGATGGGGTCGACAACGAGCGGGTAGACGCCTGGAGCGACCACCCTATCGGGGTGGTCGTCACGATCGAAGGTGATGGGGGTGCTCGACCAGTTGAGGTACTGAGGCACTGCCATCCTTGCCGCGAAGACCTCGCAGCGTTCCCTCTTATGTTGTCTCGTGGTGAGCGGCGTCGAAGGTCTGCCATAGATCATGTAATAGTCGTGGATGGCAGGGAACCCTTCATCTTCTGTGTGTTCCCCCCTTGTCGTCGCTCTTGTCTTTCCTCTGGTCGTCCTTCTTCAGCCCCAGGCTGTCGAAGTACTTTTTCAACATGCGGCAGTTCTCGAGCTTGTGACTGGCCCCTCCCTTGTGGTAAGGGCAGGGCTCTTGAGCATTCTGTCAAAGACGGCCCCCTCTGAGGGCCTCGAGGCTTTTTACGCTCAACGATGGTGATGAAATCATCGTCGAGAGCCTCGCGTTTGATCGGTCGTGATTTCTTCTTCTTCTTGCTCTTCTTGGATCCTCTACTAGGGCCCTCGTCATTGTCTACTGGTGCTTTCCCCTTGCCGCCCTCATGGTTGAAGAAAGCACCGACCGCCTCTACACCAGCGGCGTAGTTTACCACCACATCCATCAGCTCGTCGACGGTCTATGGTCGGCTTCGACCTAACACTCACACCAAATCCCTACATGTGGTGCCTGGTACAAAGGCCAAAATGATGTCATGTCGGGGATGTGCGGGAGCTCGGTGTGCTGCGTCGAGAAGCGTCGAGTGTACTCTCGGAGGGATTCTCCTGATTTCTGCTTGCATTTGCTGAGGTCCCATGAATTGCCGGGGCGTATGTAGGTCCCCTTGAAGTTTCCTTCAAACACCCGGACCAAATCAGCCCAGTCATGGATCTGGTTGGCGGGGAGTTCCTCGAGCCACAAGCGAGTGGTATTGGAGAGGAAAAGTGGCAACTAGCGGATGATAGCTCGATCGTCCCCTCGAGCACCTCCCAACTGGCATGCCAGCCGGAAGTCCACCAGCCACAATTCTGGCTTGGTTTCGCTATTGTACTTGGCAATGCTGGTTGGGGGTCGAAACGGGCTTGGGAGCGGCGTGCTGTGGATTGCCCTGCTGAAGACTCGAGGGCCTGGCAGTTCTAGCATCATTCGGTCTTCGTCGCTATCATAACACCCACCGCAGTGAGCGTTGTAGCCGTGTTCCTCCGCATCCCCATGTCTGCGGCGGCGATGCTCGTTGATGTCACGTCGAGCGTCGTGCTGCCCTCGATTGTCGATGAGGCGCTCCTGGGCAGGTATTGCTTTCCTACCTTGAGGGGGCGGTTCTTGATGCACCGACGCCTCCCTCTCGTTCAGGGCTAGCTCGACACATTTTTCTGTGGCTGCCCCTCAACGTCGAGAGGCTAAGCTCTTGGCTTGTTGTGCTGCCGCCACGTGGAGCAGACTCTGTACCTCATCTCGAATGCACCGTGCCTAGGAGTTTGAAGGCTCAGGCATGTTATGTAGCAGCATGGTCGCTGCCACGATGTTCTGGCCCGCCCGAGGGAAGCGACTGACGGGTGGCTCTGGCTCCTCATCCCCGATGATCTGCTGATACACTTCTCGAGCACGACCACGCGCGCCCCCGCCGTGCGGATGTGGTTGGTCTCGCTTGAGAGCCCGCTCAAGTTGAGTGAGGCGCTCGTGATCCTCATCAAGCTTGGCCTTAAGTTCTCACAGTTGCGCAAGTTGCGTAGCTTTGTCATCTTGGGGTGGGAGGTTGACTTGTCCGTCATTCCCAGGTGTCCTGGGATCTTCCCTTGCTATGGGTGCTCGACCACCGGTGGCGGTGTCTTGTGCGTCGTCCATGGTAGCCACGTCCTCGTCGATGTTGAAGCACTCCCTCGTGGGGTCGTAACTGTCAGATTCGGAGTCGGGATCTGGCTCGGCGGTGTAGAAACATCCATGCCCCTCCTCCACCAACTGCTGCCTGAGCGAGGTGATGGTGTACCGCCCGGGTCCTAGGCATCAAAGCCCACGCACCCAGAAAAAATCGGACTGCTCAACCATTTGCTGAGCTTGTTGCCATGTCCCGGCGTCATACGGGAGGACCAGTGGTCGCTCCATGTATGTCCTGACGCTCGAGCATATTGCCCTGGTGAACGACGTTGTGGCGCTGTCTAAGCCAAACAGGTATGTCCGCCTAGCAGCAAACAGACTGTGTGGTAGCAGCGCGGACGGAGGTGAGTGTGCGCGAGGCACGCTACCGCCCGACGCTGTCACGTGGCTGTCCTGACGTTGGGTTGTCGTACCCGTGGCCTTGGCGCGTGGGGCCGTTGGCTCCTGCTCCGTTGCCCGCCTCGCACGAGGTGGTGATCGCACAACGGTGGTGGGGCGGTGGCGATGCTGCCCATGCCTCCTCTTAGGCGGGGAAGCATGGCGGCGAGGCCATCTTGGAGCCTTTGATCATGTGGGCATGATACGAGCCCCTCCAGGTCCTTTGATCGAGAGCAGTGTCATGTCGTAGCCGAAGCCAATGGACATGAACTCGAAGCTCCCAAACCAAATCACCGTGGAGCGTGGGATCGGCGAGACGAGAGTGGTCATCTAGAAGAATATGGGAAATCGGTGGTAACACGCAGGACCACTACCTGGCGCGCCAACAGTCGGTGTTTTACCCCCAGGGGGTAACACCAACGAGTGAATTTATGTGTGTGCTCCCTCTTTAGGATGGTGATGCAAGAATGACACAGGGATTTATTCTAGTTCGGGCAAGAGAAGGCCCTACGTCTAGGGAGGGAAGGGATTTTGTATTATCTTGCTCCTAAGTGCTTGTATAGGGGTGAATACAGACTTATGTAGCCAAGGGTTCTAAGTTCTGGCCGATGGTGGTGTGTGGATCGTATTTTATGGGTCGTGTGTCTTGAATCTCGCCCTCGGTGTCCCCTATAGTTCCAAGGGGAGACCTAGGTTACAGGGTGTAGGCATTAGAATAAGCCTCGATAGGGGTATGGTGCACTGACTCACTCGAGGCCTCCGTACTGGCGTGGACTCGAGTCGTCTTGTTACAAAGTACTTTGATGATGATGGCGCGTGCGCTTCTGGATTCAGCCCCTGTACATCATCTTAGATTGGCTCAGGCATAAGCATGCTTGTACGTCGCGGCAGTAGTCACGTCTGGGGTTGTTGAAGCGCTGACTTTCATCGCCTGATCCTTCCCTGAGAAGGGATGTGCTTGCTCGAGGGTTGGGCGTATGAGCAGCTTTGCTGTGTGGGAACGCTGACTTTGGGTGCCTCGAGAGATACCGTGATGGGATATCACGTCTGCTATACTGTGTCGAGTTGTACTTTTGTCCATTTTAATGGGTGCTTGTTCCCTATCACATTTCCCGTGACTGTCGGGTTAGGTGGGAGCATGGAAGACGCATTAAATGCCCTGGCTTCCGTACTTGCGACAGGCGGCGGGAGGCGCTTTTGCGCTCGAGACCCATCGATTCGCTTGAGGCACTTTCCGTACTCGACAGTCGTAGTTCGTCGAGCCTTTGTTCATTCGCAGGACCTTGCTCCCGTGTCCGAGGCCGCGGTCGACATCGAGCTCTGGCGATTACAGGTTTAGGTCAGAAGGTCGAGTTAGAGTCTCGATTTGCTCACAGACCCCCCCATTATGGATGTTGGTTGGGATACCCCCTATTGGTATCCTCGACATTTCTCGATAGATGAAATCTACAAAAAAAATGAGGGATTGAAGAGGGCAGGCATCTCCAGGTGCAGATCAAGATTGAGAATATGATGGCTTCCTATTGAGGATAGGGCTCATGAAGATTTGGTCATCTGGGTGCCTACGGCAAGTAATCCGCCTATTGCACGGCCGTTGCTGGCCTCATCGCCACATAGAGCGGAGCTGCAGACCGAAAACCTAGTCGACGGCACACTGAGGGTGAGTCACGTAGGGCCTGGTGTCGGGGATGGAGAGCCGGTGGTGTTGGGCGGCCGGGTGATGGGGTAGATGTCGGGGCACGGGCTAATGGTGGGGGTGGCCGGCCAGCCAGCAGTTGGGCTCTGTCGAGGCACGCGACGGTGCGTGTAGGTGCCATGTAGATTGCAGACGGGCACTGTGGGACTGGACCAGAGAAGTGACGTGTGTATTGGGAAAAAAGAGGCCTCAAGTGGTGACTTAGGGTTGCATCTCAGTATTGGGCCCAAATTAATTGGCAGAAACTGGCCCAAAACATTCCGCCAATTGATATCTATATTTAGCAACGGATGATCTGTCTCAATTAGTGCAAAATAGCAACGGATAATCCAATGCAAAAGTAAAATATCTATAGCAATGGACCATCCATTGAAGTATTGAATTTTAGCAAGGGAGGATCTGAGGGGCACCTTTAGCAACAGACCGTTCAACGATAATTTTTACCTTTAGCAACAGATGTCTCAAGCTATTTTAGTGTTGTGGTGTAGTGAGTTGTCACCAAATAGTAGGTACATATAAAATCGTGCCATACTGAATTTACTGACGAGAATAAATCCACACAATAAATAAAGGAACAATAATTCATCATCCATACACAACATCACTAATAAGATTACTTAGCACATTGTCAAAGGCATGTTCGCGTACATCCAAAACTTCCAGCATACATACACTAGACTTTTCAAATGTCAACATCACCCAACCACATCAAGTACCACACACGACCAAGTCTCGACCTAGATTTGGGTTACATGCCATGCAGAGATAACAACAGCAAAAGAGAGGACTAGCAACTAGAACACTATCATCTACTCGCTGTGATCGCCATCCATGCCTGAACCTTCACCTTCCTCATCTTCGCTTGCTGCAACCTCCATCTCTAGATTCTCATCTTCTTCTTCCTCACAGTCTACCTTAGCTGCACCAGGAGGATGGTATGGGTGGAGCTGATTATGCAACTAATGAATCTCCTCATGCAAGTTCTCATTGTACTCCTCAGTGTTAGCCAACTGCTGCTCAAGCTCTAACTGTTGGGCCCTAAGAGTATCTTCCTCATTCTAGGCTTCATTCTTTTGTCTAGGCACATGGATCAGCATACGCTCACTATCCCTATTGGCTGCCGCCAACCTATTGTTGGCATTTCTTAGCTTCACTACTAAAAATAGACCATAGATCCATCCTTAGCAATGGCACCAGAAATGTCAGGTGTTGGCATACCGTAACTATTGCTACATCAGAGAGATAACCCAAGCAACTCGAGGGTGCCGGCCTTAGCAGTGCAGTCTAGTTACAATAATTTGGAATGCCGGAGTGGCCTTCCTAACCAACCTTACTTGCGATATGCAAAGCTATGGCACTACGCTTGAAAGTGCATAAGGATTACAATCTTAAGTAACGGTACTTAGGCACGTCAATCGATAGTTCATGAATGAAGATTGAATATTATTCATACCAAGAAGATCCTTTCTTCCAAGGAGACAAGCTCTACTTGTTAGCTATTGCCTTGCTCTACTACTAATCTAGACTAAAGATACAAGTGAGAGGTGTGAGGTAAATTGACTCCAAATGATGTGTGTGTTGAAAAGGGGGGAGTGCCTCTCTTTTTATAGTGGAACTAGGAC
>Ga0182004_10000506_pt1 | contig 23983 bp, 19 predicted proteins | sample Sormic07211540_1_FD_120479 | JGI IMG/M metagenome (GOLD analysis project Ga0182004, IMG submission 120479) | Endophyte microbial communities from Sorghum bicolor roots, Mead, Nebraska, USA - 072115-40_1 MetaG | ecosystem: Host-associated > Plants > Roots > Unclassified | place: USA: Nebraska...
CCCAAGAATGCTTTTTTTTTTTTTTTTTCTTTGGGCTAAACAAAATGTTTTTGTTTTTTTTTCCCCCAAAATAAATTCAAACACCCCCCCCCCCCCCCCCCCCGACCTCTGGCACTGATAGAGTGTTCTGTAGCCGGCCTTGTTTACTTCCAAAATTTTTTGCAAAATAGAAACAATAGCACTTTCGTTTGTATTTGACAAATATTGTCCAATTATGGACTAACTAGGCTCAAAAGATTTGTCTCGTCAATTTCGATCAAACTGTGTAATTATTTTTTATTTTTATCTATATTTAATACTCCATACATACGTTTAAAGATTCGATGTGACGGGGAATCTGAAAAATTTTGCAAATTTTTTTAAGAAACTAAACAAGGACTTCAAATTAATACAAGAAGATTTGCAAACTAAACAAGTTTCTTCTTGTATTAATTACAAGATTTATATTTTGAAAGTATTTTCTTTTAAATAATCGAAACTATCAGCCCATTTTTTTTCATTTCAAGCAAGTTTCTTCTTTATAATCCCCCTAATCATGCGAGCGGTTGACCCGTCCCTGGTGAGATTTTACGTAAAAAAAGTAACATTGCACCTTTTTTTTCCCTGGAATATATTGTACACAATTTTGAGTCTATCCTTCGTTCGTCCTCAACTTGTTACTAAAATTACTGGATGCAAAGCTGAAAAAGGGATGTTCTTTTACCTGGCAAAGTATTATTGCTGGTTTGGAGTGTTTCAAGAAAGGATGTATCTGGAGAGTTGGTGATGGGTCCCAAATAAAAATCTGGGAGGACAATTGGATCCCATCAAGTCATAATTTGAAGATTGTAACACCTAGAGGAAATAGTCTGATTACAAGAGTGGAGGAACTCATTAACCCAATCACGGGTGCATGGGACATGCAACTAATCAGGTCTATGTTCTGGAAAATTGATGTAAACAGAATACTACAGATTCCTCTAAGAGAAGGAAGAGAAGATATTGTGGCGTGGCACTACACAAAAAATAACTTCTTCTCAGTTGGATCGGCCTATCATCTACAATGGTTACATAAGTTTGGAGAAAATAGAATTAATGAACAAGCAAGTGGAATAGGTGATGATAAGGTGTGGTCTCAGCTATGGAAATTGGAGGTGCCATCAAAAATAAAAATTTTTGGTTGGAGGGTGCTACATGGTCTCATTCCATGTAAAGGTATTCTGGCAAACCGGCATATAGAAAATTCAAGCAGCTGTCCTGCTTGTCAATCTCATTGTGAGGACATTAAACATGCTCTGTTCGAGTGCAATCAAGCAAAAGAGATTTGGAGAATCCTGGGAGTAGCTGAAAATATCAACTCGGCGCTATCTCTTCACCATTCGGGGTCAGTTGTTGTTGCTGAGATGATTACGAGGCCAAAGCAGATTGATGAACTGAATCACATTGGGCTTGCTGAATTAATACTCACGGGAGGTTGGTATATTTGGTGGCAACGTCGGCAGTTAACTCATGGGGAGACTGTTCAAAATCCGACAAGAGCAGCACTATCCATTGCAACCTTAACAACGAACTATCAGAGATCACTGAAGAAGGTGGGGAGAACCGGCAAGAAAGAAGAAGGCTGGAGAAGACCACCTGAAGGTGAATTACTGCTGAACGTCGATGCAAGTTATACACCCGAACTCGGATCGGGAGGAACATGTGCGATTATAAGGGACTCACCGGGTTCATTCATGGGGGCTCGAGTTAGCTACTTTGAATTTATGTCTGATGCGATTACTGCTGAAGTGACTGCACTTAGAGAAGGTCTAGTTTTAGCTCAGACAATGGGATGCAATAGAATAAGAATTCAATCGGACTGCTTGGAGGTAGTGCAGAGAATGAGACAAGGGGTTTTCACAGCTACAATCAGTGGTCCAATTTATGAGCAGTGCGAACTGATGTGGCTTGATTTTGTTTCTATCTCATTAGAACATTGTAATCGTGAAGCAAATGGTGTAGCCCATGAATTAGCTAGAGTAGCGCTTCAAGAGAAGCTTACATGTAATTGGGTCAATGAACCCCCTAGATTTCTGCTAGGAGCTTTGGTGAACGATGTAACTGTCATGCAAAATCAATAAAGTGCTCCAAATGGCTTCTAAAAAAAAAAATTTGCACGAAATTTCTTGAGCTCAATAAAGTAATAAGAATATAGTCCGTATTATCTGAAGAAACCTTCAGTCTTCTCACAATTTCGCACAACCCCCTAAACCGAGGAAGAAACCTGCTGACTTCCTTCTCGTTCCCTAGCAGCCAAACCAAAGGCGTCTCCACCTTCCTCGATCCAGCCATGTCGTCCGCGCCGCCTGAGCACCAGTCCAAGCCTTCCCACCACCGCCGCCAGCACCACAACCCCGGGCCGAGGCCGCAGCAGCCGCCGCCGCAGCGCTACGTCCCCAAATCCGCCGCCCCCGCAGCGCCAAAACCCTCGCCCCCGTCCCAGCCATCGCTCACCACCGCGCTCCGATCATCGGCCGCCTCGTCCTCCGCGTCCGGCTCAGGCGGGAGCTCCAGCGGTAGCGTAGGTGGCGGGGCGGTTGATGCATTCGTCGCGTACCTGCCGCATGACGAGGCGGTCGCGGCGGGTCTCGGCGGCCTCGATGCACATGAGTCGCAGGTCGTCGTCGACCTCCTCAACAACGCACTCGCCGCGCTCCTCCGGGCCAAGCCTCGCGAGTTCTGGCTCCAGGGTAAGCGTAACATTCGCCTGTGGATTGCTCGTTGATCGAACCTGCTATTGCTTGCTTCAGTATAGTTGGTCGACTGAATTTAGTGCTCCTTCCGATGCTTATACGTTCGGAACAAACCAATGCTGTCCTCTAAGTATAAAATTCATGTGAATACTTGCTTGGGAGTTGGGATCTCGTGGTGATTGTGCAATCTCTTTCAGTGATTTTGTTTATTTTCTGCTACTTATCATATACGCATACAATTTAGTGGCTTAAATAGCTGATCTTCTGTTGTTTTTTTGGTTGACAATAATACTGTAAGATGATGAGTCCACATGTAGTTTGATGTCCACCTAACAATTTGATTCTTCTTCTTAACACTACATGCATTGTTTTAGATACTTTCCTGCCTATATGTTAAGTTGCAAATCAAGCCTCTTACCAAATTAGGTTTTGCTGTGCAGTTTAAACTATTCCAGTTTGTTGTGGCAATTCAAGTGACAGGCCCAGAAAAACATATCTCTAGCTATTTGTTATTTGTTAGTTGAATTTTCAGTTATGCTCATATTGTAGAGAAAATCTCAGCTAATCTGTTCAAATCTTTAAAACGCAATCTCAATTGCTCTTTAGATATGAGATGCCTCTGCAGTGGTTTGCATATACATAATGATGATTGGGACAGAAGAGTCCTGCTATCTGAAGTCCTTTATTCGGTGTTTCGGACAAATAACTGTCACATTTTATTTAGCACGGAAATATAAGGTGCAGAAGATTATATTAGTGAACCTATGAGCAGTTGAGCATACTCAACCTCGTGCCTCAGATCTGATCTTTGTGGACCCTCACCTATCTTGGGTTGACTTAAAGACAATCGGATTTAGCATTTAGTCAAATGAAAAGATGGATAAGAGGGATGAGGGAATTCCGACCTCCCACTTGGATCCTAGGCACAAGATTGAGTATGCACATGTTTTCATCATTATAATATTGTGCACCTGATACTTCCTATTAGCATTATCAATTCATGTAATGTCTTGCACTCTTGCCACATTCTTGAATAGTCAGTTAGGGAAACAGGGTAAAATGATGTTTATAGACTTTTCGGCTGCGAATACTAATGTTTAGATGTAACCGCACAGGGATCTGTCAGGTGCCCTAGATTCTCAAACAGAAGTTCTCAATAATCGATAGTACAATAAATAGATTAGTTAATATGATTAATTTAATATGTCGTCGTTCCACAACTGGTACTTAACTACAGCTGCATCTAAACTTTGTCAATGACTATGCTAACTTCTGTTCTTTCCCAGTGGCACAGAACAGTTCTCTGCATGAGTTCCTTGATAGTTATCTACAATTCAGGCACAGGTGGTATGATTTGCCACACCGAGGCCCAAAGGGGACTGTAGCAGGCTTGGTTGTTGGGGAGCTTGAGCTTTGCCGTCGTGTATTTATGGTCCTCTACCGCATGTGAGATTTCTGTCATTTCCCATCTTCGTTGTTTTGTTACCTTTTCACTGAGTTGTTTTTGTGTTTTAGATCCTCAAATAAGGATCCCGGAGCAGGTCGTGGTGAGTCCCTTAGCATGAAGGAGCATGCAGGTGAAATTATGTCACTCATTTATTCATTGTGTGGGGTTTATTGATTCCACCATTGGTTTGAATATACTGTATTTGTATTCTCAATCCCACAATGTTCCTTTGTAGCCCTTCTGCTGGAGAAAAAAATGCTTGATCTGCCAAAATTGTTGGACATATGTGCTATATATGAGCATGACAACGGCAAGTTAACAAGTTCACTGGTGGGTCCCTCAAGTCCTCAACTAGTTTTTTTTTCTCTCAAACACACCCTCAAGTAGTTTTTTTGGTATTTGTTTTTAGACACTTTTATTATTAATATTTTTCAAATTAAAATATATTTTGTTCATTATTTTTAGCTAATTTTTCTTAATTGTGAAAACTTATGCTGACAAAGAGCACTCTCTTTGTGCATCTCCAGGTTACGAATGTTATTAATGTGCAGCCAAGTGTCCTGGATGGCATTAATATTGTCATTCCCCAGTTCTTGAACATTTTCCACACGATGCATGATAGGTGCATGACATCTTTACAGGTCATCTTTGTCTTTTCCCCCCTATTACTTGTGGTTACTCTTAATATTGATAAAAGGTCTTATTTATTTGTAGCAATATTTGATAGCATTGTTTAATAGTACTGTTTGTATGCCCAGAGAAGCCACATATAGGCATGTGGGACTTATCATATTTAATTTACATCTTTCACTCTACTTTTAGATCCAGGATTTTCAGTTTCATTGATCATGCTATAAATTATTATTTATTGCTGATTCCTTAATTTCTCCATTTCATGGTCTCTTTGATGTGTGTGTTATACATGTGTGCAATATCTGGTCAGCTTGGCATAATGTATATAATTTCATACTCTTCTACCTCATTATTGTTTACTGTGTATGTATATCTCTACTAACCTTCTCATAAAAAACTTAGTTCCCTGTCCCTTTCATCATTACTGATGCTAGTTTGGTTAAGAGATTTGTTTCTGGCAGTTGACACAATCTATTAGCTTTTCCAGGACATTGTCATCGTACTTGGCAGCTGAAAATGATAATTAGAATTAAATGATTTCCTTTAAAGTGCATCAAAATTTCATATGCAAGTGTTTACTTATTGTGCTTAATCTTTATGGGCCAATAATAGCAACAATGAATTTGTCATGCATTCTCAGCTATTGGATAATAGTTCTTTCCTGATATCCTATATGTATTGGACCCCATCTTAACGGCAATTAAATTCAGGTGCTCACTTCAACCAGATCAATTGATAATGGATATGTTCAGCTTCAGAAAGATTTCTTGGAGGTTACTTCTATCAATGCAGAACTTATTCTGATTTGCCTGCTTTATATTTTTCCTGTCTCCCTAGAATTGATGATGATGTTGATTGACCACAGGTGTTAGATTTTATAAATGATGCAATTGTTACTCTGGATTCTTTTGTCGGTGCTTATCAACCTGCCGCTTTATTGTTCTGTACTAATTTTGAAATGAGGTGAGCAAGCTTCTTGTTCGTCCATTGATGTTTGATGACTTCAAGATCTTTCCCTGTTTTATCACTTTGTAATAGTCCTTGTCCCTGATTGCAGCTATGGAGTTGAGGAATTGCTGAATGCCCTTGCAAGGTTGTATGATTCATTGTTACCATCATTGCTCCAGGGGTTTAAAATTATGCCCAAGTCCCAGAGCAACACAGAGGCATCACTTGACAGCACACTTAGTGACATTCCTCTTGGTATAAGGATGTTGTCAAAGAGAACAGTGAGATTTGGTTGGAGATTGTTGCACTACTGCTATTTGAATGATCAAGTTAGGGAGCATGATGCTCAAACTTCTACTAAGATGTTTCCAGCTAAAGTCGAAGACCCTATGATCAGGGGAGACATCTTGGTTCAAACACTCAAAGATATAAATAGAGAAGCCACTTACTCTTCTCAAGTGAAGCATGGAAATACTTTCCTCCAAGCACTTGAAAGTGAATTTCAATTGATGAGCCAGATTGGTGATATTCGGAACAAAGGTACACAATGGAGTTCTTCAATCAAATGCATAAATAGTACTTGCCATATTTAGTATACGATCCTAGCTTATTTGCACAAGTCATCTTAAAGTGTTAGTAGCTCATGAAGGACATTTTCTGCACACATTTATGAAAAATGTTTATTCTACTGTGATGCCTGCTCTTACAATCACTGTGAGTTAACACAATGGAAAAGGTGACATGCAAGAGTTGTTTCATAGAAGCTTAGACTTTCCAGTTTTATGATGTATCAGTCTCCCAATAAATGGCAAAGTTTGGATAGCAGGATCACAATTCTGTGTTATTAAAAGGAAATTTTCTTGGCAGAATAATTATTCAATTCATGCTTATTATGATTGTATTCATTTGATTGTCTTGTTTCCCCCATCATATAGCCTGTTGTTTGCTGCTGCTTGTTTTCCTGTACACTTCTAGACTATGTATAATGAAGCGATGTCCTTCCATGAACCCACATGCAGTTTTACAAACCTCCATCTACTTAATAAGGTTGCTAATCAAAGTGTTTCTTAGGTTTAGTTTTCTTACTGAGTTCTAACGTGTTTCTGTATTAAGAGTCAATTCTAGAGTGATTTAAGGAGGATTTTAACGCCAATGAAAGCTTCTATTTTTGTTGATATCATCGTTGATACTTGATTTATGATTCCATAATTGTTCATTGTTTCAGTTATTTCTGGATTCTGTCATGTGAATATTTTACCGCAGCATTTTTAATTAATTAATGTACATGCTACATTTTTCTTTTCTTTTCGAATTTAATCTGATGGTGTAGTCCTTTTGTGTAATGTGATTTTTGTTCCTTGAACTCATAACAGGATGGATATACATGGATGATGAGCAGTTCCAGTTCTTATCACGTTTGTGTGGATCTACTCACACTTCTTGGAATGGCATACCTGATTTGCCAGTCTCTTCTCATCATGGTGGTGAATTACAACAGAAGGATGAGGAAACGGCAATGGTTGAGTCCAAGATTAGTCAGATAAGGGACCTTTTTCCTGATTATGGGAAGGGTTTCCTTTCTGCTTGCCTGGAAGCCTACAACCTGAACCCTGAGGAAGTTATCCAAAGGATATTAGAAGGAACACTTCATCAAGATCTTCTAGCATTGGATACTTCATTAGAAGAGATGCCACAGAAAAAACTTGCACCAACTGCTGTGAAAGATAAAGGGAAGGGCATATTGGTGGAAACTGCACCTCAAATTACAAAGAAACCTCATAAAGTTGCTGAGACACATTACATTGTTCAAGATGGCCCATCTTCAGCAACTTCATTGGCATCACAAGGTCCATCTTCTGCAATTTCATCAGCATCCCAGGGATCATCTTCTGCAATTTCACAAGCATCCCTCGGGCCATCTTCTGCAATTTCATCAGCATTCCAGGGATCATCTGCTATTTCATCAGCATCTCTGGGCCCATCCTCATCCGTATCATCTGTCCCAAAAGGTAGATTTACAAGGAAGGCCAATGATGATTTGCCAGACACTGCAATCCTGGACTCGAAAAATGCTAAAGATGCAGCTAGATCTGTTATCCTTGACTCACAGTATGAGTATGAAGATGAGTATGATGATTCATTTGATGATCTTGGCTTCAGTGTGGTAGAGTCAAGTTATGAGGAAACTGATGGTGCCAATGACGCTGAGGCTTCATCACATGGCCCAAGATGGAGTTCACAGAAGAAACCACAGTTTTATGTCAAAGATGGGAAGAATTATAGCTACAAGGTTGCTGGTTCGGTTGCTGTATCCAATGCTCGAGAAGCAGCTGCCATGAGGCAAACTCAGAAAGATACAATCTATGGTCTGGGTCGTGGTGGAAATGTTCCTTTTGGTGTCTCGAACAGGCAACATATAGATGTGGAGGAAGAGGAAGTTGGTGATGCTGACAACTCAGGCAGAGGTTCAAATTCCCGTGGCCGAGGAAGAAAAGGTGGCAGGGAAGGCAACCGTCCAGAGGAAAATGAGAGCTCCAATGGACGAGGCTCTGGCTTTGGTGGTAGAAGAGGAGGTTGGAATCAGGGCAATCCGGCTGAGGAAAACTGGAACCCTAATGGTCAACAAGGTTTTGGCCGTGGTAGCAGAAGAGGGGGCTGGAATCAGGGTGGCCCAGCGAAGGAAGACGGTAACTCTAGTGGCAGGCAAGAAGGTTTTGGTCGTGGAGCAAGACGGAGCAGCATGAACCATGACCATTATTCAGCCGAGGATAATGAAGGCCATCATGATCCAGCACAAGGCTTTACTCGAGGACCAGCTCCTCGTGGTGGTGGCCATGGAAGGGGAGGTGGCCGGAACCATCACAGGAGAGATCGGGCAATGAAGAAGCATATGCAAGGATTGACAGGGCTTTAGCTGCTGGTAGCCTTCTACTTCTGAAGGGCTGTATTGTAAATGGCATTTTTGGAGGCACTCATACAGTCATACTTGACAATCCAAATTTTTGTGCTTGTTCCATTTTAAATCAAATAATGCCATGAAGTAACCCACATAGGTTGTCGTCTATATTGTTGAAAATAGCATATGTAATTGTCCCCAAAAAAGAGGAAAACGGCATATGCTTTTTAAACATATTTTTAGATCGTTAAATACAAAATTAATATGCTGAATAGTTGAACTAATATTTTTTTTTTACTTTTTTAAACACCCAGAGGAAGAGAAGCCGTGTAGGCGGCTGTAATCATTCGCATAAAAAAAAGATTGGAATATACCCCACCCTTTCTTCATATCTACGCAAAGATGGAACCCTGAAGTGATCATCTGCGCAGAGGAAAGAGGAGTAAAAGTAGACTGTGATGGTATTGGTACCTTCGCTGGCAGTAAGAGCATCTCCAACCAATTTGTATTTGTTGGAGTTTGCCAAGTCCCTAAATATTTTGCCAAAGAAAAAATAAGTTCATCTCCAAGTGTTTCGCATTTTTGACTTGGCATATCTCAAAATAGTGGACCCAACTATTTTTGTCCGGGAATCTTTCATCTTCGCGGGAAATTTTCTCGCGCGTCGCGCGGGCTCCCGTCACGCGCAATTCCTTCGCCCGTCGCCGCTTGGTCCACGTTGCCGCTTGGTCCAGGTTAGGGTGCACCGCGGCATCCAGGTCGCAAGGAAAAAAGAAGGCGGTGTGCAGAAAAAAGAGGCGGCGCGCAGAAAAAAGGAGGCGGCGCGCAGGGGAAAGAAAATAGTCGCGCGCGGGGAGGAGTCGTTTCGCGGGAAACTACCGTGAGATGGGGAGTACGGGCACGGCAAGGAGACCAAGATTCTCGGGATATCAAATTGCCAAGCCATTGTGCCTATGCAAAAATGACAAGTTTGTTCCATCAAATGCCAAGTTTGTCAAAATGCATAAGTCAAATGCAAAACTGTTGGAGAGCAATTTTTTAAGATTTTTGATAAAGTTAAAGAATGCAAAGTCCAATTGCATAACTGTTGGAGATGCTCTAATACTCGCACATCTTTTTCCTCTTCCGTTCTACGTCTCTTAACATTTTTCTTAACGATATTAAGAAGGATGGCCGAGCCCTTTCGGTAGCTTTTCTGCATCCACTAAATATTCATTGCAAGATTGACATAGACAAAATTCCTTCGCTTGTAGAAGGATCCCATTCAACCCAATCCCGCCCCCACCCTCTAAATTGTTATTGTTACCATATATTACGAGGAGAGCAAAATTTACATGCAGATAAGAGATAACATGTTCCCAGATTTTATCAGATGAGAATAATTACATTAGAAGCCATATCCCAGAAGCTGCACTGCACTACTAACTGAAAGTGGGCAGCTTTTCTAAGCCTCAACCTCAATTCCTGCAAGTCACCCAACAAGAGAGAAAGAACCTGCTATGGTTATTTTTCTTTTGTACAAAAAAGAATTTCCACAGGATCCAAAAGTATACCCCCTACCCCCCACCCCCACACCCCGACCTTCGTCCTCCCAACCTTAAACGTGTGCCTCAAGGCATATGCCAATGCAGACATCCGCTTCAGCAGCTAAAACGGGCATAGCTGGTGTGCTGTGTGTTCCTTCCAAAAATCAGTTTTGTGACTGTGATTTGTACTGTCCTAGGATGATGAACTGTCATCATCAGAGTTGTTCTCCCTTCTTTGTCCATACACACTTAGAACTGGCAGTGCGGTGGCTGAAATGCGGAAAGACCTGGCCGACCCAATGACCGTTCTATCTTGCTGCAACCTGCCAACCTCCTTGCAGACATGATCCAACGTCGAGAGGAAGTCCCTCACCACCATGAATATCCTAAGAGGGTGCGCTTCCTCTTTTGAGGTGTCACCATGGAAGTACTCGGTGATGTCTTTTACTCTTATCAAGGCCTTCTTCTCCTCCCCTCTGACTTTCTCTATCTCAGCCTCGGCTTTCTTCAGAAAACTTTGCATTGTCGTAAAGAACTTCTGGCCTTGAGTGCATTGCCTCTCGAGCTGCAAGACCGACTTGATCTTTTCAAGACCTGTTTCTAGCTTATTAACATAACCATGCAACACATCAAAGTCCATCATAGCTGCTTTCTTGACATTTCCTAGCTCACTGCTAAGCCCAGAGACAAGTTTCAGACCTTGCTTCCGTAACTGCTCGTCTTTAGAGCTATGAATAATCATGGCACTTTCTTTTTCAGATTTTGCATCTTCTGATCGAATGATTTCTTGGACGACAAAATGCAACAGTGTTGTTTTACCATCAGTGCCCTTGACATCAGCAAGTTTTAGGAGAGTGTCAAGTTTGAAAGCTTTTGCCTCACCCCGGTTTGTGCCAACATTCATCCGGTTTCCGGTTCTCAGCACTGCTTCGAGGAGTTTCAGGAACAATCTGCTGCCTCTAAGATCTTCGCAGGCTGCCTGAAAACAAGTGAAGAAATGTTAGGTACCTATAAGTCTAAATCTCAATGTGGATTGACACGCAGGTCAATGATAATGGTAGTAATCAAAATGACGAGTGAAAGAAAGACCAATGTAGCATGGATTACCATTTTAGCGTACCTCTAGTGTCTCAAAAGATTTCATTAAGTAATTTATTTCGGTCTCAAAATTGGCTCGGTATAGCATGGCATCAACTCTCTTGAAGGCAAAAGGTATATCAAGCACAGCTTTGAGAAAGCGCTCTGCAGAACCAAGCTTCGATGCATCACCATTATAATCTCGTAGTTTGAGTTCTTCCTCTTTAGTAGGAGCCATCTTGACTAAAGTCTCCAAAAGTTCAGTCCCCAAACATTCAGCGTTGCCTGTTTGATAATACAGTAGAAATGACAAATTAATGGCCCATAAGCTCTATTTTATAGAGATTTATATTTTAAATGTCAAAACAGCTAAGACTGCAATAGGCACCAGCGTGAATCAGTAAACTGATTACGTGTAACATTCAGCCTTTCTGTGTAGAAACAGAGCAATCTGTAGAGAGAATTTAACTAAGATGCTCCACAGCTTGAGTTCAAAAGAATCATTGTCATAAAAGAATAGTTATGACTGCAAAAACAAAACCCAAAGCAAGTGCTATTTTTCCTGCTTAGTTTATCTTTGGATGTCAACACTATCACCAATATTCACTGATACCATCCGCTATAATAGGTGAAAAAATGTTCAGTATAGCAGTCCTGTACAGATTTCATATCCTAGTAAACTGTTGAGATTTGGTTATAAAAAAACATGGTTTCTGTTAGTTTCAACACCTCTTAAGTACCTGTCACTATTGAACTGGTATGCCCATCAAGCTCGAAAAGGAAAAATATCATAGAAGGTTAAGAGTCACTAATATTTGAAAAGAATGCCTTACCAAAGCATCCAGATGCTGAATACCAATAACAGTCGATGATGGCAAATCCAAATTGTGAATTAGAATATAGAAACAAAAAAGGAAACTCTTATTTTAACTAGATTTTTAAAGTCAATTAATGTTTTCGGCATCAGATAGGGAAATTACTTTCAGCAAGAATCCAAACAACAAAATCAGCGCTGCAAAGGCCGAAGGAGCAGTGTAGTGACACTCACCATCCAAGAGTGCATCGGACACCTCATCGTGTGTAACATTCAATGCACGGAGCAGGATGGCGATGTTCTGTGCTTTCTTGGGGTCGAGCACCCTCTCCTCCTGCTTGAATGGTGGGACGGTGGCCTTCCTTCCCGCATCTCTCGGCGGTGCAGCTGGCGTTGAGTTGTTCATGAACAATGCCTCGATCATGTCCTCATCCAACCTGAAAGAAATGCCTCAACATCACGTATATTCACAGATATCCAGCCATTAACAGAACATGTAGTATGAAGCAAGATCTCAACTGGAATGAGCTTGACTTCAGCTGGTCCCAGACCATGGCGCGGTCGGAGGTCGCTCGCACCTTGTCCCAGTGCAGCGGCTTCAGCTTCGGTCGCGGCTCGCCGCTGCCAACGATACCGTCTACCACGTCATCCTGTTTACGCATTGACGCGCTCCCGATACTATCCTCTGCCGTTGCCGCGGTGATCGGCATTGGCATAGCAATGCGAGGGCCCTCAGGTGGCAACGGCTTGAGCAATCGGCGCCGCGACGTCGGTTCGGAAGGCGGCTGCGCGGGCTTCGGGAGGTTATTAGATTGAATCATTGGTGGCGGCGGCGGAGGAGGAGGAGGTTTTGAAGCTGTGATAGACTTCGGCGGTGGCGGTGGCGGTGGAGGAGGTGGCGGCGGCGGCGCTGCTTTGGGTGGTTGCACCGACCGCGGGGACGGCGAGATCACCTGTTTGATGTCAGGGGTCGAGCCGGCAGAGAAGCGCGTGCGCGGGGGCGTACGGCGGGACCGCGCAGGTGGCGGTGTCGGCGCAGCAATGGCCGCCACAGGAGGAAAGCAGTCGCTGGTGAGGCTGGGGAGGCTTCGGCGGGACGCGGTGGTGGTGGTGGGCGGGCTGGACGCGCTGGCCTCACTCCACGTTTCGCCTCCAACCCCGCCGCCGCCGGAGCGCTGGCGCGGCGTGTAGTAGGCATCGTCGTCAGAGGAGCCCACTGTGACCGCGCGGCGCAGCGGCGGGAGCGGCCGGAGCTCCGGGCTCGGGTGGTCGGTGGGCTCGTCGCGGCCCACCCCGCGGCGCGCGCGCTCGCTGCGCAGCTTCCGGTACGGGGACCCAACGAGATCAGCAGTGGTTGGCCCGTGGTGGCGGCCGGGCGTGGTGGGCTCCACCGTGCCGACGTAGAGGAAGTCGGCGGCCGAGGGCGCAGAGTGGTGGCGCGCGGACCCGCGGTCGGGGCCGAGCAGCTTCTGCGAGTCCCCGCGGCGGCGCGCGCGGCCCGCGATAAGGAACGCGCACGCGAACGCCAGCAGCGCGATGGCCGCGGCCGCGGCCGCCCCCGCCGCGACGATGGTCCCCTTGGCAGGGCCGCCGTGGTGGCCGCCGTCACCGGACCCTGACGAGGCGCTCGGGACGTTGGCGGCGACGGTGGTCGGCGTCGAAGACGTCGTCGCCGTGCCTCCGCCGCCAGCAGGCGCCGTCGGTGGTGCCAGAGGGAAGAAGTCGGCAGGAGGCCCGTCCGGCGTCGCCGGGTCGGAGGTGAAGTCCGGCGCCGGCGGAGGCGGCGGCGACGGCGGCGGGGTCCACTCGATTGGGAACAATGGCTGGTGGAGCACCCGCCTGGCCCCGCCTCCGCCGACATCGCCGGGTGACGCCGACGCCGCGGCCGCCGGCGAGAGACGGCAGCACAGCAGCAACACGACGCACGCTTGTAGCAGCGTGACGGTAGTGGGAGGCATTGGCGGTGCGGCAGGAGAAGAAGAAGAAGAAGAAGAAGAAAAAGATGAAGCGATCGACCGCTGCCTCGGCTTTCTAGAGCGGGAGTGAGGGTGAGGGGAGAGGGAGCGTGGGAACGGGAGTGGACGCCGCCATTTTTGGTTCCGGGGCAGTAACATACATTGCTGCCACCGGCGGAGGGAGGAGATCAACCGTGCCGCTCACACGTGGCGCGGGAATCTGCGGCTTTCCGTTTGCTTCTTCTTTTTTCCTTGCTCTCTTTTCCTTGCCCTGTGTTTGGATCCCACTCGCTCTGAAGAAAAGGAGATCCAATCAGAAACTAGAAGAAATTTCGGTGGTTGTCATGCACAACTATACAAGAAACCGACGAAGGAAAGAAGGTTCATTGACACACACTTTTGGTTGAAAAATGGGGGATTTTTTGCGGTGCCTTTGCAAATTCGGGATGGATTAAAATACAGGTGATGGAAGGTTGGTGCTTGGTTCGCTCGAGGAGGCGAGAAAATATTCCGCAATGGGGCAGTAAACACATGCTGAAATGGAACCTGATTCTTTGCTTGCCAACAAACTCGATGTGATATGATCTTCAGGGCAGAAAGCCAGAAAAGGTCTACTATGGGCTTAAAAATATTCTCCATGGGCTTCATGAGCTCTCGGTGGTCTACACACAGTACGCTACTATCGACCAGCATGAGCACTTGAGCATATGCTACTATGCTAGTACAGTAAACATAGAGAGGGTACTACTATGACATGTGGTCCTGGCCCTGCTCGCTTGTTAGTTAGAACAGGATTTTCATTCCACTGACGTGTGGGGCTCGGTGACAGTACAAGGGCACCATGCCCTTTCCTTCTCCAGGCATGCTGCAACTGCAATGCACCTGCCCGGGTCGCCATCAGCGAGCTGCCGCGACCAACTGCAAACAAACAGCGCCGGGAGCCGAGGAGGACGAGGAGGCAGATTTGTCCCGCGCGCACGCAGCTCCCGGTGGTACGCAACGCACGCAGCAGCTGCCGTTCCACGACGTCGCCTGCACGCCAGCAGCAACCGTCCCGTCCCGTCCCGTTCCGTTCGCCGTGGCCACGCCCATGCCCACGCCAACGCATTATCACTGCATGCCTCGCTGCTGTAGCTGCTGCTGCCGGTGCGTGAACCGCAATGATCAAAAGCTGCGTCGTGCCAAAGGCGACGGTGGTATTGTGTCGTTGATGCTAGTAGGGTTATCAGTATTCATTCAGTGTTGCTCCTTTTTTTTCCCCCACTCTCTTTTATCAGGCGCTTTTGCTCTTGCATCATTGTATCATTCCGGCTAGTTGGGCAGGGATCTTCGAGTGCTTTACTCGCTTTGCTAGTGCTAGCTTAGCTTTAATCCAAAGTGATTTACGGTGGGGAAGGACAACAATGGAGGATGCCTGCCGATGCTGGATGCCCATGCCTTGCCCCCTGACCTGACCTGGCCTGCTCGGAGAGAGAGAGAGAGAGAGAGAGAGATTGCTTGTTGTGTCTTCGGCCGGCGGCCTTCGGCTTCTCTTTTGTCCGCTTTAGTTTAGTGGGTAAAAACTATGCCTGGTGCCGATGATTTGTATAATTGGCACGTCAAGCATCTGCTTTGGCTGGGATCACGTGGAAAGCGCCCAGATCCCGGAGCGCGCAGCGCACTGTCGTCCGCTCCGCTCCGCCCTCACGGTCGGCTACGGGACGGGACGACCGGACGACGGCCGGTGCGTGCGTTGGTTTCGCGGGAATTTCTTGCTTGCCGCTCCGTCACGCAGCCACCACCGCTAGTGCTTGGAAACTCGGGTTTATTCTATTTGTGTGCACCGGAACTCCCAAGGAATCCGTCGATCGGTCGATGATACGACAAACGCCTCTCTTCCAGGTAAATATAAAATTTAAATTTACCGTCCTTAATTATGCCAAACTGCCGTTTCCTCAAAAAAAAATGCCAAACTGCCAACCGTACGTTAGCAATATTCCTCACTGAACATTGGCTAGCTCTGATGTATACTCCGTACTTACGTAAAGAAAATGGTAACATCGTGGCAGAGAATAAAAACGGTGAAACGTGAGGGGAGACCTGCAGAGACCAGAAATAATAAACACGCGCTGGCATATGCACAGATCCCGAGATACGGACATACAGTGGCGTACTCCTATCTGTACACGGCTAGGATGGTGGTCGCACGTGGTGGTCTCGTGCTCAGGGGTGTGATTAGTTGCGCGTGTAGGGCTGGAACGCCTTAAATCTGCACGTTGATTAGGGGACACACGTAGGCCCGTTCAATCCCGTTTTCTATCCTCCCGTGACTAGGTTATTGATGATCCATGATCATGATGCTCTCCAGCCAGGGGAGAAAACAAAAGGAAACGATGATGACCATGATGCCCAACGGGTCACGATGAATTTCTTAACCCCAAAAGCAGGGACGACTGAGCCAAAATAAGGTCCTAAGCTGGCATAGCTATGTGGAAATAATACTCTGTTTTTTTTTTATTAGATGGAAAGTGTGACCATGTCATAGTTCACTTGACTTGCTCGAAGTGTATGTCATGCATGCCCCTAAGCTTCGTGTTCATAGAGTGCTTACTTCGTTAGAATTAGATTGCAAATATAAGCCTCTCCAGATTTGACACATTTAGTAAGCTTCGATCATTAACTAATAATTATTTACAAAATTATATGCATGCATACATTGAAATTGTTGCATGGATAAAAGTTTGTATGCCGAAATGCCTTAGAGGTTTTGGCATCTTAAACCTTTGAAAAACTGCTAGGGCCTTGTAACGATGGCTATGGTTTGAATGGAAATCAGAAAATAAGCCTTCAATTGGAACACCGACACCTTGCACTCATGAAGACCACGAACTATTTGCAACTATCACAAAGAAAGAGGCCCTTTTTTGAACTTCGGCATGGTTGCAGGGTGAAGATCAAAAGGATTTAGCCCCAAACATCTTCTCAATGTAAAAAGGAAGTTACATACTATTATGATGCGACGAACAATGATGCTTGGATCTATGATCTTAACATAGGAACCATAAAGCCAGGGCAACAACTGCTAGAATATGTCTAACTATGCAAGAGACTCTAAACAATTCACGTTACGATAGCAAATACAGACTATCACGTAGATGCTTACATATCATGGGGAATATATGATGATGTTGGCCTACTACGCCCATTTCAAAAGGACTTCGCACATCAAAATTTGAAGTCCTCATCCAGCGCAGCTGGACACCACCAAAGTACAAATTTTCCGCTTGGCTTGCACTTCAAAATCAAAATAGATTTTTGATGGGGGATCGCTTGGTAGTCAAGGGTTAGTCAAACCAACAAATATGTCCTTTACGTCGGTCCACGATCAAAACAACAATGAATTTGTTTGTGTGCACAATTGATTTATCTCAAGAGTTTGGGATCCAATCTACCTTTGGTCATCGGTGGACCTGCCGACTCGTGGCAGTTGTCAAAGCTTCACATTTGGACACGAGTGATGGACAGTGGTGGCCACAACAACGAGAGCGCCAATCAGAGCACTGTGATCCCTTCGAATTTCAGTGTCATGGGAAATTTAGAAAGAAAAGAACAAAAAAAAAGTGTTCCAAAGACACTTGGCTATCTCGGTATTGGCAAAAACCAACGCCCAAACTTGGTGCACAACAGGAGGAAAACGTCTTCCAATTATCATCTTGTGTTGGTAGTTTTTAGCATGCTTGGTGCGTGTACAGTTTGTTTGTTTATCTTCTTGGCTTAGGCCTTGACTCTTCCTCTTTAAATTGATATATAACATCAGTTCACTACTAGTTAAAAAATGTTACTAATACGACTTTTATGCGACAAAAATATACTAATAAATAAGTATTTATTAGTATGAATTTTGATATCAAATTAGTATTAAAAATCATCTACCAATAAAGAAACTATTGGTCAAAGGCTTATTGAAATGGAATATTATTGCCCGATTTATAAAATGCAAGTAATTATTTTCTTTAATAACATTTGTTTTTATATATATGTCACTCATGTAAAATAGGTCTGCCTTAGGGCAAACATATACACCATGTATTTTTTTTATTTTGTCATAAATCTTGTTATGCGATTACTTTTGCATCTTTCCAACCAAACGGGTACATAGCTATAATCATGTAAAATTATGTTGTTATGCGATTACTTTTGCATCTTTTGCAAGTAATCTTGTTTTGAAAATAGGGAGTAGATTATTTTTACACTATAGTTCTCATCATGTAGAGTGTAAAAAAATTTATATTATAATTTTCTAACACTTATATGATTTTATATTCATTTTGTAATAATATTTGATTAGACGTTGTGTTCGCCAGCAAATTTGATAAGAAACAGAGTGTCTTTGAGCAATCTAATTTTTTCTAGTGTCCGCTGGCAAATGGCCACCATTCTACATGTCCCACAGCCAATTCTCCCATTTTGTATTTAGGCTCTCTTAGAACACACACACAAAATTCTGTTTTTGTGTTTTCTATACACCCTCTGTGTTTTTCTTAGTGTCATATTTGATTTGTCCTAAGTAAAACGTGTAATCTTTGACTATTGATTTCTGAAAAATATATAGTTTCATGTCATAAGATTTATATTTTTAGATTTGTTATAATAAATACTATCATAATATATAATTCATATATTGTCAATCTATAAGGATTTTTAAAATAGTTGGTCAAAGATTGCAATTTTTGACTTAGGACAAACCAAATGTGACACTTAAAGAAAAAGACAAGACGGATAGAGTATTAAAAACAAACTGATTTCTATAAAATTTATGTATGGTTCTTGTAAAATTTATACGTCTTAAATGGATCCCTAATTATTAAGGCCTTGTTTACTTCCAAAAAATTTGTAAAATAGGAATAGTAGCACTTTCGTTTGTATTTGATAAATATTGTTCAATTATGGACTAACTAGGCTCAAAATATTTGTCTCGCCAATTCCGACCAAACTGTGTAATTAGTTTTTATTTTCATATATATTTAATACTTCATGCATATATTTAAAGATTCGATGTGACGAGAAATCTAAAAAATTTTACAAATTTTTTTGGAGAACTAAACAAGGCCTAAGGCAATGGCTTGCTACATGTATCGGCGATTTTTTACAGTATGCATTAGTAGTTACGGTATCGCAGACAGAACATATGACAAATCAGAGTCGCGAGTACGTACGAGTAGGACAGTAGGAGTAGGCTCCGTGACCGTGACCGTGTGTCCGCGAGGACGCCGTACAGAAACGTCGGTGCTCAGTGGCCCGGCTCGTCCTGGACCAGAGCAGGTGTACTATAGCGGCAGAGCTGCGTACCAGATACAGTGCACACGTCTGCCACAAAATCCACACATTCAATCCGGGATCCCGACGCTGTGGACTGGAGCCGGTGTCCGAGAGGCTGGCTCCAATGAGGAAATCACGAATGAGACGGAGTCGGGGTGACCAGTCGCTATCCTCTCCTGTGTGGTCTCTGCATTTAGGTGTGGCCAATTACTGTGAACCTCTAAGCTTGTAGTACATGCTTTGATGTGCTGATGAGGAGGCTGCAGATCAGGCGCTCATGGTCGCGTCGAAGCGCAGCAGGAGGAGGGCTGGTACAGAACTTTGTACTTGTGCCCCCTGTTCAGGTTCTATGATTTGATTTGATTTGATTTGATTTCCTCCGCTCCACTTCTCTCAGGTGTTATATGTTTTATTACTCTGATGATTGTCGTGATTTTGTCGAGACCGTCATCGGCTACTCTTTTCACCCTGCTTCAGTTTCAGTATTGCGTACCAAAGACCTATATATTTCTGATTCTCAAAAGGTTACGAATTCCCAGTATCTACAAACTTCTGGTGCTGAATATACAGAATTTGTTGTGAAATATTATATTATCCTAAATGCTACTGTAACTTCCGGTTATTTCCTGTTGTCCACAGCCAAGATTGCAGGAAAATTGAGCTGCCTATCTGCATGGTTAACAAATGGAGTCCTTCCTGAACGCGAGGCCCAGCCCAACCAAAACAAGGGAGAAGAAGCATGGGCCGGGAAGGCGCCAACTCCAACTCCCGCCTTGCCGAGCCTGTGATTTCGCCCACGAAGATCTTAGCCCGCTTGTCACGGTCCGTGAACTGAACATTCGGCCTATACTAGTACACGGGCTAAACCATGCGCATTTTCGTCATGCGGCATTATCCACGGTACTACTGCCGTCCTTGTACTGTACTTGTGCAGGTATGAGGTATATATACCTCAGAGCTCAGTAGCACACAGAAGATACAGTGTATCTCTCAACTCAATGAGAGATACACTGTGCATGGTAGACGACGGTACTACCTCCCCGCATGTGCTACGGGTGCACACTTGGGACGTGCAATGCATACTCCTGTCCTGCAGCTTCAGGGTACACAGAAGCCGCAAGCTTTGACTACCGGAGGCCGGAGGGAGCATCTGCAGTTGTGCACTACGAACACCATCTGACGGCGCGTACGGGCCTGCTACGTATCCTTGCCAACTCCTACACGCGCGACTGCACACCGTCCAACAGGTAGGTTCATTGACTTGCGAGACGGCCGCCGGCCCCCCGTGCCGTGCGTACCTACAGGGATCGATTCCAGCGGCGTTCGTGTAATGGCTGAAGAATCTCCAATCGCGCGCGGCTGGGGCTGTACCGTACCTCTGATTCGATCGGTTTTTTGTTTGTTGGGGTCACTTGCAGTCACAGTACACGGTACCTTCATGCACACTGCGTTGTTGTGTGCATTGGATTCGCGTGGTCAAGACTGGAAGAAGAGTCAAGACTCGAGATTCAGGACGTTCTTGTTTTCAAGTCTCAACACTGAGGGTCTTGTTTAGTTCCGAAAAGTGAAAAGTTTTCGGAACTGTAGCACTTTTGTTTGTTTGTGACAAATATTATCCAATCATAGACTAACTAGGATCAAAAGATTTCTCTCGTGATTTACAACTAAACTGTGTAATTAGTTTTTATTTTCGTCTATATTTAATGTTTCATGCATGTGCCACAAGATTCGATGTGACGGGGAATCTTGAAAACTTATTGGTTTTCATGTGAACTAAACCAGGCCGAGGTTCGTCCTTGGCGGGGCTGCTGGCTGCTGCAGCTAGCACAGTAGTACCAATGCACGTACTAAACTATACTGATACTGTTCAGCTGTGACCTAGAGTACTGTTCAGCGAAAAACTGTATTTGCACTGCTATTTCAAACACTCTCGTCAACTGTGCTGTATTTGCACTGCTATCATTTCAAACACACTTGCCTTCCCTTGGTCCACACGATTCCAAGCAGATGGCTAGCCCTGCCCTGCATGGCTGCATCCCTGGAGCAAAAGAATAAAGCCGTGTCAGCTAGCGAACCATTCTCGCGGATCTCAATCGACTACATATGTCCAAGCCAGCTGCCAGCGGCCAGCCAGACAGCGCGCTCAAATTCTCACCGCAAGACACCAAACCACACTACTGTTGACACGTTCAGTGTGGCTGGCCTCCACCTCGATGAATCGATCGATCGTATCCGTGCGCACGCGCACGGGGCCGGCGGAGGACGCCGCATCGGGATCGAGCGATCGAGCTCCGGCCGCCTCGCTCCAAGCCACGTCCGCATCGATCCACACTCCCGCAGCCAGCCTGAACGTGAGCCCTTGTTCGGCGTCGTCAGGCTCACTCACGGTCCGCGACAAGGAACCTGGTCCACGTCCAGAGCGCGTCGCGTCGCGTCGCGTCGCGTCAAGTTCAAGCCCCGCCGTCCGCGCCCGGCCGATCGGACGACCACCTGTGAGCGAGCCGCCCCAGGCCGGATGCGTTGCGCGTCTTGCGCCTGCGGGCTGCGGCCCCCGCCCCTGGCCTGCCTCGGCCTCCGACTGCACTGCCCGCGTGAGCTCGACCGCGCGCGTCCAGTGATCTCGTGATGGAGCGCCCGGCCGTCCCGGGCGCGCGCGCTCGCTCGGCCGGTCGGCCCCAACTGCCCCGCTGCGCGCCATGCCAGTAGCCCAGTACACGAAGAAAAGCGCGGCTCGCGCGGCACCCACCCGAGGCCTAGCCTAAAAGCTCGGCCAGCCGTCAACTTTGGCCGTATTGCATTGCATAGTTGCCTGCCGCCCCGGTGGATCGATCTGCTTGCCACGGCAAATGCAGCTATGATACAACCTACTGCTCCCTCCGTCCACGAAAGAGTCAATTTCTAGAGTTGCCCTAAGTCAAACTTTTTAAACTTTGACCAAATTTCTAAAAAAAATGCTAAGATTTATGGTATCAAATTAGTATAATTAAATTCATCATAGAATATATTTTCATATGATGTGCATTTTATGTTATAGACGTTGTTACTCTTTTCTATAAAGTTAGTAGGAATTGATTTTTTCGTGGACAGATTCTAGGAATTGATTCTTTCGTGGACGGAGGGAGGGAGTAGTAAATAATCAGCGCGGGGGCAGATGGCGATCGATTCTCTGTTGGCCCGGGTACAGAGGCTACAAGCTGGTACATCCGCCGCGGAGCCCGGCTTGTGACTTGCGAATTGCGAGGGATTTCGTCCGTGGGAGGAGGGCCTTGTTTAGTGCACCCAAAAAGCAAAAAGTTTTCAAGATTTCCCGTCATATCGAATCTTACGGCACATACATGAAGTATTAAATATAGACGAAAGCAAAAACTAATTACACAGTTTAGCTGGAAATCGCGAGACGAATCTTTTGATCCTAGTTAGTCTATAATTGGATAATATTTGTCATAAACAAACGAAAGTGCTACAGTATCGAAATCCGAAATCTTTTCGGAACTAAACAAGGCCGAGGTGGTTTTTGCGTTTGTCTCCGGCGCTCTGGGTTCGTCCTTCGTTGGGCAGCCGGGGACCTCGCGCCCCACCGGCAGTGACCTACACGCCGGTGTGCTGCGGCCTGCAGCACGAGCCGTTTCCGTCGCCGTGGTCGCTGTGGCGCGTTCCCAACCCTGACTGACAGACAGCTCACGCTTAGCGGCTGCAGCAAGACGATCAACGAGATGTTCGTCACGTGCAATGGATCGGTCGAGTCAAATGCAGCAGCCAATCATCCAGGCGTTAACGCCGTGCTTACCCGCTGTACTGCGAGATCCAACGACCATCCAAACCTTCGCCCTGGTTCGATCCATAGGACATCGCACTACTCATCCCGTGCAGGTTCTGAAGAGAATAGAGATCCTCGAAAATCCTTCAGACAAAGTATCCAAAGTTTGATTATATTTATGAAAAACTATTAATATTTGTTACACTAAATAGGTGTGTTATGGCTTATGATAATATGCTGCGTGAAGAATCTAGTGTCACTTATTTGGTATGATAAATACTGATACATTTCTTATACAGATTTGCAACACAACACCGTACTGATTGGTAGATGTACCTCGTCACGAGATGCGTATACAGTATACTAAACTCGCTGATCTGCAGGCTTTATTTAATTTCTTTTGACGCGAGCCATTTTCCTGTTTCCATTACTGAAATACAATAGTTCAGTAGGCAGAAGTAGAAAAACAAAAGAGAAAAGAAGAAGCTATGGATCAGCCAAAAAGTAAACGATCATGTCTTCTGTTTCAGAGAATCAAGATCGACTAAAGAAACCACCACCCCAAACGAGATAGACTAAAACGACTACACTATAGAAACCAGTTCATTAGGCCCTTCACACCGTATTGCTTAAGTGGTGCTAAAAGAAGAGAGAGATTATCGTGAAGTCGCTCCACACACTGCGATCACCGATGCCAACGCTAGCAAAACATGGAGTGGCGCAAGTACTTATAGCGATGCCAAATACGCAATGTGAGGCCTGTTTTTTTTAGGCCTTGTTTAGTTCCCAACAAATTTTGCAAAATTTTTCAGATTCTCCGTCACATCGAATCTTTAGACGCATGCATGGAGTACTAAATATAGATAAAAATAAAAACTAATTGCACAGTTTGGTCGAAATTGACGAGACGAATCTTTTGAG
>Ga0182004_10000507_pt1 | contig 23966 bp, 19 predicted proteins | sample Sormic07211540_1_FD_120479 | JGI IMG/M metagenome (GOLD analysis project Ga0182004, IMG submission 120479) | Endophyte microbial communities from Sorghum bicolor roots, Mead, Nebraska, USA - 072115-40_1 MetaG | ecosystem: Host-associated > Plants > Roots > Unclassified | place: USA: Nebraska...
AAATAAGACTTGGAATCTTATTTTTTTTCTACCTCTTTCTTCAATAAATATGCTGCCACATCAGCAAAATATCATAAATAATATGTAATTAAGTGTCTTGGACTCTGTGATAGAGTCTTGCATTGTGAGTGCCCTAATGATTAAATATAAATTACATCATCTGAGATGAACCAGAACTAGCTTCTTTCAGAGAGTTAACTCAAAACCTCACAGGGCTTTTGAATATGGATAGAGAACCCTCAACGACATGAAAATAATCTTCATAAAAGTTTAGAATAACAATACAATGAAGTAAATAAAAAAAAGTGAAGGCTGTTCTTTCTTCAAATCTGCAAAGTTCTAAAACAGAAGCTTTGATCACCATAATTCAGAAAAGTGCCAGCTAGTTGCCTCTCCTAGAATTTCATTAGGCTCTCCTGCAATTTCAAAACTGAGATATCACCATTCAACTACTGATCTTTTTCACTGAACCTAGCACGAGCAGTTCCTAATTAAATACTACTAGTGATCTTTTTCTGCAGATGCCTGACTGACAGGAATTTTGAAAGTTCTGTCAACCTTGCAACGGCTGAATGTATAAATGTTAATACGAAGCATTTCCATGTCTGAAACAACCTAAGTGAAATTTCCTAAAGCTCCTAGAACTTTTCACCAATATAGTAAATGAAATGCACAACATAATAAGTTTATGGATACAAAAATGCACTTTGAGAGTTGGATGTTGATAAACCTATATGACACCTCTCTAAATTCAAAGTTAATGGACCTATGATGCATTTTGCTCTATATCAAATTCAATCATGTCTACCGCATGCGTCAATATATCTCGCATACTATATTCTGCAGGCCGGCACAGCAATCTTAAACAATATTCTGCTTTCGTGTCTACCAATCCTTTGAAGGTCAATACCAACCCCACCTATCCTTCAGCATCAAGAAATCAAACGCATCCACGTATATTATATAAAAAGGACACAAACACATACTATTGCTTCTCCATTGTAATGACCTAATCAACCAAGGCCAGCAACACCGTACCTACCCGGCTGGCCGGCCGCTATACATTTTCTGGAGCTAGAGCCAGGCAGGGAGCCCTGGACAGCAATCAAGATCATAACAACTAATCCATGTACATAACAACTATTCCATGAAGGTATGGAGTTCTTTCCTTTCACTGTTATGGGTTGACATCATATCAAAAGAATGTTTATCGATGGGTTTCACCTGTGAAAATTTGTGTCGAACCTTGAGTTTTTCTCTGCCCATTTTCGTCATTTATGTCTTCTGAGGAGCTCTGCTTGATGTTTTGATGACCGTTGTTTGGCTTTTGGACTTTGATCTGAAAACAGGCAAAATACTACTTATTCGAACTTATAATTAACATGATCTCTGTTGTAGCTCTCATCCCAATGAGCCAAAACCACTCATGAGAGGACTACAACAAAATAGGAGATAGTTACGGGTGGCTAACACTGAAACCCAAGAAAGTCCATTTCCAACCTTCAATTTGCACTGTGGGCTGATTTTCATCTCTGAACTACGAAATCAGGTACAAAGGCTCCCCAACTGTTGAAACCAGGTAATGAATTAACAGTATAGTTTAACATCTAAAAACTCATAATAAGAAAAATACCAAAATAGCGTATTTTTCTTCTAAAAATATTATCTATCTATTTGTACTCTATTTGAAGTTATTTGAATCTTTTAGTTGTTCATGTTTGTATTGTTCTATTGCCTATAGTCACATATTATTTATTTAAATTATCGTTTTATGATCCAGTTTATGTTGATCCCATGACTAGTCAATTGCATGAAGTCTGAGGCACTGCCTTGTTTGAAACCTATAATCTAATCATCACACAATCATTATAAAAGAAAAGCACTTACCATGCAAGTCTAAATAGGATATATGCACTTACCACGCAATCATCATAAATAAATAGGTTTAAAATCGCTCTAAGTATAGCACTAACCAATAGAAAACATTTTTAGAGAAAAATTGGTACTCATTCGCATTTCTATTATTTGGAATAAGTTTGTTATGAATTTTTAGAGATTAAACCGAACTTTTATTATTTTTAGAAAATAGAAACCCACCTGAGAAACCAGCTAGAAGACCAATTTGGTCCGGTTTCAATAGTTGAAGATTGTCCAGTATCTTGTTTCCTAGTTTCTGCCTTTATGGTTGAAAATTAGACTGCCATGTAAAAGGAGGTGCTAGGTTGGATAAAGGACTTCAACACTATCCATGGAAATTGGGAACAGGCAACATTTTTCAGCAACTCAAGTCTAAAAGGGGCAAAGTACGATTTATTTTGTTGTTACCATGCAGATGGAGATTGCTACGGGTGTAATGAGTTCCCTGCTCCTCAAGATGGCAGAGCTACTTACTGATGAATACAGTTTGCAGAGAGGCCTAAGGGGTGAGGTCATGTTCCTGAAAGCCGAGCTTGAGAGCATGCAAGCTGCAATGGAGAGGGTGTCGGAGGCACCTGTAAATGACAATCAGGTTAATATATGGGCAAGTGAGGTGAGAGAGCTGTCCTACGACATCGAGGATAGCATTGATCAGTTCATGGTGCGCGTCCATGTCCATCCATCAACCACACCGGAGGGATTCAAAGGATTCATCGCTAGGAGCTTGAGATTGTTGGCAGAAGTCAAGACTCGGCATCAGATTGCCACAGAAATCAGAGACATGAGGACACTAGTCAAGGAGGTGGCTGACCGACGCAATAGGTACAAGGTTGACAGTTCTGTCACCACTGCTTCTACTGCTCCAGAAATTGACCATCGTTTGCACGGTATCTATGAAGAATCAGCAAAGCTCGTTGCAATCAGTGGGCCAAGAGAAGATCTAGCCGAATTGCTAATGGTGCGGGAGGGCGCATCTAAGAAACTGAAAGTGATCTCTATTGTCGGAGTCGGTGGTTTGGGTAAGACGACTCTTGCTAATGTGATGTACCGACAGTTGAGGGGGCAATTCGAATGCAGTGCTTTTGTGCCAGTGTCTCTCAAGCCTGATTTGAAGAGAATCCTATGCAGTATACTCCGTCAAGTTAGTGAGCAAATTTACACTAACATTGAAACATGGGATGTTGTGGAAATCATCAACAAAATCAGACAAGTTCTTGAGTATAAAAGGTAATGCAGTAATCAATATATGCACATTGCTAACAAAGTTTCTTAATTTAAAACATAGAATCTATGGATAAGAGATTGTGAGCATTATCACTGCACTAGTTCCTTTCCAGGAAATGTTGGATTATTATTTCATTCCATTTACATGTTAATGTTTCCAAGGAAAAATTGCATGTAGTCACATTGCTAACATGCTCTTACACAAAACCACAGGTACTTCATTATAGTTGATGATATTTGGGATGAATCAGCTTGGAATTTGATCAATGATGCACTGGTTGATAACAACTGTGGTAGCAGAGTGATCACAACAACTCGTGTAGCTGGGGTTGCTGCATCATGCTGCTCTCTTAATGGTGGTACAGTCTATAAACTAAAACCCCTTTCCCATGATTACTCCAAGAAGTTGTTCTACGAAAGAATATTTGGTCATGAAGATAGTTGCTACCCAGAACTGAAAGAAATATCTGAGAAAATTCTGAGAAAATGTTATGGAGTGCCATTAGCCATCATCACCATAGCTAGTCTCTTGGCTAATAAACCAAGGAATATAAATCAGTGGGACATTGTGCATAGTTCCATTGGTTCTGGAACTGAAAAGTTTCCTAGCATAGAGAGCATGCGACAAATATTATCTATCAGCTATTATGATTTACCATCTCATTTAAAACCTTGCTTGCTGTACCTAAGTATTTTTCCAGAGGATTACACTATTTTGACAGATCAGTTGATACGAAGATGGATATCCGAAGGCTTTATCCATGGTAACGATGTTGAAACATTACATAATCTTGGGCACCATTATTTCAGTGAGCTCATCAACAGGAGCCTTATTCAACCGGAACACATTAATACTCGTGGAATGGTAGAAGCTTGCCATGTGCATGATATGGTACTTGATCTCATAACATCATTGTCAACCAAAGAAAATTTTGTCATTACATCACATGGTCTCAAGCTCGCGCACCTTCCAAAGAGGATTCGTCGATTTTCCCTCCATAATAACAGTAATGAAGAGCTCACCAGAACAGAGGTGACCATTAATTTGTCCCACACGAGATCACTTATTGTGTTCCCTGGTGCTGTTAGCCTGATGTCTCCTCTTTCAAGCTTCCAAGTTTTGCGAGTATTGGACTTAGAAGGTTGTCGTGACCTCCAGAACCAGATCAGCAGTGTTGGGAGTTTGCTTCACTTAAGGTATCTAGGACTAAGGGATACAAGTATTACCAACCTCCCAAAGGGACTAGAGAATCTAAACTATTTACAAACCCTGGACTTGAAGCAAACAAGCATAAGTCATTTACCTTCAACTGTTGTTCAACTAAGACGACTGATGCACCTATATATTGAACCATCAGTATTGCTACCACCAGGGATTGGTAACATGGAGTCCCTACAATTGCTAACATCGGTTAGCGTCAGTAGCTGTGCAAACTTCACAAAAGAATTAGGCAGTCTAACAGAACTAAGAGTCCTCCATATTTCACTTGATGGCACACTGCATGAGAGCCACAAGAATCCATTGGTTGATTCATTATGCAACCTGAAGAAAATCCAAGAACTACACATTGATTCTACAGGAATATCTAATGAGTTCGTTGTGGATTTAGCATGGTTTCCCCAGTATCTCAAAAGTTTCTTAGGAAGGGTGCCTAGATTGCCAAGGTGGATGAGCCCCTTGCTATCAGATCTGACCACTCTGGTCATTACACTCGACATGATACAACAGGAGGATTTCCAAAATCTTGGAGGCTTGCCATTTCTGCAGTTCCTTTGTCTTACTGTTGATTCTGCTGAAGAAAGGATCATCACTAGCACTGATCAAGGAAAATTCCATAGTCTATCTGAGTTTCACTTTCATAATGATAAAATGGGGCTTATTTTTGCACAAGGGTCTATGCAAAATCTAAAAACCCTTGAGGTAACATTTAGGGTGAGGGAGAGAAAGGATGCATATGGTGATTTTGATTTTGGCTTGGAGAACCTCTCAGTGAAGCATGTCATCGCTAGGATTCGCTGTACAGGTTCTACAGTATGTGAGGTGGAGGATGCTGATTTAGCCCTGAGGAAGGCAATTGATTTGAACCCCAACCATCCAAAGCTTGAGGTGATCAGATATTACGAAGATGAAATGTTGGAGGATGGACAACACTGGGGAAAAACATTGGTAGAGGAGGACAACGAGAAAGTACTATGCCCACTTTCCTGTTTACAGTTCCATGTGTTTTAGAGTTCTATCATACATTTTTGTTTACATACCTTCTTTTCCGTTGATAAATAAGGGCGTTGATACTCTTTGTGGTGAAAGCATTTTATTGCTAATACCATATCAAGTTTTAAGTTAAAGCTAGTTCTAAATAAATCTTTGCTATTGCCAATTCTTTTGTCAATTCCAAAGCAGTTCCGAAATAATCAAGTCTCGCTACCAAATCCCACAATAGATGAACCCTAATTACTTATACAGTGCTTCCACGTACAAAAGCCATTGCCATATTAAGAGAATAATTAAACTTCTTTTCAGATAAAAAACCTCCCAAAATTATAGTTTGCCAGCCCTAAATAATTTATTTGGTGTGTTGGACATTGCCAAAGGATAGTATATAAAATTTAGACACACACAAAAAAAGAGAGGATAGTATATGAAATTTGCAGTATAGATTGAAGAGATACTATTTCCATACATTAGATATATATTTAGGCCAAGGGGAGGAGGGGTCTTTTCTTCTTTTTGTTTAACCACACTTGGGGAACTAAAATTTTGTTTTAGTTCCACTAAAGTTTGCTCATTGTCTTTAATCCAGGTTGTCCTTCAAAGGAGAGGGCCATGGGGTGGAGATAGAGGTAGCACTCGCGACATCATGGTGGCACCCCAAAGTCTGAAAAGTGTGAAAATTTGCAGTGCGGCAGTTGTGGATGCAATCAGCTTTTCTTACCTTGACAGATATGGGAGGGAACACAGCATGCCATTTTGGGGTGGTGTTGGTGGGATGATCCGAACGGTGAGTGCGCTTGAATAATTAATTTTTTCTTTCACTTAAAAGGATTTTTTCTGCACTGGGAAGCATATGTACATCTTTCATGATTGAATCATATACATCATGCGTATAATAGTTTAATAGTTCAATGGCACGACACAACCTAGGCACAGTTTAGAACACAATATTTCCCAAGAACCCTAACAAATTTGTGTGGCCGGGATCGGAGCTTGTGGCTACAGATGGATGCTGTGATGGACGCATGTTTTGGACAAATAACAGGGACCTGGGGCAAACTTAGGAGCATAAAGCCATTTGTATAGTGCTTTGAGAGGATATGCAGTTTGATTGTTCACTTTTCTCTTCATTTGCAGATTGATCTTGCCCCTTCAGAGTATGTGAAGGAGGTTTCCGGGACATATGGGCTATGCTCTCCTCATCCGGACGTTGTTATAACATCACTCACCCTGGTGACTAATTTATGCAGCTATGGACCTTTCGGCCAACCGACAGGGACCCCATTTCACACTCGAGTAGACAAAACTGCCAGCATTGTTGGCTTCTTTGGGCGGTCTGGGATATATCTTGATGCAATTGGTGTTTATGTTCGCCCTTCTAAATCATAGCTACTGCTTTCTTGTATCCTTTGACTAACTGTTATGGTTAAACTACAATATGCATTATTGACGATTTCATCATATTCCAAATGATGAATATCCCTGGTGGCTCTACATCTGAAGTTGCATATAGTTACTTGTTAGAATACTTGCAAGAGCAATATAATGAAAAAGTTACAAGTGTAACAATATTCAAAATTCTCCTCTAGCACAATCTGTTGGTATTGGTAAACCACAATCGATGATTAGCATGTTAGAGTTGATCTTGGCTTAACAACCTTGATTAAGACACAGGGGGTAGAGCCCCACCTACATGTGCATGATCCGAAGCGTCCCTAAAGATCAATTCCTTGGCCTGGTCAAATATCCTCCATAGCCACATAAAATAGGGTGTTAACTTAACACACTAAGATAATTACCTTCTAAACAGCCTTAACGAACAAGGTTTTGGGCAAAGCAGGGCCTGAAGACCATCAAATCCCATGCCCACAATGGACCGCTACCTACATGGATGTCGAATCCAGGAGGACTGACGACATCTTCTCGTGATCTGCTGCACGCATGCACTGAGCAGGCACAAGGACTTGAGCCGCTATAAAGGGGCATCTTCATGTTGGTCAAAGCAAATTAATATTGGATTAGTTGTTCTCGTTCATTAGGCTACTCAATCCTTACAGTTAATTACGTTTAAGATCTAAAAAAATATGGCACCAAAGCCACCAAGCATAATCTTGAACACTAATGCCTCTGTTGATAACAATAACTGATAAGCACTCACTAGGCCCAAATTGTGCTCGGCCTTAGCCAAATCATGCCTAATTTTCATGTTTTAAGCCCTCCCGGTGTTAATCAATTATGTGTAGCCCCAATATCATGTCCACATTTGTATAAAAAATATATATATCATGTCCACATTACTAATTGAGGATCAAAGTTTGGCTCTGTTCATCATGTTTATGGGTTAATTCAGCTTATGTTTGTCCGGGTCAGCACTAATTGTACCCTTCTCATGTTAGCTGTGATGATCATTGAAGCGGAATAGGCCAAAATCTGAAACCCAAAACCGTTCCCCAACTTTTCCCCAAAGACCCGAAAAAGCAAATTGCCAGTTTCATGCGATTCCAAGCAGGGATTATATAGTACCTTAGGGGCTGAAGCATAGGCGTTGCCACCGACCACCGTGGCAACTTCCCTGTTTGCGGGTAGCTCATGGCATCAGGCCACGGCACACGAGCATCAGGCAAACACCTGCTTTGCTGCTCCCTTCACTGGGATCTCGCGACGCCGAGCGCCTGCCCGCGCCGTGTCGCAGCTTGGCTCCATGCGCTCTGCTCTCCAATGCGGCAGTTCCGCGCGGCAACGTGGGCACGGCGAGGCACGAGCGCGACGTGCTGACGCCGCTGCACCGGAGCAGCGGAAGGCATCAGTTCGCCGCGCGCATTCATCGCCGTCGCCGCCGCCGCCCTCACTCTCTCTCTGGCCTTTGCGGGGAGGCGTCGCGTGCGCTGGTTTTGGTCCGTTTGGGAACGAAAGGACGGTCGAGATTGCATCACGTGAATTCACAGCCCGCGCATAGGCTTTTGGGCTGTATTAGTGTTAGGTGTGGTTGTCTCAGCCCGTGTTACAATTATCTTTTTTGTTTTTGAAAAAGTAACCTCTTTCTCACTAATTTTTTGTATCTTAATCAGGAGGGGAATGCCCCCTACTAAATTTTATTGATATAAAAGACAGGTACGGATACATTCTGGATGTGTTTCTCAAGAAAAAAAAAGAGAGGAAAAAATCTGATAAATTACACATAGTGCTCTATCCACTGGGCTAAAGGAGTTTTTAGATTCGTTCGCAAAAAAAGGAGAAGTTTTTAGATTATTGCTAACTCTAAGCTTAACCTGAGCTAGTTCTCAAGATATTGAAATCGTCTAATTTATCTCCCTAAACAGTTTGAGATGATCAGAGAGGTAAATCAGACTTTACGATAGTTCAAGAAGGAGACTACCAAAAAAAACTCTGTAAAAATATTCTTTTCAAAAAAATATCCAAATTTTTTTTTCTAGAATAAATATATATTTAATAAAAATAATAAATTACGATTTAGTGTCAGAAATTTATAAAAAATTGTTGTAACCTAGAAAAATGTGAAATAAATTCCATGTTTTTCCTAAAACTATGTTGTACCTCTTTATTCTGGAAAAAGTCTACACAATCCCCAAACTATTTAGCGTGGAATATTTCATTCTCCAAACTATAAAATCGGATATTCTACCTTCTGAACTTTCAAAATCGGTCAAATAACCCTCTAGAGTGGTTTTAGAGGGTGGTTTTGTCTTTTTATTTTTTATTTATTTTCGCTGAATCTTTGAAAAATCATAATAAATCACAAAAAAAATCATAAAATGAAAAATTCAATTTTGTTGGACTCCTGATCAGTAGATCTACACAATGAATATATAATATGGTATACTTTAGTACAAAGTTTTTATTGTAGCTTTAAATCTATGTTTTTCTGTAATTAATTCAAATAATTCATATATGTAATTCCTATGGTAAAAATTTTTGTGTTGGGCTCATTATTATATGCTTGAACTATGGTAAATTTTTTGTACCCATTGGATCACGTATAACTTAGTTATAGATTTATTTAGCTTTATTCTTGTTAAATATATGTTTTATCTATAACTAATTAATACGTGATTCAATGAGTATGAAATTTTTACCATAGTTCAAGCATACAATAATAAGCCCACCATTAAAAGTTTACCACAATTGGACCATAGAAACTACATATATGAATTATTTGAATTAATTATAGAAAAACATAGATTTAAAGCTACAATAAAAAATTTGTATTAAAGTATATCATATTATATATTCACTGTGTAGATCTACTTATCAGGAGTCTAACAAAATTAAATTTTTATTTTATGATTTTTCTATGATTTATTATGATTTTTCAAAGATTCAGCGAAAATAAATAAAAAAGAAAAAGACAAAACCACCCTCTAAAACCACTCTAGGGGTTATTTGACTGGTTTTGAAAGTTCAGGAGATAGAATATCCAGTTTTATAATTTGAAGGACGAAGTATTCTATCCTAGATAGTTGGGGGTTTATATAGACTTTTTCCTCTTTATTCCTTCCTTAGAATTATTTGAATCGTATATGATCTCCTAAAATTTAAAACTTGGCTATATGTGAAATAGAATACAAAAACAAGGGCAAATACTTTGTAGACTGCATCAAGGATCACCGTGCAAACTACAAAAAAAAACGTTTCCTCAGCAACGATGTCTAGCTTAACCATCAAGATATTCACGAAAAATTCCAAAATGAAAGATATTATTCAAGGTCTGATTGCACACTAACAACATGTATCATGTCATGTCATTTAACTTTACACCTCATCACAACTATGACGTGCATATCATTAACCATTATACAGCTTCTTAAACTCTAGACCGGCGTTAGGCTAGCCTTGGAAAGCCAAGGAAGGATGCAATGCAAGTGGGAACTTTTAAAGCAGCAAACGCACACATCACCGCTACTGGCTAAAGAACTGAAAGACAAATGGCAAATATTAGCAAGGCCTTGTTTAGTTCACCCAAAAACCAATTTTTTTTTTGAAATTTTCCGTCATATCGAATCTTACGGTACATACATAGAGTATTAATATAGATGAAAATAAAAACTAATTGCATAGTTTGCATGTAAATCGCGAGACAAATCTTTTAAGCTTAGTTACTGCATAATTGAACAATGTTTGTCAAATAAAAATGAAAGTGCTACCGTGTTAAAATTCAAAAAAAATTTAGATCTAAACAAGGCCCAAGTATACAAAGGTTTTGCATTGATTATCTTGACAGCAGTATCAGTTGTTAGCGGGAAGCATGTGCCTACTAATAGTTTTTCTAAACGCTAAACGGTAAATAGTCGGTCACTTGTCGTTTAGCCATTACTAGAGCTAAAGAAATGGATGATTAAACGGAAACGATGTACTACTATATAGCGTTTATTTAAACAGTCTAAACAACGTTTAGGCGAACAGTGCTAAGGTCTTGTTTAGATACAAAAAGTTTTTGGATTTTGACACTGTAGCATTTTCATTTTTATTTGACAAATATTGTCTAATTATAGAGTAACTAGGCTTAAAAGATTCGTCTCGTGATTTACAGATAAACTATGTAATTAGTTATTTTTTTATCTATATTTAATATTTCATATATGTGCCACAAGATTCGATGTGACGGGGAGTCTTGTAATACCTAATACTATACCCCTCCTCTTCTTCCGCTACTCTCCACCCTACTGCAAGAACAAGCTGAGGAGAGCCACCACTGACGACGGTGTCGGGACATGTTTGCGTCTCTGTCGCTAGGGAGGGCATGGGAAAAGCTATCCTCCTTCCTAGGCGTCTTTTTTTTTAGGAAACATGAGAGACCCAAGGGGCCTCTACTGAAAAATATATTAGCAAATAAATAAAAAGGGTTCGAGAAGAAACAACAAAGTAATTAAGGAGATTACATGAAAAAAACTTAAAGATTACAGCCCTAGGACCAAAGAAAGGGAGTTTAGGAGAAAAAAAAAAGGAAACAAAGAAAATCAACAGAATTACACAAGGTGGTCTATCCATGACTCAATTGCCAGGAGGGAAGATCTGGTTGAGCTGAGGAAACTGGAGAGAAGATCTGGATGAGCTGAGGAAACTGGAGAGGACCATGCGCCAGATCCGGGCAACCCTGCAAGACGCCGAGGTGCACTGGAACATCCGCGAGGAGTCTGCCAAGCTGCGGCTCAAGGAACTCAAGGAAGTGGCGTACGACATGGAGGATGTGGTGGACGAGTACGACTACGAGGTTGACCGCTGCAGGTTGGCGGCGGCTCTTGACCGATCTGCCGGCGTCCACAACACGGACAAGCGCAAGCATCAAGAGGTAATTAATTAGCTCTCATCATCATTTATGTGCATACAACTACGACCCCGTTTGACAGAGCGCATCGTATGGATTATTATTGACAGAGCATCGTAACTGAAAAAAGTGAATTTGTTGATTCCAAATTCATCATAGATCAGCTCTACCAGGGGCGGGCCCAGGCCTAAAGCCAGTAGGGCTATGGCCCTAGTCATGGCCTAGAAAATTTAGAAACAATTCTTCAGATTTGGCCCAAAATAGAAGCCCATCAAAGAAAAGAATTAGGGCAGACGGGGAGAGAAGTCAGGCACTCAGTCTCAACCGACGCCGCCGCACGCCCGCAACTCCGCTCACTCCGCAGGCCGCAGCTCCGCCCGCTCGACCCAGGCTGCAGGCGGCCAGGCTCCTGTTCCGCTTCCCTTCTCTCTCGGCGCCTACCTCCTCGCGATCGCAGGCTCGCAGCCATAGCGTGGCCGTGGCCTGTGGGCGCCTGGTCACGGCCTCGCAGAGTCGCAGCCTCGCTGGATCTTGCGCGTGCGCAGTAGCGCAGGCAGCCCCCCTGGCGCCAGCTCAGGCTGCGGCGGCCACCAGGGGCGCACGCAGGCAGGCCGCAGGGGCAGGGACGCAGGGCATGGCCTGGCCGGCTGCCTGGCTCACCCCCTCGGCAGTGATTCAGTGAAGCCGGCAGCGGCAGGGGAGCCTCGTGACCCATCCCTAGAGGACAAGGACTATTGCATCGTATTTGTCTCGAGTTGGTGAACAAGAAAGGATATGTTATGTTGAGCGAGAGATATTTGCGACTATTAAAAATGACGACATCTTACATCATTTTCAAAAATTGAAGACCCGAAAGATGAATTACCTAATGTACCTACTACTTCTGGTATGTTACATTCAGCCATCTAGGATATAAATGCATAGTAATCAATGAAATTAAGTTTTTGGTTGTCCATGTTTTTATTAACATATACATCTTGTCCAAACTAGGAGTTGTTATTGAGGACATGGAGGTGGAAGAGACGAATGCAACAAATCTTCACTAGACAATAGGTATTTATTTTTCAATGTTCATTGATATTTCTTAGCTATTTTATCCTACTATTAATTATATAGTTCAAGAATTTCTTTGGATTTGCAAGCTTTTCTTGAGAATTTTTATTTTCTATGATATACATGTGTGTATATATATGGCCCTATAAACTGTACTATAGGTTGTAGCTTTTGGATTTTAGCCACCAAGATTTGGCCCTAGTCTTGGTCAAATCGTGGGTCCGCCACTGAGCTCTACGGTGGAGTTTTTGGTGGAGCACTGGAGCTAGATCCTATAGATAAGATTTTTTTTTATATAATCTCTCTCCGTGAATATATTAAATTCTAGAATTATCTTAAGTTAATTCCTTTTTTTTATGTTTCACCAGATTAATAGAAAAAAAGCACAAATTTTTGTGATACCTAATGGATAAATTATGAAAATATAGTTTATGGTTTACTAATGATACTAATTTAGTGTTATGGATTCTTTTCTATAATTTTGATCAAACCTAAAAAAATTAATCTAAAATAACTTCAGAAATTGATTGATTTAGAGACGGAGGGAATATGTTGTATATTTATCATGTCATATCTTGTTCCAATATTTCTCCGTGAAAAAAGGAATCATATATGAAAAATGGCTTATATATGCTCTTATTCTTTCTTCAAAAAGGAAGTGGAGGCTTATCCGGTGGATGCTGGTCTGTTCCGACTGACCTGGTTCTGCGAACAAGGAAACTAACCGAGAGGTTCAATGAGATCATACACTACTCTGAACATTTCAGTTTATCTGAGAATGATGGAGAGAGACGATTTACTCCAGATCTTAGTACTTTGCGGCATACAAGCTCTGTAGTATTCGACAAAGCATTGTTTGGCGAGAGCAAGACAGAGACAAGATAATTGACAAGTTCCTGTCTAGGAAAGGGGAAAATGCAGAAAATCCGTTTCTGTCATGGCCATTGTTGGTATGGGAGGATTAGGCAAGACAACATTAGCGCAACTTGTGTTTAACAGCCTGAGGTTGAAAGAATCCTTTGAGAAGCATGCCTGGGTTTGTGTGTCCGAGAATTTTGACATCAAAACAATGACAAGGAACATCATTACTTCCCTAACGGGTGAGCAATGTATGTATACAGAGCTTGCTGATCTACAGAGGGAATTATCAACAGAAATGAATGGCAGGAGGGTTATGCTAGTGTTGGATGATGTATGGAATGAGCGAAGAGACTGCTGGGAGTTGTTTTGTGCTCCTATGACAGCTGCAAAGGTTTGTCAGATCATAGTTACCACTCGGAGCGAGGCAGTGGCAAGGCTGATACAGACTATGCCTTTTTATCCCCTAAATTGTCTAAGTTTTGATGAGAGCTGGTCGTTGTTCTGCAAAGCTGTCTTGACCGCTGAACAAAAGTCTAATGACATCCCAACAAACCTAATGAAGATTATTGTTATAAAGTGCAAGGGCTTGCCACTAGCGATTAAGACACTAGGAAGCATGTTTTTTTCTCGAATACGCAGGAGATCTACGCATCATTAAATTAAAAAGAAAGAGTTTAACAGTGCACCAACGCGCAACAAGCGCGCGCTAGGTGGTCAATAGCTAGACCGACCTAGCAAAGAGCTGTGTGGATTGCGCTACGAAAATGACCAAAGGAGATGGATGAATGTCTTGGAGAGTGAACTATGGGGCTTAAAAGAACCGAGGGACGAGGTTTTGGCAGCGCTAGAATTGAGCTACAAGCAACCGAGGGACGAGGTTTTGGCAGCGCTAGAATTGAGCTACAAGCGCATGCCTGTACAACTAAAACGGTGCTTCCTTTGTCTTTCTCTGTTTCCCAAAGATTATAAGATTTATGTTTCAGAAGTGTCTCGTTTGTGGAAATTACATGACTTGCTTGATTCTGATGGAAGTGATAACGAGTGTGAAATTGCCAAATTTTATTTGAAGGACTTAGCTCAACGGTCAATACTTCTGATGCTTGCTTTTTTGCTGGGGAAGAGTTCTACAGAATTGAAAGGGATACCTGTTATGAACAATGTATATGAGTATGAAGTAAACGAAATCAATCACAGCAAAGACACACGATTTACGTGGAAAACTCCTTCAATATGAAGGGAAAAAAACTACGGGCACCAGCCGGCAACAATCTCACTATCTCAAGAGTTTTGGGTTAAACGTCTATGGCGGCTTACAAGAGAATCAAGTCTCCATGAAACCCTAGCAAAGGCATATATACCCTGTGCATACACGGGCGCGGCATAATGGGCCGGCTTTGGACTATGCTACGCTCCGGCCCAAGCCTCCGGCGATGGGCCTCCGCTTCGCTCCATCAGAAACCCGACCAATATCCTGAAGTGAATTTGGAACAACTCCAACAAACTCCACCTTAAGACAAAAATCATCTTGTATCATAAATCAACCCTTTATCTTGAACACAACAAAGATAGAAAACCACTGGTGCCAACAATAGTCTCTTGGACTATCTAATTAAACCAACTAAGCTTGAGCACAACTCAAACTTAGCAACAGGAACTGTTTTTGTCATCATATCAGCAGGATTATCATGAGTACTAATCTTGCATACCTTTAGCTTACCATCTTCAATCACGTTACGCATAAAATGATACTTGATATTTATGTGCTTAATTCTCTCATGAAACATCTGATCTTTAGTGAGGTAAATTGCACTTTGACGGTCACAGTGCAAACTTATGCAATATTTATCTCCACAAAGTTCAGCGTACAAACCTTTTAGCCATATTAATTCTTTGCACGCTTCACAAATAACCATATATTCGGCTTCAGTAGTAGACAAAGCAACAACAGATTGTAAAGTAGCCCTCCAACTCACAGCACAACTGCCAACAGTAAACACATAACCAGTAAGTGATCTTCACCTATCCAGATCAGCAACATAATCAGAATCTATGTAACCAATAAGGCCCTTATCAGTTCTTCCAAACTTTAAACAGGAATGTGTTGTGCCTTTGAGGTATCTGAAAATCCACTGAACTGCCCTCCAATATTCTTTGCCAGGATTAGATATATATCTACTAACAAGACTCATAACATATGACAAATCTGGACGAGAGCAAACCATGTCATACATCAAAAACCCAACAGCACTAGAATAAGGAACCCTTGACATGTACTCAATCTCTGTATCTAGGACACTGAGCAGCGGACAAATTAAAGTGAGGTGCAATAGGGGTACTAACAGCCTTAGAATTTTGCATGTTGAAACGCTGAAGAACTTTCTTGATATAATTTTGTTCACTAAGAAATAGCAAACCAGATTTTCTGTCTTTACTAATTTCCATACCAAGAATTTTCTTAGCACTACCAAGATCTTTCATTTCAAACTCCAGAGCCTCCGGCGATGAGCCTCCGCTTCGCTCCGTCAGAAGCCCGGCCAATATCCTGAAGTGAATTTGAAACAACTCCAACAATACCTCGACTGAAATTCCACAAAATATTCGGTATCTGTCCATAAATAAAGCTATTACATCAGCTGACATCTCAGTTTTTCCACATTCTGTTAGGGTCATCAGAGTGATGAGCTTTGATGATAAGCATGAAACTACACTTCCAGAATCATTATTTTCAACTTGTAACAAGTTGCGGGCACTCGACTTATGTCAAAACTGCAGCCTTGCCTTTCCATTGTACGATTGCGTGGGATCTCTGAAACTACTACGCCACTTAATTATGGATCGTTATTACGGATCCTCTATCTGGACCTTGCACGTGCAGAATCTAGTACTGAGTAGAGTTGGGCAGCTTACTCGCACTCGCCTGCATACTTTGCCCCCAATGCGTATCAGACATCATTGTAGTTTCAACATAAGAGAGCTGAGGAACATCAATCAGATTAGAGAGCTGAGTATTTTTGGACTGAATAAAATTTGCCATGTTGAAGTTGCAATTGAAGCCCAGCTGCAGAGCAAAAGGCACCTCCGTTCATTAAGTTTGTGGTTTGATGAAGACGAAGATGAGTGTCTCTGTGGTCTGCGTCCAGAGCATATGAATGTGGCACCACATCACAAACATAAGGGAACTGGGCATATTCCGGTACAACTCTGGAACATACCCTAGATGGTTGGAAAACGGTTCCTTGTCTATGTTGACGAGAATAACATTAAGCCGTGGTGAACACAAACACCTCCCAAATTAAAGCTTGGTGGCTTATGTTCCCTCAAGTACATCACTGTCCAGCAAATGCGTTATATGGAATGTATCGCCCTGAGGTCTTCCACACAGATACTTGCTGGAGAAAAAGAATTCCCATCATTGACAGAATTGCAATTTGTGATCATGCCCAAGTGGTCAGAATGTTCTGCAGTGGATGCCGGGAAGTTTCCTTGCCTAAATACACTTTGGTTGTCACTTTGCCCTAAACTAATAAGCTCCCTTTCATTGGGGCTATTCCGGTGTTTGATAACTTTGAAGCTAACGTGCTGTTATCACTTGGCTACGTTTCCTGCATCCCTGGCTCTTCGTAAATTAGAGATCGAAGATTGTTCTGCTCTCAGAGAAATTCCTACTCTTCCATCCCTTTTGGAACTTAGAGTCCGAGGATGTCCATGTCTAAGCTCACTTCCTACTCTGCCATCACTTCTGAAACTGCAGATATCTGGGTGTCCAAGCCTCATTTTCATTGGTTCTGTTTCTTCTCGCTGCTGCACATGGTGGTGAGCTCAGTCTCTTCGCTCGCTAAACTTACAACCATGTGAAGTCAGCTCAGTTCCTTCACTCACCACCTGTTCACCTAGAATATCTCATGTCTGGTCTGAATGATGAATAACTGTACAGTCCATTAAATGACTTCCTGTCATTGTTATTTGTTCATTGCACGTACGCAGTGCTTAAATATAATGTGACTTCGTATTATCTCGTATCTCCAACAAAAGGACCTTGACTTGGGAGCATAAAAAATTCAAACTTTGCATGACTCAAAGAGTTCAACTATCGAGTGCCACAACACTAAAATTAAACATTCATATATATATACACACACACACACTACAATAGGCTATTGATTTTACAAGCAATCTGCCCTCAATTAGTTCTTAGGTCTTATCTCGACACCCTGCAAAATAAGGCCTTTCTTCCAGTTGCCTCCATACGTGGTCTCTCTCACTCTGGCGCAAAAATGTTTGTCTTCCCCTCCGTGGTTGTCCCACTCACCTATCTCCAGCTCCATCCACCCATCGGGCCTCTCCATGGGAAGCCGAGGAGTAGCTCCTTCCTCGGCGCCGTCGTTCTGTTGGTTGCCTATGTTGTTCTGCAGGCGGACTGGGTGGGATGATATCTCGTCTTCTCCAATGTGGATTGACGCAACCTGCAGTGGAGAATCTAGGCCGTAGCAATCATCGTCCATCTTGAACACTAGGTAGGCGGCATAGCGCGTGTTTTCGGATAGCATCCTGCTTTCTATGGCGCCGCTGAAGTCCAGCCAACAAACCGCCAACAGTTCAGCGCATTCTGGGAACCTGTGAGAGTTTTGAAGCAAATTGAAGCTCAGGTTGTTTCATTCATCTTAAGGTACTCCTAACAAACAAATAATAGCTTATATCCTTATATACACCAATTAGTCCTCCTTCTGTTTATATAATATAATAGTACTATACAAATATCTGCAATATCAGAAAAATGCCTGTTGCAAAAATAAAACAAATACCATTGCAAATTTTCCAAATCATCAACTGCAACATTGAAACAAAACCGTACTGACAATGACGAGAGTTGAACGCCAAGAGCTGGCTGAAATCCTAGCAACCACCACATTTCCAGAGTAGGAGGAGGAGGAGGAGGAGAAAGAAGAAGAAGGCCAGATCCAGAGGAGGAGAAAGGGGAAGAGGGAGGAGGGCTCAGATCCACAAAGGATCAAACCACCACTGTTAGGCTTCTCTCCGGTGGCATGGAAGTCGCACAGCTGGGGAGGAAGGCAGGGAAAGTAGGGAGGAGCGGCTCGCTGGGAAACCTCGCCATGGCCCCTCTTCTCTAGATGGAATGGAGGGAGGGAAGGGGATGAATGGAGGGGAAGCTCGCTGGTAGTTGCCGCCATCGCCAGTGAATGGCGCGGAGGAAGGGAGGGGCAGCAGAACCAGATCAGATGAGAGAGTGGAGAGCTGTGAGCAACAGAGAGACAAGAAGCGAAGAAAAAAAAAGAAAAAAAAGACATTGCAGACAGATGAGATGACAGAGGCGACACGCGTCCGAAGCCATCGGACGTATGTATCACAAAATTACCGAAAAATACATACTCATGAGTGCTAACCCAAACTACTAAGATAATTTCACATTTCTTGGAGAGTTGGTCTGAACCGCTAAAGGGGAGAATCCTTTTTGACCCCTTTCAACTTTGGCGATAGTCCGAATTTCACCCTTCATTTACAAAACCAGATTTTTAAACCCCATCAACTTTTAAAACTATTCGTTTTTGCACACCCGGCAGTTTTGGATGGTGATTTTGTCTCACGCGTGGATTTTTACGATAATTTAGGGAAGTAAACTAGACAACAACTATTTTTCAAATATTTTTCTCTGAAAAATTATGCAATTAAAAATCCTAAAATCTAGTTTAATCTTAAAAAAGTCATAGCAATTTGATTTTAGCTTAAAAAATTATGGAACTAGTTTCATAGTTTTTCTGAAACTATGTCTTGCCTTACAATTTCTAATTTTGAATTATTTGAGTCTTCTATGGACTCATTTTTCTTCTTATTTTTATGTAGATACTATCATATCTATTATAAGTAGTCTATGTCAACGACTCGGCCGGGGACACTGTTTGGTTGAGTGTTGTAAATTTGTTGTCAGCTACGAGCTGCAGAAAAGCAGTTGTGAGTTGTGGGCTAAACAATTGTGGCTTGTGAAAAACCGCCATCAATCTCTCTCACTTATGAGCGGACCCAACATATCATCCGTAGCCCTTCCGACTCAACTCTCTCCCTCTCTCACTGGTCGTTGGCCTCTCTTCCTTGTTCCTCCCACAGCTGCGAACTTGCAATGGATCTCCCAATCGGCGGCAAAGCTCGCGGCTGGGCAGAGGTCACACTCCGTTGGCGAAGCCCAAGGCGGAGGTGCCCACAACGATAGTGGATGGGGTTGGAGAAGGACGACCTGCTGAAGTTGAGCAAGGGGCTGACCGGGAGGAGCGCTGGTGCCATAGGCAGGAGCGTGGTTGGCTTGTTTCACGCGGATGGGGAGATGAATTGCGAGAAAGAAACGAACCGGTATATTCATATCTAGTGGCAGGTGGATAAATTAATTCTTCGAAAAAGTTAATGATCCTACAGCTGGTGGATGTAGGTCAAAAAATATAATTAGGAAGAAGCTGCTTTTGTGGAAGAACTTGAGTGGAAGTCAACCTCTTTGGTTAGCTTTTGGCTTTTTTAGAAGCCACAAGAGGTCAAGAAGCTCAACCAAAGAGGACTTCAAACTATGAGAAAGTTTAGTGACTTTGATAAAAACACAAGTGTCATATAATAATTTAACCATATCATGCTTATAATATTATCAAGACCATGTTTGTTACAACTATGGGGTGAAGCGTTTCCTTGAGAAGCTACACAAATTGAAGGAAGTGTGGCCAAAATAAGCTAGCCTTGACTAAGTTTCTATGTTCTAGCACGAATTGGGCCCGGGTTATAAGGAGAATGGCCAGAAAAATGCTAAAAATGTATCGTTTGGCTTTTAGTTTGAGCTTATTTTGACTATAAAGTGCTCATAGGCCTATTGTATGAACACAAGTGTCATTTGATTCTATATATGACCATGGTATTGTAGAAAGCATGGAGTGTTCTCGTCAAAGTACGTGGATGAATCGACTCACATATATTACTCCACACACACTAGCAATACAAAAACAAATTTTACAAAAAGAAATAAACAAGATAATAGATAATGAGAGTATCTACTAGCAAGAGTAGTCCATGTCATTTAGCCTTCTATGCGATTTGGTTGGTGAAACATCGACTAACAACGACAATAAATTACGAGAACACCTGCTAGCAAACAGACATAAAAGGTCCATAAAATATTCAACTAGTTTTAATCTAGGCATAGTAAGATAGAGTATAATTTTTAGTAAAAGTTGAAAATAGATTTGATAATTTTCTAAGTGAAAACAGTTTTTATGACATATAACATTAGACTACATTTTAGGAATTTTATTTGTATATATTTTGAAGAAAATATTTGATAATTTTTCAAAAAATAATTATAGTTGAATTTGACTCCTTTAACTACCCAACAAAGTACACTTTACTCCATCGTACGATGTGGCAAGATTGACGTGGATGCCACCTCACATAAACCCCCATCGAAAACAGTTTAGGCCTTATTCGCATATAGTTAGATTTGCATCTAGTCCATATGTATTAAGATTAAATTGGAGTGAGACATGAACTAAATTCCACCTTAATCTACATCAACACACGTGGATTAAGGTAAACCCAACAACATCTAACAAAGACTTAGAGTGTAAATAAAAATAAGGCCTTGTTTAGTTCACCCCAAAAACCAAAAAAGTTTTCAAGATTCTCTGTCACATCGAATCTTTCGGCACATGCATGAAGCATTAAATATAAACGAAAATAAAAACTAATTGCACAGTTTAACTATAAATCGCGAGACGAATCTTTTGATCCTAATTAGTCCATAATTGGACAATATTTGCCACAAACAAACGAAAGTACTACAGTAGCGAACCAAAATCTTTTCGCATCTAAACAAGGCCTAAATGATTTTAAAAGTCTAGGTAGGCTAAAGTCCAGTTTTATAAATGAGAGGGGACTCAAACTACCGTTGGTTCAACTTGGTACAACCTAAATTCCTAACGGTGAGAGGGAAACATTCGAAAACAAATTATTGCACTATATAACCCACAATTTATTTTTGCTCGATGTATTATATCACACCAGATAGATCTAATTAATACTAAGGGGGTGCTTGATTTGGATTGTTAAAGTTTAACACGTACTATAGTATTTTTGTTTTATTTAACAAATTAGTGTCCAATTATACACTAATTAGGCTCAAAAGATTTGTTTCGCAAGTTACTCTCTAGCCATGTTTCTTATTTCGTAAATAGTTTATATTTAGTACTTCATGCATGTATTCAAACAACTTTACTGTCATTAACCAAATAGTCCCTAATAAACAAATAAAATAAAGGCCTGGTTCAGTTCGCGATTTTTTTTGGATTTTTCTACTGTAGCACTTTCGTTTGTTTGTGGCAAATATTGTCCAATCATAGACTAACTAGGGTCAAAAAATTCGTCTCGCGATTTACACGCAAACTATGTAATTATTTTTTATTTTTGTTTATATTTAATACTTCATGCATATGCCGCAAGATTCGATGTGACGGAAAATATTGAAAAATTTTGGAAACTAAACAAGGCGCGGCTGAGCAAACCTGGAGTCTTGGCGCGGGATCCAACGCCAGTATTGCGGTGCGTCGCCCCATACAATGTGCATAGCCCTCGCCGCAACCATGTAGCACTTGGCGCCGGTCTCCCTATGCAGCCACGCGCTCTGCACGGCAGAAACGCTATTTCTCTGTGATCTCGATCGATAAAGGGAGACAGGGAGAAGGAAGCACTGTGTGTACAGACCGTGAGGCCATCCTCGAGGAGGACATGGTTCCCGGAGAGGCGGAGGAAGAGCTCCTTCTTGGAGCGTGGCGGCGGCGACGACGACGGGTAGACGAGCGGCGGGAGGTCGGCCGGGAGGAAACGCGACCAGACGGTGTCGGAGTCAGCCGCGGAGCGAAAGGCCGGGGACACCGTGGCGGCGACGCATGCAGCCCGTGGTCCCGTAGCGGCGCGGGACATCACCGACGTGAGGACGTCCTCGGGCAGCCGACGAATGTCCTCCATGTATGGCCGGCCGGTTCTGATCTTAATCTTGATGATAAAGTGGAAGTTTAATTTGTGCTATGGGTGATCGCCGGCCAGAGCGCGAGCTAGCATCCACGGAACACACACAGCCCTTTAACTCCTCGATGGCCCACGCACCGGCCGTTTCCTTGACCAAATAAGCTGCTGTGTGACGTGGAGTTGTGGACTCGATGTCCTTTGTTTTTTCGGGTTTTTTGCGCGTAGAGGACTGGCTGATGTGTGGCCAGGGAGACCGAGCCAGGTCCTGCGCGCGGCAACAGGGCACGTAATTCTGTGGCGCCGGTCACTATCCCCTGTCATATTTCCTGGAAATTTCACTACGTGAAAAAAACATTAAAAGAACGCTACCCCTTCTACTGTAGGGGCGGCTGACTATAGAGCCGCCTTACAGTGGCTCGGGTGGGCCTCAACTAGTCACCCGCCCCTACAGTGGCCACTGTAAGGGCGGCTAGTGTTATCAGTCACCCTTACAGTGGTAGGTCACAGTAAACGCGATTGAATCACCGGCTGCCCTTACAGTGGACTAGACAAAAATTGGTCAAATGAGACACTAAAAGATCTCAAATGAAAAAATTTTGAATACTAAAATTGTACAACTCATCAAGATCTATATTTACTACATAGTTCATTTTTATATTTGAGAAAGTGTTAGTAAACACTAGTCATAGGGTGGCTCAATCCCCAGCCGCCCCTATACACTGGTTTTGGACAAACTTAGTCAAATGAGGCACTAAATAACCTCAAATTAAAAAATTTAAATACAAAGGTGTTAGAACTCATCAAGATCTACATTTGATATATAGTTTTGTATTCATGACTTTTATTGCCTAGTTTCACCTAGTTTGACCAAGTCAAACATTAGATTTTTCAGAAAATACACTTTGACCGGTCTCGAGATGGTCTCAGATGCAAAAGTCATGAATACAAAGTTTGTTTCCCTTATCAAGATACACATTTGGTGTAATATTCAACTTTTCATCTAAGATGGTTTGGACTACTCAAATTTTGATATTTCAAATTTTCACGGCTACACGCACGTTTTCGCGACCCTAGACGGCCCCAACTCCGAAAGTCATGAATAGCAAGTTTGTTCCACTAATCAAGATCTACATTTTATACATAGGAAATTTTTGCATTTGACAAAGCGTTACGAAAGTGCAGTTCTAAATCCATAAGTCTCGCATGTAGTTTCATAAAGTCTACGTGTGATTCAAGACTTTGTGACTAGAGTTTACAAACACTTTCTCAAATGCAAAAATATCCTATGTATGGAATGTGTATCTTGATGAGCTCTAACTACCTTATATTCAAAAGTTTTTCATTTGAGGTCATTTACTCCCTCGTTTGACCAGGTTTGACCAAGTCACGCCTTGGGTTTTCAAAACA
>Ga0182004_10000508_pt1 | contig 23963 bp, 21 predicted proteins | sample Sormic07211540_1_FD_120479 | JGI IMG/M metagenome (GOLD analysis project Ga0182004, IMG submission 120479) | Endophyte microbial communities from Sorghum bicolor roots, Mead, Nebraska, USA - 072115-40_1 MetaG | ecosystem: Host-associated > Plants > Roots > Unclassified | place: USA: Nebraska...
CATAAAAAATTAAATAAAATGAATGGTCAGACATGAATCATAGTAATTAAAGAAATACATTTATTTGTGAGACGGAGGAAGTAGTGCTTAAAAAGAGAGAGAAAAATCTCTTTTTACCTTTCTGATTTACATATTACCTGATTTCGTTCCTTAAATTTTAAGGTTAAGGTTTTTGTTTTGTTCTTAATCAAAGGTGTAATTTTAACCAAAGACAATCTTAATAAAGTAAAATTGGATTGGGAGTCAACACTGCTATTTTTGTAACAACCGTGAAAGCATTCAATATTTGTTTTTCGGTTGTCATGTTTCACATTTTATTTGGAGAATTATTCAAGCTACTTTTGGTTTATTAAGACCACCACATGGTGTAGCTCATTTACTGGGAAATGGTTGCAGAGAATAGACAGAAAAACACTCTTTCAAGTTTAGGCGGGAACAATTGTTGTTTGTTGCCCATTTGGCTAAGTGGGAATGATACTGTATTTGATAAGAAAAACAAAAACACTCTTATGTGCAGGTTATCTTTAGAGCTATATATTGGACTTGATTTTGATGTCAATTACAAAAGGACTACGAAATGGGCTTATTGTTTTTTTTTTCAAAACAACTGTGTTGGATATCTTTGCCAAGCATGATGTCTTCTAATAGGCTTGAGGCTTAGTTGGCCATTTGACTTGTCTCTTTTTGTTTCCAATATTTTTGCTAGTTTGTTAGTTCTAGATAAAGTCTACTTCGTTATAATAATGGATGGTTGTGTGCAAACCCTTTCAGAAGCCCGAGTATTATTCCTTTTTCAAAAAAACCAGACACTTACCTACATTCTACTCAGGTTAGAAGTGATTTTCAAGACAATTTCATACCTCGTAAGGCTTTTAAACCAGAAAAAAGCATCTAAGTAACAACTTTTTTAACAATCTAGAAATAGATAGAACATGATAAACACAAATAATATATTTATACAGATTGAAGGTATATGTAAAAGTTTCCAAGAAAATAGATTTAGTTATAGGAAAGAAAAAAAAATCTAGAAATTTTGAGAAATTTCTGAAAAAAATCTGATCGGTGTTTAAATAAGTTAGAGTTGTTTACCATTCGGCAAGCTTCATTCATTGAGAGTAGTTACATTGTTAATCAGAAAAATAAGCATAAAACTAGAAGGCTCATCATCCCAAGTACAACTTTGTTTAGATTGCATAGCACTTCTTGACAATTCATGCGCACCTCCTCTGCATCATCCCTATTACAATGCTCAATGGATATGTACTGAAAACCATTCCAAAAAAATATATTGCATTCGTCATACAATGCGGCAATTGACGTTCCCGAAAATCCTCCTTTCTTCATCATTTCTACAACCTCCTTGCAATCTGATTAGACAATAATATTTTAGAATGGAGGATTGCATGGAGGTTGTATCCACCTGATGTTGCGCTAGCATCAGCCCTCCATGAAAATTCTTCATTCTTCATCAGCCCTTCTTTCAAAGCATACGCCTCTGCCGCCGATGCAATCGGATTTTAGAATTTACAAGGATAAAATTAGACAAGCTGATGTTTCAAGAGGCAAATAAGACTTAAAAAACTACTTTTTGTTTTTTTACCATAACTTATTAAAAAAACTAGTGGAAAGAAAATGTGACCCTGTCCCAACTCATGACTTTTTTTTTGAGCAAAACCCTTCTTTATTCATGAGGATAACTGGTACAAACTCCATCAGGTGGAGAAACAAACCAAATATATTTTCCTACCAAGAAGTTTATATAGCTTATAGCTAAACAATGAACATCAATATTAGAGTGCCTGTCTTGGTGAACAAACTCCACTAAATTTTTCGGGACTTGATTTCCAAGATGTTCCAACCCACGACTTGCCGTATCCAGCAGAGAGCGGCCCAACAGCCCAGTTCCCTTGTCTCAAAAAAAAAAAAAAAGCCCAGTTCCCTCCACCTGACTGTCCTCTGTCCAACCGCGGCACCGTGCAGCCCAAGTTGTTAGGCTGCCGACAGGACCCACACTTCGGCGACAAGCCCCTTCGCTTTCCCTGCTCGGTCCGGCCACTTGACTTTGCTTAAACCCTCCTCCTCTCCATCTCCTCCCGCGCCGCCGTCCCCGCTCCCGCCGCAAAACCCTAGCTCCGACGACCCCCCCGCCGTTGCCGCGGCTACCGGAACCAGTCATGGCTTCGACGCATGCTCTAAAGAAGAACTACCGCTGCGACCGCTCCCTGCAGCAGTTCTACACTGGCGGGCCCTTTGCGGTCGGGCTCGCCCCCGGCGGCGATGGCGAGGGCGAGGGCGGCGCCCAGGCTGAGGCCTTCCTCGCGTGCGCATGCGGTGGGGAGGTGCGCGTGGTGTCCGCCGCGGACGCCTCCGCCATAGGGGAGCCCGTCGACGGCGACTCGGAGGCCATCACCGCGCTGGCGCTGTCCCCCGACTCACGGCTCATCTTCGCCGCGGGCCACAGCAGGCTTATTAGGGTCTGGGACCTCGCGTCCCGAACTTGCATACGCAGCTGGAAGGTGAGTGGTTGGCTGTCGTGTGTTTGGTCGTGCTCCCTGGTATCCACATTGCTGTGCACGGATTAGTGGATTCGACCACAGGAAAGCAATTTTATGTGAATGCTGCTAGATGATGACCCTGTATCTAGCTAGAAAGTAATCCGGAGCTTATTCAAGGTATAACAACTGGGAGTTCTGGTAGCGGTTTGACAGTTTGAAAGAACATCTCAAATGTAATTGCCACAAGCTTAGGAGGCTTGTATCATTGTGTGAATGTCAGAACTGCCAACTGCACATATTCTAAGCTATTCAGCTCCTCATCCTGGAACATTATTCGTTTGATATTTTGGTTACAGTGTGTTGGTAGGGTTAAGGGCCATTATATAGTAACCATGGGAACCGGGAAGTTAAATGGATTGAAGTTTTAGAAGCTCTTCAAGAGCTTTGCAATAATTCTATGAGACTCTAGTAGTTTCCTTACAAATAGTATTTTGTCGCACACTTTTAGAATACTAGAACTCATGCACTGCTTTTCATAAATTGTGATTTGTGCGAAGTTAAATGTGATGTGATGCTGTATTGTAATGTCTTAGTGTTACCTTCTTATCTTTTCTGTTTAATTGTGCAAAGATAAAGGATACCATTTTTATCCACTAACCACCTTGATGTTACAATCAGACATAGTAATTTCTTGCAGAGCATGTGCACAGCTTTTCAATTTTTCATTCTTTGATCTTAATCCTGCCATACTGATTATTGTGTTAATTAGTTAACTTAGAGACTGTATGGCTGATTTACCACTACAGGCTACCATCTTTTACAAATGAAACTTGTTCATGCCATTATGTTAATACTATGCTAGTATACTGCCATGTGAGGTAAACTAATGTATTTAACTTATGCCGTACAGGGGCATGATGGTCCTATCATGGCCATGGCATGCCATGCTTCTGGTGGTTTGCTTGCAACTGCCGGAGCAGACAAGAAGGTCTGCGTATGGGATGTCGATGGTGGATTTTGCACCCATTTCCTTAGAGGCCATACAGGTGTTGTGACGACCATTATGTTCCACAAAGATCCAAAGCGCCTTCTGGTGAGGACAATTTCAAGATAAGGAGTTTTATTGAACTGGATCTCCGAAAATGGCTCTGGGAGCTTGTTAGTTCAAATCACTGCATTATTTTTATGCAGTGTATTCCACTTCCTTTTGATGAGCCCAAGGTAACCTTTGTGTGCTGGATCTCCAGTTGTTTTCAGGAAGTGAAGATGGCACCGTGCGAGTGTGGAACCTTGAAACCAAAAAATGTGTTGCTGTGCTTAAAGAGCATTTTTCGGCAGTCACTTCATTGACATTGTCTGATGATGGACAAACATTGCTCAGTGCTGGAAGGGATAAGGTATGAATGGTCTCATGTCTATTATTCATTCTAGAACTTTCATTCTGCTATCATTACACATGTTTCAAAGTGAAACATTTATACTTCCCTTGTATACTGGAATATATTCATAATCCCTCTGGTAAAAAATGCTTGTCAAATTTGACTTTGCACAGTCTTTGATGTCTATCTTTGACCAACAATTTTTCTTCCTAAAATCCTTCAACTTGAGAGATTTTACAGGCATTTGATTACAAATCTAAACATATAGCTTACATGTTTCCAAACTTAATAATGTAATAATTATTGATGTCTGTAGTTTTTAAGGTTTGACCAAATTTTGTCTCAAACAGCATGTTTTTGTGACCAGAGGTAGTATATTCTTAGGGCTCCATGGGCTCTTCAGAACTATATAGAGTAAGTTGAGGGGCTCAAAACAGTCAAAACTTGCTGGAAGTGTCAGAAGTTGAAGCTTTTCCTCCCATTTTGTATGTGGACCTTTGTGTTTAAAAAACGGTGGTCATAGGAGTACCCTTTTTGTTTGAATTTTGATATTTCTAACATAGGCATTTACTGTGGTGTGCATTTTCTGTGTGGAGTTACTGGTTATTCTGAATGTATGGAACATCTGCAGATTGTTACTGCATGGGATATTCGTAAGTACAGCTCAAAGAAGACAATACCGACATATGAAATGATAGAAGCTGTTTCCTTCATTGGATCAGGAAGTGAGCTCTTGGCTTGTTTGGGCATAGAACTGGCAAATATAAAGGAGAAAGCGGCCAGTTATTTTCTTACAGTTGGTGAACGTGGGGTCGTGCGCATCTGGTGCTTGGAGAGGTACAATAGTTTGTATTTACATCCTCTTTTGTTCTTTGCATATTTCTGTAGTACATGCAATCAATGGCTTTTCTGGTCTTCTGCAGTTCGCTTTGCGTGTTCGAGCAGCAAACATCTGATGTAACTGTTAACTCAGAGAACGAGGAAACCAGGAGGGGCTTTACATCTGCTGTTATGTTGCCAAATGATCAAGGATTACTATGTGTTACTGCCGATCAGCAGTTTTTGTTCTATTGTCCCAAAAGAACTGATGATGGGACCTTTGAACTGTCTCTATATAGACGACTAATAGGTTATAATGATGAGATTCTTGACTTGAAGTTTGTTGGGGAGGAGGAACAATATCTTGCTGTAGCTACCAACTTGGAGCAGGTGAGCTATTCATAAATGATGTCTGCACAGTTCTTGTTGGCTAATGCACTTGAAACTTATCAAACCATTACCTACATATTCAGGTCCGTGTTTATGATGTTGCGTCGATGTCATGTTCTTATGTACTTGCTGGCCACACCGAAATAGTTGTTTGCATTGACACCTGTGTCTCTGCTTCTGGGAAGACACTTGTTGTAACTGGGAGCAAGGATAATACTGTAAGTTGTGATGTCTGGACTTGAAAAACTATGTTGACTTTATGACTTACCATAACGTTTTTGTTTGTGGTTTCTTTTGATAATCCTTACTGCTGTTGAGTGCATTTTTGTGCTGCTTTTCCTATTTTTGAGTGTGACATTTTGTACACACTACACAGGTGAGGTTATGGGATGTTGAAAGAAAAAGCTGTATTGGCATTGGCAAAGGCCATCTGGGTGCTGTTGGTTCTGTTGCCTTCTCAAAGAAAACAAAGAACTTCTTTGTTAGTGGCAGCAGGTTTGCTCTTCAGTTTCTTTGTGATCTTTGTTTGCCTGAAGTGACACCAAAATTGTTATTAAGACAACCTTTTTTTGTTAGCGATCGGACCATCAAGGTATGGACCTGGGACGATGCACTTGGTGATGCTGAGGATGAAGTCTCTCTTAAAGCAAAGGCTGTTGTAGCTGCACATGATAAAGATATTAATTCTCTGGCAATTTCACCTAATGATGGCCTTGTTTGCAGTGGTTCTGAGGTAAGATTGTAGCTTGATACTCCATTCCAAATTATAGGTCACTTTGGTTTTGTTCTAAGTCAAACTTCTCTAACTTTGAGCATTTTTATTGAAAAATTCACTATATCTACAACATTAAATTAGTTTCATTAAATCCACCATGGAATATGTCTTGATACTTTTTTTGGTATTATATATGCTAATATATATTTTTTTCAAAAAACTTGGCCAGAATTTATAAATTTGGCTTAGGATGGAGCTAAATGACCTATAATTTGGAAATGAGGGTGTAGTTCTTTTTGATGTGACACATCCTTCTATCTGGCTTACATCATGTTGTTTTCATTATATATATTATCACCTTTTTTTGTAGGACCGAACTGCCTGCATATGGAAACTCCCTAACCTAGTGTCCTCTATTGTCCTTAAGGGACACAAAAGAGGAATCTGGTCAGTTGAGTTTTCTCCCATTGAACAATGTGTCATGACATCCTCTGGTGATAGAACAATCAAAATATGGTCTGTTGCTGATGGCTCATGCTTGAAGACATTTGAGGGCCATACATCAAGTGTTCTGCGAGCTTCTTTCCTTTCACGTGGAACTCAAATTGTTTCTTGTGGTAATAGGAAATAAGATGTTCATCTAAGTTATTATCTTTAGCTTTTAGGGAGTCTTGTTGACTCTGTTCTTCTGATGTTCCTTAATTTAGGAAGTGATGGCCTAGTGAAGTTATGGACAATCAAGACAAATGAATGCATTGCTACTTATGATAAGCATGATGGGAAGGTATGATATCATTGCCATGCATCAGGGAAGAGTTTTTTTTTTCCTGTCTCATTGCTGGAGAGGACTCAAAACTCACTATTATTTGTTCCACAGGTCTGGGCATTGGCTGTTGGCATGAAAACTGAAATGGTTGCAACTGGTGGAACCGATTCTGTCCTCAACCTATGGCATGATTGTACCAAGGAAGATAAGCAGGAAGATTTCCGTAAGAAGGCAAGTGAAACCTTCTGTTACACTTTCAGCATAATATATAACTGCAAACAAGATGTGCTTGCTTTTATGTAATATATATTGCTGGAAGAAAAACTGTGAAATATCTGGAGTTAGACCTTGTATAAAGACGTGGGCATGTATATCATTGGCATATGATATATCTATGAGTTTACCATATTCTTGATATATTCATCTTTGCCTCTGTTTGTTGGGTTTAGGGATCTATACAAGTGAAACCTTCTGCCACTATGTCAGGCATCTGCAACACTCACTAAAATTCATCATTTGTTGCAGGAGGAAGAAGTTTTAAGAGGCCAGGAATTGGAAAATGCTGTGTCAGATTCTGACTATGCAAAGGCAATACAACTTGCATTTGAGCTTAGAAGACCACACAGGCTTCTAGATTTATTCTCACAGCTTGCCAGGTACTATTTCTTGATTCGAATGAAATCAGCCGCTTTAAATTATTAACATGATGTTATACATCATTGGGTTTGCAGGAGAGCTGATGCAGAGGATCCAATAGAAAAGGCTCTTCTTGGTCTTCCAAAGGATGGCCTCCGCGTGCTTCTTGAGTATGTTCGTGAATGGAATACGAAGCCCAAGTTCTGTCATGTTGCACAGTTTGTGCTTTTTCGGGTATTGAGGAGTTTCTCTCCCACTGATATCCTGGAGGTAATAAATTTTCCCCATTCCTAAGGCGTTTTAATTTCCCTCTTCCTAAGGCGTTTTAACATTTATTAAGAATGTGTTCATGGTCTTACAAACTTTTGCTTCTCATGAGATGATTTGTGCTTTTATCTCTGCAGATAAAGGGCATCAGTGAGCTCCTTGAGGGCCTTATTCCGTATTCGCAGAGGCATTTCAGCAGAGTCGACAGACTAGTTCGAAGCACGTTTCTGTTGGACTATACACTGATGCGAATGTCCGTGGTAGATTCAGATGTAGATGCGGGCACAATCAAAGATGAAATGAATGGTTCATCTGTGGAGAATGGTGAACTTGCAGAGCCTCGGCCTGCTTCACCTGTACCAGAGAAGTCAAGCAAGAAGAGAAAGTCCAGCAAATCAAGTAAAAAGGGTAAGGAGAAGAAGGTGAAGGTTGCCTCGAGTGGACACAGCAATGATGTTTCTGTTGAAGCCTGAATATCTAGCTGAGAATCTGATTTTTGCTGATGCATGACGCCAATTTTGTAGCTGCTGTTGTAACTTACGCTGCCCAATGACAACGAATCGCATCTGATGTAAATGCATTTTTGTGCTGCGTTTATTTAGACCACAGAGCCTTTAAGGCATCGCCTCTCTGTTCCAAATTCCCTTCGCAACTTACTGGCCAAATTTCCTTCTCAACTTACTGGAGTATGTTTTTGCAAATTTTGCATGCCAAAGGTTTTGGTAAGCAAAAGTTGCGAAAATAGTTTACATAGATTTGGCCAGGCAAATGGGAGATTGGCAAAGGTTTGCTAGCAAACCAAATGGATTTGGCAACCAAATTATGACCGTTAACTAGTCAAGCTCAAGATTTCAGAAGCAACATTGCTTGATTGCTGCAGCCCTTGTGACTGTTTCTCATGTGTCAAATCACGTGTGCTGTGATACGGAAGCAGTACCGTTGCATAATCATTTCGAGGAAATTCCATCTCTGCACGAATGGAATTAATCGTTGATTGCTTGCGTAAATACGACATTCCGAATCATATACATCATAATTTTTTTGAAGCAATACAGCAAAAGTTTATTTATTTAAGAATCATGCCAACACAATAACACTTCTATTCCAAATTGTAAGTAATTCTGGATTTTTAGATATATAACTTTTGTTATGTGCCTAAATATACGTTATGTATAGATACATAATAAAAGCTTTATATATAGAAAAGTTAGAACGACTTATAGTTTAGAAGAGATGGAATCATATACATCATATGTTATGCAGATTATAGTTCATATGTTATGCAGATTATAGTTCATGGATGGATATTTCCATCTAAATTTGTACACACTGCACAAACTGCAGCTATAATGTTTTTAGAGATGGCTTACATTCCATAAAAAGTATTTTTTTACTATCTACCTACTGTTGGGACGAATTTTGGTAGAACATCTGCTTTGAAGGCATGCATGAATTAACGTACCAAAAAAATGCTGGTGTCATCATGTGTGAACTTAACAACACAGCTCCACAAAGTAAAGGTACGTACAATCACAATTCAGGTGCCTTCTACTTGGCGGATTTAACACTCGACAATGGCGGATTTGGGGGATACAATCGAGCAACGCTCGCCAGTTCACCGGACGCAGCCGGCCAGTTCCGTGTTCGTCCTCGCCGCGCTCTCCTTTTCCCCTCTCGGCTAATTAACGTTCTCCTCCCAGATTAAAAAAAAAAGAACGTTCTCCTCCCGATCATGGCTCTTGGACAGTTGTCCCACCCATTCTGGGCCAGTGTACAGTAGAGGATTGGGCTTCGTTGCTCTCTTGGGCCTATGAAGAACTCATTGGGCCTCGACAGCTTCAGCTTGTCATTCTTACCGGCCTTCTCCCGCGCTCTGGGTTAAAGTTCGTGTGTGCTTGGGTGAGCTTGCAGAGCCTCGGTCTCCCTAGATGAAAACAAATCGTATACGGACGAATATTATTAACATTATATTTATTTTTATATTTTTGGTCAGATTCAGATTCAAATACGGATAATGTTAATCATGTCGAATAAGATATGATTGGACGTTAACATCATAAATATACGATTTAAGTGTTCGGATATGGATATGGTATCAGATATTGAAAATTCAGACTCGGATACGGACAGATCTGAACCTCTCTAAACGAATTCGGTTTACCGTTTTCATGTACCGGACAAGTGCAAGAAAAGAAAATCCGGCAAATCAAGCAAAAAAGGTGAAGGTTGCTTCGGGTGGACGCAGCAATGATGTTTCTGTTGAAGCCTGAATTTTGTACTAGCTGCTGTTGTAACTGACAGTGCCCAACGAACGACATGAATCACTTCTGATGTCAATGCATTCGCTGGTGAGCTCAGAAGACCCCGGTGCCTTGAGGCATCGCTTATCTGTTCCAAATTTCCTCTCCATACAGTGAAACTTCAGCTTAGATTTCAGAACGTACAGTGTTTGATTGCTGCAGCTACCACACTGTCCAGGTTGGTTTTCCCGCTGTGATTGTTTCCCATGTGTGTTGGGTGCGGTACCGAAAGAGTACCACGCCCAGCAATAACTCCACTTGTAATTGTTGGATCTGCGATCTGGATGTCGGCGAGGCACTGCATGATTTCATTCCCTGTCGTTTGGCACAAGTTTTTTTTATGGTTGTACCGAATGCTGCGGCTTTTGAGGTGGATCATCCGTGCTTCTCGCTGCACTGACATACTGAATGATTTAGTTATCAGTAAGGACTTTGCTGTGTCCTATGCTGGTAGTTTAATACCGGTAGCTTTCTTATTATTATAGATTTGTATTGGATTCTTTTGCTGCTGTATCAGTGTGGCCGCGCATTAGAAATCGCTTTGGTTTTGCCATGGTTTGCCGCTTGGCACACAGTACAAACGGTTCATCTTCGTCAGTTACAATCCAGCAACACTTCGTTGCTTCAGCCTTTGGGGACAGACAGGGTTCTGTAATTCGAATATGCGTGGCACTTACAAGAGAAAGATGCCCTGCGAGTCGAACGGAATACGATGTTTTATAAGATGCCATGCACCAATCAGTGGTTGCTGCTTTCTCCTTAACTGCTGAAGCTCACTGACCTCGCCACCCGATCGTTTCCTCCAGAAAGCAACCAATCCATTGATCCAAGCCAAGCATATTGCATATTCTTTCCGATATGCTCCCAAGCCAAACCCAACTCACAAGAACCAACCGTGTAAGTTATAATTGTGAGATGAATGGAGAACACTAACCGCAAATAGTCTGTCAGAGAAACCACCTGCTGTCAAACTCTGAAAGACTGCAACTTTGAAAGCAGCACCTCTTTCCCTCGTCGTAAACAGGCGAACTGCAGTCTGCGGAATCGCTTGCATTCGCATCTCAGCAGCGGCCAAAGCTGTTTGGTCCACCATGTGATGTGAGAGCCACACCCACACCCACACCAGCCGGACGGTAAAAAGAAAAAGGAAAAAAAGAAGAAGAAATTCCCCACTCACTGTTGAGATCCGAGGCTGGTCCACCGTCCACGATCACGCCACGAGGAGGGATCCACGATCAGGCAGCACGCCCTACAGAATTCGCTCTCGGTCTCTGTCCAACGGCCGGTGGCGACCTGTGCCACCCGCCACCCGCCAGCGGCGTGACAAGCACGGGTTGCCATGCATGATGCCATCCCAATCCATCCTCGTTTACAGCAAACAGTGCTCTCTGTTCTAGATGAAACGGACATCTTTGGGTGTCGATTTCACGGTGCTGTGCTCTGTGGGTGCACGTACAGACGACGCGGTGTTGTGTACCTCAAGCAATACTGGCAAAGGAGAGGAAAAAAAAAACAATCAGAAAGTGATGTTTTTTTTGCACCGGACGCTTTTGGTGCGCCCTGTTGGTACACAAAAAAACAACGGCGTTGGTTCACGTTCCCTGCATGTGGACGCGCGGAGAGGCCGGCGGCGACCGCAGTTAAAAACACAACTTAACCCGTGGTGGCAGCAGCTTTGCTTGGACAGCCTCCCTGATGGTTAAGTTAAGCTCGTCCCTTTGCATTGCATGTTTATCTCATCGGTAGGCTAATTAATCAAAGAGCTGGATCAGTAGGAAAAGGCGCGTGGGATTAGTTTGACCGTGGTGAACCTGACGGGAACCATGCATGTGCACGCCACGGAGTACTATTCATTGTTGCTTGTGGTTCAGATCTCAAACAAACAGTAATAACTGGAGGTAGTTTCCACTGCTACGGCGCGCGCCCTACTGTGTTGAAAATTTGTGGCGAGGAGCCTTTTTCGGCAGTCCTACTCCCACCTACGTGCTGTGATTTCAAACAGTGCAGGTAGGCAGGCCCAAATCACGTACAGCACGAACGTTCTCCCTCCGTTTGTCACTCGTGATCTCGTTCCGAGTCACTGCTGACGCTGCACAAGCGCTACAGATCTGCCACTGCCATGGCGAGAGATCCTCCGTTGCGGCTGTTGTAGAAGAATTTGCAACCACCTTTGGTTTTCGTCGAGTTGGATCCTAGGTAGTACGAGTAGACGAGTAGTGACAAGCACATGACAACAAAATATAGTATCCACATGAGATTCAGATCTGTAATCCGTTTATTTTGCAGGTTCAATTTGGTTTCGATCGTCAAGTTGTCTGAAATCTGCCAGCGTTCCACGCCAGACGTACGGGAGCACAGTCCCAGCCCGTTCCCGGCTGAGCTGCGATCTACAACGATCGTGCGGCACATGCACAAATGGAATTGGGTGCTGGAGTTGGTTGCATTGTTTTCTCTCGACTGAACATGGCAGTGGCAGTTAGCGGTTAGTGGGGAGGTGGTGGCCGGTACTGCATGCTGCATGCCTACAGTCAGCAGGGTACCTGTAAACGAACCGACACATGGCAAGGCCGGCGGGTCAAGCGGGGTGTGACCGCCGAATCGAGGGAGTACTATTATCTCTACGTGCTGCTCCAGCCCATGTGATGTGGTCAGTCTGCTGATCATTTCGCCAAACAAATCCATCTCATCGCCGGAAAATTCGCAAGATATTCTCAAAACCTGGCGGTTCAGTTCAATTTCAATCTTCAATCCGCCACTTGTTGTTCTTGAAATTTGAAGCTGTGGACTGCGAGTTGTCTTGGAGGGGAGAGCGGCGGTCGGCACATCACGCGGTGGGCGCTGCAAGTGCAAAGCGCGCGCCGCTGCTGTCGATGACAAAAAAAAGGAGAGACGAAACAGGAGCACGAGGAGCCACGTCGTGGTGCGCGTGCGCCCAAGCGGCAATCACAGTCACAGCGGGCGCAGGCGGTCCCTCCAAACGGACGACACCGATGGATTGAAAAATATCGGAAGCCAAAGCCCCCCAAACCAACCAGACAAGCAAAAGAGCATTCACAGCTATATACGGTATTTCAATTTCTTAAAAATAGGCTAAAAATTGGCGGAGGGCGGAGGCCACATCTCCAAGCAAGACAACGGTCCATTTGTATTCAACTCAGCTTGTTAAAAACGTGAGATAAAACCTACGTGCTTTCCTTTTCCAACTAGACGATGTCAAAGTTTTTTTTTAAAAAAACAAACCTAGGCGATGGCACATCAGAATACACCCAAACAAACACAACGCCGTAAAAGCAAACCCACGCACACGATTCTTTTTTTTAAAAAAAATTTGAAGTTTATTTCTTATTATGAACTGGCTGGAGTTTTGCTAAAAAAAAAGCAAGCAAGATAAACAGGAGCAAGCAACCATATGAAATGGGCGGATAACTGATGAAAAAGTTGCCAAAACGCCACAGACCGAACAAAACCTGGCCAAAAAGCATGTTGTTTATCTTTACACCAACGCCACGGCAACGCCAAAGCCAAGCAAGAAACACGAAGACGGGCAGAAAATTGTTCAGGCAAAGGCAATCAGCTAAATAAACAGGGGGGAGAGAGAGAATATTCTATTTCAGCTCCCGACCCCCCCTCTCCGTGCTGGTCTCCACCCTCCCTCCCTCCCTCCTGTATAAACTTGGCCAAGAAAAGCAACCGGAGGGAGGAGAAAGGCAAGGGAAGTGGGAAGGTAGGAGAGAGAGAGGGAGCCAGGGAAAGCTCTCTTCTTTCTTCCTCCTCCTCTCGAATTCCGTCTCTGGTCTCTGTCCTCCTCGCCCGGTTTCCCCCGTTTTTTAAGAGGGGAAAGAGGAGGCGGAGGCGGAGGAGGGAGGGATGGGGCGGGACGAGAGGTTCCCGGTGTGGGAGGCCGCGCTCGGCGCCGGGGTCGCCGCCGCCTTCGCCGCTGGGCTCGTCGGGGTCTACCTTTCCATGCCGGACTCCGACTACAGCTTCCTCAAGTTGCCACGTAATCTCGAGGAACTCCAAATCCTCACGTATGTTTCCTTTCCATTCCTCCTGCCACCGTAATAAGCTCTTCATTTTCTCTTGTCCCGGTTGGTGACTTGGTGCCTTGTCAGTTCTGTTCACGAAAGCTTCAGCCTTTTTGTTTTGGGTCCGGAATTTGATGCCAAGATTCCCATGATTATTGGCTGATCTCCGCACGCAAATTGTCATACATCCTCTAAATGGAGTAGTTTGCAAGGCAGAATTCGGTTTCCATTTCTTTTTTTTTGTTTCTGTACGTACAAGGCAAAAATCTGTATCGGTGGATCGATTGAAGAATAATAATGTGCATAGCAAACGTTTGATTCTTTGTCTGCGATTTCAATGCCAAATGACACTGGCGTTTGACGCAATGAAACAGTTGATTGGTAGTGGTAGCAGCTTTGCAAGGAATTAGTTAGCGGTTATCTCGTGATCGGGAATGGATCTCAACGTTAGTTTGGTGGAAATTCTGAAAGACGTATAGCATGGATCTGGTGAATTTTGCTTCCCCTTGTGTTAATTCGAAATTTCAAACGGATGATTTGTTTGTGTTCTAGACCACTATGAACTTCTTTGAAATTAGGAAGATTAGATTTTTTCAATAGCATGACCGGTGCCATATTCAAGTATTGCTTGCTTAGTGTTTGTGCTGTTAGTTGAACCATGATTTTAGATCCGAGGGCACTTGAATTACAACCTGGTTTTCCTATTCAAATCTACATTTCTCCTGGCAAAGTTTTTAAAAGGGTAACTTAATCATGTCACTTTATTTTCCTAATAATTACCATGTCACTTTCGTGCCAGCCACAATTGCCATATGCTTTTGGACTTGGTCGAAGCGTGTTCCATCTGCCTTGAGCCGATAATCACACATGATCTGATCTGTCTACACACGTCAGCTATTTGTTTCCCATACTAATGCTTTGCCGTTTGCACATGGCCTTCTCGTTTGTTGATATACTACCGAATTGGACATGCAATTTGTTTTTTTTAATATTGCTGAAATGAAAGTCTCGTTTGTTGATATACTTCCGAATTGGACATTCCCTTTGTTTTTTTTATATTGCCGAAATGAAAGTTCAGATGTGTGCACAGTACTTAGTAATTGCTAGTACCACTGAAAATGGAAATTTCCTTTGTTTTCTAACCACTAGTTTGGTTCTTTGCAGTGGCCATCTTGAGAACTATACTAGTGATTACACCCTACAGGTGTTAGTAGGTTATTGCGCTGTGTACATCTTCATGCAGACCTTCATGATCCCAGGGACAATATTCATGTCTCTGCTTGCTGGTGCTCTATTTGGGCAACTCCGGGGCTTGGCCCTGGTGGTCTTTGCTGCCACTGCTGGTGCTTCTTCGTGCTATTTCCTGTCGAAGATGATTGGGAAGCCACTGGTGTTCACACTGTGGCCAGATAAGCTCAGCTTCTTCCAGAGACAGGTATCTAAAGACCAAACTCACCCAATGTAGTTTTGTTTCTAAAGTCTGTATTCAGGCTTAGATTGTTTATTCTGAACTGCTCCACAGTTAGGCTATTTGATTAAGCCCCTCATCTATATATCTCATAACTGAGGAGAGGTAAATTGTCTTTCATTTCAGGTTGCTAAAAGAAGAGAGAAGCTGTTGAATTACATACTTTTCCTCAGGGTGACCCCAACGTTGCCAAATACTTTCATCAACTTAGCTTCACCCATAGTAGATGTCCCCTACCATACATTCTTACTGGGAACTCTCATTGGTCTTATCCCAGCTGCTTATGTGACTGTCAGGGTAAGTTCTAGTGTCAGATATTATGCTTGTTCACCTGTTGCCATCTAGTGTCCCCTTTTTGTGCTAATATCAGTTCTGCTATTTCCCCCCTACTGTCATGCATTCAGGCTGGAATTGCTCTAGGAGAGTTAACTTCGCTGAGTGACCTTTACGACACCCAGTCTATAGCACTGCTATTCCTGATCGGTGTTGTTTCAGTCACACCAGCATTGTTGGGCAAGGACGAGGCACAAGAAAAACCATCAGAAATGGTGGTAGGCGCGTCATGATCACCAAAGCACCGAGAGGTGTCCACCTCACCTGTATATATCAACATCCAGCATGCAGTGGCTTCATTAGTTCGGATCCACAGGCCCTTGTGGCTGGATGACAGAACTGGTTGGCATGGCTACACAGCTTGGCGGGTCCTCGGCCTAAACTCCGTCGCACCGCCGGCCTACAGAGGCACCTGTGTCACCATCATCAGAACATGATTCGGTGGCCATTCACCACATTATGAATGAATGAATGAACCTGGGAAGCAGAATGCCCGTTAGACAAGCTGCTCTTATGTGTAAACGAGTAGTGCTGTTCGGATAGAACAGGCATTTAGTCCAATCCCTGTATATATAGACCAGATTCATTCAATCCATATTCAGTGGTTCAAAGATCCCTGTCCAGCTGCTGTGCTCCTGAATGCCTTGCTCCATTTCTAGTTTCCCTTCTGTGCCTGATTGACCATGGCCTACTGGTTCTGTTGTCCGCATCACTTTGGCATTTGGCAAGTGATGATGCCTTCCCTGTCGGTAGGGAACAGTAGAGCTTGTTTCCTCCTTTTCCATGCCAAGTGATGCGCTCGACAAATGCGCGACTTGCAAAAGGAAACTGTAGAGCTTGTTTCTGATAATCCGGCGTTTATTTTTGTTTGGTGAGCAACTGAGCATTAAGGGAGAGACACCAGCCGACGTACAGTTTTTTAAACAAAACTGGTTCGATTTTTTTTCCCAAATAGCACTAAACAGTGTACACGTGCTGCATGTGTGTGCATACACTCATCACTATAAACACACTAATAAAAGAATAACATCGTTAAATTCTTAAATAATTTTTCACCATCAGAAATATAAACAGCTACCCTACGCTCAGTTTGCTAGTTCCGATGATCTTGCAAGTGTCTGTAATTTTTTAGATAGAATGCTTCATTTTTCTAGTTAAGTTTTTTTAAGCTAAAGTTTTTATTTGAAATGGACCAATTTTCTCGTGAAACCGATAATTTTTTAAAGCTAGAACATTTTATTTGAAGCTGGGCCAACGTTGCGCGCAACTCGTCTTTGGGATTCATCCATTGTTGGGCCTGTGGCCACACGTACCAGTCAAGCAAATCATCATGGGCCGATGACGCTACATGGGCTACCCCGCAGCCGCACTGTTGGCCTACCCGAGTTGAACTGGGATCGTCCCCATCTCCGCCGCTGCGGCGAGCAGGCAGCGACCGCCGCAGCCAAACACGGCCAGGCCGGGGAGCGGTGGAGGGGAAGTGGAGCACCGGTGCACCGCATATGCTCGGGGTTCTTCGCCGCGCAGCCCTCGCCGCAGCGTCGTCGCCGGCGGCGGGCCTCCGACAGGTGCGTCCGATTCCCACTCTTCAGGGCGCGTGCTTCTGCTTGCGACTCGCTGCATTCCTTCCGCGACCGGCACTGGTATGGTTGATTTCGGACGTGGTTTGTCCGTCCTACATCCTGAGGACCCAGAAGCGTGTAGCTCTGATACTGAACTTATGATTAGGGAGAGGGAGGTGTTGTTCAGTGTTCACTAAACCATTCGAATAGATGGGTGGTAGTATAGAGTGCTGCACTTTCGGGTGGCGCGCGGCTGGATGGTCTAAGAGCTGTTTACGAGTATATCAGTTTATGAACAAGGTTTCCTTGTAAACAGGGAATCTGTGACTACGACTCTCTGCTCGTTGTGATTGTGAAAAATAGCAGTGCCAGTGCTATGAGTGAAGCCTGACAAAACTTGTGGTTTCTGAATTTTGCAGTTTCAGCACGCTTACCACAGAAGCAATAAGAGATTATCACCTATCCGAGGTAAGTGTGGTCAATGGCCATAGTCTCCTCTTCCTAGTTGCTTCTTTATCTAGTGTCTATGTTTAGGCCTATGAGCTTCTCATAAACTCGTACCTAAGTATGGGTCTCCCAAACGACAAGCTATGGCACGCACCCTAAAATTCGACTTGAGGAATGCCTATGTCACTTACTGCTAACTATGTTGAGCTTGATTTCATTTTATTCTATTTGGCCAGTCATTCCAAAATATCTGCAAAATGTCTCATCTACTCTTTATTGCACAGAGAAGACCAAGAAGTTTCATATGGTCTTAAGTGGGCTATTGCTTCAAAAGGTGTCATTGTGAAAGATAAGGTCTTCCATAACTTGGAAACATCCCAGCTTCAGAAAGGAGGTGCTACGTACCCAGGTGTGTGTGCAAATTATTGTTGTCCTGTAATGATGTGCATGTACAACTGATATATGATACTGACTGCATCTGGAACATGCAGACTGTTTGTCTGGTATACCACTTCATGTTAGAGGAGATGTCATTGGTGGTGTCCCTGGTGTTTCAAAAGCTCAATTTGCAAAGCTTCTGAAACTGGTAGGTTCTAAGTTTTGGCTTCACCCCTTAATGGGATGGTATTCAATGCTGATTATCATGAATAGAGCTGAAATACTGTTAGCCTCTTTTTTCAGCATCCATTTTTTTTACTCTTAATTTAGTCATAACATCCCCCTGTTTGTTGACAGACTGCTTGCATGTATAGGTGACATTTCATCTTTCATCCATCTCATGTCTATATGTTCAAGATGGCGCCGTTGGTTCCTCGGCAGAATGTGATGCAAAGGTTCGAGTCATTAGTGACAACCCCTCTGCTGTTATGTTACTGTCCAATGTCCTTTGGAAAATACCAGATCGTGCGATTTCCCATGACACATCCCCTTTGACTATATATGCTACCAGTTCAATAAGGTACATTATCTTTTTCGTTCTTTTACATATTGATTTTAACTTGTTCATTCATTCAAGTAATATCTTCTCCATCAAGAACCGAAGTTTGTAATTGGCTATAATGGAAGACTAATTAATATCTTCTATCTTCTTTATGAATGTTTGAAGCAGTAACAATGTCAAGAGTGTTCTTGGTTCTGGAACGCAATATGCTAATGGATTTGCAGTGGCTGATATTGAACGGTCATCTCTAATCCTATGCGGTAAAGCATTTTCTGATTCAGCTATTGTGAAAGATGCACTTACTGCTATGACAGCCCCGATATTGTCTGCAAGAGGAGGCCTCCCGGTTCCAGGCTGGTAAAGTCAGCTTATTACTCTTCGTTTATTCTGTTTCTGTAAAGTTCTTATTTTCCCTGTATTGTGTATATCAGGCTTCTGGGCTTTGGTGGTTCTATTGTATTATTATTTGCCCCAGTGGAAATCATGATGTCCTGCATGGAAATCCACAATGCTCTATTGTCCATTGACTGTGGTGCAGTCATCTCTTCTAAAGGGTCTACTGTGCTTTTCCCCACAAAGGAAAGAAGGGAGCCAAAATTGTTTACCAAACCAACTGCAGTAATTATTGTATCATCTGATAGGTAATTAAGAGTCCCTGTTTTGATGACATGATTTGTCTTGTCTAAAACATGCAGTCTGTGGAGTGTTACAACTTTTTTTTTTGCTAAACAAGAACATTAACATATCTTATATGATAGTTAAAATGAAAAAATATATATTTATAGCTGTGACAAGAAAGAATAGACTAAGTTTGCTAGCAACGTATTGGTCCTTTTTACTTTCAGCACTGGTGCCATACCATCTGTATCGAAGCTCTCTCCTGGTCAGGCTGCTTACCATTTCTTGGCTGGATACCATAATGGAAAATTTGTCCCAGCATACAGCAGAGCCCCCTCTCCTGCTGACCCACTTGCACTTGCAAGTTCCTTATTCTCACATGTAGGTGGCTCTATTTCTTGGTTTTTTCTCTCTGGTTATTAGTATCTCGTGTTAGCTCTCTACCTTTTGGCCATTACTGTCTGGTATTGGCTCTGAAGATTGATGTGCTGCCTTTGCAGTTGAAAGAAGATGATACGCCAGCATATCTGATCAATGCTAAGCACTCTGGAAAGTACATTGATGGTAATATAACATTACATTCCTTTCTTGTATTGTTCACTTTGCCTTCCTGGAATGGACACTAAGATGACAAATATTGTGTGGCACGTGGCAGACAATGGATTTATGAAATTATTAAAGTTGGCACTATCTCACAATCTTCCCGACATCAAAACTGAAGACTTTAGAGGTAAATAATTCTTGACGCCCTACATACTCAATATCTTGGTAAGTGATATCCATAAAGTGTAGTCCAATTTTAACCGACAGAAATACATCTTTGGTTTGCAGTTGGGGAACTCAAGGGGAAGTACAGGAACTTTCTATCCAGCAAGTTTGGCAAATGTTTTCCCGAGGAATTCTCTTTCTAGGAGAGAGATACTCTGAGGTTGCAGTGAACATGTATCTTTACTGACATAGGTTTACATTTTGAGTTAAGAAGAGTTAGGAATCCCATTTTGTCTGAATTAAAAAACAATACTCCATTACCTTACATCTTCAAGCATGAATTGGCTTGTGCACTTCTATTTCAGTTTCAGATTAAAAAAAAACTTCTATTTCAGTCAATTTTGTTAAGCAGCAGAAAGTAGAAACCTTTCAGTATATACTCCTACATGTCACGTGTGACTGTGAGGTGCAGAGATCAGACTGTACTATATTCTGTGAATCGCTTCGCTTCAGATTCCCAATATATAATAACAACCAAAAGGTCCAAAACTGCTCTCCATCATGCTGCAGTGTTCCCGGCTTGTACCATACAAGACTGTTGCATCTTTACCATTACTACTCCTGGGGCAACTAGAGTGCAGAGTGCAGTGAACTGCGAAACATTGGAGGACACGATACAAAAAGGCGTCAACCGTCGGCATTGAGAAATTCAATCCTACCGTTTCATTTCACGCGGGAGCTGCCTCACATGGTTTCACTGAGAAGGCCGGTGCGGTGGTCCCTCTGCATCATGGTCCATGTTCAGACTGGCATTTACTGGTATCCATCCCATAGTCCCATATAACTCACGTATTTTGGCATGCATTCAAGTTTCAACTGATAAGGCGGTGAGCAGCGGAAGTTGCTCATCTGAACTGAACCTGGCCTTTTGGTGTTTGCTGATGGACTCATTTATTCAGGCACATCACTCCAGGTCCTTGTGAGCCAACTGAATAATTTGGAAATAGCATGCACCTTACAATGTAGGAGTGGGGGGAATTATCAAAGGGAAAAAAAATAAATAAAAATAAAAATAAAAATAAAAGGGTACCCGGAGCAAATCGATTATTGAAGGCCAACAGCCTCATCAAGAACCCTACTGGCTCTCATAACAGGCCTTTTCCATCCAATAATGCATCATGAGGAGTTGCTATCATCACTCTAATGTCAGCTCAGGAACATGGGGATCGTCACTTCTGCTCATACAGGTTATTTGATATTTTAGTAGTATAACTGATTCAAAAATCTCTGCCTCACAGACAGCAACATTAACCAAGCATATAATAAACACTTACAAGAGCTGGCATACAAATGATCATCAAACATACAAAAATGTAAGACATGAACTCGGCGGATGCAATTATGTAAATACAGTCGACATTTTGTATTCTTTGAAGCATCCATCATTTGAGTTACCATAACATGGGGGAAGAAGACTCAGGAACTAGATGGCTAGTCAAAGAAATATGTCACAAAGGACAGAACAAAGAATTATCATAAAATGGTTTTATGCTAATTTTCGCCTTTCTTCTTCAGCAAACCACTGAATCTCTTCAGCAAAGGCTTCTTCTTATGCTGCTGGTGCTGTTTAGTTGGTGATGTCTTGCCACTGCTCTCCTTAGCTGAGTGCAGCCCATTGCCGTCGAGACCTGCATCCCCCTTGTTTGATTCCAAATCAACCTGTGACTCACCATCATTCTCCTTCTCCTTAGATGAATCATAGTCAGCAAACTTGCTGTTCTCCCACATTTTGGAAACTACCACAACAGGTTCATCTTCATCTTCAGTGTCCCCCTTCTCATTATCTCCTTCCTTGGTGTTACCATTTATCGTGCCATCTTTTGCATTTGCAAGCTGGGAAGCGAGTTGCTTAATCTTCTCAGAAGCAGCTGATTCCTTTGCCTGCAGGTCATCATTCTCCTGTTTTATGTTCTGCAATTCATTCTCTTGGTCTAATACCTTCTCCTTCCATTGGATAGTTTCAGCATCAGCTACCTCCCTGATTCTGTTAGCTTCCATCAGCTGAGACTCAAGCTGCTGCAGCTTTTCTTGCAACTCAGTGTTTTCATTTTCTTTCTCCTTAACAACCTCCAAGGTCCTGTCCATCTGAACTCTGATAGCGACTACCTCTTCTTCTGAATTCTTAATAGAGCTGACAAAGCTTAGCTCTTTGGACTGCCATTCCTCATGCGCACTCTTAGCTTGTGCTTCCAGTCTTTCAACTGATTTCGTAAGGCAAACCTTCTCATAGTTTGCTTCATCAAGCATTAGCTCGTAGTTCTCCTTAGTATTCTTCAGACTCAAGTTAAGCTCCTCTACCTGTGCCTGAGCACGCTCAATCTCATCTTGTTTGAGAAGGTACTTCTCCTGCGCCTCTCTCGATTCAGCTGACATTTCCTGTAAGGCTGAGGCCAGACCATCCATTGCCTTCTTAACTTTCTCAAGCTCATCTTTGGTAGCTTCAAGCTCATCAGCCAGCTGCTGCTTCTGTTCATTCAAGGTCTCTATATTTTTATCACTGTTCAGGGCCTCCATTTTCGCTTCTTCAGCTGTACGGAGCTTCAACCTAAGCCCTTCAACCTCTGTCCATAGATCTGCCGCCTCTTTCTCTGCAGCATTGGCCCGTTTGCCCGACACATCAATATCACCCTTGAGCTTTGCCAGCTCATCCTCCAAGAACGTGACTTTGTCCCGAAGAGCAGCAACTTCAGATTCTCTATCACGAAGCAAACTACTTGTTGAATCCAATTCTTCCATTGCTGAATTCAAAGACTCACCCTTCAAAATATTAGACTGATCAGCCTCTTCCAATCTGACCTCAAGCAGCTCTGCCTTCTTCTGCCATTCATCAGCTAACAGCTCCGACTCGGAACCAGACTTCCTAGCATCATCAGCATCACTCTTAAGTTCATTAACCAAGCGCTCCAATTGAACTGCCTTCTCTTCAGCAGCCTTTGCTTTCTCAAGCTCGAGCTTTAATGCAGAGTTCTCTGCTTCAAGATTCTGAATCATCACTGCAGCCTTCTTCCCTTTGCCATCCATCTTGAAATCAACCAGCTCTTTGAGGCGCTTAACCTCCACAGTGAGAAGCTCAAGGTCCTGAGCCTTCACCTCAGAGGCCCTAACAGCATCATCTAGCTGGCTGAGCGCTTCATTCTTGGCATCAATTGCGTCGGCCAGCTCATACCTGGCCTTCTCAAGCTGCTCCACTGTCGACCGCAGCGCAGCAGCATCAGCCTCCTGCTGGCCGTGCAAGCTTGCCTGCTCCGACTCACCGGCAGGGAGTTTATCAGTCTCCTGCGCCTCCAACAGCTTGGCATTGGCCTCATCAGCCGCCTTCTTGGCACGCTCCAGCTCCGCAAGGACTCTGCACTTCTCCTTCTCGTTCTCCACCAACTGCTCCTTGGCCTTCACGAGCTCTTCTCGGACCGCGGCAAGCTGCGCCTGCAGCTCCTGAGCAGGCTTGGCCGCCTGCTGCTGCTCCTGCGGCGGCTTCGCAGGCTTGCCCCCGTGCTTCTGAAACCATCAAAACAAGTCTGAATTCCGCGAAAAAGCACGCGGATTTAACCGCAGGCGGTGGTATGGTAGTCGTCGCGGATTGCCATACCTCCGGAGGCGTGGCGAGGCGGGAGGCGGCGGCGGCCTTGGGAGTGGGCGCCTTGCGGTCGGCCGAGCCCGAGCCGGGAGACTTGTCGGCGGAGCGCGGCGTGCCATGGCCGGCGGCGCTCGCTTTGGGCACGGCCGGCTTGCGCGGTCTGCTGTCCTTGGGTGTTGGCGGCGTGCCGCCGCCACCGCCGCCGCCGCCCTTCTTCTCCTTGTCCGGCTTCGGCTTGCCGTTGCTCTTCGCCTCGGCGGAGCCAGATCTGCGGTCCAACCAAGAAACGGAACCACCTTCAGACGATGAACGGATGAAGGATCCACCGCCGCCGGCCGCGGCGGGGATCCAACCTCGCGCGGGCGGAGTCACAGTGATCAAGAACCAGCACAGAAGGGGGTGTGACGGACGGGCGGACGCTTACTTGGTCTTGGAGCCCTGCATTGCGGCGCCTGTCTGTC
>Ga0182004_10000509_pt1 | contig 23959 bp, 14 predicted proteins | sample Sormic07211540_1_FD_120479 | JGI IMG/M metagenome (GOLD analysis project Ga0182004, IMG submission 120479) | Endophyte microbial communities from Sorghum bicolor roots, Mead, Nebraska, USA - 072115-40_1 MetaG | ecosystem: Host-associated > Plants > Roots > Unclassified | place: USA: Nebraska...
GCAAAATTTTTCACATTCCCCGTCACATCGAATCTTTAGACACATGCATGGAATATTAAATATAAACAAAAATAAAAACTAATTGTACAGTTTGGTCGAAATTGACGAGACGAATCTTTTAAGTCTAGTTAGTCCATGATTAGATAATATTGTCAAATACAAACGAAAGTGCTACAGTGTCGATTTCCCAAAATTTTTCGGAACTAAACAAGGCCTTATTTATACTCTACAGTAGTAGAGAAGAAGAATACAGTACAGGAAAGAGGAAAGGCAAGAAGGAAACTTCTGGAGAAACTTCTCTCAGGGATGTCGTGTCGCGCTGTTTCGTTTCGTGGGCACGGCATGCATGCTGCCGTGACCGATTATTGGTGTCTGTCAACTGTCAGGTGCCATGTGTTGTCATTGCACACCACACGTACTACTTCAACATCCCCGTCATGAGGAGGATCGGAGTACGCCGGCCTAATTTCCTACTACGTATGTGTCATATGTGTGTGTGGTTATTATTAATTAATCTGTAGTATCTTCTTTCAGAGTCGTCTTCGGTTCAGGTGGTTAACTGGTTACCATCTTATACATAAAATATCTATCTACACATATAACATGTGATATGTATGTACCAAACATAGCTACCATATCTGGTGACAACAACACACAACGTGCCAAAAACTCTAGATACACTCAACCAATCTGGTTGTAGACTTAGGTCAGTCTCAATAGAAATTTCATTAGAGCAGGTACAGTAATAGACTTATAGCCAAGCTAATGCTGATATGGAGGAGAGATGAGAGGAGAGAGATGATAGCTTGACTCTTATGTAAGCACCAAGCTGGGCATGAATGCATAGGTAGTAGTGAGTCCAAATAGCAAGTGATGTGAGAAGGAATAGGAAAGAGAAGATATTTTAGAGACAAGTATGAGACAACTTATTGTATCTAATCACTTGGCTTATAGCCAAGCACTTGGCTCTATTATTTACCTTACTTTTAGAGTTTCGTGCATATTAAATATGCTGATGTGACACTATATTAATAAAGAGAGAGATGATAAAAGTTTTATAAAAGTAGAGAGAGTTTCATCCTCATGAAACTCTTTTGCGATGTTTTCAAAATATGAATATGTTGGAAACTATGTTATAAAACCCTCAGGTCTTAGGGCATGCTTCAAAGATTTGCTCGGTCCTATCCTACGAACCATTTTAGCTCCCCAAGGCAGCTAGGTTTTCCTTGTCAGCATAGAAATTGAGACAAGCAAAGCACAAGAACCAACACAGCTAGCTAGCTAGAATTGTCTACTTTCTTGCTCGCCAGAAAAAAAGAGTACTCAACACAAGTACTACCAATCACACCCTTATTAGCTAGTAGGCCTCGGTGATTGAACAAAGTAAATTTGTACTACATGAACTTGTGGTGATTAAGCAGAAATTCTATATTCTATATTTGTTTGGAAGCTCAACGATAGACGGTAAACATTTGAGTCTTAGTGGTCACGGCCGGTGAAAATCATACGAGCTATTTGGTAGAGCTTTATTATTCTCCAATTCTCGTATGGATGTGCGGATTGGATGTGGAAAGTGATTATTAGAATAAGTATTATAGTACGTTGTAAGTCAGCTAAACGATGAGGTGGAGGACAGAGAAGAGAAGAGGAAGTAAAAGCGAGCTATAAGCTCCAAGAAAGTTTGTAAAGAGACAAATAGGTCATGTATTAATAGTGATGATCTAACCACTATATGAGTGGGCTACGAAATGGCTATAAAAAGATCTTACAGCCAATCTTCAGCTGTATTATTAGCCTTATTAATGGGAATAATTACGTATAGAGCAGTGAATTAAAAGTGTTTTTTTAGTAAGTCTGCGGTATGTTTGTATGAATCCTGAGAAAATGAAGGGGGCGACTGAACAAGTTTGGTATACGTATATACGGACGCGAAATTAAATGGGGGAGCGACGCGGCGGCGCCGGCCAGTTGAATTTGCCGCGTTTTGCTTTTATTACTGCCTTGTGGGGGCGGCTACATACATACCTGCACGTGACGTAATACGTGACATCGTATCATATGTATGTTGTATATATCTGTGCCTGACATCGCCGTCCCCGATCGCATTGCACGGCCCGGTAGCACTAACAACCTAAAAAACATGTGTGCTTTCATATTTATTATCTGTGGTCATGACTCTGTTGTGCTTCTTTTTTAAGGGAAAACAAAAAAATATATTAAAATTTGAGATAATAAATCTCCAAATTACGCTTTAAATTCATAAAAATAATACAATATTCTATTTAGATTCTTTATCATCTTCTTCTATGATGCCTTTGTAGATGCTCTAGATGAGCTAATACTGAAATACAACCAGAGGTGCAACTGAATCTAAAGAGATGAACCTTAAAGTGTTGTTTGCTTGACCATAAGTCCGTGTACTTGTCACATTTTATCATTCGTGGAACCAAAAAACACAATATTTCCAGTTCATATAAATGTTTCAATATATATGGAGAGAAGAGATATTCGGCAGTGTGAATGAACAAATATATAGAGAGAGAATACATCGATGACCAGGTAGAGTCGACTGTTGCAATCAGATCAGCACCATGCTATCATCAATCTATTGCTAGCGCAGTACACTGCACCGTGCGCCCATATATAAGTCCACATTCACCAGACATGGCATATATATGGTACAATTAATAACAACGAAAATCAGAGAAAAATAATTAATTTGATTCAGAGACTAATTAACCCAAAGCAAATCCACTCCATCACACAGCAGACGTACTGATGAAAATGAAAAGCAAAAATATCTTGTATGTGAAAGAAACTTTAGAACCTTTACAAGGTATAGATCAGAGGGTTCAGTATGTATCAATGTGTAGCTCTGCCTGGGATGGGATACGATTCATTCCATCAACACATGCATACATGCTGTATACAATACATCTTTTTTTTGACGAAATGTATACAATACATCTAGCTAGGCTCCATGGTATTGCTGCGTACCAACTCTTTTGTAGGAGTACAAGTCAATCGATTGTGCTAACACCAGAGCTACAGACGAGCAAGGCAAATCAAAAAGGAAAAAAAATGATGGATGGATCATATACTGTAGCCGTCGCTTCCCTGGCACTGACGGTTGAGTAATGTGCTGCACTGCACACTTTTACACCGTAATCTGCAGTGTAACCATCGCACTGACACAGCAGAAATGGTCTGCCAAATCACCTCTTTCGTTGCCACCCATTATCCACTAATCACAGCACGGTTCACCATTCATCAAAGCTGGATCAGTGTAGCAACCATGGTACCCAAACCTGTACGTAGTACTGACTTCCATTCAGTTCAGTCCAATGCAGTTTTGGTCCTCCGAGCTGACACTGGTTTGGGCAGGCCATCAAGCAACGGTCGGGTGAAGGAGTCATGGTTGAAGGTCCACTTTGAACTCGACCACATTGAGACTCCATTCTCCGCATCTACAAAGCTTGGTGCGCTCGGCGACTTCCTCACAGTCACAGATTTTAACCCATTAAGGAACGACATGCTGGTCTTCTGGCTGGAATCTGGGCTGCCTGTATCCATGTTTAGACGGATGCTGGAAACTGGCCGTGGCAACAGACTCTTGATCGCCTTAATTGGATCTGCTAAAAAATCATCATGGGTGTTCGTTGTGTTAGGCTCCGCTTCCACTTTCTGTCGCCGCCGCACCGAACCGTCTTGCTTTGGTTTGGCTGCCATGCCACCCTTGGTCCCGTTGGCAATGTTTGTTGCTGAAAAGCCAGTACTAGCTGGTGCTTCAAAATCGCAGCTTCTGTCGGTATCATTCGTGCCTGGAGCTGCAGAAGGATTGAGCAATGTTTCGCTGAGGTTACTCTGCAAGCCGCCCTTATGGTACACAGACATTTCAGTGCTGAGATTCATGGTATTTCCTTTCTCAGATGTTAGGCCATAGTATCTCTGCAGGGTACTCATTGCAGGTGACGCCCCCTGCTGACCAGACTTGGATGAATCTAGTGAATCAAGAGCATCTCTGTTCTGCCGATGGTTTGGTGCCCATGCTCTGCAGAAACCACAAAAGTTAAGTTCAAAATGCACAACTTTTTTCTTTACCCCACTAATATAATTCGGCAAAGCTAAAAAGCACAAGTGTATCAGTTGTGAACTGAAAAATATCATAAAGATGTCACCATAAAGATTTTCACATGTATGTTTTTTTGTTCTTTGTAGAGGATTTAACGTGTGTATGTTTCATCTACTGACAAAATGTCAGTGGAGCCTAAGCAATGGCAGATAAAACCGTAAGCATGACAGCCATTTTGAGTAGGTAGGTTAGGTAAATGACTGAGTCTTACGGAATATGGTAATAGACAGCTGAGTGTCAACACTGAGTTTTAAGGAAAGAGGGAAAAAAAACATCATGCGTTTCTCTGCGACTAATTTTCAAAATTAACAAAAGTTAAATTAAGACATTCTGGGAATGGTTACTCTTATAAAACATTCGTGAGGGGAGATGTACCTTTTCGTTTTTTGATCAGAACCATTCAGCTTCACAGAGGATGGCATGGGCATTCCTGGTAGAGGTATGAGCAACGTTTTGTGTGCAAACATCTGGCTGTCAGTGACTAAACTGTTTGCCCTCTTAATGTCAGATATCTACATGTACATAATAAAAGAATTAGATCGTTAAGACAGCAACTCAAAGGCTCATAATAATGTTAAATTCACAAAAGGAGACGTGTAGTGTACGGAAAAAACCAGGATTTTAGAAGCGAAGTAACGAAGCTGCAAATAAAACAATCTATATAAAAGGTAAATGGCTGGCCCTTGGTGTCGCTGTTAATACCAGTTGTTGACGTAATATAATAGGCGTCAACGTACGTTTACTGCGGCTTTATAAGAAGTAAAACAGATGACGCGAAGATCATTCATCACTCTCTGAAGGTCAGCTATGAGCATTACAAACATGGTAAAGTGTCTTTGGATCCTGTCAGTAGACGAAGACGAAGCAGAGGAATGGAGATTCTTTCTTCCTTTGCGTGTAGCAAGAAATGAGGAATTTTGGCGAACAACATGAAAGTATGAAACCTCCTTCATCTCGCGGGCGGGGTGTAGAGGCTTTTACCCACCACCACACCACCAGCAACCAAAGCCATCATGAAAAAAAAAAGTAAAATAGAAAGGGGGAGGCGACTAATTGGTGGATGGTTGAATGATGAATACTACCTCGACGCCGTACTTGATGGCGATGCCGGCGAGCGTGTCCATCCGAGTAACCTCGTGCTCCAGGAGGTGGTGGTGGTGGGCGAGCGGCGACGAGGGAGGCGTCGTCTGCGGCGAGAGGACGGCGCCGCGGAGGGCGTCGTACTCGTCGGAGAGAGGGTGAGAGATCCCCATGGCGACTCGCGAGCTAAAAGTCAGCGCGGGGCGGCGCTGGGTGGTGGGCAGGCAGATCTCGGCGCGCAGAGCAGAGCAGAGCAAAGCGGGATTCTGGGAGTTGGGAAATCGACGCGCGTGGAGGAGGGAGGAGAATGAAGGTTGGGTGCAGTGCAGGTGAGGCGTCGCCGTCGGTGGAAGGAGGAGACGAGAAAAGGCGCGCCTGCCTTTTCTTGTGTTGGAGGGGAGCCCGCCTCTGCCTGCCGCCGACTGCCGAGATGAAATGGAGTTTTTTTTAAGGAAAAGCAAGCCTCGGAAGAAGGCAACCAAGCAAAAGCTCCCCATTCTCTCTCTCTCTCTTCTTTTCTTCGCAATATTCTTACATTATTTTTATGTATTTAATTTAATTTATTATTACGCGGTTCCTGAGTTCATGTAATAAACACGTGGTACTGTTCCACCGACGGCCCGGCCCCACCCCCACCGCGCCTCCTGCTTTCGCCGCCACGCTGTGCCGTGGTCAACCTTGACTCCTTGAGTGCACGATTCCGTTCAATGGTCCACAAATCTATACCAGAAAGAATCACAAAAAAAGTAAAAATATACCAGCGTTACTTAAATTTGTTCCATCATTTTTAAGTTCTTAAACTTTTAAATTTTGTTTTTGTCTTTTCAGGTAATCGAACTTATCTCGAGCTCATCCATGTCCAGTCTAGGTTCAAAAATCATGGTTCAAAAAACTATTCGCTGATTTGTCGTGCGAAAAAAATATTGTTAGCTGGTAGAAAAAAAAAATACAGCTTATAAGATAAACGAGTAGGCTCTAGAACTCTAAAAGTTTTTCTATGAACAAAATTTTGTTTTTTTCTTTTAGGTTATCAAATTTGTCACCATATATCATCTAGATTCATCCAAATGAGTTCTAACCAACCCACATATCAGTTTCTAGACTCTAGCACTCCATTTACATGCTATCAGGGCACTCACAATGAAAGACTCTATCACAAAGTCTAAGACAATTAATTATATATTATTTATGGTATTTTGTTGATGATTGAAGAAAGAGGTAGAAAAAATAAGACTCCATGTCTTATTTGGACTTTAAATTTACATTGTTCGAGGTAATAAATAATTTTAGACTCTATAATAGAGTCTGCATTATGAGTGCCCTCGTGCTGCATCTCCAAGCTCTCCCGCTCTCTTCACATTCCAATCCAGTGGCAACATCATCAACTCGTTATCCTCACCACCATGAATTCATCATCCTGCGCATCAAAAAATAGAAGAAACTAGGGATCAATCTGACGCTCGCAAATTAGCTAAAAGAAACATTGAGGCCCTCTTTGATTTTCTTGCTAAATTTTAGCTAGCTAAAATTATTTTAGCTACTCTTAGATTACTAGTGGAGACTAAATTATTTTTAGCTTTTTTTTAGTCAATGTGTTTAGAAGTTTAGCTAATGGCTAAAATTTAGCAAGAAAACTAAACAAGGCCTTAGTTCATTTCGTCACAAACTAGTTGCGAATATATACATACATACATACGTATATAACTATATATCGTCTGCCCGGGCTGACCTCCTGCCGGCTCTTTACTTCACAAAGAAAAAGAAAATAGAGGAAAGAATAAAACAGACTGACCACAAGTAAGTCAGGTTAGGTAAGCTAGGCACCATCTTTGACCAATTAATAAGTGTACATTACAGTATTGTATTGTACAGATGAAAGGGTAATATAATGCACCGCCCGCTGTACTGTCCCAGACAGAAGACTCGCTCTTGCCTTGGGAGCTTTACCACAAAATATAACACGCGGCCTGCCTTCACTTTGACTTGATTAATTCCTCCCCGCAAGTCACAACTCTTCCTACCTGCAGTCAAACTTATTTGCCTCCACTTGCATGTTCATGCATGGCCAACTCCCTTCCCTTGCCAACAAACAACACATCAGTGGTTGCCCGGTTGATTCTAGTAGAAAAACCAGGGGACAAAAAGAAAGAAAGAAGAAAGAAAAATGTCACTGTCTATGCAGTTAGTTATTGGGATATGCATAAGAGCAGCTTCCTGGAAGGGAGGTTCATTCCTTTGTATATACAGACAGGTTCTCTTCCTTACCTGTACTAATAATGCATGCAGAATTGCAGATACAGGCATGAAGCCCTGTTAGCTGTTACTAAACTTATATGAGATGCAATAATGAACTAGTACTATGTGCATGTAATAAAATTAGTATACATGCTTCTGACTAAAAGTGCCTTCCTTCTTTCTTTTGCTCCAGTGATGCAGCCATTTCCTCTTCTTTCCTTTCCTTTTCTTTCCATAAAGGTTGGGTTGACAACTTGGCACACTACATAATTTGTGGGAATTATTATACTATCACACTGCTTTATCATGCTATAATATCTATCTAGGCTCCACCATCAAGTCTAGTTCAGGGGAATATGATTCTGACACGGTCCCATGCATCCATGCATGCATGCAATTTCAGCCTTAAACCCCAATGGATGATATGCCTTCTACACAATCGAATAACATTGTGGTACTCTGCCACTATCTCCACCAGAACTGAAAGCGGCAGATTTCTTCACTAGTTAGGTGCAGATGCAGCCACAGCCATACCATTGTCAAACTTATGCCATTCCAAATCTACCAAACCATTCATCACATTCCTGCCTAATCATAAGCCACATCAATAGTTTTTTTTCCTTCTTTATTGAAAAAAGATGCTGAAGCTCATTATGGAGTCAGTGATATGAAAACTAAAGAACTAGACAACGAAGACTTCATACATCATTTTGTACAAGCCGTTGACTTAAATTCATGCTAAATACTGTTATTATATTTTATTCAGTATACAATAAGTTTTCATACTTCGCAGCAACCTGTAGCCGGCTGCAATTTACCATTCACAACCAACACATGGTTGTCCAGTTGACTATCTGCACAGTGCACAGCATCTTCAGGTACACTTTTGATTCAAAGAAAATTATGACTCGAATTAAATATAAATTCAAAAGGAACTGTTATCAGTGTTGCTATGCTGAAAGATGTATTGGTCTTCGCAACAGAAAACTGCAAAGTTCTAAAAAGGTACTACAAACGTAACTACCATTTGTTGCCAACGTACAGGACATACAAAGGCCACACTTTCTACATGTTGTAGATATAAGAGTCAAAGGTTGTTTCACCTAATTAATTAGTTGTGCCACTACAGATCAGAACACTAAAACAAGTGTAAGCCGAGAAATGGTAAATTGGCTGGTAATGTTAGGTTGATCGATAGTGTTATGTGTATCAACTATCAAGCATACTCAAAGTGATGGCTCAACCAACCTTGTTCCTTCTACTAGCTGATGGAAAACAACCTTTCTGTTCAAATTGCAAATGACATTTGGCAGGCAAAAGATAAGAGTGCAAGGAAATATACCTGCTTAATTTGGCGCTGCATGTCTTCTGTAATAACCAGTACAGACGAAACAACCAAACTTGTACTGTCTTAGACTGCTTAACCAAGTAACCAGTATACCAGAGTACCAGACATTGGCAGACTGGAGACTCAACATCATAGGTTGACAGCAAATAATACCCCTGGCAGACAACATAAATAGTTGCAGTGCACTACAGCGTTTATGGTACAGTTCACATGGAAGTATGGTCCTCAACACATCTCAGCTTAATTCTGCATGAATCACACTTCAAGATTAAGAAATAACAAAATCAGGTACTATTATTGATGCAAATAACAAAGAGGGAGATGCCAAATAAGAAACTGCCTTATGAAAACAGGAACCAAGCTTCTCACAAAGTTCAAAAAGGGAGATGGCAAAGAAGAAACCTGACTTTTCATTATTGCGGCACTTTGAAAAGGCATTTTCACTATGATAGAAAACAGAAACAAAACCTATAAACTAAATTCCTGTGTTATTTGCGTATTGATCTAAGAAACTCCTGTCCTAATTGGTTAACACCAGAAAGCTAGACAATTTCCATGTTTGAAAAAACATGATAAGAGAGTAGAGCTAGATTTCATTGGCCCTGTGTTCTCCTGATCCAATTCAAAACGTGAGAGCAGTCATCATCCCCAAGAAACACCCTGTTCACTGAGCGATAGGTTTTGAGATCACGGCTTTTGAGCACACAACTTTCCCTTTTCATTTCAAGTGATTCAGGGACCATCCTTGCACTGCAGCCATGGTAAGCATCACAGACAAATTGAACAAGCGCCTCAAATGGTTGCGAGCCATCGACCCAGTGGTAAATCTTCTCATTGCGGAACCAGGTAAGTTGCCTCTTTGCAAAGTTCCTAGATGTCCTCTGAAACTTGGCGAGAAAGTCAAGAAACTCTTGCGGGGTGCTTTCGCCTCCGTTCTGCCTACAGTGCAGCAGGTACTCCATGGCTTGCTTGTAACCGATGGCACTAGTTGCAGAGTTAATACGTGGCTGCAAACCGATATCAAGCAACCATGAGGCTTCCGAAAGTAAGCCACCTGTGTCAGCCAGCATTTCTTCACACCTTAGATCAATTGACCGGTAAAGTTCAATGCGTGGACTTGCGAGGAAAATACAGAAGAAGTCATAATCCAGCTCCCTGGCCTCACAGTTCCCATCAGCGAAGGTGGCCTCAGTTAGGCCAGTGTCATGCTGTTCACAGAATGCATTGTACGGTAAGGCGAACGCAGAAGGAGGGGAGCCCGAGGACCTGATAATCTCAAGGCTGCGGCTCAATCTGTTCCAGTTATTGACAGACAAGCCCCGAGCTTTGGGGTCACCAGCCTGCACCACCAGCTCTACCGCTTCTTCCCACTGGCCGGTCTTCCGAAAATCAGCGAGCTCAGACCACGCAGCCAAAGTGGTGTCCATGGATGACTGTGGAACTTCCGGCTTGCCATAGATGTACCATCTCAGGTACAGCCCAGTTCCTCCTGCAACAACGGGCACGCAGCCTCTGTCAAGAACATCCTGCGTTGCCCTCCGGGCATCATGGAAGAATGCTCCAGCCGAGTAATCGTCGGACGTGTCCAGTATGTCGATCAAGTGATGCGGCACTAGGCTCATCTCCTGCGCGGATGGTTTGGCAGAGCCAACGTCAAGGCCACGGTAGACTTGCACAGAGTCCGCGCTGACGATCTCCCCTCCGAGCCTCCTGGCCACCTCCAGCGCCAGCCTGCTCTTCCCAGCACCAGTAGGACCCGAAATGACAATGACCGTGTCCTTCTTCTTTTGATGAGTTGGTGGCGGCAGAGACGAGGTGGACATCGTGGCGATCTTCTTTGCGGCACGAAAAGATGATGGAAGCCTGTGCTGTGACTGCGAGCACAGGACAGGCCAGGTCCTCCAGATGGCACGCCTCGTCACCCCCAGCTGCTGTGGCTTCATCTCGCCGGACATGATAGAGGAACGGTACCTGCCAAAGACGTAGACAGAATTTCAGGGTAGGCTACGTGATTGGCTGAGACGAAAATGCGGCAGGACACCGTTTGAAGCTCTTGCAGGCATTTCATCAAACACCTAGGTAGGACTCAGTCGAGAGCTGCCATTGGTCAGTCCCGGCCTGGAGTCCTGGATTGGTAGCCCATGGTGAGAAGCAAGGAAGCGGTGAGTGTGCATGTACAGGGTGAGGGACACATGGGTGGAATTCAAACGGAGGATGCGGACTAGTGGCTGCGGCGGCGAGTTCCGACAAGGTCGCTCTCGCGCGCTACACGGGGGGAAGGGGTGCGCGGCAGCCATCCGATTACCTTGAGCGGTTGAGCCAGCAACTTTCGGCCTCTCCTCCGTGACACCGCCGGCGTGGTGCGGCCGGCCGCCGCGCTTCCGAGTTCAGAGCACGGAGCACCCGCCGGCGCCTCTGGGGAAGGGACCTCCTATCCACTGGCATTTGGGCCACGGCCCATATTGCCCAGGAGAAATGACTCGGCCTATGAAGCCCACGGCCCACGCTACGCCGAAATACCAAAAACAAAGGCCTATATGAAGCCCACGGTACTCACAAATGAGTAGAGACAAAAACAGATCCGATATAAACAGATATTATTGATATTATATTTATTTTTATATTTATATCTGAATTTAAATTAGAATATGGATAATATGAATCATACATGATAGGATACAGTTAGATATCAACGTTATAAATATACAATTTAAGTATTTAAATACGGATACCGTATCGGATGTTCAATATTTGAACTCGGATACGAACAAATATAAAACTCTTTAAACAGATTTGGTCTCAAATATGATAAGAACATATCCGTATCATTTTCATCCATAGAAATGAGAAAGGAAAAAAAAGGTCCAAGAAAAAGTACTTAGAAATGAGAAAACCATAAAAAGCCCAAAAAATAATAATGGAGATACCGTTGTACTACTTAAAAATGAGAAAAGCATAAAAAAGCCCAAAAAATAATAATGAAGACCCAAAAAAGCATAAAAGGCCCAAAAATAATAATGAATATATACCCCAGTACTCAGAAATGAGAAAAGCATAAAAAGCCCCAAAAATAATAATTATGGAGATACCCCAATAGAGAAAAGCAAAAATAATAATAATAATAATGATACCCCACTACTCAGAAATGAGAAAAGCTATAATAATGCTAAGCGAGCGCTCGAGCTACATCCCCTTTGATGTTTAATTTTGAATTAATATTTATATATCAATATATGATAATCTTGCGTTTCATCAGTACGAGTACAGTATAGTATGCCTAACTAATCCGGCGGGCCCAGCAACTGCGGCGGCGGCGAGGCAGGATAAAGCAGCGGCCCGCCCAACCACGCCAGCCACAAAAAGCAGCGGAGGAGGCAGACCACGCCAGCCAGCGCGCCCGACTCGCCGTCGCCGCGGCCACGTCTCCCCTCCCATGGCCACCAGCTCCACAGCCACCGCCTCGCTGCACCTCCTCCTCCCGGCCTCCCGCCGCCGCCGCCACTTCGTGCCTCGGGCCGCCCACTCCGAGTCCACCCCGCCCGGCGCCGCCTCCGTCGACCGCCGCCGCTTCATTGCCCACACTGCCGCCGCGGCCGCCGTCTCGCCTCTCGTCTTGCCCCGCTGGACTCCCGCGGCGCGCGCGGACGGCGCGCCGGCGCTCTCCGAGTGGGAGCGCGTCTTCCTGCCCATTGACCCCGGCGTCGTCCTCCTCGACATCGCCTTCGTCCCCGACGACCCCTCCCATGGTATCTTCATTCTTCAACCGGATAGCGCATAGTACACATGAAATGAAATCACAATGCACATGCACAACCGCTTCCTGTTACTAATTCACTTACGCACCCAATCCAACCATTGCTGCTTCTGCCATGTCTTCAGCCTCTGCAAACCAAACACCAAGGCCGCCTCGTGTTGGTGCTAATTTGGAGCCTGAGGAAAATTAAATATTTATTTTTGTTTTTTCACCACCCACTGCTCCGGTTATGAACTCCTTCAGGCGCTCACCTTTTCAACGACAGCGCTAGCCACTAGTCGTCTGCAAGTTAACGTAGACTGGGCACGCTTTCAGGTTTCAGGAGATGTCATCTTCTAACTTGGCATCCAAATGTTGTTCTCTATTTATTTTATTTAATCTCTAGTAAAGGTTGAAGTAAGGCAAGCCTTACACATTCTGTACACATATGAATTGAATTATGAAATGTAAGGCTGGCTGACTGACACAGAGCTCATTCAGGTTTTCTCCTTGGGACAAGGCAGACAATACTGGAGACAAAAGACGGCGGTAACACCTGGTTCCCTCGCTCCATCCCTTCCGCAGAAGACGAAGATTTCAACTACAGGTTCAACTCAGTAAGCTTCAAGGGCAAAGAAGGATGGATTATCGGCAAGCCTGCAATTCTGCTGCACACTTCAGATGCTGGCGAGAGCTGGGAAAGAATACCCTTGAGTGCCCAACTTCCTGGGAACATGGTATTTTCATTTTTCGGCTAACACATACAAGATCTGGATCTCTCTCTCTCTCTCTCTCTCTCTCTCTCTCTCTCTCTCTTTGTTTGCGTTCAAACTGGAGACATAAATCGCTAATTGTTGTGAGACGGTCGCAGGTTTACATAAAAGCTACCGGGGAGCAGAGCGCAGAGATGGTTACTGATGAGGGAGCAATCTATGTTACCTCTAACCGTGGCTACAACTGGAAGGCTGCCGTGCAAGAGACTGTTTCAGCTACTCTGAACAGGTAGAAACAAGTAAAACATACTCACCCGGTTAATGCACGGACACTGAAGTGCAACCCTCTTAAAAATGTTACCTAGTTTGATGAGGCACATTAAAAATTTTTCGTGTTAAAATTATTTATAGAAGTGCATGAAATAAAATAACTGAAAGTCCTGTTTTGGCCATTCAAGGGAACAGTTAAAATGGTATAAAAGGCACCATGCCAGTCAGAGAAAATATTGTGTAGCCTCTTTTTTTTCCCCATTTGTTCTGATGATCTGTGGCTAAGGTGGTCTTTTTAGAAAAAATCAGCTGTAACTTAGTGATTAAACCATGACATTTTTGCTCTGTTTTTCCCCCTTGTTTCTGTTTGTGATGCAGAACAGTTTCAAGTGGCATTAGCGGTGCAAGTTACTACACTGGGACTTTCAACACGGTGAACCGATCGCCTGATGGACGCTATGTAGCTGTATCCAGCCGAGGAAACTTCTATTTGACCTGGGAGCCTGGGCAGGTCTGGTAGAACTACCTGATATGCATTGCTTTGTTCTGTCTGTATGGAAAGGGTCCTGAAGTTTACAGGTCTTGGTATATCTGTGTGCAGCCATTTTGGCAACCCCACAACAGGGCGGTGGCACGGAGGATTCAGAACATGGGGTGGAGAGCAGATGGTGGACTTTGGCTGCTGGTGCGCGGTGGTGGGCTCTTCCTCAGCAAAGGAACCGGGGTAAGAATAATGTGAAGTGTTTGAAGACTTGGACAAGCAGGAGTTGGCACCTTTTCTTTGTATCTTATCATCGCTTTTGTTGCAAAATGAGGAAGCAAAGCTCCCTTTAACTTTCGTCATGTGTCGCCTTGGCTAGAATAGAAACAACAGCGAGCATTTGCCTGATGTTTTTCTGTTATTTGGAGGTGGTCATGCCGACCAGGTAACAATAATTGCTTTCCATGTGTAGATAAGTGAAGATTTTGAGGAGGTGCAGGTGCAGAGCCGAGGGTTTGGCATCCTTGATGTGGGCTACCGCTCACAGGTAATTCATTGCTTAATATAGAGAAGACAAATGAAATTGCAATGCAGCTCACAATCTCTTTGCCTGAGATAGCTTTGTTACTAGTAGCAAATAGCTGCAATGCACGATCGATGAAACTGAATGGCTTGATGGTACTGTGAACCAATTCGAAATCGAATTCTATGCACTGCAGGAGGAGGCCTGGGCTGCTGGTGGCAGTGGCGTGCTGCTGAAGACCACAAACGGAGGGAAGAACTGGGTGCGCGACAAGGCTGCCGACAACATCGCCGCCAACCTGTACTCCGTCAAGTAAGGAACCAAGCACTGTCTATCTCATGGATCGATCCATAGATATGTGCATCCACAGCTGCTGCCATCTTGTCAACTTTTCATCAATATATATAGGTGCTTGTTTGTCAGAAACATTTTGTAATGTGATGCTGTTTGTGATGGCACAGATTCCTTGATGACAGCAAAGGCTTCGTGCTGGGCAATGACGGCGTGTTGCTTCGATATCTTGGCTGAAAGAGTGCTGGAAGATCGGTTTCAGTGATCGTATGTAACCCCTTTTTGTATTGTACGTGACGTAACGAAGGTATATTATGGAGATACATACAATTGTTCGATTTATACAGCATATATATGTGTATGTGTACAACGGCATCTACTGCTACTCCTACTGTAAAAGACTGCTGACTGTGCTTGCATTCTCTCTTCCGGAACGCAAATGAGTGTAAAGATGTGCTGCTTGCTTGGAACTTCGAAACCAACCGTGTATATACTACTACTGTATCTGTATATGATAGCCTTGTTCGTTTGTTCTCGTAATAAATTAGCCAACAGTACTTTCTGTCATAGCTTATCAGCCAAATAAACAAGGCGGATGCCTCCTGTTCCGAACAACCCTCAAACCAAGAGCAAGCAGAAATACCTTTAGCATTTTGTTAGTTGAGCCAGACCGAGTAGAAGAAAACTCGGAAACTAGGCTTCAAATTTTGCCCATTATGTCAATGGGTATAGTCAAGTCAAGCCTAGTGTTTTTGGACCAGAGTCGAGCCTGGATAAGTCCGTGACTATTTTTTCAGTAGAAAAAATAAACTAGTTCTTACCAGCTCCAGCCCAGCTTGATTTTTCCTAGCGTGGTTTCATCGTCTAAGCTCAGGCATGGGCTGCCATCGCGACTCAAACCATGATCAAAGAGGGTGAATACCAACTACTTCTTCAATACTTGTAAAGAACGTTGTTTAGGATATTGAAAAAGTGTACTGGCAGTAACCCCCACGGCCTCACCCCTAGCAAACGATTATACTGGCATCAACAGATCTACTAGAGATGTAGTTATCGAGAAAAGAAACAGATCTACAAATGTGCCACTTACACGTGGGACCAAAGCATGTGACGTGAGCCAAGGGGTTCACGGCGCAATGGCAAATACTGGGTGCGGCATTTTATTCTTGATTTATTCTAGGATTTTCCGACGCTATGCATTAAGTGGTAGGCGACGTGCCCGTCGACAGCGAGGCGCCTGTGGTGACTTCGTGAACTTTAAGATTTGTTGGCTCAGTCCTTCGAAGGTGCTTATAGGGGTAGGATTTGCGTATGTATGTTTATAAGGGTGAGTGTGCGTACGTGTTGGGTGTCTGCGTTGTACTGTGTAATCTCAAAAAAAAAAGCATGTGACGTGATGAAACAGTGTGCGTGGCGGGTGCAGCCGCCCAGTGCACCACGTGTCCCCCCATGGATATTAAGTACTATACCTATTGTCTGTTAGTCTCTCTACGTGGCGTGTACATATTCAGAAGTGCTACCTCCGTCCACGATTATATTAAAAAAGAATATTTTTATAATGGTTGAAGAGACGATAAAAAGTAATTGGTGTGTTTACGACCGGTGGACCCAGAACATGAAAAACGATGAGAGTAAGGGTCTGTTTGGTTCCCCTTACTAAATTTTAGCTAGCTAAAATTATTTTAGCTACTCTTGGATGACTAATGGAACTAAACTATTTAAGCTCTTTTTAGTCAATGTGTTTGGAACTTTAACTACTAAAGTGACTAAAGTTTAACTAGCTAAAATTTAGTAAGGGAAACCAAACAAGGCCTAAGACGATGGAAGGTGATAGGTGTGTCTATGGTCGATGGGCTATATACATCACGTCGCCTCTCATCGTCTCCGAAATTGAGAGGATTAGGACTCCAAATAGAAGAGTGGTAATTTCTTTTTTGCAGTTATTTTTTTTAATAAAGGGTAAAAGGGTGAATGCACAATTGTAAAAGGAGTAGTATAGTTGGGATGTATAATTGAAGTAATATAGTCTGTTGAGATTCTAATTAGATTACCATTTTATTTTATAGGGTTCATCTAGGCCACTGAATCCTCTGCTGCCGCCTTGCTCCTGATGGCATCGAGGCCACCACATCCTCCTCTTCTGCTGCCTAGCTCCCGCTGGCGCTCCTGACCTCACACGAGGACATCCAGGTCATCGTTGTCAAGGCTACCAAGTTGCTCGCAAGGAGGGAGAGTTGGATCCGGCAACGCGATCTACATGAAGAAGTCGACGGCGGCCGTGGTTCGTCAGGGGTGGGGGAGGGGGCAGCGGCGAGATAGGATTGGGGATTGAGAGGATCTTGTACAATGACGTTATTACCCTTCCACGAATTAAATCAAGAAAAATGATATTTAGCGGAGGCAATGGGAAGCGATTGGAAGCGATTCCAACTATTGTAAAAGGTCATATTATTTTCTATATATTTGGTTAAATTTAAACTAGTTTGATCATGAAATTCATAATTATATTCTTTTATAGATGAAGTGAGTATACCTAATTATAATATATGTACTCATATAAAAATTTATATTATAGTACTAGCATGTATTTACTACAGTAGACAAGAATTTGTTCCAAATTTTTTTTACAACTAACATTTCATTCATATCACCAGCACAAAGCTGCTAGCAACCAGACATAGTGCATGTTTATAAAATTCAAAGCCTGAAACAGAGGGCACTGAGAAGAGAAGTGTGAGCTCCATGGAGCATTCAACCAAATATGGCTGATGAACTGTTTATGCTACTAGAAGGACTTGTCTAGTTAAAGAATCAGCAGCTAGGTTCACTGATCCATTGATCTTGTACAAATAGGAAAGAGTAGAGTCAATACAATTATTAAATTTTTATGTGTCTAGATTGCTATGATCTAAAGAAGAGAGGAAGTCCACCAACAGGCTACTATCGGTTAGGAAGGAAACCTATGTACACCTCATGTTTGCAGCCATCCTTGCGTCCAGAGCAAGCACTTTGGCCTTAGGCATGATGATGACGACACGTCCTTCATGATCGCTTTGATGTATAGTGTGTTAGGTGGATATACCTGCATGATGACAAGCGTAATATGTAAACCAGCCTCTCAGAGGTTTTGTCCAGGTGGGTGATGAAGGCATCAGTATAGCAGATGATGCCTGCGAAGAGGCCCGACATCTGTTGAAATTGCGTGCTTGTATATGCATTTGTAGAATTTATACTTTGATTGGGAATTAGTTGTTGCTGATGCTGGTGTCGGTTTGTCCCTACTAGTAGAATAGCCCCATATGGGTATTACCTTTATCTCTGCCTATTGTTATCTCATTTAGACCTGCAAGTGAATGTTAGAGTGAGCAACAGCCGCCTCTTGGATCCGTCAAGAGGTTCAAGTCTTTTTCTGAAACCTATGATAATTTCTTGCCTTCTATATATACCATAGAATGAATAGAGATTGACATAATCCTCACTGGGGTTAGGGGTGAGGAGGGTAGGGAGAGTAGCTTCCACACCGTCGTGTTCAGGAGGTATTTAGGCAATTGGCATTGGAAAAATAGATAGAAATCATTTTTTAATAGCACCATAGTATGAGCAGTGTTGATTAATGTCTACCGATTACCTACGTGCTCTCTTACCAGAAGCCAGAGCGAATATGATTAGTCTCTAAACGACGTTTGGCTGAAAAATTGTGATAGAAAATACTGTTAAATAATTTTTTTAATAAAAAAAATATTGTTGAATAACTAAAATATTGAGCTGATAAACTCAAATAAACAGACTCAAAGGTTACGAGGAGAGAAGAGAAGTGGAGGAGGAGCATCATCAGCTGCTATGGTGCCTTCGAAACAGTAGAATGGCAAGAAATATTCGTGTACTACACGGTGATGAGGTGAGGCCAGGCCAGGCAGCCACGTCACGTCTTCCCTTTGCTCGGAGCATCCCTTTCCCCGGTCGGTTTGCTGCTCAGCCTCTACTCGTGCAACCATTTGCTACACGTACACGCTCTTGGTTCCATATATATGCTTGTTTAGTTCCCCTTTTATCTATAAAAAAAATCTAGGTTTTGGTTATTATTTTACGTAATGAAACTAAACATCATGTAACTTTTTTAGCAAAAAATAATTATTCTTTATTTTGAATTTTGACCTTAAGATGTCAAAAAACAAAAGCACCTGAGAGGCCGTGGCCACCCCCACCAGCATTGGGAAAAAATTATTATTTTAGATAGAACTAAACATACCTATAAAAAAATTAAAATTTATATTTTATCATTTCCAAAATACTTGACATCTTGTATTTTATATTCCATGAGAAACTAAATACACCTTAGCTAGCAGCTGCATGGCACGGTCATGTTTGTCAAAACCATCAAGAAAAATGTTGTATATGAAAACTACACAAACGAAGAAAATGTACAGTCAAAATAAATTGATCTAGTCTGGCTTCAGTATTTCAGTACAAATGGAAAAAAACACACTATACAGAGCCAAAAAAAAACAATTGGCTTCAAGTTTTCGCTTATTTTGGTTGTAAACAACTCATAAACCGCACACATCCCTAGAAGCAACCATATCATTCTTGAATAGCATCACAACTTCTGCAAGAACAATTTGCAGGTTTCCTACTCGATGGGGAGTTTTATAGCGGTGTTTTCAAGACTATCATTTCATATAAAACCAAATGAAACTTTGATGAAACACTTATTTTTAATGGAGAGTTTCATTCTATAGTTTTATAGGCATTTAATTCTAAAACTTATAAGTTATAAGAGAGTTGGTAATCGTGCTAAGAGGGCTTCATCTAGATAAAACACATTTCTTCTGTCTCTTATTAAATACACTGACATGTCATAAAAAATGTCTATGCGACAATCTATTTAATTTGAATGAAACTTCTATGAAACTTATATTGAGACGAGCCTAAAAAAACTAATTAAATATCATTATATTTGTCAAGAACGTTTTAAAGATACGATCTCCGTCCTAAAATATATAAATCAATCCCTAAATCAAATTATTATTATTCTAAATCAATCCGAATCTACCAGTCATTTAGCGGTGTTTTTCTCTCACAATATTTTCTGTCATGGTTTATCAGCCAAACGAAAAAATAAGTATATACTATAATAAATATATCCCATGGTAGTGATAGTAATTTTGTGTTATAAATATTATAACTCTTTTTCTATAAATTTACTTAAATTTAAAGCTGTTTAACTTAAAATAACTTTACAAATTGACTTATTTTGTAGCCGAGAGAGTATTCATAGAATTACTGCTCCCTAGGTTCCAACCACTATATTTCAAGTAAACAAAACTAGTACTAGAACATGGAAACCATCGGGAAGGCAGAAAATGACACATTAGTTGAGGAGCTAATAGAGAATCCTTCAGCAAGAGACATGCTCTAGGCCTTATTTACTTAAAAAAAATTTGCAAAATAGAAATAGTAGCACTTTCATTTGTATTTGACAAATATTATTCAATTATAGATTAACTAGGCTCAAAAAATTCGTCTCGTAAATTCTGACCAAACTGTGCAATTAGTTTTTATTTTTATCTATATTTAATACTCCATACATACGTCTAAAGATTCGATGTGACGGAGAATCTGAAAAATTATGCAAAATTTTGAGAACTAAACAAGGCCTAGTAAAAATCTAGATTCCGCTGCGAAATCCAAGAAAAAAAATGTCTCGTTAGGCACCCTAAATGGTACTCCCTCTATGCTAAAAAATAATGTCATTTTGAATAGCAAAACGGTCTCCAAAATATAAGTTTAATATCTTATTTTATAAAAATATTTATCAAAAAGTAAAACATGTATATTTTTATGAAAATATTTTCAAAACAAATATATTCATATAAACTTAAAAATTATTCATGATATATATTTTCAATGTTTCATCCAAATCTTATAGTACGAATGGAGTATAAGCTAGTTAGTACTATGTATGGCTACGGGGCGGGTTCAGATCGGATGAAGTCTTTGTGCACCCGAATCCGAAACCCGAAATCAAAACCTGAAACCGCACCGAACACCGATTCGGATGGTAACTGATCCCTAAAACCAAACTCACGGATACCCGAAACCCGAATAGATACCCGAAACCCGCTTTTCTGTGGCAAAATAGTAATAGCAATAAGGACTTTTTATAAACATATAATGATGTATATACACACATATTTACAATAAAGCCCAAGTTTAGTTTTGGAAATTAATGACACCAAGTTGCTAATGTCTTTTATGTTTAAGTGGTTTAAGTTAAGGATAGCAACACATGTGATGAAGGAGCAATATGACATGGAATGGTAGACACATGATCACAAAGAGATGAAGCGTGAAGTGGAGATCATGGTGATGGACAAGGAGTAAAGTGATCAAGACAAAGGTATAAACATAGAGTTTTGCTTTTGTCGGTCTAAGATGAGTAGAGAAGTGATTGACCGAATTTAAGATAGATAGCCAACTAGTAAGAGGGGAAATCACGGTTATCTCTCGGTTCAAGTGCTACTAGGTCTGCATCTTGAGTATATGCATTAGGATCTAGTAAAGAGCTAACCTAACTCCTTTAAAGAAAATGTTTGTGAAATACTAACACGCATGCACAATGGTGGTGTACACTTGGTGGTGTTGGCACCTTTGCAAAGGATTCTTAGGATAGAGAAGGGTTTGGGTTCCTCTCTCCCTCCTGTCGAGCTTGAGAGAAGGGATTCAACGCTTTTGAGAAAATATAATACATATTTTCTATTGCGTCAGAGAAAAGTTTTGAAAAAGTCATGCGAGTTCGTCAGACGCTGGGTCTGACAGCGTCGAACGCTGAGCCTGCGTCCGATACATTCAGTGCAGTGAGGCAAAGTTCATTTATGCGTTAGAGCATCTGACGCTCAGGCAGCATCCAACGTTTGCACTGTAGCGGGTGACGTCAGCACAGTGCGAGCAAGTGTTTCAGGCAGTACATGTTGGATGCTGGAGTGTGTCTGATGTGTGTTCGTCGGACGCGTTTGGTGCAAACTCAGAGGTTTTCAAACCTCTCTAAGTAACGTTCGGTGTGAGCAGGCCGCATTCGGTGCATAGGGTCTGCACATTTCCTTCGAAGCGTTAAGTTTCCATTGACTGTTAGCGATTAACGGTCCACGTTAAAAGAGGAACACGTGGCAACAATCTAACACACGAGGCAAGCGAGCGTCGGACGCTCGACCGCATCCAATGATGTGGCGTTGGAGTGTCCGATGCCCCCGCGGAAAGCCCTAACGACTAGCTGTCGGGCTGATCTCTTTAAATAGAAGGTGGTCAGCTTTGGGGGCTTTCCTCTTGCACTTCTGAACACTTGAGACATACTTTGAACTAGAGACCACTCCCTCCACTCATCTTTTTACTTGATTACTAATTCTAGTGAGATTCAAGAGCATTGCATTGAGAACACTCTCTCCACCCAACACCCTAGATGGCTTGGAGCAGCGGAGGCGTTGAGCTCGTGATTGGAGATTGTTTCGAGCCTCACCAAGTGATTTGTGAGGGGTTCTTGAGCTTTCCCCGCAAGAGATCACAATTGGCTACTCTAGTAAATTGCTCGTGACTTGGAGGATCCCCATCTTGTGAGTGGATGTGTGATACCCACTGAGGGTTTGACTTTGAATTATCAATTAGCTCGTGATCCATCAAGTGGGTGTATCGCCACAATGAAGACTAGCTTGCCGGGAAGTAAGTGAACCTCGGTAAAAAATCTTGTGTCATCTCTTGCTGAGGATTTCATATTGTGTATGCTATTGTGATTGATTCGTGGATATATCTCTACTTTTCAACGTCAGTATAAGAATTTTCACTCACTCCTTACTTACTTGCTTACTTTGCTTAGTTGTGTAGCTCTTGTCATGTCTTATTGTGGTGGTTTAGTGTTTAGGCTTTTACTAGATTTGTGTAGGTAGCTTGCATAGCTTAGTGTGTTAGAGCTATCATTTGTTTTACTAACCAATTTGTCTAGTTAAGTTTGTAGAAAATTTAAATAAACTATTTACTTCCCTCTAGCTATTTGGACGTTACACGGTCCGCTGACCATCATGTTGATCCGTATTTGGGCCAGATCAAAATAACATGCTTCGTGCCAGATAGTTATGCCTCGCGCTGCATGAACATTTATAAGCACTATAGAGGAACCACAACATTAGGCGGCAATTTTGTAGAAGTACATCTAGCTTGGTCCCTTTTACCTTTGAGATTTGCAACTTTGAAAAAACCATGACACAGGCTTTTTACATGGCCAGTCCCATTCCAACTTTGCCATGACACATCTAATCACATCTGTACACCACGCAAATAATCTGATGGGCTGATGCGCGTTGTGCTAGGAGAGTTGGAACATCCTATCATGTGTCCACGCACGGCCATTAGGAGCAGAGCAAGCCTAGTGCAGTTTCTGAACCACATGATGGCTAGAAGGATGTAGTTTCCACGGTAAAATAAAAAAGATGGAGACTATGGTGGTGTAATAGGTTTCATTCCATGCGTAATCACGCGTCTGTCATGTGTGTTCCTATAAAACTTACTCTATTCGATGCCAATTCATTTAATTTTAACCTTTTCAGATGCATAGGTTTCATTATTATATATGTATCCATAATCTATGTCCGAGGTGTATAGCAAAAAATATATATTAGAAGAATAATAATAAAAGTATAACTTGAAATACATGAGTAGTAATTAAAAATATAAACCATTATGAAGAATTTCTTAGTTTTAGTTGATGAATTGTTGTATGAAATATAAGGGCATATGATCTAGCTTTTTCTTGTTTGTTTGGCTATCATACATGTGATCGTATAGTCCCTGTGTCTTATAAAAGAATAGATTTCTAGCAAGTTTAGAATAGATTAGCAAACAAGAGAGAACGAAGTCCTTACTACGCTTGGTCTTGTATTTTGATAAATATTATTCAATCATGGACTAATTATACTTAAAAGATTCATCTCTCAAATTACAAACAAACTATATAATTAGTTATTATTTTTATCTATATTTAATGCAATGTTTTAAATAGCGGGCTAAGACGTTTAGCGGTTCATGTCTAAAACAGCTAATAGCGGAGCTAAATCGGGCTATAGCGGAATATAGCGGCTAAATTGTACATGAACACAAATAGCGACA
>Ga0182004_10000510_pt1 | contig 23932 bp, 22 predicted proteins | sample Sormic07211540_1_FD_120479 | JGI IMG/M metagenome (GOLD analysis project Ga0182004, IMG submission 120479) | Endophyte microbial communities from Sorghum bicolor roots, Mead, Nebraska, USA - 072115-40_1 MetaG | ecosystem: Host-associated > Plants > Roots > Unclassified | place: USA: Nebraska...
GCTCCTTTCTAATTCGTCTTTCGTGAGCTTCAACTTCCTTTGCAATCTTTGCTTCTTCATTATGCTGAAGAAAATCCCAGACAAATTTAATATGTATACGACTATAAAGCTGAAGGGCAAGATGCGTATATGAACTCATGAACTCAAAGAAATCATACTTTTCGTTTTCTTTCCACTCGAGAAGTATCTTCATCATGATAAGCTCTTCTTTCAGATGATACAAGTGGGTTTTCAAATGCAGCAACCTGAGAAATATCAAACTGGCCTTCAACAGGAACAGAATTAAGGTTGCTATTAGACTGGGTCGTCTCATAATCTGCTGGTGCTCCTGGAAACACCTGAGACCTGCTGGGCTGGGGCATCAGGCTAGAACCAGATGTGTGGCCTTGAAAAGCATAACTAGGCGCAGCCGCCTCAGATCCATGGAGAAGCTGTGATCCTGATGTGAGAGAAGATATCCTAGAATTTGAAACTTCCACTGGAGTATCATAGTAATGAGATCGGCTTGCCCTCTCATATGTATCACTTGGTTGCTCAGGAAGGAACTGATACTCATGGACAGCCCGTGATCCAACATGAGGTTGAACTATAGGTGTATTACCAACCGTTGATTTTCTCTTCCCAGTAAATGAGTTTGGAACAAATGGGGATTCCATGGTAGGTAAAAATGCTGAAGCCTAGGGGAAAAAAGAAAGAACAGGAGATTAAAAATGTGATACTTAGGAAACAAAAGAGGATCATGGAACCCTTAGTATGGTAAGTATGGCATAGAGAGTAGTCTTACCCAGAAACCTAAGAATATAGATTGCTGCAAATATCATTAGGGGAACAAAGTTTGTAGCATGAATACTGACCAAAGTAGAGATATATGCTAAAGGGATAACACTTGTAAAGATAAGTAGCTCTTCTGTAACTACAATCATAGGAAACATAACCATCCATGCATAGCTTGATGTGCAGAACTAATGCAGAGAAAAAGGTGCCCACCAAGTACTACATGATAATCATGCCATGCCAATATTTGTTGCAACCAAGTCACCAAATTCTCAGTAGCCTTGACCACTTTGGCAGATGTAGTGAAGGGGTGTTCACAAAACTGGTAAAACATGATTTACGATTTTGAATCTTCCTAGGCATTCTTACCATTTAAAAGATAGAAATCCATGCCCTGTTCTGAACTGACTTAGCAATCACCACAAGGTATGATGCACACGCACTCATTTGAGTAGGGCACAATCGAAGTTTAGGGCTAATGAATCAGCACAGCAACCTTAATTACTCATAATCACATCACATATAGGAGATAAATTAAATAGACCTCACACCACCATCATTTTAGCACCACTGAGCACTGATGCAATTTCACTTCAAAAGGTAAGCACATTCAAATCAAAAACCCAGTTTATGCAATGGCACAAATCCACCACAGATACATATAAGAGATACAAACTTACATTTAAAGTTTCCTACAGATATACCTTTAAGAGCTTTTGATCATGCCTAGAAAATATCTTTGTATCATAAGATCGCACAGGCTGCTTTTGTTGCTCTGGAACTGCCAGAAAATACACAGGAAAAGATTTTCAATAATTAGAACTTGTATTGGTAAGTGCACAGATGCTATTAATAGAATCCCCATATAAGAACTTCTATTCACCAAATAAAGAAACCTATACAAGACTTAGACGCATGCCATTTAGCAAATGCTCATCTAATATTTTGTTTGTAAAATGTTAAGGGGGTGTGCTCCAGTGCCAATCCTTCTCAAGGTGATGTCATCCAGATCAAACTTTGGTGAGATCTAGTATGATTGGATTATAGATATATGGGACCATACAAAAGCAACAAAATTCTCATCCACACTATTTTCCAATTCCCCCTAAACATAATCAACTCAATTCACGTCTATTGGATCTAGAGATATATGGCCCATTCCCCCTAAATATAATCAACTCAAATACCACAAACTGGATCTAGAGATATATGGCAATGTTTTATCTACCCGTAGCCTGGTCCTAGAACATTGATGCTACATAGTAAACTTCCATGTCAAGTTGGGTGTGGTAAGTAGTCGTCGACTAGCCTTAGCTCATTCAGTGGCTTGCTTCCAGACCTGATGGCAGGACATATGGAAAAATAAATGGGATCTAGAGCGCAGGGGAGAGAAAGTAGAAGGGCCTGAGCCAAACCCTAGTACAGCCCTACCGTTGCCATGATGTTGTCCCTTTCGCATCCCAGTAAGTACCCTCCCTTGCTCTCGGAAAGAACCAACATGGATGGCGAAGAACTATGGGAGACGGATCTAGTTGAGGCAGCACTCGCCTTGCTGCCTCCCTTCAGATCCCTCCTTGTCTTCTGATGTGCAATGAAAATATTATAGCACAGGAGGTGGCGCAGGGCACTATTTCTAAGGTGGTTGATGCAAAGTTTACACCGCTCTCCCATGCCCTAATACTAATTGGGCCTCACCTAAAGCCCAGGTAGACCAGTTAGACATAAAAGGCCCAGCAATCTGTCATATTTTCAGTTGCCACTTGCCACTTTGCAGTAGATGTTAGTGGCAGCCACCGTTCACTGACCAGATTACAATGTCGCAACTGGATGTGCAAGACGACATTTGGGGCATGATTCTTCCTCTTGGGAGTGAGGGAGGCACTAGCGCAACTGTCTCCAATCTAATCCCTCCCTCGCTCCATATGACACAAATGTATGGAGCTGCTGCACTGCTCCACTCTGCCCTAAAACTAAATTGGGCCTGACTATAGACTCAATACCAGCTGAACATAACACCAGGCAGTCAGCATACATGCTGTCACTTGATGGGTCTCTTTGGGAGAGCTCCAGCTCCAAGAATTCGTGAAGCTGGGTATCCCTAGCTCTACGATTTCCATGAGTTTGTGGAGCTGGAGCTGGAGTAGTTTGAGGGGTTTGGGTGGGTCGGTGAGGCATTTTGTTCCTATTTTAGACTAAAAACAGAGACTTAAACCAATTTAGTTTAACCCACAAACTCCAAATTTGGCGAGAAACCAGGAGCTTAAGCAAACACAAATAGGCTCCAAATTTCGTCCTATGCCACATCTAATGAAGTGCGGATAGGGAATATAATACAGAAGATTCACACAGCATAAGAAAAAGCAAGTAATTGAATAGAGAAACAAGGGAACTCATCATTAAGCACTAAAAGGAAGTGTACTAGAAAAGGGAAAAAAACTGCTATCTGGTGTCTACAGAAACCATTCGTACAACCCTTTTTCAACCAAAAGATCAAATTGTTCAACTCAGTTAGGTTGTTTTTTACTTCTAAACCAAAGGGACTAAAACACCTACTCCCTCGAATACCAAGTTCAAGTCCATCTAGCATTCTTCCAAATGCACCTAATTTATCCATGACAATTCCAATGCAGCCTTTTGCTTCAATCTTCTATGTCTGCACATGCTTAGCACCCTAAACAATGCAATAAACTTGCCAGCCACCTTAACTTTTAGCAATAATTGGTGGGGTATGCGTTACCTTGACTCTTGTGCCCAAGTCCATGGACTTATATTTGGGATTAGAAGTAGTAGTTGTGACAGAGTTGCACAGATGGGACATATGTGAAGCATTTCCCAAAATGAAATGTAGAAATTGAGATTTTTAGGCACTTCAGGTGCGCAGCAGGAAGAAAATGCCAAGCTAATGTACAACAAAGACGATTACTAAACAGGACAGATAATATTAAAAGAATTCTAATATTCTATATAATAGTATAAGTACAAGGTAACTCATAAATAAGGGGCTAAGGGCTAGAATGGGCCAAGCGTGTTAATAGGGATAGAATAGTTGCATATTATAATAGAGATTATGGATCTCAGTTTTATAGTAGGAAGTAAAACATGGTTGTGCTCAATGAGACCTTATGATGTGCAAATTTTACTTGGTGATCCCTCACATTCAGAAATAATATTCAGCTCAACGCTCATCTATAGAAAGAATGCTAGTTTAATAACTCTTAATCCAAGGACGGTCTCTTACGAGTAATAGACCTGTGGGATTTTCACGCTTGCTCCCCATCTAAATTTTTCATCAATCAGTCATTCATATCCGTCGCCGTATTATCTACTCCAGCATACTGATAACATATACTAGTACCATATACATGTATCATTAAATTCGCCTCTCCAACCATATTGGATCAATCTACTTACTCGGATATAAAAAGACTGACTAAAATCAATTACATGGTTCTTTTACCATATAAGCAAAGGAACAAAGACGATTAGTGGCTTTTGAAGTCAGATAATTTAAAAAAGTGTTTGCAAAATCAATAAGAATTCAGCCAGGGCATATGAAAAGCATGAACATTTCCGCAGACTGGCCACCTTGTGCGTTCACTAGCTTAAACCTTGGCTTAAAACACAATGACTTCAGATTTCAATATGCATACCAATCGGTGCACCAAAGGCGCCAGGAGGAAGGGGATCAAATTCAACGCCAAGCGCTGGACCATCCTCCCTCAATGGTTCCCCAAGCTGTGACTCCACAGAATTAATCACACGGAGCTCAGATTGTGTGAGCTGCATCGACGGGATAGCCGGCGCTATCATAATTGGAGTTGGCTCGTAATACCTCCTCCCAATATCCGGCATGGAGATCCTGGGGACTGCTGAGGACCGCCCAGCACCCCTTCGCGAGTGAACTGGATGTAACGGCTCATCGTACGGCCCAGGAGCACCCACCATGAGGTCACTGCTTGCCAGTGGCATCACAGACACAGGTGCCGGCAACACTGGCGGTGGAGGCATCACTGGTGCTAGTGCGGACTCTTCCTCCCGCCGTTGCCGCTTCGTCGGTGGCTTGCGATCCTTGAGGCGGCGGTGGCAGAACCACATCTGCAGCTGCCTGTCCGACAGCCCTATTTTGGCCGACAGCTCCAGCCGCATAGCTTCCGACGGGTACTGCTCCGCTGCAGCAAACCAAAACCCTCAGAAATGCTCAATCGATTAAAAAAAAACACCCCCAAAAAAATCAGGGGAAAAAACACTCGAATGAATTCATCGAAATCCACGAACCCGCATAGGTCTTCTCCAAAACCTCAAGCTGGTAGGGGGTTTTCATCATCCGCTTCACCGGCTTCTCCCCCGACCCCGAGGTCCCCGCGCCCGCCCCAGTCGCAGAGGCCGAAACCGGGACCGGGGCCGCCACTGGCGCCGGAGGCGGGGTCGTGGCCTCGGCGGGGGCCTCCTGCGTCGCCTTCCCGGCGCCGTCCCCGTCCCCGTCTCCGCCGGCGTCCATGGCGGCGATCGAGAGCCTGGAAACCTAGATCCGAGCACCTCCTTCTGCAAAGCGAAGGCGCAGAAACTTCCCAACTTACTTTTCTCACCCCCACCTCTTCGTAGCGTCTGCCCGCACCAAATGCCTCACAGTCGCTATTATACCACCCCGCGTCGCGGAGCAAGGAAGAGGGGAAAAAAAAGGCGAATCGACGCGCGGCTGGATCTCCGTGGCGAAGAATACCCAATACCGATATGCCCGAAACGAAATGGGACGAGGAAAGGAATAATGACACCAACAATAATAACTTGAACACCACGAACACCGCCCGCCCCGGCGGCGGATGGATGGATGGATGGGTGGGTGGGTAAGGCAAGGCAAAGGCGACGAACGAAGGGAAGAATAGATAGGGATGTGGAGGAGATTGGGGAAGCCGCAGCAGGCCAGGAACAGCAACGGGCTGCTCCTCGAACTGGGATTATTACCCACGCGCTGCGGCGCTGGGGATTGGGTTTGGATCGCTGCTGCCATTGTGTGTTGCGCAGCTAATAAAAACCAAAACCCTTTTTTTCTCTCCCTACCTTCCCTTTTTCGTCAGGGTTGGGGGCTCAGACCTTTGTGTGTATTTCTTTTGTTTTGTTTTGTTTTGTTTCGCGTTTCTCTCCTCCTTGGGATGGGAGAGTGGAAGAGTGTGTTTTTGTGTTGTGCGGTAGCTGCTGCTGGCCTGCTGCTAAGCGATGGGGAAAAGAAATTTATAAAAGGAATATTTGGAGCGATCGATGGAGAGAGATGGATGGGGATGGAATAATTAGCAGCAGCGTAGTAGCTGGTGCCTGGTGCTCGGATTTCTTGGGGTTTGATCTTTGCGGAGTGGTGGTGGCCTTTTGTTGGGGATCCGTTTTGTTGTGCTTTTGACTAGCGCTGGGTTCTGGTTGGAAATTTGGGACCTGGATTTGTTGGTGCTGGGGTGGATGGATTTGGACGTTTGGTCCTGCTGCTGCCTGCGTGTGTGTTCATAGGATTGTTCCTCCTGTACGAGGGAGGGGTGTCATTGGACGAAGCGCGTTAGAACTTGGCCGGATCCTCTGCGGCGTGGACTTTGCGAGCCCGCCTGTTCGGGAAGCAGGGAGCGGGACCGGGAAGCCTCTGAGCCTGTGGGCCCGTGGCTGGTGGCGGGGCCTGTCTCTCTCTCGTAGGAGTACTTGGGGTTTTGGGGCTTGTTTAGTTCCGAAAAATGAAAAAATTTCGGTACCGTAGCACTTTCGTTTGTTTGTGATAAATATTATCCAATCATAGACTAACTAGGATCAAAAGATTCGTCTCGTGATTTACAGCTAAACTGTGTAATTAGTTTTTATTTTCGTCTATATTTAATGTTTCATGCATGTGTCATAAGATTCGATGTGACGAGGAATCTTGAAAACTTTTTGGTTTTCAGGATGAACTAAACAAGTCCCAGGCATTCGTTCATTCGTTGGTGTGTATCACTGTATCAGACGGTTTAGGAGTGATAAATATCTGGGCCCATTTAGCAGTGGGATTTAAGGCCACTCTTCTCCAGTCTCCGAGTGGAGAAGGACGGGTCGCTGAACTGCAACTCGTAGATGATGATGCTGCTGCTGATGCCGCCATACCGCTAGTGGGTCAGTGCTCAGACAAGGTTCGGCCCTTCAATGCCTGACATGAGCCCCACCCTGGATGTACACCATGGCCTTCTTAGGTCCTGTTTAGTTCCCCATCCAAAAAATTTTCATCCATTCCATCGAATCTTTAGACACATGCATGGAATATTAAATGTAGATAAAAAAATAAACTAATTACACAGTTTAGTTGAGAATCGCGAGACGAATCTTTTAAGCCTAGTTACTCCATGATTAGCCTTAAGTGCTATAGTAACCTACATATGCTAATGACAGATTAATTATGCTTAATAAATTTGTCTTGTGTAATTTGTTTTTTTATTAGTTTCTAAAAACCTCTCCCGACATCCTTCCGACACATTCAAGGTGACACTCAAAAAATTTTCATCCCCAATCTAAACAGGCCCTTAGTTCCAAAAAGTAAAAAGTTTTTGGTACTATAGTAATTTTGTTTGTTTGTGACAAATATTATCCAATCATGGACTATCTAGGATCAAAAGATTCGTCTCCTGATTTTACAGCTAAACTGTGTAATTAGTTTTTATTTTCGTCTATATTTAATGTTTCATGCATGTGCCACAAGATTCGATGTGACGCGGAATCTTAAAAACTTTTTGGTTTTCAGGCTTTAACTAAACAAGGGCCATGCTCGATGGCCATCAGTGCTAGACAAACCGGAAATTCTGTCAAACTAATGCTTTAAGGCCTTGTTTAGTTTACCCTAAAAATCAAAAAAATTTCAAAATTTTCTCTCATATCGATTTTTGCGGCACGTACATAGAGCATTAAATATAGATAAAAATAAACACTAATTGCACAGTTTATCTGTAAATCACGAGACGAATCTTTTAAACCTAATTACTTTATGATTGAACAATGTTTGTCAAATAAAAACAAAAGTGCTACAACGTCAAAATCCAAAAAAATGATCTAAACAAGGCCTAAGACTTAATTTGATATGCTTTGATTAATCATTTATTTCGTACACTTCCTCCATCCAAAAATATACATATAATTCTAGCTTTGTTTAAGTGAATCTATCTCAATTTTGATTAAATATATATATAAACTAATAGTGCCTCTATTTCAAAATTATATGGCGTTTTTACTATTTCTAAATATATTTTTGCTATATACTTAGATATATATTCTATGTAGATACATGGTAATATAAATATATCTAGAAAAGATAAAACGTCTTATAATTTAAAACGTTTAGAGTACTTTTAATGGTACCAACCAACTATAATTAAATCTATCATGAAATATATTATCATAGTATATCTAGTTTGAGTCATCAATGTTAATAACATTTTCTATAACTTTAATCAAACTAAAGGAAACTCGGTTCAGAGTGGGATTTGAAAACTCTTTTAGATGCTCTTAAGGGTGAGTTTGTTTAGCTATGAGTTGTGAAAAAAATATAAACATCTATTTGGTTCAACTGTGTGATCTACAAAACTATTGTGAACTATGACCTGCGGAAAATCTACTTGTTATCTACGTGTTGTGGAAAATTGAAAATTGTCTGGTTGAAACAACTATAAAACCTATCTCCTCTCTCTATCTCCTATAAAACTACTGTAAAACATCTCCACCTATTCATAAAACAGAAAATCGAAAGCTAAAAACAGGGTTCAAGGTGCTACGAAAATTATGAGCTATGCGATATCCTCTTATGGATATATTACAAGTGTTGTTTGCATGATGGATAGCACAAATGATTTCATAGATGATTGAATTAGTTATATTAATCAAGTGCAACTAATGAATAATAATTTGATTTAGAACGGTAGGAACCCTCAGATCCGGTTTTTAAAAAAAATATTTCAGATGATGAACCAATATCATTTTGTAAGATTGCTTGACTAGTAGGCTAGACTCTAGTCCATAAAAATATGTTTTAAACCATATAAATACAAGATATTCTTAAAAAAATCTAATTTTTTTGTAGGAGAAGAATAACTTGATACAACCCATTTTAGTTTTGATAATGAAAAGATTGCAATTGAAAAATACAATTAGTAATGTAGAAGAGATGTAAAGAAACAAAAGAGAATCAGGGCTTGTTTAGCTCCAGGTTGTAAAGTTTTTGGGTATTATATCGGATGTTACATGGGGGTGTCGCACGAGGTGTTCGGATACTAATAAAAAACAAATTACAAAATATATGAGTAAATCACGAGATGAATTTATTAAGCCTAATTAATCTATTATTAACATATGTGTACTGTAGCAATTAGTGTCTAATCATGGACTAATTAGGCTTAAAAGATTCATCTTGAAAAGTACTTGTAATTTATCAGAATAGTTTTCTATCTATATTTAATGCTCCATACATGTGTCTAAATATTTAATGAGATAGAGTGTAAAGTTTTGGGATGAGAATTAAACAAGGTGAAAGCCCAAGTTTGGTTTTGGTAATTAATAACACCAAGTTGCTAATGCCTTGTGTTTAAGTGATTTGAGTTAGGCATAGCAACACATGTGATGAAGGTGCAAGGTGGCACAGAAAGGTGGCCACATGATTACAAAGAGATGAAGCATAAAGTGAAGATCATGGTGATAAACAAGGAGTTAAGTGAACAAGGCTAGGTATAAATATAGGTTTTGCTTTTGCCGGTCTAAGTTGAGTAGAGAAGTGTTTGACCTGATTTAGAATAGATAACCGACTATCTAGAGAGGAAATCACGGTCATCTCTCGAATCAAGTGCTACTAGGATTATATTTTGAGCATATGCATTAGGATTTAGTAAAGTGCTAACCTAACTCATTTGATGAAAATATTTGTGAAAAGCTAACACACATGCACTTTGGTGATGGACACTCGGTGGTGTTAGCACATTTACAGAGGAGATGGAGTTCCTTGGGTTGAGAGGGGGTTTGGTTCCTTTCTCTCTCCCACCGAGCTTACGAGGTGGGATTCGACACTTTTGAGAAAATGAATAGCATATTTTCTATTGCGCTGATGGAATTCTTTGAGAAGTCGTGGGAGTGTTTTCGCAGGCTGCGGAGGCACCGGACGCTGGCCTTAGCGTTCGGTGTACTGACAGTGTTCGGCACGAGTAGGCAGAGAGCACCAAACTCTAAAGCACCGGACGCAGGGTGTCTTCAGTTCATGCGTTCGGTGAAGCTGAACTTCTGTAAGGGTTTCTGACAAAAGCATCGGACGCACCGGAGAGTGTCCGGTGCTCGGCGTTCGGTGTTCCAGCGTTTTCACAAACCTCCCTGCTTACGGGTCCAGTGAGTACCGGATGCGTTCGGTGCTTACTTGACTGCGCTCGGTGGTTTGCAGGTGACCGTTAGAGATCGACGCGCAGGAGTCAAAAGGACGACACATGGCCGTCATCAAGGCACCGGACACAGGGTCCTAGCGTTCGGTGACTCCCTATTGTGCATCCGATGGCCCTAAGTTTAGCCTAGTGAAAGAGCCAACGACTCTATTTGTTGAGAGGGCTTATAAATAGGAGGTGGCCAACTTTGGGGGGCTGGCTCTTGCACTTTGGCATACTCGAGACATACTTTGAGCTAGAGAACACTCCCTCCACTCATCTCCTTGCTTGATTGCTAATCCTAGTGAGATTGAGTGAGATTCAAGTGCATTGCTTAGTGAGTTGCATCTAGTGGTACTTGATCCTTGAGTTTGCTATGGATTTCTTATTACTCTTGGGTGTTTCCTAACACCCTAGATACCGTGGAGCAGCGGAGGTGTTGAGCTGGTGATTGGAGATTGTTTTGGGCCTCACCAAGTGATTTGCGAGGGGTTCTTGAGCCTTCCCCGCGGGAGATCGCAATTGGCTACTCCAGTGGATTGCTCGTGGCTTGGAGGATCCCCATCTTGGAGTGGGTTTGCTTTGGATTGCCAATTAGTTCGCGATCCATCAAGTGGGTGCATCGCCACAACGAGAACTAGCTTACCGAGAAGCAAGTTAACCTCGGTAAAAAATCTTGTATCATCTATTGCCGAGGATTATCTATTGTGATTGTGATTGTGAGTGATTGGTTGGACATATCTCTACTCTACAACGTTGGTATAACAATCAATCTTCATTTCTTTACTTAATTGCATACCCTGCTAGTTGTTTAGCTTGTTTAGCATAGTCTTCTTGTTTAGGAGTGTAGCTAGTTTTCTCTTGTTGTTGTGGTTTAGTGTTTAGCCTTGTACTAGACTTTAGGTGGCTTGCATAGCTTAGTTAAGCTAGTGCTAGTTTAGCTTCACCATTTGTTTTACTAATCAACTTGTCTAACTGAGTTTGTAGAAAATTTAAATAGGCTATTCACCCCCCTCTAGCCATTTGGACCTTTCACAAGGCTTCACTATGAAACCATGATATGACTATTTTGAGTGCCAGCGAATAGAGAGAATCATTTTGAGGATAAAAAAATGATTCACTTTGCCCTAGCTATGTTCAACACAGATTCTTGTGATTCTTGGGAGAAACTATAACCATTTGTTTATCCAAACGTGACCTTAGGCTAGACTCAAAGAGGGTATCATGTTTCAGTTTTCAACACACATCTATATTTTGGGAAACGGTGCAAAAGGGTTGTATTCTCGTGAAACTATCTCTATTCCTATGAAACTTTTATCATATCTATCTTTATATATACAGTGCCATATCAGCATATTGAGTGCCCTTGATACTAAGCCTAGTATAAAGGATTGCAGGATTCTCGTAGCCAAGAATTATCTCAAAAATGTTAGTGGGCACTTTTTTAGGCCAACTCCATGTTATTTTGAATGATTTTAATGTTTTAAATTTGCCGACATTTTGTAAAAACATTGTACACCATTATAAAAAATTGCAGAAGCATACCTAATCCAAAAAAGAGATTTAGGACCAATTTGATAGAGCTCCCAAAGCACATTCCATGCTGAATCCAGGAGAAGCTTTGCCATACAATTTTTACTAAGAAGTGATTCTTTGTTATTTTTGTGAAGTAATTGTCTAAAATGAGTTAGAGTTTGGGAGTAAAAAAATTAGCTTCTCCTAATTTACTTCATGCATAGAATCACTATATGCACATAGTTCATCATAGAGAATCATAGTAAATCAATTTCGGACACAAAATCACTTCTTACAATAATCAGCTTCCAAGAAGAATTTGAAGCATGAAGAGCTCTATAAAATATTCAAATTGGCCCTTAAAATTCTCTAATTCAATTGGTAGAATTTTCCTTCTCTACATGATATATATATATTAAAGATTATAACTTCTCATATAGATTTGGATGTACTTATATAAATCTAGATGTACAAAAAGATTATAACTTCACAAACTTTTTATTTGGGACTATATTAACGCCAGACTTCCATTGTTTTTGCTTCAAGATGTCTTCAAACGATTTTGTCCCAAATTGTTCATATCTTATCGAGCACTACAATCTCACAAACCTTTTTTTCCATTAAACCTCACAAAGGCAAAAAAGTTGAAGTGAATAGGCTGATAAACTTGGATTCTAGCTTATTTGCAGCCGGAGCAGTTGTATGCCTCTCTACTAGCACTGTACATTTACTGTTTTGGCTGCGAAAAAGTTGAAGCGAACAACCTGATAAACATGGATTTAGCCATCTCTCTACTATCTACTAGCTAAACCTCAGTTTAGAGCGGAGCATGTCTACTAGCTGGCATGTCTACTAGCTAAACCTCCGTTTACAGCAAAACATGAACTTAACTGCTAACCATTAATAAGACTAACTCAAACAAGATTGGCTCCCATACAAGTGAAATACAAGAACTCTTTGGGTATCTAAAATAATGCCAGTTCGAGGGTGTGCTTGAGAGTCAGGGTGACATTCGGTTCTGGTTGGGTTCCCTCGGTTATTTATGAAATTCGATTCTTAGAACATAAGAACCGATCGGTTTCAAAAAAATTTAGGAACCGAGCATTTCGGTTCTCGGTTATTTCAAATATAAGCAACATCACTTCTAATTTAGATAATAATAATTGGTAAAAGAATAATAGCAATATAGTAACATAAATACATAGTAATTTAGTATGAGATGTCACACAAAAATCAAACTTTGTCTTACAAAATACTAATAAGTAAAGTAAAACTCATAAATTTTGGTTCTTTCGGTTAATACGATTAACCGAGGGTAAGAACCGAATTGTTCTCGATTATTTCGGTTCTCAAAACTTGGAACCGAATAAGAAACTGATTTTTTCGGTTCCGGTTCTTTTGGTTCGGTTTCTCGATTTCGGTTAATTGTGCCCACCGTGACTTGAGAGAATATTCGCTTGAGAAAACTTAAGATTTTTAAGATATGCAGCATAGAGAAGGAAAAGTCCGCCATTTGAACGGTCAAATAATCTCAGCGTTTCAATTGGTAATTGGAGTATAATATTCTGCTAATTTATCTGTGGCAAAAAAAATTACGAAACAAATTAAAGAAAATAGATAAAAAACAAAACATATATTCTTTTTTTTGAGCGCCAACAAAACATATATCCTTGATTTGGAGGAACAGGTCTAGGAGGAACAGGTCTGCCGCCTCCGCGCTGTTTGAGTCATTTTCCAGCCCACGCATCCTCGCGCTCCTCGGCATTCCGCCGAACACCTGTCTACGCCTACCTCACCACCGCCCCCCATGCCGCCGGCCAACCCCACGCCGCCCAAATGGCCGAAGACCCTCACCGCAGACCACCTCCACCGCCTAGTTCGGGCCGAACGGGACCCTCGCCGCGCCCTTGCGATCTTCGACGCTGCCACCGCCGCTTCCACTTCTGCGCCAGACCCCATCACCCCGTCTCCGGCCACCGTCTCTCTCCTTACCTCTCGCCTCGCCTCCGCAGGGCACCTCCCCCTCGCCACCTCCCTCCTCTCCCGCTCACGCGGGGTCTTTCCCTCCGTCGCTGCTCTCGAGCCTCCCTTCCTCGGCCTCCTCCGCGCCTTCTCCCGCACGCACCGCCCGCTCGCCGCTCTCCACCTCTTCCGCTCCGCCCCCTCTGACCTCGCGCTCCCCCACTCCGCTCGCTCTTACAACGCCGTCCTCGCCGCTCTCGTCGCGCACTCGCACCTCCCCCTGGCCCGCTCCCTACTCGCCGACATGCGCGCCGCCGGATTCGCCCCCACCGCTGCCACCTACAACGTCCTCCTCAAGGCCCAATGCTCCGACGCCGCCGCTGACATCAAAGACGCTCTCCGCCTTTTCCGGAACATCCCCAAGCCTGACGTCTGTTCCTACAACACCATCATCGACGGGCTCTGCCGCCGTGGCCGCCTGGCCGCGGCCCTCGAGATGTTCTCCGAGATGGTTGGGAAATGCATTGCACCAACTGTTGTTACTTATACCACTCTTATCCATTGGCTCGCAAGGGAGGGTTGCTTTGATGATGCGTTGAAGATATTTGATGAAATGGGGAGGAGAGGGGTCTCACCTAATCTGGTAACTTATAGTTCACTGATTGATGGACTGTGCAAGGGTGGACGTGCCGCATCAGCGTTAGAATTGATGGATAGGATGATCAAGGAGAAGAAGCTGCCAAATACAATCACATATAGCTCGGTTATTGATGGACTGTGTAAGGAACATATGCTGAGTGAGGCAATGGAGGTCTTGGACCGGATGCGTCTACAGGGGCGGAAGCCTGATGCTGGGTTGTTTGGGAAGCTCATTGTTGGGCTATGTGATGCAGGAAGGGCTGTGGAGGCTGCAAATTACCTGGATGAGATGATTCTTGCCGGTATTGAACCAAACCGGGTGACTTGGAGCTTGCATACCAGGATAAACAATACCGTGCTGACAGCATTGTGTGCTAAGGGTGAACTTGGCAGGGCTTTTCAGGTCTACCAGAGCACAAGGACTCGTAGTATTTCTACCGACCCAACCACTTTCCATCTTCTTGTTGAGAGCTTCTCCAAAAAGAAGAACATGGAGAAAGCTGCCCATGTTGTGCTTGACATGCTGTCAGAGAGATGCATCCCTGAGAGGGAGACATGGGATGTTATTATCAGTGGGTACTGGAGTAAGAAGAAGGTGAGGCAAGAAGCTGAGGAAATCTGGGACCGGCTAACTGTTAGTTGATTTGAGAAATTTGGCTCTATGCTGTGCTAGTACCTGCTGTCAGCCTAGTGCAAGTAAACATCTTGGCCAGCTTACTCGTCAGGTATGATGTGATTATATCTCCCATGTCCCTTCTGCAGACCTGCTTTCATAGAGTATTGGTGTGCTTTGCAGTGGACTGTTGATGTTTGTGTGTGGAGAGGCTTTTGCATTGCGAGAAAAGAAACAAAAGAAAGCCCCCCTTATTCAAAGACCCAGAAGTAGGAACTTAATGCTCAGGCTTTTAAGTAGAGGATACTGCTTAGCTTACAAACTATTGCATACCAAAAGTAGTTAGATGTAACTATTTAGACAGCCTTGCTAGTAATGTTCAGAACTTGAGATTTATAGACCAAGTAAAATAGAGTTAAGTTCTTGTTTGCTGTATGTGCTGGTTATGTTCCTTTGCTGGATAGTTGTGTCTTGTGCTTGGTGTTATTCAACAATGGAATAGAAGGCATAAATGCTGTGTGGGCATGGTGCTACTTCTCTATTATTTGCTAGCTTATTCATAGCTAGAAATGACAAAATATCTTTGTTCTGCACATGTGCTCTAGTTTTGCTTTCTAACAAAGGAAGAAAATACTGTCCAGATAAAACACAGAAAAAATATAACTGGTGTTTGTACTGGAAACAATTATAGTTTTGTTTAGGATTCAGACTGGTCATTATCAACTTCTGTTTATGACGTCTCCATCTACTTAATTTATCATTAGATATAAAAATAACAAAACTGACACAATCTTAAGACAACATGCATGCGATGCTAATTGAACCAAAGTGATGATTTTAATAATTGTACAGAATGTCAAAGGTTTTCTTACAGTCCTGACATGCAGAGCTAGTTTATTGCAACTTGCAATCACTCGAACCATTCATTCACATTCCATTTGCATATCCTCGTTGGAACTCAAACTATTCAACAGAAGAAATAACTATAAAATGAAATGATATGAGTTTTATTCAAGAAGTAAATGTTTTAGTTTGCGAGGTTATGATGGTCAACCAAACAGTTTCATGATTTTGTATGGGTGCCCTTTGTTCACAGTCGATACAATGTACCAGGCATTGATTTTGATTTCATATACAAAATCCATCTGTCAAATGTCACCATTAAGGTTTTCGAGAAAAAAAATGTCACCATTAAGTGAAACTCTTCCCAAAATATTATTGCTATAGATAGATGTTGTAATGTTATACATCTCCAACCTACTCAAGGGGCTTACAGATTATAACTAATTGATTCAGCAGGAACCAGGTCAGACAAAAAATTGAAGACCCTATTATTGCGAAGAGAGTGTGGAGCCAATGCTGTGACGAGTGGTAGGGAAGCTAACAAACAACATGCTTCCAATGACTCCAATGGCAACTGGCAATGCTGTGAGAAGTTGCTTTGTATCCTCGGATGGTGTTGGATAGAAGCAAGACACCACATTTTGGTCAAACAGTGCAATTGCTACAAAAATTATTGCTGAAACAATGGCATGTACAAAGTCTATAAACCGCATCCTGAATCCTGCTGCTGCAAGTGGTTCAAGAGGAGCCCCACCATCAATGACCCACAATCCCCTGAATGTGGCAAACCCGTATCGTACCTTCCCTTCCTCATCCCTGAAGCTATCTGTGAAGCTGAGAACAAAGCAGGACAACGCACAGAGCACCACGAGCCCTCCTGTCATCATCCGGTTCATGTCACTGCAGTGGCCTTGTTTTGCCAGGGTGGGAGCCAGGATCTGAAAAGAAAGAACGGTGCCAGAAGGAAGGAGTTTGGCGAGGTGGGCAGTGCTCTGGTATGTTTGGCCTATTGCTTTTTGCATGGGGCTCATGTTGTTGTTTCCATCAGCTCTGTTCGACAAGAGAGGACGTATCTCATTGTGCTGCAACTCAGCGTCGAGGTGTGTAGCAGCCATTGTTGCTGGCCTCGATGTTTTTTTTTGTCACCCTAACAATGTTCAGGTGATCTTATGTCGAAGATTTGAGCAGAAGATGGGTGTTTCTGCCGATGGAAGGGGAGGGACCTGAAGGGAATAGGATCAGAACTGACACAAGCTGGGAGTTATATTTTTAGGTTTCTGGCGAGTCAAACATGGAGAATTTTGGTGCTGCAGTTTCTTTTTTGCATTCCAGCTGTTTTAACGCACATCTGAGTAACAGCGGGAACAGTAACTAGCAGTGCTTATGTAAAGCGTACGGTTATGACCGTCGGCAAATTCATAATTATGGCCCATATGGCTTTATTTTTCTTCTACGGGGTAATTGGACATGCCAAGCACCAGGAGATGGCTTGCTATTGCGACCAGATGTCGGTGCCCCCGTTGATCTGTAAATGCTTTGACGATAACATGTAAACGAATCGTCCTTTCCAAAAAAAAGAGAGAGTAAAGAGTCGTGGTGTTATTTGGTAATGTAGAGAACATGGACGGGCTGTAGCCTAAATACCTATAGATGTGAATCCTGACATCGCAATAGTATACTTGACAAGTTGACAGCAGGGTTTAACGACACTCCCCCAACCCTGATCTCTCTGTATTTGCTGGTCATTTTCTGTAACTCCAACGTTTGTTTGTTCTTGTTTTCTCTAAATAGGTAAGCTGTGAAACTGAAAGGATAGAAGGAATTCAAGGAAGGAAGTAGCAACTCAGCTAGCTTGCTATAAAAAGCGACGCCACTATTCCACGAACGTTCAGTGGAAATGAAAGCAACGGTCAATTTCCGACAGCCATTTTCTTTTCTTTTTTGAAAACTGTGTATGTTACTTTCTATTTTTGGATAGAACAGAAAATCGTTTTTCTTTCTCTTTTAAGGTATTCAATTCTCTTTTCACTTTCTTTTGCTGGATCACCTGCCCTCAAATATTTTTTTTATTTCTTTAAGAAGCATGTGCTCATAACTTATAAAACAGAATTAAAAAGCATAACTTTCACGATAAACTTAACAGTCCTAACTTAGAAGTGTTTCTAGACAACGTAAGTTTCAGAAATAACTCAACATTGGTAACTTAGTCGTTCTCCTGCATTCTCTTTTAGGTTTGAAGAGTTGTTTTTTTTCTTTTTGGAAAACTAAACATTCGTGAAATGGGAATTGGGTTTATAAAAGGGTGGAGGGATGAAATAAAAGTAACTTTTGCAAATTATACTATATAATACATTCCATAGAATGATAATGCATCCTTGAAAAACCAAGATAAATAATTGTTTTTTTAACTTGTGCAGCGATAATCTCAACATCTGTTTCTTCAATTCGTAGATCTGTAAAATAATTAAATTATAAAATTTAAAATAACAAATACAAAAATAGTAACTTAGACAAGTAAGTTAGCTAGCATGCAACACATGAAAACACGAGTTACTTATATAACTTTGTACACTAAATTAATCTCGTAAGTTAGTAGCCTACATAAAAAGAGGAATTAGATACACAACTCAGTACACTAAACCTAATGAACTAAGTTATGCTGCATAGCCATGAAAAATGTAATTGACTTTTCTAAATTGAATTTACTATGTATCTAGACACAACTGTATATCTATACACATAGCAAAAATCAATATATGTAGAAAAATCAAAACATTTTATAATTTAGAATAGAGGGAGGCATAAGTTACACAATACAACTTATGTACATAAGTTACACAACTAATATACTAGTGTATATAGAAAGTTATGCCGTTATTATACACAAACAGAAGTTATACAATACAATTTAGCAGAATAGGTTAGTAGCATAACTTACCAGAATAAGTTAGCAATATAACCTATATGTTATAAGTTAATATACATAAATTGCTACTAGAAAAATAAAAATCTTCGAAACATATAGAAGTGGGGTCTAGTTTTGTTTGTCTCGTCACGTTGAACACACCAGTATAGACGGAATTAAAAATAAATACATCATTCAAAAGTTATAGTAATTTGAAATAAATATTTTGCTTTTTTTCATGATAATGTCAAGTGCAGAGGGAAAGGAAAGTGGGGGGAGGAGGGTGGGAGACCGATATGCATTAGCTGTCGGATCGTTCGCTGGATTGAAAATTACTGAACGACCGTGAGAATGGAATTGGGTATAAAAGGCTAAAAACGGAACCACGGAAGCTGAGACAGGGCTCAGCATTTATGGGCCGATCTTCTGTTGATCAAAAGCCCAAGCCAAGGCCATGTGGCTATCTACTGATCATCTGAACTCTTATTTTTTCCTTTCAGCAAAATGAATAGAGATTTCGTTAGCTGGGTTACAAGATGCAGAGCAAACGAAGGTGACGAGCTGGACGGTGACCAAAACCTCCCAGCTTATTTGTTTTTTTTCCCTATATATATTTATGGTCTCCTGTCTGGAATTCAGAGCATTTGCAGTCAGTCTCTAGCGTGTGCGGGTCAGATAGCCATCTGAACATAAGAGCATGTCACCTTGTCTTTGACAAGCTCCAGAAGAACATTGCAGGTAAGCATTGCTTCCATCCTCCATGAAAAAAAAAGAGAGACAAAGATCATATGCTTGCATGCATGTCTTGTGCATGGGACCATAAAGATCACGGGCACAATCCACTTTAGTCTCCGACAAGTAAAATGCTTTTCTTAAGACAAAAACCTCCTGCAGTGGCCCCAGCTGCTCATCCATCCCAGCATCTTTGCTGACGGCACCAAAGATACCAGCAGTCCAGCACACTGCGGCAGCACTCGATCACCAGGAGTCTGGGGGAACATTGTAAAGTCGCCCAGAGACGACAGCGCACGGCTTTAATCATGTGGATCTTTCTTTCCATCCATCTTGCATCATAGCGTGATCATGTGTGTGCAGCAGTTGTCCTCAGTGTACATATAACTCTATAAAAGAAATACTATATTACCTAGATCTCCTAGTTAACTTGCCAGCTCGGGAAAAACATTCATATGAGTTTTTTAGTGGTAGGTTATTCACGCATGGCCATATATCAAGTTTACCTAGTTCTTTAAACTCATTCTATCAGACTACACCAGAGTTCAGAAGCAGTCCCAACTCCCAAGTATCTCTTTCACATGAAGTTCAGAAGCAGTCCCAACTCCCAAGCATCTCTTTCACATGAAGCACCATCCTTGCGCTCTTTTAAGGTGGCCATGTCATAATCCACTTCGCAACGTAGCACATGAATGTCCCAAAGAGTAGTACACGTATCCATCGCTCGGTTCTTTTTACATGTAACATTAGCCTTGTCTTAAGTCAAACATTACTAACTTTGACCATTCATTTCCAAAATTCTTATAGTTTTACAATATATGAATTATATATTATAAAAGTATTTTTCATGGTAATCTAAAACATAAATCTTATGTTATGGGCCATACTTTTTTTTTTGAAATTGATGGTCAAAGATACAAAAATTTGATTTTGGGACAAAACTAACAGGACATGTAAATAAAAACAGAGGGAGTATATGAGGCAATCCCTTTTGTGTTTTTTTTTTGTTAACAACTCAATACACTTGTATAAGAAATTTGTCGATGATAACTATATGAAATGCATTCGATGGATATAGCGGAGACATGGAGAGACAGATTATAGTCAAATAAATAAACATGACTACTTGAAAAATGTTCTAAGTTAAAAGAAAATCTAAATTTTGCAGTTTTAAAATACCTAGCTACCTGTGCTATTTGCTTGCGTTAGTTGCCTAGTATCTCATTACAATAGTTTTAAACTAAGCCATCATATTAGCTGAGAAAGTAGAAATTGCCATAATATTTAGGTTCTTTATAAAACTTACACCTTTGGATTTATGATGGTATAAAGGTATAGATAAACTAAAGCTTCCATGCATTAATAATAGTAAATTCATAATAACAAAGTAAAAAAACAAAAACTCTGGTTTCATGAGTTCTAAGAAAATAGACAAATAAAGAGTACAAAAAAACACAACTAGTAAAGGTAAAATTCAAATAAAAACTATTAAAAATTAATAGTTTGGTCACCAATAAATTTGGGAACAAAAATAAACCTAGATAAATAGTCCACATAAATTATTATTAGTAATATAGTTAAATAGTTAATTTCAAAATTTAAAATAAAAAAATAATAGTTGGATTTCCATAAGTTGAAAAGGTACCTAAATAGAAAGTTAGTGTACTTCTATAAGTTTAGTTTTTTAAGAAAATGTAATCTCTTTTACTGTTGAAGTCTAAAAACTACCACATGATCCTAACATTCAGGTTGTGACAATCTAGATGTATCAAAATATGTGCAATAAACAAAAAAACAATCAAAAATTGATCAACTAGGTATAAAATGAGATAATTGTGCAAAATTGTGGTTGAGTCACTCATTTTACCCCGATTTCGTATGTCCATAAACCATTCAATAGTAAGACACAGGGTTAACAAACTCGATTGTCTCTTAGGTCACCTCATGGGAAGATCTGGGACATCCATGTTTCTCACAAAAACCATATCCCCTAAGTATTTATTACAAAGTTTTTTTCAAACCAAACACTTTTCAAATCTAAAGACGAGTAGATTGAACATAGCTTTACATCAAGGCTCACCAAGAATTGAGAATACATAGTGGAAGACCAAATAGTACAAACCAAAAACAATTTCTTTTACATCAGGTTACATAGAGGCCGAATACATAACAAAAGGAAGCTCTGCAATAGGTTATCATGTTCATGGGACTATGACACTAGCTACATAGCCGCGACAAGACACAAAAGAAACAACTGAGTATGAGTGCTTTGCATTTCCGGTAGGAGTTACGAACGCACAAGAGGGGGGAGGGGGGGGGGTCCAAAGGAACTGAGAGTTTATGGATGATACTAGCTACTAAAGGTAGTGACTGAAAGTCATAATAAGGAGTCCTTCTATAGAGCGTGTAATTATATGAGTGATACCCTGCCTCTCCTTATATAAATGAGAGATAGAGGATACAAATTTGCATAACCCATACGTCACAGAGTACGCTCCAAGGGTAGCGTAGAGGATGGGGATGACACTCCCATTGTATGAAGTCTTGTAGCCACGTGCCTTGGAGATCCCACAGTATACATCAGGTGAGGAACAGTGATGCCACAATGAAGTGATGTAGCTTCGTGGCCACCCACAACGCATAGGACAACCACAATGTAGATCGTTTGTATTCTTGTCCTTTGTACTGTATATATTGTACTCTTATATGTTGGGATTTTTCATGGTGAATATTAGAGAGATTATTACACAAATGCACAAAAGCTATCTAAGCTGGATATCAGTGTGTTGGTACGTCCATAAAATTTTTGAAGCGCTTCCGAACTCCAAACCTCTTCTTCCCTTGCCGTGCTCTACACACTTCGCCATCTAAGCTTGATTTCTTGCTATAGTCCCAACACCGCATTTCTAGCTACTAGAAAGTTTGGGTATTATTATTGACGTTCACGAAGGGGAAACAACCAAAGAGAACACGCCAATTTTATAAATGGCTTAGGTGTGATGGCTTTCTGGTCAATTTTTTTTTTTTGTAAAAAAGAAGGAAAAAAAGTCGTTCTCTATATTTTCCCGACGTTGACGACAACACCGAGAGTTAACGGCCAAACCAAGAAACCCTGGCGCATCTTTCTGGCCGAAAATTTCATACACACAGTAGAGTAGGTAGAGCAAGAACCAGACGTACTGAATGCATCCAAGTGCAGTCGTTTTTTGCATGCTTTTGAGCCCATCCGTTCAGAGAAGTGCGTTAAAACGTCGAAATCAAACTTGATCCCTATTGGGAAGTACCTGCCGCCATTTTTCAACATGACGGAGTTAGGACGACGGCGAGAATTGCCCTACAACGTGATTAGGATATAATATCACCAACTAGTACGTGGTCCATTATAGTATATATATACAAGTTGTACCGGTACTCATCAACGCATACTCCATAACCAGCAAAGGCATTGTATATGTTGTACTTGTGGAGCGTAAGATTGACATGGTTCACCAAGAGAGAGACTAGCTAGCTTGCATGTCAAGTTACAACTATCGTTAGAAATATTATATGGTTGAAAAGAGGTAAAGCTGTACTATGTTGGAGTTGAAAATAAAAAACTATCCCAGTCTCGTATGAAATAAATCCAACATAAACTTGATTTGCATACGCCACTTCAGATTTCAGAAGTAAGGTATCAACTGAAAATTCTGGAAGGTTTTAAAGGACAGAGAGAAAGTAAAAATGAGATCGAGAAACTAGAAATATTTAACCTTTGATTTGACCGATTACCAATTATTAGGACTGACAATAGCGTGAATTAAAGGCCTTGTACTGTACTGCAGACTATTTTGTCCCATCAGGTTTGCAGGAGAGAAACAGGCTTTTTAGCTAGCTTGTTAGTACTAATCTCTACTGTGTCGGAAATAAACAACTCGTGATCTTAATTTGGATTACTAAAACCTAACAAGTACTCGTAGTGGGGTCCAGCCGTCCAGGCACATATGCTTTAGCATTTTCAGAAATGGATTTCTCACCACCTAAAAAGCGCATTGCGATGATGTTGTACACTTGTCAGCTAGCAGAACTGGAGGGAGAGTGGCCTCCAACTCCAAAATGCAACAACCAATTCCTTCCACACATTTACCAACACCCACAACAAAAATATCCCTGCTTTTCTAAAGCTTGGCACGCAGGCACGAAAAAAACCAAAGGTTTTCTGCATGCAGCATTGTGCGTGTTTTTCCTTTTTCTACTGGGTTTGGAGTTAGGACTGTTCACCTTAGTTCTATACGCATGTGCATCTTGGCATTATACGTGCATGTTTACTTAAACTTATCAGTATGACTTATCAATCACTATACAATATTATTCTCTCAAAACAAATCTGATGCTTTGCCGATTCCTCGCGGTAGACTGCAGACAGGCATACATACATGCGTTTATGCATGCGCTGCCACCCGCGCCCGCCTTTGTTTGCCACGCAGAGGTCCGGTCCTTGCACGTCCTTCCCTCATCGTGGTTGATCTCAGAACCAGAGACCGTCAGTTTCGTTAATCAGCACCAAAACATGCTGAATATATA